>Ga0164320_10000830_pt1 | contig 10679 bp, 11 predicted proteins | sample GuaBasSediGuay11_FD_113736 | JGI IMG/M metagenome (GOLD analysis project Ga0164320, IMG submission 113736) | Subseafloor sediment microbial communities from Guaymas Basin, Gulf of California, Mexico - Guay11, Core 4567-28, 0-3 cm | ecosystem: Environmental > Aquatic > Marine > Hydrothermal...
CGATTCAAGCCCCGTATGGTTACGTATGGATAACACACGGTACCGGCCGTACCATGCGGGTACGGCCACTTGCTCGGCTGATGCGATCGAGGGATGAAATGCCACTGTGATCGTCATGGTGGTTTTGTTAGCAGCAATAATGCGCACCACTGATTGATCCCGGATAGTCACAACAATCTGGAGGTGCCGTTATGGCAACGCAAACCTGGGCCGAACCCTACAAGATCAAGATGGTCGAGCTGATCAAGATGACCAGCCGGGAAGACCGTCTCAAAGCCATTGGTGAAGCAGGCTTTAATACCTTCCTGCTCCGCTCCGAAGACGTCTACATCGATCTGCTGACCGACTCCGGCGTTGGCGCGATGAGCGACCGACAGTGGGCGGGAATAATGATGGGAGACGAGGCTTATGCCGGTAGCCGGAATTTCTATCACCTCAGAGACACGGTTGAGGAGTACTACAGCTATCAGTACACCGTTCCCTGTCACCAGGGTCGAGGTGCCGAGAATATCCTCAGCCAGATCATGATTTCGGATGGCGATTACGTACCGGGAAATATGTACTTCACGACAACGCGCTTGCATCAGGAACTGGCCGGCGCCACGTTCGTGGATGTCATCATCGATGAGGCACACGACGCAGAATCGGAACATCCGTTCAAGGGCAACTTTGATTTCGAAAAACTGGATGCGCTGGTCAATGAAGTTGGCGCAGATCACATTCCCTACGTATGCATGGCAACGTGCGTCAACATGGCGGGTGGCCAACCGATCTCACTCGATAACCTGAAGCAACTACGTGCCTGGTGCGACAAGCACGACATCATGCTCGTACACGACATGACCCGTGTAGCTGAGAATGCCCATTTCATACAGCGCCGCGAAGATGGCTACAAAGACAAGACGATCAGGGAAATTGTCTACGAGATTTGCTCGCTCACCGATGCGGCCACAATGTCGTCAAAGAAAGATGCGATGGTCAATATCGGCGGCTTCCTGGCAATGAATGATGCCAGATTCTACGAGAAAGCCTGCGCTCTGGTCGTCGTCTATGAGGGCCTGCACACCTATGGCGGAATGGCCGGTCGAGATATGGAAGCGCTGGCAATCGGTATCACTGAAAGTGTTCAGGACGATCACATTCACGCTCGCGTAGGTCAGGTGCAATACCTCGGACGCAAATTGCGCGATGCAGGCATTCCGATTGTCAATCCGATAGGCGGACACGCCGTCTTTTTGAACGCAAGTAAGATGCTGCCGCATATTCCACAAGAGCATTTCCCGGCCCAGGCGCTATCGGCGGCCTTGTATGTCCAGTCCGGCGTACGCTCCATGGAACGCGGCATCGTTTCAGCAGGCCGCGATAAGGCAACAGGTGAAAACCACAAACCCAAACTCGAACTCGTGAGGCTCACTATTCCGAGAAGGGTGTACACACAGGCGCACATGGATGTTACAGCCGCCGCAGTACAGGACGTGATGGAACATCGTGATGAGATCAAGGGTCTGCAATTCACCTATGAACCAGAGGTGTTGCGGTTCTTTCAGGCGCGGTTCGAGCAGGTTGCGTCATGAAAACCATGATTGAGCCGTTCAAGATCAAGATGGTGGAACCCATCAAGTTGACGACACGCGAGCAACGCGAACAACTGATTGAGGCAGCTAATTACAATCCGTTTCTGTTGCGCGCAGAGGACGTCATTATTGATTTGTTAACCGATTCGGGTACCAGCGCGATGTCATCGGAAGCGTGGGCTGCCATGATGCGTGGCGATGAATCCTATGCGGGCGCCCGAAGCTGGTACCGCTTTCGCGACGCGGTACAAGGTATTTTCGGTTTTGAACAGGTCATACCGACTCATCAGGGGCGCGCGGCTGAACACATATTGTTCGGCGTTATGGTGCAACCGGGTTCGATCGTTCCTAACAATACACACTTCGATACCACCAGAGCGAATGTCGAATTCAATGGTGGCGAAGCGTTGGACCTGCCTTGTGCCGAGGCTGACGACCTTGATTCCGACTTCCCATTCAAGGGCAACATGGATACCGCTGCGCTCGAAGCACTCGTGGCGGAAAAAGGACCTGAGCAGATTCCGTTGATCATGGTAACCGTGACCAACAACTCCGGCGGCGGCCAGCCAGTCTCCATGGCGAATATTCGCGAGATAAGCCGGATATCGCGTGAAGCCGGCATTCCTTTGTACATCGATGCCTGCCGTTTCGCCGAGAATGCGCATTTCATCAAGCGACGTGAACCCGGCTACGAAAATACGGCGACAATTGACATCGCTCGCGAGATTTTCAGCTACGCGGACGGCTGCACGATGTCCGCCAAGAAAGATGCATTCGCCAATATCGGTGGGTTCCTGTGCACGAACGATGCCGAACTGGCACACCGCGAAAGAAACATTCTGATTCTCACCGAGGGTTTTCCGACTTATGGCGGACTAGCCGGACGCGATCTCGACGCAATCGCGGTGGGATTATGCGAAGTACTGGATGAGCATTACCTCGACTACAGACTGGGTTCTACGCATTACGTCGTCAAACACCTGCTGGATGCAGGCATTCCGGTCGTTGCACCTGCGGGCGGTCATGCCGTTTACCTCGACGCGCGCCGATTCTTGCCACACATCGAAGCATTGCAGTATCCCGGTCAGTCCCTGGCGGTAGAGCTCTTTATTGAGGCCGGAATCCGTAGCGCCGAAATTGGCTCCGTGATGTTCGGGCTGGATCCACACACCGGGGACGAACACCCTGCCCGTCTGGAACTGTTACGCCTTGCTATTCCCCGTCGCGTCTACACGCAAAGCCACATGGACTACGTGCTTGAAGCGATCAGCCTGGTTTGGGAGAGGCGCAGCGAAATTCGGGGAATGCGAATAGCGCGAGCGCCAAAATTTCTGCGGCATTTTACGGCCGAATTCGAACGAGCCTGAACAAAGCGCTTCATTCCTGCGCTTGCCCGAAATGTTCATCCATCAGCTCTTCAATACGAGATTGGATTTGATGCTTCATTATCATGAGCGGAAGACCTAGCTGAATTTCCGCCTCGACATACTCGTGCGCGATGACGATCCGGCCATGGATGCCATTGCCATCCACGCGCACGTGGTCACCCCTCCAGCTCGACGTCAATGAGTACTGACTCCCGAGCGTCGCAGCGACATGGTCGATTCTTTCTCTGGCCGCTTCGAGCCCCAGCTCGTGGCTGCGTCTGATCTTCATGAATGCATCCGAATCCGGTCGAAATCTAGTGTGTTCACCCTAATCCTGAGAGCTACGATTCTATTCATGGCAGGAGTGCAAATCCAGAGGAGAAAGACAATGCCTACGACACAACACAACACTGAACAGCGAAATGCTGAAACAAAGGTCGGAGAGATCGCCGAACAGCTGGAGCACGTATTCCTGGCTGGGCTTGGCGCATTGTCTAACGCTCAAAAGGCGGGTGTAAAGACCTTCGATGCGCTGGTCAAACAGGGCGAGGACTTTCGTGATGAGACTTCGAAGAAGACCGAGTCTTTGATCGATGATGTTCAGGACGCGATTCGCGGCATGACCAGCGATGCGCAGTCGAAAGCGACTGGCCTGCTGGATCAGGTACGTGACGTATCGAATCTCGACAAGCTGCACGATGTTTTTGACTCGCGGGTACAAGACGCGTTGGACCGCTTGAACGTCCCGAGCAAGAAAGATTTCGACTCGATCAACAGAAAGCTCAACAAAATCTTGAAAGAGCTCGACGGTAAAACGGCAGCCACAAGCAAGAAACCGCGTGCGACAGCCAAGCGCAAGACTGCGGCAAAGCCGGTCAAGAAGGTTAAAGAGAAAGTGGCAGCGATTGAGCCAGACAAAGTGATAGTGAAAGTGGCAAGCGAGGAGTAAAGAAATGACAACGAAGAAAGTTGCTAAGAAAAGAGCAGCTACCCGCAAGAAACCGGAAAAGACATTATTTGAGATGCTGGAAGACAGCCTGATTGGGCAGCCATTTGTCATCGCAAACAAAGTGTTTCTGGCAAGTCTGGGGCTGGTCTCGACGATCCAGACGGAATTCAGCAGCAAGTTTGACGAGTTTGTAAAAGACGGCGAAGTGGTACGCGACAAGTACCAGGCGTCCTTCTCGAAGCTTCAGAAAGATGTCGTCAAACAGGCTGGCGCCGCCAAAGATCGCGTCATCGAAAGCATCGAACCAAAGACTGCCGCGTAAGCGCGGGGCCGCGTTGCGTCACGTTTCATAGTGACCGGCCAATTCCTGCAGGTGCTGAGAAGCGCCTTCGGCAACGAACGGCCTCAGCGCATTGAGAATCGATCTGGCGACTTGCAGTGATGAGACCTCGACGCTCGATGAGGGTTCGACAAGGGCGTCGAATCTCTGTGAAAAAAGCGCGATAACCGCGAGATTCCTGGCAACGATGTGAATTTCTTCGCTACCAGGACTAAGGACATGGCCATCAGCCAGAGCGTACAGATGAACTTCGAATGCAGCAGCAAGCCCTTTGGCGAAATGTCGCAGCGCCCTGCCTACGTTGGGGTACTCGACGGTCAGGGATTCCATGTCGCGGAAAAAGAAGCGGTAGGCAGCCGTACATTCAAGAAGAATGTGCAAGAACACCCAAAAGTCATCCAACGATTGCTGTTCCGACGTTGCGGGCTGCAAGACACGCCTCGCATCGGCCTGAAACTCGGCAAGCAAAGCATCCACGAGGTCAGATTTTCTGTGAAAGTGGTAATGAAGATTGCCAGGACTTATGTCGACTTCGTTGGCGATTTGATTGGTCGTCGTATTCGGCTCGCCCTGCTCGTTAAACAACAGCAACGAAGCCACGAGAAGTCTCTTGCGCGTCTCCATTAGCACATTATCGGCGGCTATTGGCGCCGAACAAATGCGCAATATCCGTATTGTAATTGCCAATCATACCGATGAACCTGAACTAAGCTGGCAACGCTGCGGCTGATACGACGATGCTGACCGATCTATTCAAGCTTCAAATGGACATGCTCGGTGCGAGAGGAGAGCTTGCGGCGAGTATGGCCAGCAGCTGCCTACTGAACAAAGTGACGCCAAATGGCGGCGGAAACCGGCCCGTAGTTACGATTCCGGGCTTTCTGGCATCGGGAAATACGCTGTTACGGCTTAACCGGTACCTGAATAACCACGGATTTGAGGCCGAAAGCTGGGGCCTCGGCCGCAATCTCGGGCCACAGGGGATGGATTGGAGCAAACAGCTGGATACCCTGATTGCCCAGGTTGGCGCCAAGATTCAAACTCTCGCGGACAAACATTCGGCACCTGTCTCCCTGATCGGGCAGAGTCTCGGCGGCGTCTACGCGAGGGAGTTGGCACTGCAGATGCCCGATGTCGTTGACCGCGTCATCATGCTCGGATCGCCGTCCTTTCATCCCTATCTGACGTCGCACGTCAATCGTGTCGTTAGCCTGTTTGGTTACTGGTTGAGTCGCCAGTCGCACGCCGAACTCGCAGGTCGCGCCGGGCTCTTGCATTGGGATGCAGACAAGCCGGCATTACCTTGTGTTTCGATACACAGTCCAATGGACGGTGTTGTGGACGAGGCCTCGTCCGTCATTCCACAGTACATAGTCGAGCAAAGCGATAACTCGGCACCAAGAGAAAATCTCAGAGTACTGTCCTCGCACATTGGCATGTCCGTCAATCCATGGGTGTTGCTCGCGGTTGCCGACCGGCTTGTGCAGGATCGTGATGACTGGCAAGTCTTCGACCCCTATCGCTACTATTCGAAATATCTGCTATGGGCAGTCTCAAGACTTTACCCGCCACAAGACATTGAAATCGGAAATACCGATATCACCGCACTTACGGAGTCCGGATGATGGCCGTTCCGACCGTAAAACTCCCTGATGCGATCGTCACGCTCAGCGATGAACACCGTTATCTGAGTCTGCTGCTGGACACACTCGAAGAGCAGCTTCAGCTGACCGATCTCACCGCGCCAGGAGACTTCTTCCTGATACAGGACATCGTGCATTACATGTACGAATATACCGACGTGGTGCACCACCCGACCGAAGATCTGATGTTCGAGAAGCTCTTACAGCGCAACCCCGACACGAAATTGGAAGTCGCTCACCTGCGACGAGATCACGAAGCGCTGCATAAGGACACGGCCAGGATTCAGAAGCTTCTGGACCAGGCGGTGAAGCGCCGAAACCCCAAGGCAGCTGAAGCTGTTCGTGTTGCTGCCGGAAAGTACATCGGCAGACTCAGGCAACACATCCATATCGAGGAGACAGAGCTGTTTCCAAGTGCGATTCGATGCCTCGCAAACAAGGACTGGCATGAAATTGAGACGCGTCTGGAGGCCAGGCAAGACCCGCTGTTCGGACCGAACGTCGAGCGCGATTACCGTGTCCTCTATGAGTACTTCGCTAGCCGTGCGGACCAGATATCGCGGCAAATGACACGCTTCAGTTTCCTGCAGCTCGACAACATGATTCTCAGCGCTGATGCAATAGAAACAGGCGTCGCAGAAATGTGGCGCTTGCTGCAAAAAAATGCGGACTCGCTGTCACAGGAATTCAAGTACGTCACGGCGAAGTCGCTTGACGGACGGGGTCTGTCCGCCGCGCTTGCCTTGCAGGCGGGGTATGCAGGATTTGTCGGCACCACCGCATTACAAGTGACTGGCGAAGCCACGAATATCTACTTCAAGACACTGAAAAACGCGGCGACGTCTTTCTTCAAGGGCACGCAATGAAACACTACGCACACATCACAGCCGATGTCGATCAGTCGAGAGGCGGTCCCACTACAGCTGCATTCTTCGATTTCGATGGCACTTTGATCGCTGGATACTCTGTTCTTTCATTCCTGCGACATCGCGCTTTGAGTGGCAATATGCCGCCTCGTGAGGCGATCGAGCAACTTGTCGCAGGATGGGAATACGGCCTGAATATGACCGACTTTGCCGGCATCCTGGCACAGACCGCGGCGAGCCTGCGTGGTATATCGGAGAGCCTGATACAAGAAACTGCCCTGCAAATATACGAGACAGAGCTTTCCGGCAATATTTATCCGGAATCGCGTGCACTGGTCGAGGCCCATATCGTGAAAGGGCACACCATTGTCATCGTGTCGTCAGCAACGCAGTATCAAGTCCAACATGTCGCGGCCGAACTCGGAATAGAGCACGTGCTATGCAATCGTCTTGACGTAATAGACGGTGCACTCAGCGGTGAACTTGTCCCGCCCATCTGTTATGGCCAAGGCAAGCTCGAGGCCGCGACTGAATTTGCCAGACAAAACAACATCAGTCTCGGCAAGAGCTATTTCTATACTGATGGCGGCGAAGATAGTCCGTTGCTTGAGGCCGTCGGTTTTCCACGCCCCCTGAATCCGGATAGCCGATTGCTCAACAAAGCCAGGCGCGAGGGCTGGCCAGTGCAAAACTTTGACAGTCGTGGCTTGCCCCGTTTCTGGGATGTCGCCAGGACTGGCCTGGTCTACGGTGGTTTCGTGGGCTCATTCCTGGCTGGGCTTCCCGGGTGGTTTCTGAATAAATCGAGGCGCGAGCTCATCAATACCGCCATTCCGATCTGGGGCGATTTTGGCAGCGCGGCAGCAGGGCTCGATGTCGCAATCGAGGGTGAGGAACATATATGGTCGCATCGGCCGGCCGTGTTCGTGTTCAATCACCAGAGTGCGACAGACGCCCTGATCCTCGCCCGACTTTTGCGCCGGAATTTCTCGGGTGTCGTCAAAACAGAGATGCAATCGAATCCACTGGTCGGCACGATCCTCGGCGCGGTCGGTACGATGTTTATTGACCGTGGCAATCACGACCGGGCCGTAGAAGCTCTGCGACCCGCAGTCAATCACCTGAAGAAAGGCATATCAATCGCAATCGCTCCCGAGGGGCATCGCAGTCTCGGTTACAAACTCGGCCAATTCAAGATGGGAGCATTTCACATCGCGATGCAAGCAGCTGTGCCCGTCGTGCCGATCGTGATCCAGAATTCGTCAGATTCAATGCCTAGCAGCGGGGCCATCATTCGGCCGGCCAACATTAGTGTCGAAGTTCTGCCGCCTATTGCAACAGATGACTGGACGACCGAGACAATTCATGAGCACGCTGACGAAATTCGCCAGATGTTCCTCAAGAAACTCGGCCAGACCAGCAATGAAGACGTGCAATTGAGAAGCGTCAAATAATCGTAACGATTTTCCCGGCCTAGCCAGCTTTCCTGCGTGTGGTTTTCTTCCTAGGTTTTGCTTTCGCTATTTCCGCAGCGGCAGCCTTTCGCAACGCCTTGAATGACAGCACGCTGTAGGCTGAGAGCTTCTCCGGGTCGGGGATCATCTCGCGACAACCCGAAAACGAGAATACGATTTCGCCGTTGTAGCTGATCGCCGTGATAATCAGTCCCATACCATCAACAATCGGGGCGCAACCGGTCATTTTGAGCAGCTTCGCACCGTTGAAATACAAAGGTTGCTGTGGGCCCGGAACGTTTGTAATCGTGCAGTTACACACCCGAATTGCCCGATGCCCGAGGCCAAGCCCGGTGATCAGTCGTCCGGCCAGAGCCGTGGTGGCTGACGGTATGTGCTGAGTCAGATCCGTCATCTGCCTTGCCGCAATCGCGTTCCGGGTTTCTTTGGCGTTCGTCGTTGCTTCGGTTATTGCGCGTAGCCGCGCGAGCGGATCCTCAATGTCCGAGTGAATCGGGACAAACATCATTGCAAGCATGTTGCCGGCCACTCCCTCTTCTGCGGCGATGCGCGTATTGATCGGCGCCATCGCAATAAGCGATTCCTCGGGAAGCTCACCTTTGTCCATCAGGTACCCCCGCAAGGCTCCACCGCACATGGCCAGCACAACGTCGTTGACGGTAGCGCCCGCCACGGCTCCTCTGATCGCGGCGAGCTGTTTCAGATCGAATGTCTGGCCCTCGAATACGCGGTGTGGCGAGACCTCTGCGTTAAATCGCGTTTCTGGTACCTCATTGTCCGGGCTGAACTCCGGTATTTCGCCACGGAGAAACGAACGGCTGATACCGGGCAGCGTCGCTGAGACAGCTTTCGCCAGCTGAAACGGCTGCCGGATGTTGTTGACAGCTGCGCGCGTCATAAGGCCGAACCAGGACGGTTGGTGTTGGGGTTCCCAAGGCTCGACGTCGGGTTCCGATTCGTACTTTGGCGTCGTGCTGTGCAAAGCACTCATTATCTCCTGGCCAGATACCCCGTCCATGGCCGCATGGTGGTATTTGCCGATAATCGCGAATGCCCCTTCGGGAATTCCGTCGATGTTATCTAGCCCCTCGACAACATATATTTCCCATGGGGGTCGGGTCAGGTCCAATCGTCGTGAGTGGATCCGCGCCACAAGAATGCAAAGTTGCCGCCAGTCGCGGGGTTCCGGGAGCGCAATGTGCCGGACATGAAACTCGAGATCGAACTGATCGTCATCTACCCAATAGGGATAGTCGATGCTAAATGGTAGCGAAACCAGCTTTTGCCGAAAGATGGGCGAGGTATGTAGCCGGCTTTCGACGTACCTGAGAATATCCTTGTGGCGCACGATGCCTTCGGGCGCCGTCGACTGATCGTAGATGTTCAGGGAGGTGAGGTGCAGGTGCGCACCACGACTTTCAAAGTAAAGAAATGCGGCATCCTGTGCGCCTAGCTGTCTCATGGGTACAAAGCGGTTTTGTTGGATCAGTCCTCTATTTTGCGCCTCTCGGCAGCGACTGGCAATCGTTCGAGAACGGTAAGCACCACATCGAAATCGTTCGCGTCGTCGGCCGCGTACCGCTCACTCTTGATCTCACGCCATTCGTCCGTGCCCAGATCTGGCAGGAACGTATCGCCCTCGACGTCCGCTTGAACGCGCGTCAGATAAATACGGTCAGCTCGCGGTAAGAATTCCTGATAGATGTGGCTACCACCAATAATCATGATCTCTTCGGCGTCACCGGCGGCTTCTATCGCGGCGTCAACGGACTGCACTACATCACATCCTTCAGCCTCGAAATCGGCCTGGTGCGTGATGACGATATTTTGTCTGCCGGGCAACGCGCGACCAATCGATTCATAGGTCAGGCGACCCATGACGATGGGTTTACCCATGGTCATGGCTTTGAAGCGCTTGAGGTCACCGGAAAGGCTCCACGGCAGTTCGCCTTGCGCGCCGATTACATTATTGGTCGAGGCTGCAACGATGAGGGAGATCATAAGAAGAAATCGCGCTTCGAGAAGCGCTCCAACAAACTAGACCGCGATGGCGGCTTTGATGTGCGGATGTGATTCGTAGTTGAGGATCTCAAAGTCTTCGTATTCGTAATCGAAAATACTCGGCGGCCGGCGCTTAATTGCCAGGCGCGGTAACGGCAGTGGCTCACGCTGCAATTGTTCGTCGGCCTGCTCGATGTGGTTGCTGTACAAATGGCAATCACCGCCCGTCCAGACGAAATCGCCAACCCCGAGATCGGCCTGCTGCGCAAGCATATGCGTTAGCAATGCGTAGGACGCGATGTTGAACGGCACGCCGATAAAAATGTCGCAACTGCGTTGATACAACTGACAGGAAAGCTTGCCGTCAGCTACCCAGAACTGAAACAAACAATGGCACGGCGGCAATGCCATGTTGTTGATCTCGCCGACGTTCCAGGCGCTCAGAATGATGCGCCGCGAATCCG
>Ga0164320_10000831_pt1 | contig 10677 bp, 10 predicted proteins | sample GuaBasSediGuay11_FD_113736 | JGI IMG/M metagenome (GOLD analysis project Ga0164320, IMG submission 113736) | Subseafloor sediment microbial communities from Guaymas Basin, Gulf of California, Mexico - Guay11, Core 4567-28, 0-3 cm | ecosystem: Environmental > Aquatic > Marine > Hydrothermal...
AAGATTCTGTGGGGGGTTAATTTCCCGTAGTAATCTTTAGCTAGCATGTAGTAACAGACCCCTTCGACTCCGGTCGAAGGGGTTTTTCATTTTCGACAGGACTTAAGGCGATGATTAAAAATGCCCTCTCGGTAATGCCCACACGGCCGATCTTGTATATCGTGCCGCTGATAGTGGTAGTGGTGATGTCTTTCTACTACGGCGATATCTACTCCAAGTGCACGGGTAACCGGGAGTTTCGCGCGTCGCTAAACGAGTTATGGGCTGTAACGGATGCGTCATCACGATTCCGGCTGACGGACGCTACGGATTTTGGCTGGGACAGGGTCAGGATCGTCACCGATTTCAAGCCCGAAGCGGGTGGCACCGTATGCCCCCTCGACTGGAACTGGCCCAACGGTGAGCGCGATTCACTGATCACCTCCGGATTACTGACGGTACTGATATTTGTACGTAGGGGCGAGATTGTGAACTACCTTGAACTGCGCCATGACGAAGTCGCATTTAACGATGCCGAATCGAGTTTATCCCCGTATGCCGCGGTATTCAGCGTCAGATCGAATCAGGACAATGACGGTGCCGTGGCGCTGACCCTGGTTAACTAATTAAATGAATGTCGTATTACTGATGTTCCGAGCGATGGTTAATTGTAAAATATCGTTCATTGGTCAGGTCCACCCGATCCCCGGGGAAAGCGGTCGGCCTGGTTATCACTTTTTTGGGAGTTTTCACAATGGCCACAATTATTGACGGCAAGGCATTTTCGGCAAACCTGCGCGACGGAATAGCGCGCCAGGTAGCGATTTTAAAACAGGCGCACTCGATCACGCCGGGCCTGGCCGTGGTGCTGGTCGGCGAGGATCCCGCCAGCCAGGTGTACGTGCGCAGCAAGGGCAAGCAAACCGAGGAAGCGGGAATGAATTCCTACGAACACAAGCTCGATGCCAGTACCCGCCAGGAAGACTTGCTGGCGCTGATCGATCAGCTCAACAACGACCCGGATGTTCACGGCATCCTGGTACAGTTGCCACTCCCCGGGCATATCGACGAAGAAGCGGTCATCAATTCGATTTCGGTGGATAAGGATGTCGATGGCTTCCATCTCTCCAATGTTGGCCGTCTTTCGATCGGCGCCGAAGGCATCGTCCCCTGTACCCCACTGGGTTCGCTGATGATGCTCAAGGATCAGCTGGGTGACTTGAGCGGCTTGAAGGCGATCGTCGTGGGCCGTTCCAATATCGTCGGTAAACCGATGGCGTCGTTGCTGTCGAAAGAGAGCTGTACTGTTACCATTGCGCATTCACGTACCCGCGACCTTCCCGGGGAATGTCGCCAGGCTGACATCCTGGTAGCCGCCGTAGGCCGTCCAGAAATGGTCAAGGGTGACTGGATCAAGCCGGGCGCCACGGTGATCGACGTGGGTATCAATCGTATCGAAAAAGAAGATGGTACGACCCGGCTGGTGGGCGATGTCGAATTTGATTCCGCGGCCGAGGTGGCCGGCGCTATTACACCGGTGCCGGGCGGGGTAGGGCCGATGACCATCGCCTGCCTGTTACACAACACGCTGCAGCAAGCCTGCCGCCTGAATAATGTCGATGTGCCCGAGTAATGTGTTCGAGTAAGCGCACAATGTCCGCAGTAGCGAACCTGCCAGGCGTCATCGATAAGCCGGATTTCTGACTGGAGCCCCTGTTGTCGCCGAGCGCGCGAGCGGATTTCAAAAATGAAAAGCTGCTCGCGGCATACCAGTCTTTCGGCAAGCTCGGTCAGTTTCAATCGATGGAAAAGCCCCGCTTCACGGCGAGTCACAACGATAGCAGCAAGGAGCTGGGGGATGTCGAGATCATCGACTACCAGGTGACTCTGCAGTTTGATTCCGGCCCGGCGATGATGAAGATAAAACTCGTTGCCGACGGTAACTCATACCACGTCCAGCACTTCGGTTTCCACTCGGAAATTTTCGCCGCCGAATCAAGAAATTGCTTTGATTCAATTCTAACTGCCGATTTGTAAGGGCTTTTTCTAACATAAAGCCCCGCCATTTCGAGCCTGTGCCACAACATATTGTGTAACGCTATTTCGTTGCTCATCGGCTGTCTCCTTTCGTGGCTTCTTCAGCTTCAACAGAGGCTTTGTATGCTTCCTCTACAATCATGCGGAGTATGTCGGCGTCGAGGTCGGCACAATCATAAACTACAGTATTGGGTAGTGTAATGTCATCAAAGTCGGTGTAGTCAGGGTTTGTCACTTCGGTGACAACTCTCACAATCTCATTGTTGCCGTTGACAACAAATGACACGAAGTCATCAACATTTACTGCATGCGAGCCTGCGCGTTCACCCCACCCTTTAAGTTCTTCGACTTCGATGGCATAGCCGTTTCCGTCTTCGTCCAACAGCAAAGCTTTGTCGATGGCCAGCATGAGTTCGTTGGCCTTCTCCCATGAGCGTTTCTCTTCCGCTCGGCGTTCAGTATCCCTGCGCACTCTTGCGGGAAACCGCTCTTCCGGGTGTTTGTACCACTCGAACTTGATACCTGCAGCAAGCGCACCGATAACAAAAAATGTACCAGCTCCCCAAATCCAAGGCGAAGCGCCCACCTCTTTGGCGACACTCAAAGCAAACACTGTGCCCACAAAAATTCCAAGACCTAGCCATGTTCTAGTTTTTGATTTCATGCATTCTTCTGCGTTATGCCGAGAGGTCAATCCCCTCGGTCGCAACTTATTATGCTAGACCAGAGGTGCCATTTCTGCACATGTTAGTTTTCCATAGCGAACCCCCAGAGTTGAAAGGAGGTAGTGGGGAAAAATAGCCCCTCCATTTCATTTTTTAGCAATTCCTAACTGAATCGGAAGTTACTTGTAGGCCAACCTGTCTATTCGCCGGGACGACAAAAACCGCATTAATCGACGCCGTTCGGTAACCAGGATGACCATGGCAGATATCAGTATGCCGCTAAGCACACCAGGTATGAGAACCATTACGAGCATATCGGTGACGGGAAATGCTTTATCAGACAAGGAATTCAAGGCAATCAGGAGGCCACTGAACAGTGTCTGCGTCGATACAGTAGCGATAACCGGGTTGCGTAGTTTTTTATTGCGTATTGCAAACACAATTGCCACTACCCAGGCTAAAGGATTCATCGAAAAATAAAGTACGCTATTCAGCGCTTCATTGATTAGTTCCATGGTATACACACGCACTGTTAGTTTCGAATTTTTCAAATCTGCAAAGGCAGGAAAACTCGATAAAATCAAGACAATTAGTGTAGTAGAGCACAAAAATCTGTTGGAAATAGTCCAGTCTCAAATGACGAAAGGTAGCATTAGGGCGATAAGGCAGGGCTATCTCCCATTACAGAGACAATTAGGGGCAAGGGGATTCGAAGGACGAAAATATGGAGACAAAATACTTGGAAAGTAAGGGATAGACCACGATTTATTCCAGTCTTGATTGGTTTGGATAGAGAGTCAGATCTTACTATTTACAAAAAAATTAATAGATTGATGTCATAAGATCGGAGTCCGTTTTGGGCACATCTGAGACTATGGGTTGTGGAATCTGGGCGGCTGCTTTTTTGGTTTTGGATGGTTTCGAGATGAAAGTTATAGAATTGACCGTCAGGTGATTTAAGGGTATTACATGGCGTGCAGTCGCTTGCGCTGTGGGTCGACGAAGGGAATGCTGGCCGCCGTGGCGCGGCATTGTATGGTCGGTCCTTTCAATTCGAGCGCGGTGCCTTCGACCGCGGCGGACGGAACCAGGTGCACCAGGGCGAGGGATTTGCCGAGGCGCCGGGAGTAGGCCGGTGTCGTAACGTGCCCGACGACGATATCGAAGAACTTCACCTTCTCCTTGCCCTCGAGTTCGAACATCCGTAATTCAGCCAGATATCGGGTCCACCAGGATCGTGTCACTTCACGAGTTTCTGCTCGAAAGTTGGTGGGATTGTGAAAATTCGGTATTTTTCCTGTACTCCACCATACTCTTGACATTGAGTTAATCCAGGCAATTCCGGTTCAGGAGTCACTATGACGACATTCAAGATCGCCGCAAGTCACTCCAATGTTCAGGAATTGGTCGCCAGGCTCGGTCTGAGTGAAAACGCCTGTTCGCGTGCATTGCAACTCGCGGAGCTTGCACCGGGCAGATCTGACTGGTTGCGTTATATCAATCACTTTCTGGCTACGATCGGCGCCCTGCTGATTGTTTCCGGTGTCGCGGCATTTTTCGCCTGGAACTGGGCGGACCTCGATTACGGGGTGAAATTTGCGTTGATCCAGGCAGGGATCGCGGGAACCGCCTTGCTAGCATGGCGCCTCGGTATCGATTCGATGGGCGGTAGAGCCGCCCTTTTCTCGTCGGCATTTCTCGTCGGCGTTCTTTTCGCCGTATTCGGGCAGGTTTACCAGACAGGCGCCGATCCTTACGGCCTGTTTGTTGCATGGTCAATTTTAATTTTACCCCTGGCAATCATCGGGCGTCAGGCCGCGTTGTGGATACTGTTTCAAACGCTGTTGGTTCTCGCGCTGATCATGTACTGGACGCAAGTGATCGATCCGCCAAATGGTTGGTGGCAATTGGCACAGTTGCTTGGCCCCCTGGTCTGGCTATCGAGCACCTTGATGGATTCGACTCTGGCGAGTCTTGTGTTTGCGCTCAATGCGGTCGCTTTGATAGCCTGGGAGTATGCGGTCAATCGCAATGTTGCCTGGGTGCAGGGTCGAACCTATCCGCGCGTAATCGGCTTCGGCGCTTTAAGTAGCGTTTTGATTCCAACCTTCGTGTTCATTGTCGGCGCGAGCTTTGGCGAGACAGTCAAGCTTGGGTATATCTCCCCTGTTCTCTATGTGGCGGCCTCGGTTGCCGCTCTGTACTACTATCAGTTTCGCAGGCCCGACCTTTTAATGCTAACGATGCTGGTGTTTGGCGCCATCCTGATTTTCACCACTTTGTTCGGGCGTTATATGCCGATGGATACTGGCACTATATTGATGCTCGCGATCTTGCTGATAGGGCAGGTGGCAGGCGCAGCCTACTGGTTGCGTAAGGTCTCCCGTCGGTGGGAGGCGGAATCATGATTCGTGAGAAAGTGGAATTGCAACAGGTTGTCGATGGCCTTCGCTCGGAAGGACTGCTGCCCGAAAATTCCGATGATACTGTCACCGCCTTTTTAGAAAGTTTGCATGAAACGCAGCCCTGGTACATCCGCACAATGGTCGGGTTTGGTGCATGGCTTGCCAGTCTGCTGTTGATCGGATTTGTCGGTAGCATCGGTTTTGCCGCAGATGCTGGTTTTGTCATTGTTGGCGTTTTATTTATTGGCGGTGCGATTTTCGCTCGTATGAAAACGGAAAACGACTTTATGGTTCAAAGCGCCCTGGCCAGTAGCCTGGCCGGCCAGGCATTGCTTGCTTATGGCATCGTTGAAGTTTCCGGCGGCAATGATTTTGAATCTGTGCTCAGCATTGTAATCGTCCTGAATGGAATCCTGTTTTTCGTGTTTCCCGATCGTATCCACCGGGTGCTGTCGATACTGATCGCGATGTCGTCACTCGGTTTTCTCCTGTACTCATGGAAGTTTAATGCAGTCATACCGGTCCTGGGTCCGCTGGCTGCCGCGGCGATGGTGTTTTTCTATAAAAGGCAGAGCGTGATCATTGCAAGTGGCAAAGGGCATCTGATCAGGCCGTTAATTACCGGACTGATGCTCACGGCCTTCGGATTTCTACTGTTATCGACCGTTTATATCCTGCCCGAACTGAGATGGGAGTTTGCCTTTTATCCACGCCCGTGGATCTCAACCATTCTGCTGGGTGCTCTGTTACTCTACGTGGGCAGCCAGGTCTGGCCTCAAATCGGAGCTGTTACCGGGTCTCCGGAAAGGGCGGTTTTCTATGGATTACTGGTGGCGATTACCGCTGCCGCGTGGGCGATCCCCGGCCTGCTGCTCGCGTTGATCGTCATTATGTCAGGCGCATCTTCGGGTAACCGGGTGTTCATTGGCGCCGGCATCGCGTTTCTTGTGGTGTTCATCGCGACTTACTTCTATGGCATACAGGTAAGCATGCTGACAAAGTCCATTTCCCTGGTGTCGACGGGCGCTGCGGTTCTGGCGGCACGCTGGTTATTATTGAAAGGTACCGCGGGTCCTGTCGAAGGAGGCGCAAGTCATGCTTAACCGAATCTCTAATCTGCAGGATCGTGCCCGTACTATTGTGCTCGCGGTTACGGTCGCTACCGTCCTGTTAGCGATCAACGTAGAAATTGCTGGCAAGGAGCAAATCGTTCGCAATGGCACGACGGTGTTGCTACAAATTGCCCCACGGGATCCCCGATCCCTGTTGCAGGGCGATTACATGGCGCTGCGCTACACCATGGCCGGAGTTGTTGCCAACGCGGCTGAGCAGTTCGAGATGAATGACGGTATTGCCGTGATTGAGTTGGGTGAACTCAACGAGGCAAAATTTGTTTCGCTCTACAAGGACCAGTCGTTGCAAGATGGTCAACACCTGCTTCGGTATCGCAAGCGCGGTGATTCAGTGCGGCTCGCAAGTGACGCCTATTTCTTCGAAGAAGGCAGTGGGCAGGAATACCGCGGTGCAAGATTCGGCGAAATTCGCGTCAATACGAATGGAGATGCCGTACTGATCGGTCTTCGGGATGAAGATGGCGAGCGACTGGGGTCGGCGCTGCACTAGGCCGTTACCTCGACTGGTCGGACTTCCTCTAGTCGTTGAAGACAGTTCCCAGATCGAGATTGTCTTATGAATCAATGGGACACATTATTCAATTAGGTATTCCAGGGAAAGTGAATCGGCCCGGGTTTAGCGGCAGCTCCATATTATGTTCCGGGGATTTGCTCTGGGCACTTTCCCGCTTCTGAAAAAATCAAATCTGAGTGTCTGTTTTCTCCGAAGGAGACGCTGAAAAGCGCAGTCCGGGCTTCTGCAAACGGCACAACCGGACCTTCAGTAACACTGAGGTACTTACCAAAACTAGTCGGCGCAGAATGGCGAGATCGAATAGTATCTTGACCAGGTCTCCGGTAGTTTTCGACTTCTGCCAACGAATGCGATAACCGGGCTAATGGTTGGTGAAATGCCACCGCGACTACTCGGCCTTGGCCTGGGGCGGCGGTTTCTCACCACGCCGGGCGGCCAGTTTCTCAAGCACGCTGTCGCCGATGTGGTGGATCTCATCGTGCATCCAGTTGACCACCGGCACAGCGCGGTCGAGAAACAGTTCGGCCAGCTCGCGGCGCTCGGGAAACTGTTCGGCCTGCTTGACCAGCACCTTGGCGATCGCTACCTCGCTGAGAATCCTGGTCAGCCGTCTGGCGTGTAGCAGGCCAAAATGAAAGTCGCGCTTGGCGTCCCAGTCCGTGAAAAAAGCGCTGGGCCACTCGGTCACCTTCTTGTCAGTGACGTAACTCCACTTGTCCTTGGCGATGCGCACCAGGATGAGCAGCATGGCGCCGTAGCCCTTGCTTTGCAGGCCGGCCAGCTTGCGCTTCAGCGGGTCGCGCGTAGACAGGCTTTGAATCCGCGACTGGGCCAAGATGCGCAGGAATTTGGGCAAGTTTTTTAACGCCTTCTGCAGGTGATCCTTAAACACCATTAGCGACTGGATCTCGCTGGTGCCCTCGTAGATGGTCGTCACGTAGGCGTCACGTACATACTTTTCGATCAGGTAGTCGGTGGTATAGCCGACCCCACCGTGAATCTGCAGCGCCAGTCTAGATAGCTCGATGGCCTTCTCACTGGCCTGAAACTTGAGCAGCGGAGTCAGCTCACGGGCCTGCCACTTTATCTTCTTGATCCTGCGCTGCAACGCACGAAGTTCGTCGGCGTCGGTGGGTGGCGCCAACTGTAGTTTGATCTCCAGTTGGTAGTAAAGATCGACCAGGTAGGCCGCTCTGAAACCCAGCGCGCGTAGACCCTTGAGTTCGACCTCTATCTTCTCGAGGTAGTCGGCGATCATCTCGTGCTGGTCGATGCTCTGGCCCATCGTTACTCGCTCGGCGGCAAACTCGCACGCCAGCCGATAAGTACCCTCGATCAGTCCGATACACTCAAAGCCCACGACCAGCCGAGCCTTGTTCATCAGCATTAGTATCAGCTCGAAGCCCTGGCCACGCTTGCCGAGTAGTTCGGCCTCGCTATTGTTGTAGCTCAGCGAGGCGGTCACCGAAGCGTGGATACCGAGTTTCTCCTCCAGCCGGTCGATCACGACGTTGTTGACAGTCTTGCCATCGCGATGAATCTTTCTTGGCACCCAGAACAGAGACAGATCCTTGAGGCCCTCGCCGCTGTCTTCGGTCTTGGCCAGCACCAGCTGGTGCTGGCCGTGGCCCGAGGTAATGAAGATCTTCTGCCCGGTCAGTCGCCAAGTGCCGTCGTCTCCCAGAACGCCCCTGGTGCGGATGGCGTCCAAGTCACTGCCAGCGTCGGGCTCGGTCAGCGCCATGCAACCAAACTGTTCACCGCTAGCGATCTCGGCGATGACTTGGTCGAAACGGGTCTTAAGCAGCAGCGGGCCATCGTGTTCAACCGAGCCTTCCTTCAACGAATAGGCCAACAGACTCATGGCAATACCGACGTGCATGCCATAGTGGCCGACCAGGGCGGTGTCAGCGCGGCCTAGCATTTCGTTAATTCCGAAGAAGGTGGTAAACGGCGCGTTGAGGCCGCCCAGCGAGCGGGGCAGGTTGAGGCCGTACAAACCCATATCGCGAAAGCCGTCAAAGATCTTGGTCGTCTCTTCCGGCACCACCACCTCGCCGTCGACCAGCTTGGGGGGGTGGTCGTCGAGCTTGCGCACCACAGGCGTTACCTCGGTAGCCACAAACTTGCCCACGATGTCAAGCACATCGCGGTAAAATTCTACCGCCTCGTCGACGGTCTTGAAGCCCTCGGGGTCGGTGAAGTCACGCTCATACAACGCCACCAGTTCCGACCAGTCAAAGGCCTGCTCGACCTGAAAACGGAGATCCTCGTTATCGAGATAGAAGTTAGTCGACATGCTGGTTCTCCTGGCGCACAGATCCGACCGCAAAGTATAGTGAAGAGTAAAAGCCCCTTTACCAATAGTCCAGTACCAAGATCGCTCCACCCCGCAGTGAAATTGTCAACAAACCCCGCTTAAGTATCGATGATCCAACATCAATCTCACTGCCTCTTTGGTAGTTTTTCGATCAACCCTTTGGCTGGCGATTTACCTCGTTGAACGGCGGGTTAGGGCACAACTCGGTCGCTGGCGTAGAAGATTTAAGGGTCTGCTTTCTCCAAAGGAGACACTGAAAAGTACATCGCGGGAGGCAGCGAACGGCACTATCCGGACGCTCTTGATTTTGCGGTAGGTGGTGAATATCGACCCATAATAGACCCTCTGATTTAAAACATTCGAGGTTATTTCACGCCCTGAACAGCTAATCACAAACTTTTTATTAAGGGTCAATGTTTATGGTTGGCTTGGAGTCCTCTGTTCTACTTGGGCATCGTAATCTTAATGCTTGATCTATATAATCATGGTATAAAATTTTAAGAGTAATTTACATTTAATAGTTATAGAAATGAGTAAATTAGCTCTACAGTTTGAACTAGTTCAGCACGATTATCTGAGTATTAAAAAAATACGGAATTAAAAATGAAAACCAGGTCTTTTTATAGTATTGCAAATAAATTCGCCGCCGCTCTTGCGGTTAGCGTAGCTCTCTTGTCTCCATGGGCGATGGCTGGAGAAAAAGTCCCGAAAGGGTATAACACACCGATCCCCAGCTCTATAACGACACCAGACGAGGTAAAAACACGCATTGGCACGCTTGAGTTCTTCGACGGTGTGCCAACTGAGAAAACAGCAGAATTGGTACTTGAAAACCTGACGTTCCTTCGTGGTGTAGAGGCTTTTCTCAATGGTTTGCCTATGGCATCTACCCATGCCCTGGTTGAGGGTTTTAAAAGCATCGGAGTGACCGAAGCCCACCATATTATTGTGACTGATAAGTTGATGGACTCAAATCCACTGTTCCTTACCGCCAACACAGATACAGTTTATGCTTTCAATACATTCGATTTAGAAAAGACCGGACCACTGGTTATTGAAGTACCACCGGGCACAGGTCCTGGAACCATCAATGATGCCTTTTTCCGTTTTGTTGTTGATATGGGAGCGCCAGGTCCCGATCGAGGTAAAGGTGGCAAGTACCTGATACTACCCCCGGGTTACGAAGGAGCGGAGCCTGAAGGTTATTTTATTGCAAGATCACCAACCTACACCAATCTATTCATCCTTAGAGGGTTTCTGGTTGACGGCAAACCCGACGCGGCAGCCAAAATGTTCACTGAACAGGTAAAGACTTACCCGCTATCGGAAAAAGCTAACCCACCCCAGATGGTAGTTACCTCCGGCTCGTGCATTTCATATAACACTATCCACGCAAATGACTTTAGCTTTTATGAAGAGATTGCCGAAGTGCTGCACAAAGAGCCGCTGGATTTTATCGATCCGGAGATGCGCGGTTTGTTCGCAAGTATCGGCCTGCAGAAAGGCAAAGCGTTTAACCCTGACCCTAAACTCAAAAAGACCTTGACTGAAGCGGTAGCGGTAGCCAATGCCACTGCACGAGCCATTTTATTCCACACCCCTCAGGAAGAGGCGTACCTGTATG
>Ga0164320_10000832_pt1 | contig 10675 bp, 11 predicted proteins | sample GuaBasSediGuay11_FD_113736 | JGI IMG/M metagenome (GOLD analysis project Ga0164320, IMG submission 113736) | Subseafloor sediment microbial communities from Guaymas Basin, Gulf of California, Mexico - Guay11, Core 4567-28, 0-3 cm | ecosystem: Environmental > Aquatic > Marine > Hydrothermal...
CGATATCACCGGCAATGTGCTGCAAATGTACCAGGTTCTCGAACGGCCGCTCAGGCGGCCGCCGCACCGGGTCGCCGAGTTCCTGCGTGAAGTGCAATGCGCCCACGCCTTCGCCCGAGGCGGCGAGCAGGAATTCGACTTGTGTGACCGGCGGCGGTCGGCGGGTTTTGGTGAGACAGCGCCTGCCCCACTCGTCGGGTCCTGCATCAATCAGAACGCCGAACATCGCGGGCGTGTCGCGGGTGCGATGTTTGACGTGGATGTCGGTGTTCAAGGGCAGGTTGATCGGGTCGAGGGCAAATGCCCGGGGATGGTTGATATAGGCTTTCGCATATTTGAAACGGCCGAGCTTGTCGTCGACGATCAATTGACCGGCGAGCAAGAGCGTGCCGTCGCCGAAGTCCACGTGGACGTAGAGTTTTTCCGACATCAGATGTCGAACTCATCAGCATCCGACGCGCCCGGTGCGCGCGCACGCTTACGCATGGCGTTACGACCGAGAGCCTCACCCAGGGTATCGTCGCCACGGGCGATGACCCGGTCGAACGCAGTCGGTAGTCCAAACACGTCGAGCAGTACCGCGTAGGCGCCAACCGTGATGTGCGGGGAGCCGGCCTCGACTTTTCTTATGGAGCTCTCGGAAAGCCCGGCTTTGGTCGCGGCGTCCGCCTGGGTCCAGTTTCTGAGCAAGCGGGCTTCTTTCAAGCGCGCGCCGAGAGCGGCCAACGAACCCAGGGCAGCATCGCTGATCAAGTCATAGGAGAGCGAGCTTCTCGGCATGGCACGATTCGCATCTAAAACACGTTATATAGCACGTCAATCGGTATTTATCAACTTATATAAACGGAATTCTGTTAGTCGATGCACGTTTATTAGGGCACTCTAATAGACGAACACCAACAATTCGGTTTATATACATTTATATTATTACTTAAACGTGTTATATAACTCTTTTTGTTTGCGATGAGTTAACAGAATATACCCTCACCTTGGCAATAGAAAACTGACCGAAGCCATTCCCATTTCCTTCTGGTCAGGGATATGTAATACCAATTTTTACTCAGCAAACTTCTGCGGCTGAGTAATTGCGAAATTAGCGGGACAGTTTACTTAATGCCACCTTTCTGGTGAGCCAAGTTAACTGTCATCATTATTTTTCAAAATAATAGGCATACCGTCCCCAGTTTTTCCTGTTTGGAAAGGATGACGGTTGGTTAATTCCTAACCATGTTACGGAAATCCACTACTATCTATAGAAGATTGGTGGAATCTATTGGGTGAATAGATATGGCGAAATTAATAATAACTCTTTGCGGCATGTTTTTTACATGCAGCGCAACTGCACATCCTTATGACGGGCCACTACATGACGCACCACTGACATTTATCGAACATAAGACAGATGATGGACGATCAATATTTACAAATATTCCAAAAACATGTTTCTCGAAAGGTCGGCTTACCTGCATCAGCCTTCATCCTATATTTGTAGGGCCAGGCACAATCAAGAATTCCGAAAACTAGTCTGGTTCTTTTATATGAATTAGATGCTGGGATATCCGTGGACATACATCATAGCTACGACCAGTTACGGTGACAATTAACTCAACTCCGAGCGCGTGACCTGATACTCGGGCACTCGTATAAGTTAACTGTCACCGTAACTTGCTGAAATTCGAGTTGACTACTCTTTGGGCTGAATCGGCGTCAATTATAAAGTGTGCAGACGTAAAGGGGACGGCACCCTTTAGCCAGTCCCGGCTTGGCCTGCTACGCCCTGCCACCATTGCTGGAAGGCTGCCTCGCTGAAAGAAAGCACCGCACCCAACTCACCGCTGCGCTCTTGCCACAGGGGTAGCGCTGCCTCGGGTACGGAAATTAGTAAGGGTATACCTGCGCTGATGGTCTTGAATATTTCGTCGATCAATCCCTGTCCGTTTTGCTCCAGCTCACCAAATTTCTCTATTACCACCAGGTCCAGCCGATCATCAATCGCCTTGTTGATAATGGCGGCTGTTTGCACAAGCGCTGAAACGTCCAGTCCGCACTCGTCGTCGTTATTCACCGGACGCGTTATCGGGATGCGACGGTTGGTTGCAACATCGACGGCATTCAATCCGGTTACTGCGCCTTCCGTGTCGAAAAGTACCTCCTGGAGCACGCCGCCGACACGGGCCCGCAGTGCCTTTTGTTTCTCGACAAATTTTGACAACGCCAGCCGGTCGACGGTGTTAGCGGTATATACCGCGGCGGCGAAAGGGGCCAGGGTGTAATTATCCATCAGTGCTCTAGGTGCAATGTTAGCGGCCAGTATAGATTATCGTCGGGTCGCTCGCCATGACCCCGATCAAGAAAAAAAGAGTCGGTTAAGAAGACAAACCATTTATTTTACCGAATCCTTTTTCGGGCGCACCGACAGTAGCTTGATGATGTCCTTGTAGAGAAACCTGTCTTCGACCAGCTCAAGTCCGGCGGCCTCGAGGTATTGCTCGGTATGGCGATCGAACGCTGCGCCGTAGGCATACCGTACCCAGGGTTCCCACAGTTTCATGATAAACCGCCGCAAGGGATCCTGTGAAAATTCGTACTCCAGAATATAAATGGCGCCGTCCGGACGACATACCCGCCGAAGTTCTTCCAGGGCCGGCAGCTGGTGTTCGGCAGCGAGCACACAAAATAGGAAAGTCGAGACGATGCCGTCAAAACTGGCGTCGCTAAAATCCATCTGCATTACGTTCATTTGGTGCAGATCGACCTTAACCCCGAGCCTTTCCCGGCGACGCCTGGCACGTTTCAGCATCGCCGGGCTGAGGTCGATGCCGGTCACTCTGGCACCCTCGGGATAGTAGGAAAAGTTACGCCCGGTACCTACTCCCGCGTCGAGCAGGTCACCTTTCAGGCCCTGAAACATTGTTCGGCGTAGCGGCCGGTAGCGGCCATGCTCGAAAGGCAGGTCCAGCAAGTCGTAAACCCGGGCGATATGATCGTAACTATTCAATTGCACCTGAGTCTCGATCCGGGTAAGCGGTAATTGCGCGCGTAGCGCAGCAATTTTTCCGAACCAGGCCGATACAATAATTGTTCTGTCACTTCGTTCCTCGCAAAAAACTGATTTGTCTGCTGCGCTTCAGGGCCTGGTGCAAAAACAGAAATTCCGAGCCCCTGCACCTGGTCCGGGCACATAAAAAGGAGAAGCTCTGGCTCGATGCGCACACCTGCATAAAAGGTTACCTGGGTAAGGCCTTCCCGGCCTTGATCGAGGTCAAGCCGGCGATCGTGGCGCATAATCATTTATACTCCTCTCGTAAAAGGTACCGCCCCCTTTAAACCCTTTAGTACCTTTAGCTCTTACGCGGCAGGCTAAAGCTGACCCTCTGGCAGGATCTTGAAGATATTGACTGAAATCCGGCGCCACCAGGATCCCTGGTATGTTCAACCACCGCTCCGTGGTCCCGCCCCTGCCAACGCAGTCAGTACCTTCGAATCGTGGCAATTGACGAACAGGTCGTGGCTTCATAGAGTACTGTTAAATTTATAGCGCCTAAAAGGCGATAAGCGACATTATCAAATCCCCTGGAATCGTAGAGAGAATATTATGAAAGCAGCTTTTTTTAGCAAAATGGGCGGACCGGAAGTGATGGAATATGGCGAGGTCCCGGACCCCATCGCCGAACCTGATCAAGTAATCGTCGACATCTATGCTGCCAGCGTAAATGCGGCAGATGCAAAGGTCCGCACTGGCCAATACGCCCCCATTACCGAATTTCCTTCTATCCTGGGACGAGATTTTTCCGGCGTCGTCAGTGCGCTTGGTGCCGATGTTGATGATTTGAAGATTGGCGATGAAGTCTTCGCGGTTTGCGCGGGAGGTCAAGAAGGGGCCTACGCCGAAAAGATTGCGATCAAAGCCTCTATTGTTGCAAAAAAACCGGACGACCTTTCTTACGTTGAGCTTGCCGCGGTTGCACTCACTGGACTCACCGCACTGGTCTCCATCGAAGACACCCTTAAACTTCAGCCAGGTGAAAAGATTTTAATCCAGGGCGGTGCCGGTGGTGTCGCCAGCTTTGGCATTCAAATCGCCAGGCATATTGGTGCCCATGTAATTACCACTGCCAGTCCTTCCAATCATGACTATGTGCGCAGTCTCGGGGCTGATGAGGTTATTGACTATACCACTCAAGATTTCACGGAAGTAGTGTTCGATTGCGACGCCGTGTTCGAGACCGTGGGCGGTGATGTTGCCACCCGTTCCTTCGCCGTGCTGAAGTCCGGCGGACGCGCAGCGTTCATCGGTTCCGGCGCCAAAGCCCCAGAATCACCTCGCGCGGATGTACAGTCCCTTCGCCCTGCCGTGGGACGTGATCGTCCCCACCTCAACCGCATCGTAGAGTTAATCCAGAGCGGTGTGGTTCGTGTTCCTGAGATCACCGAGTTTCACCTGCGTGATGCGCACAAAGCCCAGGCAATCAGTGATTCGCGACACCTCAGGGGCAAAATGGTTTTTAAGCTGCGCTAGGGATTGCTATGGATTTCCAGCTAGAGGCTAAGGCCGCCCTGCCGGCAAAACCTGTCAGCGTTCGCAACGCTGTCTCGGTATAACCGGGATAGCTGAAACCCAGGCTCCACTCTTTCCTAACCACCCGGAAGTCTCTAGACTGGAAATTCCTGTGCTAAACGAATGACACCACATCATGTCTGAACCCGTTACTCTTGAAGTCTTTAGCGATTATGTTTGTCCCTGGTGTTATCTGGGGGACAACAGGATTAAAAGATTGAAGGACAACTATGATGTTGAGGTCAGGCTGGTGCATTTCCCTTTGCATCCCGAGACTCCATCCGAGGGCCAGACACTACAGCAGCTGTTTAACTGTGGGCCGGAAGAGATTGTGGCCAAGAATATGCAGATGAAGAGCCTGATGGCCGCCGAGGGCCTGCCTTATAATGACCGATCACATACTTACAACAGCCGCCTCGCCCAGGAAGTTGGTAGCTGGGCTGTAACCTTGCCAGGCGGCGATGCCATCCATGACAAGTTTTATGAGGCATATTTTGTCGACAACCGAAATGTCGGTGATGTGGAGGTCATCATCGATATCGTCAAATCGGTTGGGCTTGATGAACAGGTGGCGCGCAACGTTCTGGACGAGCGCAGCTTTAAAGATGCGGTTGATGCCGACTGGGCTAAATCACGCGAGTACGGGATAACCGGGGTTCCAACATTTGTCAGTGGTGGGCAAGGTTTGGTTGGGGCACAGCCATACGCAGGCCTGCAACAACTTATGGAAGCGGTTGGCGCGGCCAGGCTATAGAATACTAACGGGCCTAACTTGTGCCGTTTATATCAATCGTTGTTCCCGTAGCATGGGCTGACACACGGGAGGCCAGAAGAATGATTGCGTTAGCGACGTCACCAACCGGGGCAATATCACCCACGCCTTTTAGCCCCTGGTTCGCGGACGATCCGTACCTCGGTGCCGTAAAAAATTGATTCCAAAAAATCGGAGACGACAATGATTGACCTCTATACCTGGACCACGCCGAATGGCCGCAAAATATCCATCATGCTGGAAGAGCTTGGCGTCGAATATACCGCTCATCCCGTCAATATCACGGAGGGTGAACAGCACGATCCGGAATTTCTGAAGATTAGCCCTAACCACGCGATCCCCGTCATCGTGGACCAGGAAACTGGAATCCATATGATGCAATCGGGCGCCATCATGATTTACCTGGCAGATAAATACGCCAAATTTCTGCCCAGGGACCCGGACAAACGGGCAGAGGCGATGGAATGGCTAATGTGGCACATGGGTGATCAGGCGCCAATTCTGGGTCAGTGTCATCATTTTCTGCGCTACAACGCTGGCAAATCAGAGTATTCCGAAGAGCGTTTCCATACCGAAGCCAGACGCTTATACGATGTTCTCAACAAGCGTCTTGAAGGCCGCGACTACATCGTCGACGAATATTCGATTGTTGATATGGCCGTTTGGCCCTGGGTTTCTCGCTACGAATGGCATCAAATTGATCTGACGCAATATCCAAATGTGCGCGCCTGGTATCAGCATATTCTGGCCCGTGAGGCGGTTCAGCGCGGTTACCAGGTACCCAAAGACATGGGTGAGATTCCGACTGGCTAGCCAACTGTTTGAACTCGTTTTCGAATCGGGGGAGTAAAGAATCAGGTATGCTGCCCTGGATTTCCCGCTGTCCCCGGATTTACAAAATCTGCATCGGAATGAGATAATATTGTCTCTCCGTCCGGGTAAATAAAAGTTAAATGAAGCGTCTTTGGATACTGGTAATCGTATTATTTTCGGGTTCGGTAACAGCGGGTGTTTCCCCAGCGACACAGCTGGAAATCGAGCACCTGTTGAATTTCATCAGGAACTCATCCTGTATTATCGACAGGAATGGAAAAACCTATGCTGGGGTTAAAGCTATCTCGCATATAGAGAGGAAGTACGCCTATTTTGAAGATGAAATAGAAACCACCGAAGATTTTATTGAGCTTTCCGCCAGTAAAAGCACGATGAGCGGCAAGTACTACATGGTTCGCTGCGGGGACGGAGAACAAATCAGAACCCGGGAATGGCTGATGCAGGAATTGAAAAGTCTTCGCGGACAGGGTTAGAAAGAACTAACTCATACCGTCAAAAATTAGATATCGGCAAACTGTAGGTAGCCTGCTATTTTTCGCGTGGGCCACTTGAGCGGTGCCTTACGGAGATATAGCCTCAAACGTCTTCCGACAGGCAGATTATATGGCGCTACAGCCCGCCAGCTGAGTGTTCTCATGTACCGCTACAATCTCGCTAACAACGGCTAAATGGTCTGACAAGATATCAGCTGCAGTATAGTAATTGCAAAATTCAAACTCTTTTGAAATGAGTATCCAGTCGAATCGGTCATCAGAATAGGTGTACAGATAATTAGCCTCGGGACGGTGGGTTTTCAGTCTTTTCACGCTTGCCAGTGACTGTATCTCCCGATCGCCTTCGGCCCAGGTACTGTTAAAATCACCCAATACCACCGTCGGATTATTACGCTGGCCGAGCACCGCTTTCATGTCTTTGATCTGCTCGATGCGTTTCGAGCTGCGGGAAAAATCAAGATGTACCGACACGACATCGATAACCTGCTTTTCACCATTCGCGCCCCCGGGCGCCCACTCGATCTCGGCGAGAGTGAAACCCTTGCGGGTGGTTGGTGGCGTTGGATTGAAGTCGACCTGGTAGCCACGCAGGATCGGGTAACGCGACAACACAGCAGTGCCGTAGGTGCCAAAGGCATTATCAACCTGATTCGCATGGGTGGACCACGCATAACCGGCTTCGCGAGCGAGCAGTGCAACATGATCAAAATTGCCACTCCACCAGGAAGGTGAATCGGCTTCTTGCAGCGTTACGATATCGGCGTTTTCACGTTTCAGGAACTCGACAATTTCGGCCAGGTTCTGGCGGATCTGTATCTCGTTGACGAAGATCTGGCTGAAGCTGTCTTTTCTGCCATGGGCCATATTCAGCGAGAGCAGGCGCAGTGACGGGCGATCCGCTGCCTGCAGGGAGGTGCTCGCGGCGCCAGCTAAAGCGCGCTCGACCTCGATTTCACTGAGGCGTTGCTCAGTCGGCAGCGGTGTCGAAAACAGCGCGCAGCCGGTTAGCGAGGTTATCGCCAACGCGATAATCAACAGCTGAATTTTCATTGGGGGCGGTCCTGAAACTGATTAGATCCCTAAATAGGTATGAAGTGGCTGAATTACCAGTCGATTTGCTTATTAATTCACTGAGTTTTGAATTGGCAGGCTAAGATTTTACTCAAATTCAGACATATTGGGGCCCTTTGGGCAAAGACTTGAGGGTCTCCCCAAAACAGGCGTTCCCAAAAGTTGAGTGTTCCCGCCACAAAGAGTCGATTTCGCTAGTCGATCCGTCAGTAAATCGCGAAGTTGTCGCAAAGCTTCCGCACCCGGTTTCGGTGGTCGTCGATTTGTGCCAGATCGTTTTTCCCAATGCCTTCAATAGTGGCGGCGATTATCGAGCCCAACTCACTGAAATCGACCTCCCGCAGGCCACGTGTAGTTGCCGCTGAAACCCCGAGCCTCAATCCCGCCCACTGCGATGGTTGCGGTGAATCGAAGGGAACAGGGTTATTGTTCGAAGTGATATTGACCAGGGCGAGAGCATCCTGGACCTGTTGCCCATTGAGCCCCTGAGGGCTTAGATCGAGCAATACCATGTGTGTATCAGTACCTCCACTTACCAGCTTGATTCCCTGGCTCGAAAGTACTTTGGCAAGCTCCCTGGCGTTATCAACTACCTGTCGGCCATAAGATTCAAATTCCGGCTGTAATGCTTCCCCGAGACAAACGGCCTTGGCCGCGATTATCTGACTGTGAAGGCTTCCCTGGACTCCGGGGAAAATTGCTGACTGCAATTTCTTTGCCCGACTGGTATCCCTCGAAAGTATCAATCCTCCCCGCGGACCGCGCAGTGTCTTGGTAGTCGTGCAGGTGACAAAGTCGGCATACGGAATGGGTGAAGGATGAACTCCCGCCGCGACCAGCCCGGCAATATGAGCCATGTCCACCAGCAGCATCGCGTCGACCGAGCGGGCGATTTGTTCCATGCGCGCGAAATCGATCTCGCGAGGATAAGCAGAGCCGCCCGCGATCAAAAGTGCGGGACGATCCGATTTGGCCATGCTTTCAACCTCGTCGTAGTCGATGAGCCCGGTTTCCGGGTCCACGCCGTAGTGCCGCGCCTCAAACCAGCGACCAGACTGATTCGGGGGCGCACCATGACTCAAGTGTCCACCCGCAGCCAGATTCAGGCTGAGCACCCTGTCACCAGGGCTCAAAGCCGCAAAAAATACAGCCTGGTTTGCCTGTGTCCCCGAGTGTGGTTGTACGTTTACATAGTCACAGTCAAACAACGTCCTGGCACGGTCAATCGCAGCCTGTTCGACAATATCCATGAATTGACCGCCGCCGTGGAAACGACGGCCCGGATAACCTTCCAGGGTCTTGTTCGTAATCGGGTGACCGAGGGCATCGAGAACCGCCTGACTGACGATATTTTCAGACGCGATGAGTTCGATCTGGTGCTGTTGCCGATCGAGTTCCCCGGCTAGCGCCTCGCTGACCAGGGGATCAGTATCCACCAGGTGCCTGTGAAAGTAATCAGACATTACTGTACCTATTCGTTTATCGGCTGAAAGAAACGATTATTACGACCTTTCGGGTTTACTTCAAACCAGTTCTGCTGTTATATGATCACAGAAATTCTATGCCTAGAAAATGCTAACACCACCAAAACCCAAAGTACCACCGCTGAACGCGCTGCGGGCCTTTGAATCGGCAGCACGGCTCGGAGGATTCAGCCTGGCTGCGCGGGAGTTGAATGTGACTCCCGGTGCCATTGCCCAGCAGGTTAAAGTGCTTGAGGGCTGGGCGGGCGCAACCTTGTTCGAGCGCATGACACACGGGGTACGTCTGACCGAACTCGGCAAGAGCACCGTCGACGAGCTCGGCAGCGCATTCGACACTCTCGGAAAGGTGGCCTTGAATCTGAGAGACGGTGGAACACAGAATCAGATCCGGATTGCCGTACTGCCGAGTATCGCCCAACTATGGCTGTCACCGAGACTGCCGCAAATCAGGGCAATCGACCCGCTGACCACGATCTCAATAACCGCACTGGACCGGCCACCGAATCTGTTACGGGAACCTTATGATTTAAGCCTTTTCTTCTGCGCCGAAAAGCAGCCTGGGAATGGCAATGAACTTTGTCGTGATAAGATTTTCCCGGTGTGTGCACCCTCGATGGCAAGCCGCTTGAAACAGCCGTCCGACCTCAGGGGGCTGCTCTTCCTGCACGATGCGCGCTGGATCAACGATTGGCAGAGCTGGCTCAACCAGGTCGCGCCCGGGCACGGGATCGATACGTCTGGCCCCAGTTTTTCACTTTATAGCCTTGCTCAGCAGGAAGCCGAAAACGGCGCCGGCATCCTCATTGGACACGAAATACTGGTACAGGACAGCTTGCGCAAGGGCAGCCTGGTTGCCCCGTTTGGCGAATCCCTCGAAATTGATCAGACGCTGATGTGTGCAACACCCGCACCGGCCCGGCCCGACAGTGTCATCGAAAAAATCATACGCAAGCTTGCCCAGGACACAAAGGCGCATATAGAAAATATCCAATAGTGACTAGCAGAAATCAGATGAGGAGCCATATCGAGCATGTGTAATAAACGCAAGATTACCAATGCGATTTATTTAACAGAAAAATAAAATTTTGCTAAAATAACCTGAACCTTTAGCACGAGTGAATAAATGAAATATATTGTTGGGCAATCTGCGAACCGCAACGCCGTCTTTCTGGTCCTCGGTGAAGAAGCCGTGAATCTAACCGAACTCAATCCTGACTGCGGTGAAGATATGCAGGCAATTATTGAAAACCCGACACTGGTGTCGGGGCTCGACGCAGCCATTCAGTCCGCCCCGAAAATTCCTGTCCACGAAATAACACCCGCTTTACCATTAAAACAACCAGGGAAAATTATCTGCCTGGGCCTTAACTATATCAACCACATCAAGGAAGGCGGTTACGACGTGCCTGAATACCCTGCGCTATTCATGCGTGGACTTAATTCGATGATGCCCTCCGGTGCA
>Ga0164320_10000833_pt1 | contig 10666 bp, 11 predicted proteins | sample GuaBasSediGuay11_FD_113736 | JGI IMG/M metagenome (GOLD analysis project Ga0164320, IMG submission 113736) | Subseafloor sediment microbial communities from Guaymas Basin, Gulf of California, Mexico - Guay11, Core 4567-28, 0-3 cm | ecosystem: Environmental > Aquatic > Marine > Hydrothermal...
CACTGGAACCTAAACCCAGCGCGTCTGCCAATTCCGCCATCCTCGCTTGCGTTGTGATTTCCGACCGTTGGCACGTCGGCAACATGGTTCAAATCGGCACGCGTCTGTTCGCGATTCGAGTGCACGTACTTTCATGCAACGACAGGTTCTACAATGATGGCGATGGGCTTGCCGACGGCGTGGGTCCTTCCTGTATCATCGCAGACTGAGGCTCCGCCGACGCCAGAGACAGACCGCCGCCAGCAGCACCAGCCACAGAGCCGTCGCAGCGGAGAAGGGTCGATCTTGCTCGACTGCACAGCCGCCGGAACGGCTTTCCGCGTCGTTGCGTTTGATGCAAACAGGTGTGCCGGTCTCATCGAGCACCGAGTCGCAGACGCTGATGATGCCATTGCGGACGCCCCCGACCATCACGCCACCGGGAAGGAAATCGACCGAGAGCATGGGGTTGTCCAGGCGCTTTCCGCTGGCGACGAAGATCTCTGACTCGACCTCGCCCGTCTCGAAGTCGATGGCCGTGAGATAGTACGCGTGAACGTCTTCGGCCTGACCTCGCCTGTGTGAGTACAGCCAAATGTGTCCATCGCCTGTGGAGAGACGAGGCGGGACCTGGGACGAAATCGTGTAGTTCTCCCATACGATGTCGCAGCCACTGTAGTCTTCCCGAACGTCGACTCGCGTGAGCCCCGGGGGGAAATCGCCGACTTCATAGAAGTTCCCGCCGTAGTTGTTCTCCGCGACGATCGAGCGTCCGTACGCCATGACGGTGTTCTGAATTGCAGCGGTTCCGTCCTTGAACATGTTCATTCGGCAGACCAGTCGATCTTCGACGTCCATGGGCTCGGCGCTGGTGTTCATGACGACGAGCTCGGTCGTCCCGTCCGGATGATTGATCGAGAACGTTACGAGATGACCGTTGTCGTGCAATGTCGGGGTGCTGAGGTCCGGATTCTCGAGGTCACCGTACTCCCAGCGCCACTGCTGGGTGGGGACGCCATCGGCGTCGAGGACAAACATGTACATCGCCTTGCTCGTGAGCACGTAGGCGCCCTCCGGGCCGACTGTGAACGCAGCACCGATCACCTCGTAGCCGTCGTCGTAGAGCCAGATGGCCTTCGCTTCTCCGGTTTCCGCGTCGAGATGGCCGACGTGCGCGAATCCGGAGATGAACCAGTAGTCGCCGTTGAAATCCGGAATCACATCGCTCGCGGACATGCCCTCGGGAAGCGCATCCGAAAGATCCCACTGCTGATCGATGGTCCATTCGAACACACCGTCGGTTTCTACCGCCTTGTACGCGCGTAACTCCTGCGTCGCCGTGGGCACCAGAGGCCGACCGAGGTGGTCCATCCTCGTGTACCAGCCTCCGGCGGGGTCGAGGGCGTGCGAGCGCGCTGGAATAGACGTCTTCGCGAGGATCTTGAAGTTGTCGTTCGGGTCGAACAGCACGAGCTCGCTAGGGGTGAATAGCGAAATGCACAGGGAGGAGAGGTAGCCGTCATTGTCTCGCATGAGCGGAGTGCACGCGCGAATGTGTTCGTCGTGCACTGAGGTCGTGATGGCGAGAGGGTTGATCCCGCGCGGACCCGGAAGCGGCGAGGTGCTGCTGTTGTAGCCGTCGGAGTGCACGCCTCCGCTCGCGAGCTCATCGAGCAGACCGGGATTGTCCGGCATCGGAAGAGCCGGCAGTGGCTTGTACTCGAGCGGCTGGGTTCCTACGGCCGCGGGCACGGTCGGTCCCGAGGGAAGCTCGAAGCTCTCGCGGCCCATCCCATCGGCCAGTACGCCGACGGGGCCGAGGCCGGACAGCATCTCGTCGAGCTGCGCTTCGGTCACCGCCGCTTCCGCGATTTGATAGAACGCATCGGCGTCGTCGGGAGTTTGACCCGTTGCGAACAACCAAGTCACTGAAAGAAACGCGGTCGCGGCTATGCGGCTTGTCGACGTGCTCATGGGCTCTCCTAGGCGCTTTTACCAATACGTGCCCAGTGTACGCGCCGAAGGGCGCCCCTTTTCTAGCCCGTGTCGGGCTCTCGATCAATGGCGCCGTGCGCGTGGTAGTATCGCGGCATGTCGAGCACATCCAGCACTTAGCGCGCGCTGGCCGCCACACTCGCCGTCGTTTTCGCGTTTGGCCTCATCGCTTGCAAGAGCAAGAGCAAGAGCAAGAGCAAGCCCGCCGAGGACAAACCCGCGCTAGGATTGCCTCTACGAGATCACAGTTGACAACGCGGTCGCTGGCGTCACGGCTCGCGCGAACCAAGAAGGAACCCTCAAATGAAGCTCTCCCGCGCACTGTACGTGTATTGGCCCGTTCTCCTGTTCGCATCCACCGCCGTCACCGGGTGGCTCTACGATCCGACTCTTCTCGAATCGACGTTTCCGTTTTCGTGGGACCTATCGAGAGTCGTTGCGAGTCTCACCTCTCCGGTGTTCTGGACGTTCGTCTTGCTCAGCGTCGCCGGAGTGGTGTTCGTTCGACGCACGTGGCAGGGCAAGTCCGGATTCACCGACACCGACAAGATGGCCACGCTCTGGTTCCTCTTGAACGCGACCTGGTTTCACACCGGGTGCGACATCATGTCGGGGCTCTTTCAGGTGATGCCGAACCTAACCGAGTCGTACATCGCGCTGAACGATGTGCACAATCTGCCGATGCACCACCCCGACCGGGTCTACTTCGACACCATCTATTGGTTCGAGGTCTTCGTCGAAGCCCCCCTCGCGCTGGTCGTGACCGCCCTCTACCTCCGCCAGGCGAAGGTACGTCCGGTCGTCGAATCCTTCCTCAACGGGCTCTACATCGCCGGCACCATCGCCTACTACATGCCCAACATCATCCTCGGCCACAGCCCCCACATCCTCATGTCGAACCTCGACCGACTGATCGCCTCGTTGTGGATCGTGGTGTCCGTCGCGCTGACCGTCCGAGCGGCTCGGCAAATCGGCGCGCGCTGACGGCCGCCTTACCAGGTAGTGAAATTCCGGTAGAATGCCGTCCATGAGTATTGCGAGAAAGTGGATGTGGTTGCTGCTTCTCGTCGGTTGCTCAGGCGGCGCAGACACATCATCCGGATCTCCGTCGGATTGGGGCGAGGTCCTCCAAACTCAGATCCAGGTTGGCGAGTTGCTGTTCGACGCGCGCGCCGCCGGGCCGCACGACGGCGAGTTGGTGATCCTGCTGCACGGGTTTCCGGAGACGTCCTACGAATGGCGCGCGCAGCTGAGCGCGCTGGGCGAGGCTGGGTACCGCGCCGTCGCGCCCGATCAGCGCGGATACTCGCCGGGAGCGCGACCGGCGAGCGTGATGGCATACGAGATTTCGTTGCTCGTTCGAGACGTTCTCGACATGGCGGACCAGATCGGGGCGCCGCATTTTCACGTCGTCGGGCATGACTGGGGCGCCGTAGTGGCCTGGGCGCTCGCTGCGCTGGCCCCGGAGCGCATCATCACGCTTACCGCGGTTTCGATCCCCCACCCGGACGCGTTTGCGGAGGCGCTCGCGGACCCGGAGTCCTGCCAACGGCAGGCCTCCGCGTATTTCGACTTCTTCGTCTCCCCTGCAAGCGAAGCGGTGCTCCTCGACAACGATGCCGCCGGGTTACGCGGCCTCTATGCCGAGCTCAGCGACGACGCCGTAGACGAATACCTCCGTGTCTTGGGTACCGAAGATGCATTGGGCGCGGCTCTAAATTGGTATCGCGCCAACATCGGCAGCCGTCAGATCATGGCAGAACCGGTGGGCCCGATTGCGGTGCCCACGCTCTTCGTCTGGAGCGATGGAGACGCCGCGGTGTGCCGGGAAGGTGCAGAGGCCACCGAGCGGTTCGTCGCAGCCCCGTACCGGTTCGAAATCCTGGAAGGGGTCAGCCACTGGGTCCCCGAGCTCGCGAGTGACGCCGTCAATCGGTTCCTGATCGAGCACCTCGCGCAGTGAGGTTCAGCGCTCTCACGCGCCAAGGCTATTTCTGTCTTAGCCCATGGAGATCACTCTGAGAACTGAGTAGCGTGGGACCAGATGTCATGTCGCGTGGCCCGCGGTGCAGATGGGGCCTTTGAAGTTACCATCGGCAGAAGCTGAAGGGCCTGGTGTGCATGCCCGTAGAGAGGGTGGCCGGTTCGTTTAGACGCGCTATCAGGGGCATATGGAAGGTCGCGACCAGGCGCGGCAGCACCGGTGATCCACAGGCCTGATAGGCTGTGGCAGTGCCGGCGACAGCGAACTCGAAGGGGGTTGGTATGGGCAAGCCAGTTTGTGTGGTCATTGGAATCGGTCCGAAGAATGGGCGGGCGTTCGCTTCGCGGTTCGCGAGGGAAGGCTACGCGGTGGCGCTGCTCTCGCGCTCGACCGATTACTCGAGCGGTCTTGCCGAAGAGCTCGGCGGCAGAGCCTATGCATGCGATGTCACCGATCCGGAGGCGATCAGGAGCGCCTTCGCTCAAGTGCGCGACGACCTCGGCGACGTTGACGTTCTTCTCTACAACGCCGGCTCAGGGCAGTTCGGCACATTTGACGACGTGCCGGATGAGGGGTACGAGATAGGTTGGCAGATCAATGTGCGGGGGTTTCTGCAGAGCACCCGTGAGGTGGTTGGGCCCATGCGAGAGCGGGGAAGTGGCGCCATCATAGTCACCGGGGCCACCGCGTCCCTTCGAGGGAAGCCGTTCACGGCCGCTTTTGCCTCAGCGAAAGCCGCCCAGCGTAGCTTGGCGCAGTCGTTCGCGCGCCAATTGGGGCCTGAAGGGATCCACGTCGCGTTGGTGATCGTCGACGGCGGCATTGGCATCGACGAGCAGACCGACGACGAGGGCACTCTGAGACCCAGCGATATCGCCGAGACGGTGTACCACCTCGCAATGCAACCCAAGTCGGCATGGTCGTTCGAGGTGGACGTCCGGCCGTTCAAAGAGAACTGGTAAGCGAGTTCGACCTTCTACCTGTGGAGGGATAGGTATCGCGAGCTCGGTGAGGAGGGGCTGGGTGCTGGGGGTCAGCACTGTCTTGCGGAGTCGGAGACGCTGATAGATGAGCCCCCTGTGTCCTTGGTCCGGTTAGCGCGGGTAACCGCGTTCCTCGAGGTCGATGCGGTCTTCTTCGAGCGCGTGTCCTGTAGCTCGCATGAGCTGTCGCTTGATGAGAGGCTTGGCGAGGGCGAGCAGGCCGCGGAGCGGGACGACGGTTTTGAACTCGACGCGGGTCGCGTCGGGGCCGAGCGACTCAAAGGTGGCGAAGCTTTCTGTGCCCTTGCTGGGACCTTCCACAATCGTGAAATGAAGGCTTCCGTCCGACTCTCGATCCATCCGGATCCTGTCGCGTCGCATGAGTCCGAGGAGGCGGTACTGCTGCCAGAACTCGCAGCCTCGTTCGTCCTCAGCGTCCAAGGCAACCGCGAACTTCGCATGCACCGGATGCTCGCCGTGGTGCTTCATATCCCCGAACTGCGCCCGAACGTTGTCGATGGGGCACCGGATCTCTTTGCTTGAGCTCACTGTCACATTGGCCATGGCGACTTCCTCCCGGAACTCCAGAGGCTCTCACCGTTTGATGCAGGAGGTCAAGCGGTTGCCCAGTAGCTCTCATAAGGAAACTTTTCGCTCGCTCGACGGCATCATGACCGACTACCCGCCGCGCCTCACAAAGGTCATCAACGAGCTAGGCGTGGGAGACTGATCACTTCACAATCACAACACGGAAGTTGTCGATGCCGTGCACATTCCTCTGCGTGCTGTCCGGGCTCGTGTTGGTGTTGCTTCGGATGTAGCCGAACGTAATCTGACCACCGTTCTCGAAGTTGAGACCGTCCGGCGTGAAGTCATCGGGGGTGAGCCCGCACCTGTACTCGGTGTTCCATGTCAGGTCCATGAAGGCCGACGCGCCTGGGTTCTGCTGGTAAGTGTACCGGGTCCCACCCTGCCAAACCGCAAACGTCCAACCGACGGCGGCGCCGGTGAAGGCGGGACCCGTGACGATGTGGCTTTCCGAGTAGTCGATGTACGCAATGGCGCCCATCTCGGACGGTGTGTACCTCCCACCAGCGTACTCGTGCAACACCCCCAAGCTGAACGCACAGTCTTCAATGGTGCAGTTTTCTTCACCAATGCTCGGGTTCTTGATCTGGTGGGTCATGCTGCGGTAGGGATCATCGACACCGTCTACGCCGTCAGATGGCGCCTGCTCGGCATCCGTCCCCGTCGTGTCCGCACCTGGAGGGGGAATCACCGTCTCGCCCCAATTGACGTCGGGCGCCGTCGGATCGCTCGATGTGGCGCCCACGAGCTCCACCTCGAACTCGCCAGCTCGATCGGCCACGAAGCTTGCTCCCATGAGCTGGTCCGCGTCTTGGATCGTGGCCATGCTCCCGGACGGCTGACTCAAGAACTGCCACTTATGGGAGCCGGTGTTGCCACTGCTGGACCCGTCCAACTCAACGGTATCTCCCACTTCGACCGCACGATCGGAACCGGCGTCCACAGTGGTGTCCCGTGCGCGTGAGAGGGGGGGATGGCAGTTACAGGGGTCGTCGCTAACCCCTTCTTGCCCCATAGCCACGAGCGCCAACACGACTAGGAAGACCTTCCCGACTCGTCGCCGCACCGTTCGCCGCGGGATCTCAAGGCTCATGGACCCGATGCTGCGCCCGCGACGCCGCCGCGGTCCACGGGTAATTCTTTGAGGCGTCCCGCCCCTATGCGCTCGGGAAGTTCTCGACGAGCAGCTTCAGCGAATCGTGTGTCGTGAAGATGCCTATGATCTTCACGCCTTCACGCCTTCCACGACGACCGCCGAGCCGTACTTGTGCTCGAGCATCTCTTCGAGCACGGCGAACAGCGAAGTATCTTTGGAGATGGTGTACGCCTCCTGGGTCATCGCCTCTTCGACGGTAATCCCACCAACGTTCCCAGGTTGGCTGCTGCGACCTCAACCTGGGAAGGCTTGTGGCCCGGCGGAGGGCCGAAGCCAGCTCTCGATGCTGATTCCCGCGGACTGTCGCTAGTCCTGGATCTCTTTACGGTACAAGTGCCAGTCGAGGTGGAAGCGTCCGTTCGGGTACGTCCCGATTCGCGTGTAGCCGTGGCGCTGATAGAATCCGGGAGCTTGGGTTTCGGCGGTCTCGAGTTGAAGGACATGGCAGCCAAGCTTGCCGGCGTGCACCTCGAACGCGCGGATCAACTCGGAGCCGATGCCGCGGCCCGTGAGCCCGTCGCCCACCACGATCTGTTTCAAGTGCGCCATGCCCCCGACCACCTTGTAGATCGCGACACCGACGCACTCACTTCCCTCGAAAGCGCCGAGTGCATAGTCGAGCTGTTTCCAATCGATTCCCTGCCGCCGATTGTGCGGAGGCCAGTGCACGTCGTTGAACTCGATAGCGGCTTGAACGGGGATCTGCCTGGTCTCTGACATGCGACTCTGGCGCCAATGGCTATCACACATCGGGTGTGCGGCATACGCACCCCTTCGCCAAGTGGACTTCCCAGGTTCGAACTGGGTCAACCGAAGAGTGAAGCCATCCCGGCTGCGAGCCCACCCTGGGAAGGCTTGTGGCCCCTGTCACCGTATGGCCATGTTCGCATGCTCTACGACTCCGTTGTGCCACTCAAAATGGAAAGAATCCCAACCAAAAACACCGTGCCGTGCGGCCTCACCAATTTTGATACCCCCGCCCACTCACGTCTGGCGCAATGGGTATGATGCGCGACCCATGTGACTGGAATCCGACGCGCTACACTCTACGCACATGCGCGAGGAACGTTTTGGAGGGGTCAACGTTCGGTTGACAGGAGGCGAGGATCGCGAGGGGGGCGGTGATGGGCCTCTCGTCGTCTTGATGCATGGGTTTGGCGCGCCCGGGACCGACTTGGTCGGGCTGTGGCGGGTGCTCGATGTGCCGCGGAGCGTTCGCTTCGCTTTTCCAGAAGCGCCGAACGAGATCCCCGGGATGCCAGGCGCCAAGGCTTGGTGGGCTCTCGATCTCGCACGCACCGAGCAGGCGATGGCTGAGGGGCCGAGGAGTTATGCGGCCGAGATCCCGCCGGGGATGGAGGAGGCGACCGATCAAGTCGTACAAATGATCGACGCGATGCAGGAGGTGCTCGGTGTTCCGAACGAGCGCCTGATCGTCGGCGGGTTCTCGCAGGGTTCGATGGCAGCCTGCAATGCGGTGTTCACCAGAAACCTGAGCCTCGCTGCTTTGGTGATTCTTTCTGGTACCCCCGTGAACCTCGCAGCCTGGAAAGCCGGCATGGCGCCCCGCAGCGGTGTGCCGGTGTTCCAAAGTCACGGCCAACAGGACCCGCTTCTTTCGTTTCAGGCGGCCGAAGAGCTCAACAAAGAGATGCGTGACGCCGGCCTTGCGACGCAGTGGGTTCCGTTTCGGGGCGGCCACGAGCTCCCGGTGCCTGTACTCGAAGGGCTGAGCCGGTTCTTGTCGGCTATCGAAGCCCCAATTTGACGCCTTGTGACGGCGTGGGGCCTTCGTGGTACCACCCGCCATGTCCTATGCGGAAACCGAAGAGCAGCAGATGCTGCGCAAACAGGTCGGTGAGATCGGACGCAAGTACGGGCGCGAATACTACACCGCCAAGGCGCGAGAAGGCTTGTCTCCAGACGAGCTCTGGGACGAGATGGCGAAGCAGGGCTTCATCGGCGTCAATACGCCCGAGGAGTACGGTGGCGGCGGCCTCGGTATCTACGAGCTGGCGAGCGTGTGCGAGGAGCTCGCGGCGGCCGGGTGTCCGCTTCTCTTGCTGCTCGTGTCACCGGCGATTTGCGCAACCGTGCTCGCGAAGTTCGGAACCGACGCGCAAAAGGAACGCTGGCTGCCGAGGCTCGCCTCGGGTGAGTCGAAGATGGCGTTTGCGATTACCGAGCCGAACGCGGGGTCCAACACTCATCGTTTGGAAACCAGCGCTACGCCCGAGGGCGAGGACTGGGTGCTCAATGGCACCAAGTACTACATCTCGGGAGCCGATGACGCCGATGCCATTCTCGTCGTGACGCGCACCGGTGGCGCGGAAGACGGGCGCGGGCGTCTATCGTTGTTCATCGTCGACGCCGAGGCGCCCGGCCTCGAGAAAACTCTCATCCGAATGCAGATCCCGGGCGCGGACCGTCAGTTTACGCTGTTCTTCGACAAGGTCCGCGTGAGCGGCGACCGCCTCCTCGGCAACGAAGGCCAAGGGCTCACGCAGATCTTCGTCGGCCTCAACCCGGAGCGCATTCTTGGGGCAGCGCTGGCCAATGGTGCGGCGCTCTGTGCGATCGAGCAGGCGAGCCGCTACGCCAACGACCGAGCAGTTTGGGGTAAGCCCATCGGCACCCACCAAGGCGTGGCCCACCCGCTGGCCCAAGCCAAAATCGAGGTCGAGCTTGCACGCTTGATGACCAGGAAAGCTGCTTGGCTGTTCGATCAAGGAAAAGACGCCGGTGAGGCCGCCAACATGGCGAAGTACGCCGCGGGCGAAGCGGCCACCAATGCGGTCGACACCGCCATTCAGGTTCACGGTGGCAACGGCATGTCGGAGGAGTACGGCTTGGTGTCGCTCTGGGCCATGGCGCGCACCCTGCGCATTGCTCCGGTCAGCCGCGAGATGATTCTCAATTTCATCGCACAGCATTCGCTGGGGCTTCCCAAGTCCTACTGAGGTCCTTGCAACGCTACCGCTTCCTGCGCCGTTTCCATCGCCTTCGTGGTAGCACGCCCGCGTCTTGGAAGCCTTCCAGCGCCGCGCGAAAAGCGTGCGCGCGCCGGTTCTGAACGATGTGTCCGCCTGGGAACTTCACGAGCTCGGTGCCGAAGTGGTCCGCGAGACGCTTGCCGTGTTTCACCGTCGCGAGGCGATCGAACTCTCCTGAAATGATCGCAACGCGTTTCGGCTCGACCTTGGGCATGCGGCAAACCGGTGTGATGGGAACGAGTTGCTCGCGGTAGCCTTCGTAGAGCGTCCTCTGGATGTCGCCGGAGCCGGGGACCAAGTCGTTGTCGTTCATGACGTCTGGGATGCTGGCGATGGGAATGTACGACAGCACGAAGTCGACGTTGGAGGTCACCGTCGCGAGAAGAGCCGCGGTGTAGCCGCCGAGGCTCATGCCTACTACTCCGACGTGGCTCGCGCCCGCCTCGCGCATGGCGCGAACCGCCGTTTGCAGATCCCAGATCGCCTGGCGGAAGCCTTCGATCGTGAAGGCGGTGTCTTGTTGCGGCCACTCGGGTGGAAAGGCGTGCCCCCTCGGCCCGTGAAACGGAAGCGCAAACAACGACACGCCGATCCCTTGGCGCTTGAACTCGCGAATCGGCCAGGCGACCCGTTCCATGAGGTGGTGACCAGACGAAAATCCGTTGACCAGGATCGCCATGGGCTTGCCCTTGATCCGAAGATTCAGGGTTCGGAGCAAGGCGGTCTGATTGTCTCGATGGCTCCGGAACTCATGCTCGATGTCGTTGAACATCAGCGGGTGCTCGCTGTGCCAGCTCCCCTCGGCGAACCCGACGCGATGTGGCGCGAGCCAGCGTTTCTTGATGTCGATTCGCCCAGGCGCAGGAAACAGCTCCGCGGGGGTGCTGCGATACGCCCGGTAGTCGTCGGTCGACGCAAACGCCCCCAGGTCGTGCACCAGCTCGTGGGGTTCCTTCAGATCGGCCGGTTGCAGCTTCGCGATCTGCGA
>Ga0164320_10000834_pt1 | contig 10664 bp, 6 predicted proteins | sample GuaBasSediGuay11_FD_113736 | JGI IMG/M metagenome (GOLD analysis project Ga0164320, IMG submission 113736) | Subseafloor sediment microbial communities from Guaymas Basin, Gulf of California, Mexico - Guay11, Core 4567-28, 0-3 cm | ecosystem: Environmental > Aquatic > Marine > Hydrothermal vents...
GTGGTCGATGCTATTCAGAAAGCGAATATTTCATTTCGTGTCAGCGGCAAGATCGTGAAAATTACGGTGAAAGAAGGCGACCGGGTGAGCAAAGGCCAGTTGCTCGCTCAGCTCGACCAGACCGATTTCAAGATCACCTTAAAAGATCGACAGGCAAACTTCGACACCGCCGATGCCAATTATGACCGTGCAAAATCCCTGGTCGGCCAGGGCGCTATCTCAAGAACTGACCACGACACCATCCGCGCCAGGTTTTTTGCATCACAAGCGGCGCTGGACGCAGCCAGTCAGGATCTGATCTATACGGAATTAAAAGCCAACTTCGCTGGTCAAATTGCGCAACGACACGTGGAAAATTTTGAAGAGGTAAAGGCGTCCCAGGAAATTTTTTCGCTGGAGGATGTATCGTCGCTGAAACTGAAGATCGACGTACCGGAAAACCTGATGATTGAGATCAACAGAAATCAGACCGCACGAAGAACTCTGTACGCAAAATTCGACAGAATCAAAGATGTGAAATTTCCGCTTGAGTTCAGTGAAGCATCGACCAAAGCCGACCCGAATACCAGGACCTTCAAGATTACGCTGAAGATGAAGGCTTCAAAGACTCATAATATCCTGCCCGGTATGACTGCGACCGTGGTGGCTGAACTGGCCCCTGTCGAATCAGATAAAGTTACAGCAGTCGCGGTTCCAGTCTCCGCGGTTGTCGCCGATAACGAAAAACAGGCGACCGTATGGATCGTGGATGAAGAGACCATGACGGTCATGCCCAGACCGGTCACGCCCGGACTCCTGGTCGGCCGAAGCATGCTGGTCGAAGGCCTGAGCGCGGGGGATCGTATCGTCGTTGCGGGTGCTGCTTACCTGCGCAAAGAAATGAAAGTCACCCTGCTTGAAACCGGCGAACAGCCAGACCAATAATAAACGGGGCCAGCCTGATGAATATTGCCGAGTATTCGGTTACCAAGAAAGTTACCACCTGGTTAATGATTATCCTCTTTACCGCCGGAGGTATTACCGCGCTGCAGGAGATCAGCCGACTGGAGGACCCCGAATTCACCATCAAACAAGCCAAGGTCTTGACTACCTATCCGGGCGCGACCCCGCTGGAAGTGGAGCGCGAGGTCACCTACCACATCGAAAATGCGGTACAACAATTGCAACAGCTGAAGCGGGTGGAATCGATCTCGCAGAATGGAACTTCTGAAATCACTGTCGTGATCAAGGACAAATACAAGAAACCGGACTTCCCCAACATATGGGATGAACTGCGCCGTAAAATTTCCGATGTACAATCCGAGTTGCCGCCGGGCGCCAACCCGTCAATCGTCTTCGACGACTTTGGTGATGTATTTGGCCTGTTCTACGCCCTGAGCGGCGATGGCTATAGCTACCGTGAGTTAAAAGACTATGCCGATATACTAAAGGAACAACTATTACTGGTACCCGGCGTGCGCAAGATCACTATCGACGGCGAGCAGCAGGAGGTGGTTTATCTCGAAGTCTCGCGCACCAATATGGCCAAGTTCAATATCTCCAACGAGGAGTTCAGCCAGGTTTTAAAATCACAGAACCTGGTCTCCAATTCCGGTAATGTTCGTGTCGGCGATGAATATATCCGCATCAACCCGACAGGACAACTCAAGTCGGTGCAGGAGATCGGCGAACTGTTGATCAGCGGCAGCAATGTTACCCTGATAAGGATAAAGGACATCGCCACTGTGCGCCGTGGATACGAAGAAATACCGTCCGGGTATAGTTTCTTCAATGGCAACACGGCGTTAACCATTGGCATCTCCATGCTGCCCGGAACAAATGTTGTCGCTGTTGGCCAACGGCTCGATCGCCGCCTGGAGGAACTCCAGACCGTGACCCCCGGGGGTATGCAGCTGGACGCCATTTATGACCAACCGGTCATCGTCGATGTATCGGTTCGAGGTTTCATCATTAATGTAGCCGCCGCTCTGGTCATCGTTATCGTCGTACTTTTATTCTTCATGGGGCTGCGCACCGGCCTGATTATCGGCGCCGTGCTGCTGATCACTGTTTCCGCTACGGTCTGGTTGATGAACTTCATGGCCATCGACCTGCAACGCATCTCGCTGGGTGCACTGATCATAGCGCTCGGCATGTTGGTGGATAACGCCATCGTGGTGGCCGATGGCATGCTGGTTCGAATCAAACGCGGCGAGGATGGCATCAGGGCGGCCAGCGAAGTCGTCAGCGCAACCATGTGGCCATTGCTTGGCGGTACCATCGTTGGCATCGTCGCATTTGCAGCCATTGGTCTGTCCCAGGATGCAACCGGTGAATTTACCAATTCATTGTTCTGGGTAATCCTGATCTCGTTACTTTTATCCTGGTTTACCGCAGTCACCATGACGCCCCTGTTATGCGTCCAGTTTCTTAAACCCGACACTGACGCAGACGCGAACTCGGATCCCTACGCCGGTATTATATTCCGTAAGTACCGCGGCATTTTGAGTACCGCTATCAATGCCAGGTGGGTGACGCTGATCATCGTCCTGGCCCTGTTCCTGTCTTCGCTCTTCGGCTTTGGCTATGTCAAACAGAGCTTCTTCCCGGACTCCAATACACCGATATTCTTCTTCGATCTGTGGAACGTGGAAGGGACCGATATCAGAAAGACCCGTGACGACCTGTTGAAGATCGATGAGTACCTGCGCCAGCAGGACGGCGTCGTCAGTACCGCGAGTTTTGTCGGTGGTGGCGCAACCCGATTTACGCTGGTGTACGACCCGGAATCACCGAGTACGGCTTATGGTCAGATCATCGTAACCGCCGAAACCCTGGACGATGTCCATCGCCTGCAGCAACAGGTGCTCGATTATGCGGCGATAAACTTTCCGGATGCGGAACCGAAGACCAAGCCACTGCGTATCGGGCCCGGGCGTGACGCCAAGATCGAAGCCCGTTTAAACGGTCCCGACCCGGTGGTACTGAGACAGCTCTCGGAAAAAGTCCAGCAGATCATGGAGGACGAAGGCGCCGCCATAAATATCAAGGATGACTGGCGCCAGCCGGTAAAAGTAATTCGCCCGATCTACAATGAAAAAGCCGCCCGCCAGCTGGGTATAACCCGTGAAGATGTAAGCGTGGCGATGCTCACCGCTTTCGACGGCCAGCAGATCGGGCTATTCAAAGATGGTATACGCCTGCTGCCGATCATCATGCTGCCACCTTATATCGAGCGTCAGGATGTAGGCGCTATCCGCGACATTCCCGTGTACAGCCCGGTCCTGCAGGAACAGATCCACATCGGCCAGGTGGTATCCGATTTCCGCCTCGAATGGGCGGACGCCAAAATCAAGAAACGTAATCGTATCTACACCATCATACCGTCCTGTGATCCCGCGCAGGGCCTCGCCACGGCTTTGTTCGAACGCATTAAACCGCAAATCGACGCGCTCGAGCTTCCCCCGGGTTATTTTCTTGAATGGGGCGGCGAATATGAGGATTCACGCGACGCAAATGCGGCCATCGGTTCGAGCCTGCCGGCCGGTTTCCTCACCATGATCATCGTGGTTATTCTATTGTTCGGCAAGGTCCGCCAGCCATTGATCATCTGGTTGACGGTGCCGCTGGCCGTCATCGGCATTACCGCCGGCCTGTTAATGATGAACGTGGCTTTCGGTTTCATGGGTTTGCTGGGCGCACTCAGCCTGGTCGGCCTGTTGATTAAGAATGCCATCGTACTTATCGACGAGATCGACCAGCAAATCGATGCCGGCAAGGAAGGCTACAGGGCGATCCTTGATTCCTCGGTGTCGAGGATGCGGCCGGTGATGATGGCCGCCAGCACCACCATCCTCGGCATGGTGCCCTTGTTGAGCGATGTATTCTTTCTGGATATGGCGGTGGTTATCATGTTTGGTCTGGGCTTCGCCTCGGTGCTTACGCTTATCGTTGTTCCGGTGCTTTACGCCATATTCTTCAAGATAAAAGCAGGCGCCTGAACAACAACGCGGTGTGCATGCACGAGGAAGACAATGGAATATTGTGGAAATACTCGGTACCCGACAGCGGGCAAACCACGATCACGCGTTCGCGGCGGCTGGTAATTTCATCGGTGGGCTACGTCGATTTTCACTGGATGCCGGAGGGATTTTTCGATGAGAACCCGACTATGGATGTGCCCAGAAGACAGGCGCAATCAGCCCCGGGCTAGCCTGCATTTCTCACCAGGATGACGGGCCCTCGCCTGTTCTGGGTAACGGCGCTGGTTGCATCGATCCTGTCCGCGTACCTGCTGATGTTGCCCGATATCGATGAATTCGGGAGCGCCCGGCAGGGAGCCACTGAAAAACCTGGTACTGCCGTGGTAGCACGGCCTAATCTCGATCCGCTGGATGACCCTGAGATAAAAAATACACCTGGCGCCCTGGATAGCAGCACTAGGGATGCGATAAACCTCCCGACTGGCAGTGCCGGTAATGAACCAGGTTCCGGCGAAATCATCGTGTCCGGGGTAGTAAGCGATGAATACAATCAAGCCATCGAGGACGTGCTGGTAGCCGACGAATTCAATCTCGGCAGTACCAGGACCGACAGTAGCGGCTGGTACCAGATAAAGATTCAAATACCCAGCCTGAAACTACCGTTACTCAATTTTAGGCGAACGGGGTATAAAGAAGACAAAATAGGCCTGGCAGTGGTTAAATCAAACGCTCGCTCAAAGGTCGAACTTGACGTCATCCTGGAGCTATCTGAAGACACCACCACAGTCGATGGCTGGCTGGGAAACGAATCAGGCGTAGGACTGGGCGGTCTCAAGATTGAACTTCGATCCAAGGGGCGCGAGGGCACGGGATTTATTTCCTACGCCCTGTTCAGCGAAGACGATGGGGCATTTTCTTTCGAAGGGATACGTTCTGACCACAGTTACAGGCTGCGGGTCGAGTCATCCGATGAATACGCGGGTTATACCCTGGATCCATTCTGGGTTAAAAAGCACAGGTCTCATATCACCATCATACTCGACTCACTCAGGCTGATTGACGTCGACGGCATGATAGTCGATACCGATAACTCACCGGTTGCCAACTTTTCCATTACCGTGCAAAACCTCACTACCGACTATCCGGATCGCAAAATCAGTAGTGATTCCTCCGGCTTTTTCAAATTGCGGGCCTTCCCCGCCGGGGAATTAAAACTGTCTACCAATGCCCCCGACTATTTCAAAATCACCGGGCTGAACTTACGCGAGAACGAGTATCGCAACCTGAGCCTGGTCATCGACAAAGGGGCTTATTACCTGTCAGGCTGGGTTAGCGATGAAAATGGCGCACCCCTTGGAAAAGCACGGGTCACGCTTAATTCGATATTTTCGATTGACGATTATCAATCCTATTCCTATCGCTCTACCTCGACCGATAGCAACGGAGGTTTCGAGTTTGCTCAATTGGGTGGTCAGAGTCACACCATCAGTGTTTATGCAAAAGGATACCAGACCTATATCCTGAATCATAAATTCACTTCATTTTCCGATAGGCTGCATATCAGCTTAATCCGCTAGTCCCGCAGCCCTCAAACCTGATTTCAACCGCTCCCAGTCAGCCGGATTCTGGAAAGGCCACACCCACATCTCCGTGATTGAGAATTGAGGATGTAAACCTGAAAATTGCCTGGCTTCGCTGGCCGCTTCACTATTTTCACCGTTATGTGACAACGAAGAAATCAGTAAAAGGGTTGAAAAACAAAAATCAGGCTGAATCTCTTCAACCCACCTGCACCACTCGATCGCTTTGGCATAATCTGCGCAAACAAAATAACCCCACGCGATAGCGTCGGCATGAAGATAGGCAGTTCCAGATTGCGGGTTTGCCGCGAATGTCCTGGTGCATTTTTCAATTCCCTGTTGTGGTTTACCGGTAACTATTTCAATTCTCCCGACCTGTCCCAACGGGTCGATCCAGCCGGTGTTAAGTTCCAGGCTTTTCCTGGCAGAGCGCATCGCCGCCGCGTAATCATGTTTATAGAAAAGCTGAACAAAGCTCACCGCATAATTGGCAAAATCACTATTCGGACTGATACTTCGCGCCTTACGCGCCATGGCAAGGGCCTGCTCACCATCCTGCTCGCGCATGGGACGAAAATCGATTGCACACAAACCTACTATGCCCATCGCCCGCATCGACAAGGCCATAAAATTATCCGGATCTCGTTCGATCACCCTGCAAATCATCGACTGCGCAAGATTCTGGACATCGATATTCATGCTATAGGACAGGTAACCTGCCTCGCTTAAAAGGTCTTCGTTGGTCTTCTCCTGCAACGGCACAGACTTGAAATTATGAGCTTCCCGCTGCAGAATATTGTTACGTATCGCACTCGAAATTCGAAAACAAAGCTCGTCGGCGGATTCAAAGATATCCGCGTACTCGCCATCGAAGCGGGCAGAAGAAAACTGTTGCCGGGCACCAAGATCATTAAATTTGACGGCTGTCCGATAGCGCTTCTGTACTATTTGAATACTGATTCCCACTTCAAAATCAGCCTCTGTGATTTCGTTAACCAGTCGGATTCCGGTCCAGTTCGCAAGCGATGTCAAAATAGTTTCCTCGACCGCCGCGCAGAACTGAAACGCCTCTCCGCTCAGTTTGCTGGTATCAACCGGTGTCAGCAGAATTGAAGATTTCCGTTCTTTGCGTATTTTCGGTGAGTCGCCGGGGCCTTTATTTTCAGACAGGGGTTTATCAGATTGATCGATCTCCAGGATATCGGGGGCAGGCAACAATTCTCCATCCCGCAACTTCACCGTAAACGCTCTAACCGGTTCGACAAACCCCTTGAGTTGCCGCTCGCCCAGGCTCTGGTACTCGAATGGCATACGTCGCGGCACGGTTTCGTAAATCGCACCCTGTATACAGATCTCCCCGCTTTCAGCCAGCTGTTCAAGCCGCTGCGCCATCACCACACCACCTCCGGTCAGGGTATTGTCGGCGATGACAACCTCACCCATCGCAATACCGATGCGAAGCTCCGCTTTTATCTCGCCGTCAAGCTTGGAATTATGCTCTATATTCGCCTGTTGAAAGGCAATGGCTGCGCAAACCGCATCAGATGCACGCGCAAACTCGGCTACCAGGGCGTCACCGCGCAACTCATGGGCAACGCCGCTAAAATCGTTAATAACCCGGGAAAACCGATTAAACACATCCTGAATGCGTTCGTGCGCCAGGGATTCGTGCATTTGCACAAGCACAGTTGAATCGACCACGTCGGCATGCACGATGACTGCCAGTTTCCTGCCGGGTCGACTAGTCATCGCCTATCTATTTTAGTTGTTGAATTCATCAAGGTTTCGATGCTAACCGCGGGCCCCGGCGAATGCAAAAACTTTCCCTGGGTGGCACAATTGATTTACCATGGCTGAAATTCAGATTGTTAATAAAAAGTAATACTTATTCAGTTTTAACCGGAGGGTAGACATGCGCTCATTGAGAGAAATATCGGCATCACTGCAAGCATTCGAAACCACTTCGGTAGCGCTAATTGAAAACGCGAGTAAACTCGCAAAAGCGTCCGACTCGGTTTTCATCAGCATCAACGAGGGCCTGCTCGACCTTGCCGAGGTGATCGATCGCGGCAGAAAACAGAATCAATCGACACCGGCGCTCGCCGGAATCCCGATTTCATTGAAAGACCTGTTCAATGTCCGCAACGAAATTACGCTGGCCGGTTCGATCGTACGCAAACACTATGCGAAACCGGAAGCACGCGACGCCGAGGTGGTTGCCCCGCTGCGCGAGGCTGGGCTGCTATTCTTCGGCAGGACCAATATGAGTGAATTCGCATTTTCAGGCATGGGCAAGAACCCCCATTACGGCACGCCACTATCCATCTGGGACCGGCAGACCGGGCGCCTGCCCGGTGGCTCTTCCAGCGGCAGCGCGGTCAGCGTGGCCGAAGGCATCGTCACCGCCACACTCGGCTCCGATACCGCTGGATCCTGTCGAATTCCGGCCGCCTTCAACGGCATTGTCGGCGTCAAACCGAGCTACGGCCGTATGTCGCTGAGCGGAATTTATCCTTTGTCTCCAACAACGGACGCGCCGGGCCCGCTGGCAAATGACGTCGACAGTTGCTTTATTCTCGATCAGTTAATGTGTGGTCGGGCAAAACCGCATAAACCATTGCCCCGTTTACAATCCAGGACGGTTGAATCGCTGAAGCTGGTTATCCCCGAATCCGGGGTCATGGGCGGGCTTGACGAAGAGGTTCAGGCCACATTCGAAGGCGCGCTTGAAGCACTGCGAGCAGCCGGAGCAGATATCCGCTATGCAGCCCTGCCGGTACTCGACCAATGTATCGAATTTTTCGCAACCCGGGCAATCGTTTTGTACGAGGCCTGGCAACATCACCGTGAAATGCTGGAACAACACGGCGATGAATATGATCCGTTTGTACAGCAGAGGATATCAACCGGCCTCGCCATTAGCGAACAGGAGCAACAAGTCCGCTACCAGGATATGAAAAAGCTGGGGCTGCAATTCGCGCGGCAATACAGCCAGCTGGACGCCGACGCGATCATCTACCCCACTGTAGCCTGCGTGCCCCCCACGATAGCGGAAACCGGGAATTTTGATGATGCCCGCAGGGTTAATCTGAAGTGTCTGCGCAATACCGCGACCGCCAATTATTTTGACGGCTGTTCGATGAGCCTGCCCTGTCACCGGCCTGGCCAGGCACCAGTTGGATTGATGCTGTCAGCGACCAATGGCAGCGACGAAGAACTATACCGCGTAGCTGCGGGTATCGAGACGATATTAAGCACCGCAAGATTATAATACCCGGCTGAACTGCAATCTCCGGGAAAACAATTCACAGCAATTGATTCAAATCAATATCCTCAACTAAACAGGCGTTAGTCTAGTGACTAAATTGTTGCCCTGTAGCAGAGATGTCCAGACAATCCCATTTCCACGAAGACCTAATCCAACGTTATGATAAACCGGGCCCTCGTTATACATCCTATCCACCGGCGACCGAATTTTATGATGCCATTGGCGAAACCGATTACCGCAGCTGGGCTCGGCAGAGTAACGAAGAACTCATTCCAAAACCCCTGTCGCTATATTTTCACATCCCGTTTTGCAGCTCTATTTGCTATTACTGCGCCTGCAACAAGGTAATCACTAAAAACAAGGAACGCACAGCCCCCTACCTTGACGATTTATACCGTGAAATAGAAATCCAGTCGGAATTATTCGACAGTGATCGCAAGGTCGACCAGTTGCACTGGGGCGGCGGTACACCGGGCTTCCTGGCGCCACAACAAATGCAGCGGCTGATGGCTAAAATCGAAGCTCATTTTCGCCTGCGTCACGACGACGAGGGTGATTATTCGATCGAGCTTGACCCCAGGGTTGTGGAAAAGGGTGGCATTTCGTTACTGCGTAGCATCGGTTTCAATCGCATCAGCATCGGTGTGCAGGATTTTAACGAGCAGGTACAGATAGCGGTCAATCGCAAACAAAGCGTGAGCAATACCGCAGCGGTAATCGACGAGGCGCGTCACCATGCATTCAAGTCGATCAACCTCGATCTGATTTACGGACTGCCGCATCAAACCCGCAAAAGCTTTTCTGAAACACTTGATATTATAATCGGGCTCGACCCCGATCGAATCGCTATGTACAGCTATGCGCATCTACCCCATCGGTTTCCGCCGCAACGACGAATCCGTAGCGAAGATCTCCCTGACGCAACGCAAAAACTGGCAATACTGGGGGATGCGATCGACAAGTTGACTGACGCGGGTTATGAGTATATCGGCATGGATCACTTTTCCAAACCGCAGGACGCGCTTGCCGTGGCGCAACACCGGGGTAGCTTACATCGCAACTTCCAGGGTTATTCCGCGCATGCGCAATGCGATGCCATCGGCATGGGCATTTCCGCGATCAGCAGTATCGCGGATAATTTCAGCCAGAATACAACCGATCTCGAAATCTATCACCAGCACCTGCAACAAGGTGAACTTCCCATTGTACGCGGATATCACAGCAATAAAGATGACCTGTTGAGGCGCGAAATAATCCAGGGTTTGATTTGCCACTTTTACCTCGACCTGCGTGGTATCGAAAGACGCTGGGACATAAAATTTGCCTCCTACTTCAAAAACGAATACAGGGAAATGGAACAGATGCAGGAGGATGGCCTGATCAAATTAAGCGACAGCAAAATCCTAGTGCGCGAAGCGGGACGATTTCTGGTTAGAAACATCTGCATGATCTTTGATCGTTTCAATCAGAAGAACCAGAAGGGAAAAATATTTTCACGAACCGTCTGATTAATTGATCTATGTCAATTACAGCCTGCAAAGAGCCAATATAATTTACCCCGACTCCATCTCTAGACTCTAAATAGAGACTTTTTAGCCGGCGCACCCGCGCCGGCTTTTTCTTGCTCGTCCACTACCTTGTCCTCATCCATCAGGATTCGCTGGGCAGGGCCCTCGAGATCGTCAAATTGCCCACTGCGCACAGCCCACAGCATGACCCCGACTATCAATGCCAGCAAGATGAGCGAAATCGGTATGAGCAAATCGAGGATTTCCATCAGCGCCTCAATCTCACTGCGTTTGCCGCGCCCAGCAGTGCACTGGCCGACTGCCCCACCGCGGCCAGCCGAGGAGA
>Ga0164320_10000835_pt1 | contig 10659 bp, 6 predicted proteins | sample GuaBasSediGuay11_FD_113736 | JGI IMG/M metagenome (GOLD analysis project Ga0164320, IMG submission 113736) | Subseafloor sediment microbial communities from Guaymas Basin, Gulf of California, Mexico - Guay11, Core 4567-28, 0-3 cm | ecosystem: Environmental > Aquatic > Marine > Hydrothermal vents...
AGGGGTTTTATTTAGTTTGACGACACGTTGCAGGGACCATGCGACATCTTCGGCTCGTACCGGGTTGCCAGAATGGAATTTCTGACCCGATCGAATCTTAAACGTGATGGTTTTGCCGTCATTACTGACTTCCCAGCTCTCGGCAACGCCACCGACCAGGTTTTGCAGGTCCTCGGGTTCAAACATCATGATTCGATCGTAGATATTAGCGGCGATTTCACCGGTGGTAAGTTCGAACACTTCAGCCGGGTCCATGGTGATGATGTCGGCTATATCCTTGGCCATTACAAAGGTATTACCCGGCGTCGCCGCCTGGGATGAACCCATACCAAATGCAAGTAGCGTGATACAGGTTATCAATATTGTTTTTAGTTTATTCACTAGAGCCTCCTCGATTTTTGTATCGATTATTTAATTATATCTCCCAACAACCCGCTAACCGCAGGAAGTTGGGAAAAAATAGTAACACAATTTAAATTAGACGGTGTAAATAGTATCAGTTGAGCAGTATGAGACCGCGATTGCAGCCCACATTGACTATCAAGCTATTAATTCTTGCCAGGATAGAGTTTGTCCGGGTGACCAGAATTCACGAAGGCACTATAATTTCAAAATAAAGGTCCAGGCTTAATGGTAATCATAGATAAAGTATGACGATTCGCTATCACCTCGAAATTCTGCTGCAACTGCTGGCCGATACTGTCTTCGCCGTTATCCCCCGGCCAGAACCTGCTGTTTCAACACTACTTAACTGTAAAATAGTGTCCCACCGCGGCGAGCATGATAATAAATCTGTAAAAGAGAACACCCTGGCTGCATTTGACCGGGTACTAAATCAGGGCATCTGGGGCATTGAACTGGACATCCGCTGGACTAAAGACCTGCAGCCGGTAGTAATTCACGATCCTGACTGTCGGCGCGTATTTGCTTCGGCACTCAAGGTTAACGCGGTGAGTTTGGATGAACTGCAATCGAGCATTCCCGATATTCCCAGCCTCGATCAGATCGTTCAACGATATGGCAAAAAAATTCATTTGATGATCGAGATAAAAGAAGAGAAATTGATCGACCCTGAATACCAGCGGACTCGACTCCAGACACTATTTTCATCACTCGTACCCGCGGCGGATTTCCATATTCTTGCGCTCGACCCGGATATTTTTGAGTTGGTCAAATTCCTTCCGGAGCGGGCCTTACTTCCGGTCGCACAGTACAATGTCCGCGAGCTCAGTAAAAAGGCATTAGTGCAAAATTATGCCGGAATCAGTGGTCAGTATTTGTTGGTTAGCGAGAACACGATTAGAAAACACGGGAGGAGCAATCAAAAAGCAGGCACCGGATTTACCTGTTCGAGATACTGTTTTTACCGCGAATTGAATCGGGGTGTGGAATGGATATTTACCGATCATGCGCTCAAACTGCGTGGCATTCAACAGGATATACTAAATCAACCCAACAGGCGTTGAGTTGATTTGTACCGGGCACAGATTAATGAATTGACTTTGGAGGGTCTTGCAAGCCGGGAATGGTCTTGTCAAATTTATTCTTTTTTACTGAAGGTATGCGCATTGTTTCCTGATACGGGTCCGGGTCGTTGGAGTCTGCACTAGCTTCGACTTCTGAAGCGGTCTTCTGCGCTGGCGTTTTTGCTGTTTCAACCTGTAGCTCAGTTGCAGGGACCGGTTCATTGCCCACGACCGACATTGCTGAGAGGGTTGGGTCAGCATCAATCATTTCGGCAGACGTTGCCTTCGGGCTGTCCTTAGTTTCAGGTGTTGCTGCAGATGCCGATTTTAAATCGGAAGAACCGATTCGCATCGTCTCTATAAAAGGATCTGATTCCGGCTTCGGTTCCGGACCCGCCTCTAGCACAAAATCCAGTTCCGGTTTGGACTGGGTTGCAGGTACAGCTTTAGTGGGCTTGGGTTTGGTTTCAGGTGCAGCTTTTGCGGGTTCTGGCTTTTCCCCGGGAATCAGTCCGGCATCCGGAACTGGCATTCCTGAGAGGGTTTGTTCCTCGTGATATATTGCCCCGAGTGTTGGCCTGGGGATGTTGTTAGTTGCATGTTTAGATTCTGCTTCGGGGTCGGAATTAGGTTCGGGACTGGGTGTATGGTTAGCAACCGGCATGGTTTCAAAAACAGTATCGAAACCAAATGCAGAATCGGCCTCAGATGCTGGTTTTGATTCCGCAGTGGGCGCGGGTTTAGCCTCTTGCTTCGGCTCAGGAGCTGGTTTGGTTTTAACTTCTGCCTTCGGCTCAGGCGCTGCTTTTGGCTCAGCCACTGATTCCAGCTCAAGGGCTGATGTTGGTTCAACCACTGGTTTTGGTTTCGGCGCGGATATTGATTTTGCTACTGGTTTTGGCTTCGTTGCTGGTTTTGATTTAGCTACCGGTTTAGGCAGTTGAGCCGGTTTGGTCTTTACGACAGCAGGGGATTTGGATTCCGGGCTTTTCGCTGCCTTGGGGGTATTTGCTTTTTCTGCCTCCGGGTCTGATTTTTCTACTTTAGCGGCACCTCTCTTGTCATGGGTGGCCTTGCCGACGGTGTACTGAATTTCAGGTGGCGCCATTTGATCGAGATATGCATCGACGCTGGGTTTTAAACCATAACCATCCGGTGTGACCTTTAAGCGTCGGTTTAACTGATATAGAAGTTGCAATACGATAAGCCTGATCGGAGCGGCGTCCGCACCAATTCCGAACAGATGATTGCTGTTAGCGGATAAAGGAGCCGCGTTTCGCCAACCGATGCAACCCTGTGTGGCGACGACGGCTGGAAACGATTTCAGATCGATATCCAGATCGTCCTGCTGGCGCTGCTCAACCCAGATATTAATATTCTCATTCAGTTGGCCGGGGCTAGTTTTAAAACCGTTAAAGCCGTAAATAAAACTGGGGGGCCGGCCGATCAGGTTGAACCTGTCAGTAAGCAATGGATGTTCGTGAACATACTCATTCTGGTCGTTAAGCATCAGTTTGTTTTTCGTTGCAATATTTTTCAGAACTTCCGGACTCATAGCTGATTTTAAGTCCGCTACCGAAACGCAGGTATCGAGCGCCTGGAATAGTGTTTTGCGCACCAGTTTTGTGCGCACTTCTATGGTTGCCAGAACACTTTCATAAATAAAAACATCGGCACTGCCAGGCAGGTTCAGACGCGGAAAATCGCGTCGATATATCACGATGTCTATCGGGGCAGAACTTTTTCCGGCCGAATCGATTATTCGCCCTGAACCTATGGCGTAATTGCTTGGCAAAAACAAATCCAGTACAGATCGAATGAAGGCAGATCTCGGGGAATCTGCTTCAATATCGTGCTTTGCGACGCTGGTGAGTAGATCGGCTTCCGCTTTAAGAAACCTGGAAATTATTTGCGACCACTCGTCGAAATTATTCATCACGTTACCTCGGGTAGTATGAGATGGAGAGAATTTCTATGATCCCTGCTGTTAATATTCAGCAGTTCTTAGATTCAAAGTTTCTCCATTTCACTAATTACTTTAACTTGCCTGGTCAAACCTTTATTCGGGCTCTAAAATTTTCTAAGATATCTTCTGGTCTACGCCAACAGTGAGCACACCAGATTTAATATCCCTATACTACAGATTGTAGTTCAATTTCCGACGTTCGAGTCCACTAACCAGGGGATATCATGAAAAACCTCCTTTTTTGTACCAGTCTCTGCTCAAATATGTTGCAATAGTGCGACATATTTACCCGGTACCCCCATTATTTACCTTGAAAATCAATCTATTAGGCCTGGTTTGCAGTGCGACTGCTAGACCCGGAAACTACCGATTTCAACACGGTTTATAACCAATTTAGATGGTCTATACCTGATCACCTGAATATCGCCATCCAGGTTTGTGATCGTCACCAGAATGAGCCCGATCGCATTGCTGTTTATTATGAAAATAGTGACGGCGAGACAGCGGTATTCAGCTTTGGTCAACTGAAAACATTATCAGATCAGTTTGCGAATGTACTAAGGGGTCTGGGTGTTGCCCGGGGTGACCGGGTTGCAATTGTATTGTCGCAACGTATAGAGACCGTTATCGCGCATCTGGCAATTTATAAATTGGGCGCCGTTGCCTTGCCCCTGGCGATATTATTTGGCCCCGAGGCACTTGAATATCGCTTGCGCGATAGTGCGGCTAAAGTAGCCATTACAGATGACAGTAAATACGAAACAGTGCGGGCCATGTTATCGGAGTTACCCGGACTGGAAGTGGTGATCGGTTGCAATACGGGAGAAACTTCCGACGAGTTCTGGAATCTGCTCACCCGGTCCTCCAGCAATATAGCAATCGTCGAAACCGGTGCCGACGAAGCCGCCTGTTTAATCTATACATCGGGTACAACCGGCCCACCCAAGGGAGCCCTGATTGCGCATCGTGCGGTAATTGGCAATTTTACCGGTTTCGAAATGTCGCAGAATTTCTTTCCACAAAAAGGCGATTTATTCTGGACTCCGGCCGACTGGGCATGGACCGGTGGACTGTGGGATGCCCTGCTGCCAAGTCTGAACTATGGCATGCCGATTCTGGCCTACGAAGGGGTCGGGTTTGATCCGGAACGGGTATGCCGGTTGATCGGAAAATATTCAGTGACGAATGCATTCATTCCACCTACCGCGCTAAAAATGCTACGCTCAATTACCAACCCGAGGGAGAAATATGCGCTTAGTTTACGCGCGCTAATGAGTGCCGGTGAACAACTGGGCGAAGAACTGATCCACTGGGGTGAAGAGACCCTCGGACTGACTATAAATGAAATGTGGGGCCAGACCGAGTTCAATTACCTGGTCGGTAACTGCTCCGCGATTATGGTTCCCAGGCTGGGCTCGATGGGAAAACCATACCCGGGACATCGTGTCGAAATTATCGATGAGGAAGCTAATGTGCTTGCCGCCGGAGAACAGGGCGAACTCGCCGCCTGGTGTGACGATCCTGTGATGTTTCTGGGATACTGGAATAACGAGGCGGCGACAAACGAGAAGATCACCAATAACTGGTTTCGCACCGGTGACATTGGGTATCGTGATGAAGATGGATTTTTATGGTTCGTCGGGCGCAGCGATGATGTGATCAGTAGCGCCGGGTATCGTATCGGGCCTGGCGAGATTGAAGATTCTCTGATGAAACACCCAGCGGTGCTGCAAACTGCCGTGATAGGTAAACCCGACGAATTACGCGGCGAAATCGTCAAGGCGTATATTGTGCTGGTCCGGGGTTATAAGGCCGGTGCTGATCTGGGTGATGAAATTAAAACTTCAGTCCGGGAAAGGCTGTCCGCACACGAGTATCCACGTGAAATAGAATTCATCGACGAATTGCCGATGACCACCACCGGAAAGGTTCGCCGTATGGATTTACGCCAACGTGAAATTGATAAGATATCGAAGAAGAATAAATAAAAATTCGTTATTCCGGCCCCTTCACCCGTTCGTTATTCCGCCCTCTGTTTACGTCATTCCGGCCTCGGAGCCGGAATCTTGTAATGAGGGCGCAATTCTGGATTCCTGCTAGGTGGGCGGCATCCCGCCAGGAATGACGCAAGGGGGCGGTTTCCAGGGGCGACCTTAATTCGGTGGGTTGAGCAGGTTATGATCACCCAGATTCGATAATAACCGCTCTCCGCACAGCGCCATAGTCGTATCCAGCTCCTGGTAAATGATATTGAGTGCCTCGCTGACCCCGGCTTCGCCATTGGCACCCAGACCATAAATAAAAGCGCGGCCGATGTATGTGCCTGTCGCGCCCAGGCAGATCGCCTTCAATACATCCTGGCCAGAACGAATACCACCATCAAAGTGTACTTCTATGTCCTTTCCTACAGCGTCAACAATACCGGGTAATGCCGAGATCGAAGATCGGGCGCCGTCAAGCTGCCGCCCGCCATGATTTGAGACCACGATCGCGTCTGCACCGGTTTTGACAGCCATTTTCGCATCCTCGGGGTCGAGGATACCCTTGAGGATTAGCTTGCCTCCCCAACGTTCGCGGATCCAGTCGATGTCACTCCAGGCCAGTTTCGGATCAAACTGTTCCGCGGTCCAGGAAGACAATGATGACAAATCTCCCACGCCTTTGGCATGGCCGACGATATTGCCGAAACCATGTCGGCGTGTACCCAGCATATTCAGACACCAGCGCGGTCGACTGAGTACCTGCACCAGGGCGTTGAGAGTAAATTGGGGTGGCGCACTCAGGCCGTTGCGGATGTCCTTGTGGCGTTGACCGAGAATCTGCAGGTCGAGGGTTAACATCAGGGCGCTGCAGCCCGCGTCTTTGGCGCGATCGATCAAACGTCCGATAAAATCACGGTCACGCATCACGTACAACTGAAACCAGAATGGTTTGCTGGTATTTTCGGCGACATCTTCAATCGAACAGATGCTCATCGTCGACAGGGTAAATGGTACGCCAAATTTTTCGGCTGCCCGTGCCGCCTTTATCTCACCATCTGCATGTTGCATTCCAGCAAGTCCGACTGGCGCAAGCGCAACCGGCATATTGACGGTTTCCCCGATCATGGTCGATTCAACTGAACGTTCGGTGATATCCACCGCTACTCGTTGGCGAAGTTTAATATTGCTAAAATCGGTTTCGTTTTCGCGATAGGTAGATTCACTCCAGGATCCCGAATCGGCATATTCGTAAAACATGCGAGGTACGCGCGCGCATGCGAGCTTTTGCAGGTCCCTGATTTCACAAATAGCAGTCATGAACGGATTCTCGGTAGAGTCAAGCTGCGCGCATTATAGCGATTAAGTAGCTCAGGCGGTGAGAATCTACAGACATTGCCTGCGGACTCCATTGTCGCTAGGATCATGCCATGTTAACGATCCGAAAACTGAGCAAGTCTTACAAACAGCCTGAAGGTGTGGTTCAGGTATTAGACACACTCGATTTTGAAATGGATAGCGCTGCATCGGTTGCGTTGCTGGGGGAAAGCGGCAGTGGTAAAAGTACCCTACTTCATTTAATTGCCGGTCTGGAGAAGCCGGATAGTGGCGAGATCGAGATTGAAGGCCGCAAGCTCAGCAGTCTGAAAGAATCCGCGCTGGCCGAAATGCGACGGCAGCAGGTGAGCCTGGTATTTCAGCAGTTCCATTTAATCAGCACCTTGACAGTTGCCGACAATATTCGGTTCCAGGCCTTCCTGAGCGGGCGTATCGATGCTGACTTTGAATGCCAGTTGATTCAGCAACTGGGGCTGGGTGCGCAACTAAAAAAATACCCACACCAGTTATCGCGTGGTCAACAACAACGCGTCGCTATCGCCCGCTCCCTTTTGCATAAACCCCACCTGGTACTGGCCGATGAACCGACCGGCAACCTCGACGAACAGTCCAGCCTGGAGGTAATGTCACTATTCGGTGATCTGGTTAAAAAGGCGGGATGCAGCTTACTGATGGTAACCCACAGTCGTGATATGGCAGCGTTTATGGACCGCTCTGTGCTGTTGCACAACGGTCAACTCAGCGAGTCCGAAGATGTTAGCAAGCGGTAGTTTTTACTGGGTACTGAAGGCGCTACTCAGTCATTACTGGCGGCATCCCTGGCAGACACTGTTTTTAATAACAGGGTTAATCACCGGTGTCGGGCTTTGGTCCGCAGTGCAAATAATTAACAGCCACGCAGAGGCGAGTTACCAACAGGCCAATTCGTTGTTGGGTGCACAAGCCAGCTACTGGATTCGTAGCCAGTCGCGACAGGGCATTTCGCAGGCGAAATATATCGAGTTGCGTCGCGCTGGTTTCCGCCAGGTATTCCCGCTGATCGAGATCGAGGTGAGCACTAAACAGGGTGCCCCGATCAGTTTGATCGCAACCGATTTGTTCGCATTGCCAGGCGATCTACTCGACCAGGGCGCCATCGATGTGGGAACCGACTCTGCTTCCGACTGGCTGGACTTTATTCAGCCACCTTATCGAGCCTGGGTGCCTGTTGCGCTGGCAAAGGAGTTGGGCCTGCAACCAGGCGACTCCCTGTTGTTGCGGGATGGCCGACAATTACCCCCGGCGTTGATACAAAATCGCTCTCAGCAGGGGCGCAAGGTGCTGATGGATATAGGCGCAGCATTTAAATTGATCGACAACCAGCGTTTCAGCTATCTCGCCGTGGGGAAAATCAGTCCTGCTCGATTGCGCGAGCTCGAGTTTTTGTTATCCGATGATCTTGTACTGGTTGAAAACCAGCAACACCTCGACCTTGCAGAGCTAACCAGGAGTTTGCATACCCATCTGACAGCAATGAGCCTGCTGTCGTTCGCGGTGGGCCTGTTCATTGTCTTCAATGCAGTTCGTTTTTCACTCTGGTATCGCAGGGAAACATTTTTAAATCTGCGATTGATGGGCGTCGAAGCGTCGAGCCTGGCGGTGGCTATATTACTGGAAACCCTACTCTGGAGTTTCATCGGTGCTAGCCTGGGTCTGCTGATGGGGATGCATTTGGGGCAGCTATTATTACCCGCTTTAAGTGCCAGCCTGCACAGTCTTTACGATGCAACCCTGGCCGCTATTATAGAGTTACAGTTTGGTACCTTTTTTAAGGCCTGGCTGATTACGCTGTTCGGGTTGTCCTGGGCACTCGCCTGGCCTCTTTACCAACAATTAAAAACTAGCGTATTGACAGCAGACTCGACAGAGGTGATAGCAGATTCTGAACCGGTTGCGAGGCGCAATCTTGCCGTGGCTGCCATGGTGCTCCTGGTTTTCGCTGCTGTATTGTATCAGCGCATGGATAGCACCACGGAGGGATTCATTTTACTTGGGCTATTATTATTCGCTGCAGCATGGCTGTTGCCGGCTTTACTGGTCTTGAGCCTGCGTTTGTGCGGGTACTTTTTAGCCGAAAAATCATTGCTTGGACGTTGGCTGGTTAGCGATGGCTGGTCACAATTGCCTGCGTTTCGTACTGCTATGATGGCCCTGTTATTGGCGATGACCGCGAACCTCGGGGTCGGTACCTTAATTGACAGCTTTCGTGGTGCCTTTATCGGGTGGCTGGAGGTTCGTCAAAGCGCCGATCTGTATGTACGTGGTTGGCAGATTGACCACCAACAGTTGTCTAGCCCTGATAAACCAGGCATTTGGCTCGCCGATAGCCACGCCCGAATTGGCGTTTCAACCCGTTGGCGTGATCGTCCAACATTGATACGTGGTGCGGATACGCGAGCGCCCGATAGTTTGAGTTTTCCGCTCGCGCAATGGCTGGGTGAAAGTTCCGACGAAGCCCTCGCAACCTGGCGCGATACGCCTGGCGTGGTACTAGCCAACGAGCAGGTTCACTACCTGGCAGGATTGCAGATTGGGGAAAACGTGCAACTGGAAACTGACGATGGGCTACAGGAATATCGTGTGGTCGGTTTCTTCTACGATTATGGCAACCCGTATTTCCAGTTCTACCTGCCCTATGCCGAGGTTGAAAAACGCTGGAAGCGGGCATATTCGAGTGGCATCGCTTTGTGGTTGGAACCCGATTCGGGTAAGGGTAATAGCTCGTTGCAACTCGCCGAGGATCATTTGCGCAATGCGGGCTTGCAGCCGGGTGACTGGATTTCGCAGGCCGAGGTGAGGAAATTATCAGTGAATATTTTCGATAAAACATTTGCCATTACCTCGGCGATGAATGCGCTGACGCTTATCGTTGCCGGGATAGCATTATTGGCCTCGCTGCTGGCCATTTTGCAGGAACGACTGCCCCAGTTTGCCCAGTGGCGCGCACTTGGTGTGCGGTCGAGTGAGCTGCTTTTGGTAATTGCATGCCCTTTACTGATATTTGTCAGCATTGTCTGGATTGTGGCTATCCCGTTGGGCGCGCTACTCAGCTGGATACTGATTCACAAACTGAATATCATCAGTTTTGGCTGGAGTATGCCGATGCATTGGGAAATGGCACCTGCCTGGCAGCTCGGCATACTGGTGTTGGCTGTGGTCTTCATTACCATACTGCTGGCCATGCTGCGACTACGTCACGGCCTGGCTGAAGCCCTGGCGCAACTGGGTTTGATCAGGTGAGATATCCTGTCGCAATACTACTGGTGTTACTGTCTTTGGCCAGCGCCGCTCAGAGTGACTACCAGATATTGCGTGGTGAGGCGCAGGAATTTGCCAGGGTAATTCCCGGGAAACAATTCGAATTTCCGCGTGATCATATGGCTCACCCGAAATTCCGTATCGAGTGGTGGTATATCACGGCTAACATGCGGGATGACAGCGGAAATTCCTGGGGCCTGCAATGGACCCTGTTTCGAAATTCACTGGATTCAAAGGTCGATTCCGGCGGTTGGCAAAGCAATCAACTGTGGATGGCGCACGCGGCGATCAGTTCACCCGAAGGCCATCGATTCGAGCAGCGATTTGCACGTGGTGGTATCGGGCAGGCAGGGGTCAATGATCCCTCGCCCGGCGGAAACTTCAGTGCCTGGTTGGATGACTGGCAGTGGCGCTCTGATGGACCGGGGCTATTTCCCTCAAATCTGAGTTTCGGTGTCGCAGATCGGCAAGTCGATATGCGCCTTGAAAATTCGGCACCGTGGGTGCTGCACGGTGACCGTGGTTATAGTCAAAAATCTATTCAGGGGCAGGCCAGTTATTATTATAGCCAGCCCAATATTGAAATTAGCGGGACTATTCGTACTGGTAACAA
>Ga0164320_10000836_pt1 | contig 10653 bp, 12 predicted proteins | sample GuaBasSediGuay11_FD_113736 | JGI IMG/M metagenome (GOLD analysis project Ga0164320, IMG submission 113736) | Subseafloor sediment microbial communities from Guaymas Basin, Gulf of California, Mexico - Guay11, Core 4567-28, 0-3 cm | ecosystem: Environmental > Aquatic > Marine > Hydrothermal...
CACAGCTTTACGAGGCGTGTGATGAAAACTTTGAAAACATTTTATGGCCTGAGAAGTTCTCTGCCAAGCGGTTAAAAGACATTTACGAGGTCTTTGTTGAGGACGGCAATCCAGAGGGATTTTCTCAGGAATACAGAAATCAACCTGTTGACATCAAGAACCTGTTTTTCAAGCAGGATTACTTCTTTGATTTTGACCGGGACTCGGACGGTAATCCGTCGCTCCCAAACCTTGAATATTTCGCCGCTGCCGACTTTGCTATTTCAGAGAAGCAGAAGGCTGACTTCACGGCAATCGTTGTTTGCGGCATAGCCCCTGACAGCCAGATTTACCTTGTTGATGTAAGACGCTTCAAGGGTGATGCGTATGCCATTGTAGACGAACTCATTGCCACCCAGAAGATGTGGGATGTCAATATGTGGACGTTTGAGGACGGCCAGATAAGTAAATCCCTCGGCCCATACTTAAACACGGAGATGCGCCGAACCAACACTATCCTGAATTGGGATACTCACGTACCGACACAATCAAAAACAATGCGGGCGCGGTCAATTCAGGGCAAGCACAAATCAGGCTTTATCAAGTACGACAAAGAGGCGAGTTGGTATCAGGCGCTTGAGGCTGAGCTAATGATGGTTGCTGACTCCGGGCCTCGCAGTAGACACGACGATCAGTTCGATGCCTTTGCTTATGTCGGACTGACAATAGATAAATACTTTGAAGCTGAATCAGACGAAGAGATGGAAGAGGCTGAGTACAGAGAACTCTATGACGACTTTCACGATGATGGACGGTGTTTCTCAACAGGATATTAGATGGAACTTACAAAGACATTAAAACTTGAAGTCCTGCAAGACTCGGACAACATTGCCGACCTTCTACCCAAAGAAGACTTGCGCAGGATTGGTTTTCGCATCCATCAGAACTACGAGACTGATGAACAGTCCAGAGTAGAGTGGAGGCGCAGGATGAAGGATGCTATTGAGTTAGCCCTGCAGGTAACGAAAGAGAAGAGTTACCCGTGGCCGAAAGCCGCGAACATCAAGTTTCCCTTACTCACGATAGCCTCCTTGCAGTTTGCATCTAGGGCGTATCCAGCCTTGGTTAAAGCCCCTGACCTCGTTAAGTACAGGGTACAGGGTAGGGATGACGGTCAGAAAGCCTCTAGGGCATTAAGAATATCCTCACACATGTCCTACCAGCTATTAGAGCAGGACGAGCCGTGGGAAGAGGATCAGGACAAAGCATTACTAGCACTGCCTATATTGGGCTGTGTGTTCAAGAAGTCCTATTACGACCCGATTAAGGGTCATAACGTATCTAAGCTCGTTTTACCTCAAGACCTGGCGGTTCATTACTACGCACGGTCTGTTGAGGATTGCGAGAGAAAGACCGAAATCTTCCAGTTGTATAAGCGGGAGATACGGGAAAGAGAATTACGGGGCACGTTCACGGAAAACGACTACGGTTCGGCGGGTATTGATAACCCTCGGGCCGAAGATAAGCGCCAAGGATTGGCCGCCCCACCTGATGATAGTGACCGCCCAAGGACGTTCCTTGAGCAGCACTGTTACCTTGACTTAGATGGTGATGGCTATAAAGAGCCGTACATCGTCACGGTCGATGAAAAGTCGAAGCAGGTTGCTCGGATTGTCGCTCGCATTGAGAGTGTAACCACAGAGCAGTCCGTCAAGATTAAAGAGCTACAAACGCGCATGACCGCATTGGCCGAGGGCGTACAAGAGCCTACAAACCAACAAGAGTTAGCACAAGCCCAGCAGATTGAACAAACCCTATTGGGTATGCAAGCAGAGGTTAAGGCACTTACTGAAGAAAAGCCGAAAGTCTTATCTATAAAAGCGGTTGAGTTCTACACCAAGATACCGTTCATTCCCTCACCCGATGGTGGGTTTTATGATCTGGGCTTTGGTGTCTTACTAGGCCCGCTGAATGATTCTGTAAATACCCTTATAAATCAATTGATTGACTCTGGAACGCTGAATAACTCTAACACCGGCTTTATAGGTAAGGGTGCGAGAATCAAGGGTGGGGCTGTTCGGTTCCAGCCGAACGAGCTAAAACGGGTTAATGTTGCTGGCGCGACGTTACGAGATTCTATCGTGATGATGGACTTCAAGCCACCGTCACCCGTGTTGTTCCAGTTGTTAGGCATGTTGGTGAATTACGCCGAACGCGTTGCCTCTGTGAACGACGCCATGATGGGTGAGAATCCGGGTCAGAATACGCCCGCATTTACCTCCAAGCAGATGTTGGAGCAGGGTCTTCAGGTCTTTAATGGCATTTTCAAGCGAGTCTACAGGGCTTTCAGAGGTGAGTTAAGAAAGCTATACGCACTTAACGCAATCTATTTGGACAAGGAAGAGTATTTCTCCTACCAGGATTCTGAATCCAAGGTTTTGGCGACGGATTATACATCTGATCCTAAAGACTTGATCCCTGCTGCTGACCCAAATGCCTTTGCCAACACCGAAAGGATGATGAAGGCACAGGCGGTACTGGAACGTGCTGGACAGGTTCCCGGTTACGACCCCATCAAGGTCGAACAGCGTATGCACGAGGCTATGGACATACCCGATGCGGCTGAGATTTACCCACTTGTTGCAGAGATGGACGAACAGGGGCAGGAAACGGGCGGTATGACCCTCAAGTTCCCGCCACAGCCCGATCCTGAGTTGGAGATAGAGAAGGCTGATATGCAGCGTCGTGTCCTAGAGGGGCAGTCAAGGGCTGAGAAGGACATGCTCCTTGCTCAATCCACGGTTAATAAGGATCAGGCACAGATTATTTTGATGATGGCTCAGGCTGCTGAAACCGCAGACAAGCCAGAACTGGAAAGACTGAAATTGCTGGACAAGGAACAGGATTCAATCAGGAAGTCACTTACGGAGTTAGCTAAAGCAGATGGGCAAAGAGATAACGAAGGAACAGATAGCTGATTGGGCAGAAGGCCCAACAACACTCGCCCTTAAAGAGCTTATCGAGACTGAACTACGCGCAATCCAGAATACGTCCATTACGGACTGTCTGGTTGTGGGCAACCCAACTAAATCGCACGAAAACCTTGCTGAATTGGAGGCTAGAGAGCGTGTATTTGGGTCATTAGTAGAGTTTCTTGAGGGCGATTGGGCATATTTTGAGGAAGAAGAGGAAGAAGACGATGAACGCAGTAGTAAAACAGGATATTAACGGTTCAGGTGTTACCCCTTGTGGTGACAGGGTTGTTGTTTTGCCGGATGTTATCAAAGAAAAAACTTCTGGTGGAATCATCATTCCTGAGCAAGACAGGGACAAGCATCAGCACAGTCAAATAGCGGGTGTTTTAGTTGCTGTTGGGCCGGATGCTTGGGTAAGCACGGTAACGACCGTAGAGCGGTTGATTGACAATCAATTGAGAGTCGTAGAGCGACGGACGACGGGTTATTCAAGTCCGTTTGCCAAAGTTGGAGACAGGGTGTGTTTTGCCCGCTACAACGGACAGCTTTTTGACGGTGAAGACGAGCGAAAATACCGGTTGTTAAATGACGAAGACATTACGGGGACTATTTCAGATTCCGTGAACTTCACAGAGTTAAGATCAAGAGAGCCATTAGGAGCACAGGGATGAGCGACGAAAGAGATTACGCTAAAGAGGCGGCAGATGACGGATGGGTTGACAAAGACCAATGGAAGGGCGACCCGGAAAAGCACGTTGACGCTAAAACGTTTGTGGAGCGCGGTGAAAAGATCAGTGGGATTCTCAAGAGCAAGATTGGGCGTCTTGAGGACCGTATTGATTCACTCACGCAATCAAATGCTGAGTTCAAGCAATACACCGACAAGCAGTTAGGCAAAGAACTTGATAAGAACAAGAAGCTCATTGCCGAACTAGAGGGAGTGAAAGCACAGGCCATTACAGATGGTGATGGTGCGGCTGCGGTTCAGGCTGAGAGGGACATTCAAACCCTCAGAGCGCCAGAACCCCAACAGGCCAATCCAGAGCTTGATCAAATGGCGCGAAACTTTGCCGCTGAAAACGAATGGTATGGCTCCGATAAGGAGCTAACCGAATATGCAGAGTTTGTCTACCCACGAGTTATTGAAGACGGGTATACGGGCAAGGCGTATTACGTTGAATTAGCGCGCAGAGTTGAAAGCCAGCATCCAGAGAAGTTTAAGAACCTCAACCGTGAAAAGGCGGGGTCTGTAGAGGGTGGTGGCAATAAGGAAGTGAAGGACAGCAAGGCACACACATGGGCAAACCTTTCCGCCGCTGATAAGGCGACAGCGAACCGGTTTATAAAAGATATACCCGGATTCACTAAGGAAGCGTTTGTCGAAACATACGATTGGGAGCAAGATAATGTCTAATCAAAAGACTGAGCAAGAAGAGGAAGTAAGACGACCGCGTGTTCCGTTTGGAAGCCGTCGAACCAAGTTACAACTATCAGCCAAAGATGCGAAAGCATTGGCAGATGCCGGTTGGACTTGTCGTTGGGTGAGTGATAAGGACGGGCGCATAGAGCAAGCAATAGATGGTGGTTACGTTCATGTAGCGCCAGAAGAAGCGCGGTCAGTCGGTAGTACCGATCTGAACGACAAAGTTAGCAAGATCGTCAGTAGGGGTACAGATGAGCCAATTCGCGGTTTCCTGATGAAAATTAAGACGGAATACTTCAAAGAGGATCAACTGGTCAAAGAACAAGCGAATCTCGCTTATGACGACGCCCTTAATGCCGGTCAACCTGGTGGGAATGTTGTAGATAATCAATACGTACCGGAAGGTCACGTAAACCGAGTCTGATACTAGGTGTCGGGCGTTGGCCCGATTTCTATTACTTCCCGAATTTATTTTTTCAAAAGGAATTGAAATATGGCTAACACAGATGCCGCATTTGGGTTTCGACCAATTAATAGGGATGGAAGTCCTTATAATGGTGCGACACTCCGATGCGTAATTGCTGCTGCCGATTCGACCTCAACCTTTGTTGGTGATCCCGTCATTCTTGATGGTTCATCCAGTGAAGGCTATGCGGGCGTATCTCAGTGTGCAAACGCGGAAACCGTGTTTGGCGTTGTAACCGGCTTTGAAGCTAACCCCGATAGTCTTAGTGACCAATATCGGAAAGCCCAAACGAAGCGGTTTTGCCAAGTTGCGACAGCAGATGCTACTTACTTTGAGGTTCAGGAAGATGGCGCAGATGGCGAGCTTCCCGAGGCTTCAGTAGGTCTTAACGCAGATTATATAGTTGCTGCCGGTAGCACGGTGTACGGCGTATCAGGTTTTGAACTTGAGGCCGCTACAGATGACACGACATCCACTCTCGACTGCCAAATAGTAGGACTGGTAGATCGAGCCGATAATTTACTCTCAGGCACGGGAAATGCGAACAAGAACGTAATTATTAAGTTCAATGTTTCCCAATCTAGGCCTGGACGGACGGGGTTATAAGTCATGGCTGTTATTACATCGGGAGCACATCCCAAGGCACTATGGCCTGGAATCTACGCATGGTTTGGTGCGAAATACGAAGAGCATGGCAACCAAAATGCCAAGTTGTTTGACTTTAAGACCTCAAATAAGAAGTACGAGGAATTGGTTGAGCAGACTGGTTTTGGACTTGCTCCGGTTAAGGGCGAAGGCTCAAGTACTGCCTACGACTCTCACATACAGGGCGTTACCTCTCGCGGCACGAACGTCGCGTACTCGCTGGGTTACATTGTAACTCGTGAGGAAAAGGCAGATAACTTGTATGAAGAGGTTGGTATGCAACGCGCTGCCTCATTGGCATTTTCGATGGCTACTACACGTAACATCGTTGGTGCAAATGTCTACAACCGGGCGTTCTCTAGCTCTTACGTTGGCGGTGATGGTAAGGAGCTTTTGGCTACTAACCATCCTTCTTTGGCTGGTGATCAGGCAAACGAGCTGTCAACGGCGGCTGATCTTTCCGAGGCTTCTCTGGAAGATTTGACGATTCAGATTATGGACGTTAAGAACTCCAAGGGTTTGCAGATTGCTTTGCAGCCTAAATGTCTGATCGTGCCGACGGCACTTGTCTATGAAGCGAAGCGTATTCTCGCAGGATCGGAACGGCCCGGAACGGCTAACCGTGACATTAATGCGTTGAATAGCCTGAACGTCATTCCTGACGTTTTCGTGAATAACTATCTTACCGATAGTGACGCATGGTTTATCCGCACGAACGCTCCCTCGGGAATGTGCTGGTTTGACCGTGAAGGCGTCGAGTTCACCAAGGACGATGACTTCGATACCGACAATGCGAAGGCTAAGGCGTACATGCGCTTTGTTACCCTTTGGGGCGACTGGCGCGGATTGTTCGGCTCCGCTGGAGCATAAGTAATATGTGGGCGGCTTTCGGGTCGCCCATTTTTTGAACTGTAAAAAGTTCGTAATGACCCCACCGGGGTTTACAGGAAAATATTATGTCTAGTAAATTTCAAGACGGATTTGCCTCTACAACTGTAAGAGGAATACCGTTAACACAGGCATATCCGGGCGAAGTATTTTATGTGAGTAATTCATCTGTTCCCACAAAGAACGGTGTTGGCGGGACAGATTCATCTAGTCGCGGCTCATATAATCGTCCGTTTGCCACTATTGACTACGCTATTGGTAAGTGTACCGCCTCAAGGGGCGATATTATTGCCGTACTGCCTGGTTATACACAAGATATTGCTGGCGCTGCTGGCATTGCATTAGACGTAGCTGGTGTTGCTATCGTTGGTTTGGGTGCGGGTAGTTTACGTCCACAGCTAACGGGTACGGCAACGGGATCAACTTTTGCTATTACTGCCGCTGACTGTGCTTTAGTCAACCTAGAGTTTGTTGGTGGAGTGATCGACCAAACCACGTTTATGACACTCTCTGCCGCCGCTACTGGCACATCGCTTGAAAGCTGTTGGTTTAATGACTCAACCGACCTTAACTGGTTGGACTGCATTACGCTGACAACTCTCGTTGATGATATATCGTTTATCGGTTGCACGTTTGAGGGTAATGATGCTCAAAACAACGCAATGATTACTGGCGTAGCACATGATCGCTGGTATATGGAAGATTGTCGTTTTTACCAGAATGTGGCACAAGCTGCTGCGGCTGCCCTTATTATTGGCAATGCCGTTACTAGCTCTGTTTGGAAGAACTGTAACTTTAGATCCAATGTAGATGGAGCTTTGTTTATTGCGAACGCTGGTGCCAATACGGGTCTTATAAGTCGTTGTAACTTTAGTTCTATTGACGTTGCTGGCGCTCAAACTACACACACAAGTTCTGGTATGCAGTTTTTCGAGTGCTACACGTCTGGCGATGCAGACCAATGGGGTCTTGTTTGTGGCGATACTGCCGTTTACTCATAGGAGAATATAATGTCTAGTAACTATCCAAATGGGTTTGCGAGTGGTGTAACCATTCGAGGAATCCCATTACAACAAATGCACCCCGGCGAGGTGTTTCATGTCAACAATTCAGGTGTCAATTCAAAGGGCGCTATAAGCGATTCCAATAATAATGACGGCTCTTTCTTGGCTCCATTCACTTCAATCACCTATGCACTGACACAGTGTACGGCTAATCGTGGTGATATTATCGTTTGTGGCGCGGGCCATAATGAGTTGGTGGCAACTGCTGCCGCTGCTGGTATTACGTTTAACGTAGCTGGCGTTGCTATTGTCGGCCTTGGTGTTGGCTCTATGCAAGCAGCTATTACATCAATGCTTGATGATACGACCGTAGTTATCTCTGCTGATAACATGAGTTTTTCTAATATCAGCTTTGCGGCTGGTCTTGCTGCGGTTGCAACCGGTCTTGATATTGGCGTTGTTTCTGGACTGTCATTTGACAGTTGCGTATTTCAAGCATCTGGTGGTGCCGCAGATACGTTAAACTATGTTGATGTGGTCGATATTGAAACCGCAGCCTCTGATATTTCCTTCGCTAATTGCAAGTTCTTTGGTCGAGATGCTGCAAACGAGCAGTTCATCGTTGGCGTTGCCATTGATGGGTTCTATGTTGATAACTGCGATTTCTTGCAAGTTGTTGCGATGACGAGCGTAACTCCGCTGCTTGACTTTACTGGCGCTGTAACCAATATGGAAATCAAGAACAGCAACTTCTTTAATAACAAAGATGCTGGTCTTCATATCACCAGTGACCAAAGTGACAATAGTGGCGTTATCAGCTATTGTATGTTTGGTGGCGCTGATGCTGCTGACTCTAATACGGGGGGCGTTGATATGACTGGCGCTCATGCCTTTGAGTGCTTCTTCACTGGTGATGTTGCAGGATGGGCAATCAAGGGTGGCGCAGGCGTAGTTTACGATAACGCATAACAGATATATCCCAGGGCCGGGGGCTTATACCGGCTCTTTTTAACTTATAGATCGCCTAGAGCGACAACGAGGAAACCATGTCAAGAGTATTACATAACGCAACGCACCAGTTTAAGGCTGGTCTAAACAATGCACCAAGGAACAATCCCGCTTCTGTGCTGCCGTTTACACACCCTATCTTTCAGGGATGGAAGGTGTATTACGAGCAACTTACCGATGGTGCTATAAGAATTGATGATGACTATTGGGAGATTACGGCGTCCGGTTCTGGCACAATTGGCCCCGGCGCAGATCATAGTCTTGTACTTACAGCACAAGCAACTACAATCAATACCGGTTATGCGCTTCAAAAAGAACTTGCTGACATTCAACCAACGGCTGCTGATAAGAAGTATTATCTTGAAACGAGAGTTAAGCTAACTCACGCATCAGGCACGATGGCTGCTAACGAGTGGTTTGTTGGCTGGACAACTAAGGCAGACGCGCATCACAATGATGGCGTACTCTGGGAATTTGCAGACGGCTTTGGTTTTGGTCAGCTTGACGGTGGAACGCCGGTCTTTGTTACCAACTCTAGTGATGCAGAACAAAGCATTCCCATGAGTGGCGCATTAACGACCGCAACATACAGAAAGTATGCTTGTTACTTTGATGGCACGAATTACAACTTGTACGAAGATGATGTGTTGATATCACAAAACCCGGCAAACCCCGTTCCGGTTGCAGACGTTCCGTTTACCTTCAACCTGAATTTCAAGGTTGGCGAGGGCAAGACGAATACGTTTGAAATTCAATATGCGCTTCTCGCTTGCGAGTTATAGGAGGCTGACATGACTGTACAACATAGTGTACTACATAAGTTTGCCGCCGGTCTAAATGCTTCCAAGAATACATCTCCATTAAAGTTTGATTTCCCCGGCCAACAGGATTGGAAGGTTTACTACGAAGAGCTTACGGCAGGAGCCATAAGGGTTGATGATGCTTATTGGTTGGTTGCCGCTAATGGTGGTGGAGCGATAGGGGCCGGTGACAGCCACAGCATACGTATCACCCCAGATGGCACGGATAATTCTGGTTACAGCCTTTATCGAACCTTGGCAGACAGGGGATTATCCGGCCAGGTTAAAAAGTTCTACATGGAAACAAGGGTTAAGATTACCCTTGATACTGGTGGAACTGTACCCGCTAATGGTTGGTTTGTTGGCTATACAGACGCCGCTGAAGCGTTGCTTACCGGTGCCGGGAACCTCCAAGCATTTGTAGCTGAGGAGGCGATTGGGTTTGGTCATTTCGATGGGGCAACTTCCGTTAGTTTCTATTCCAGAGAAGATACTGTAAATCAGGCAGTTGACCTTGGCTTTGATCTTACTAGCGGGGTATACGTTAAGCTGGCTTGTTATTATGATGGGTCTAGCTTCAACCTCTACGCCAACGATGTGTTAATTAGCTCAACCGCGATGACCAGTCTTAATGTTGATGAGGGCATGACGCCCCAAGTCTTTTTTGAGGCTGACGAAGGAAAGGCTAATACATTTGATATTCAATACCTGCTGTTCGCAGCAGAACTTTAACCACAAAAGGTGACAACGACATGGCACATGCAATCACCGGTCACACGATACTGAATGGATCGCGTAACCTAATTGTACAATTTAACATTCAATCCGATGGCGCAAGCGGTCAGTATGCTGACTTTGAGCTACTTGACCTTGACGACTATACCGGCCTAGACGCTAGGAAAGCAAACGATTATTCAATTAAGAAAATATCTGGAGCTTCTAGCGTTGGTGCTGGTATTGAGCTGAAGCTTGGTAGTCAGGGTGGAGATCATAAGACCTTCTTCATCTCCCCCATCAATTCCGCTGACGGTTGGGGCTTTGAAGAAGAGTGGCCCGGTGGCCTAGCGCCATTGCTCTCCAACCCTGATAAGACCATTAGGGTAACATCTCTAGGGCTAGATGCTTCTGGGGACTGGATAACTATAACCCTATGGTTGAAGAAGAAATACAGCACTGCCAGAGATTAGGGTGGCCATTAGTAGGACGCTTATCGTGTGCCTGCTGTTTATTAGCGGGTGCGCGGCAACGCCGTATGCCGAGATGAGTCTTGGTTATCAGATAGACGGTATGACCGACTATTGGCAACGAACAGACAGGGATTGGCAGTGCAATAAGAACGTTCAGTTCAACGGTGAGCTTGGCTTAGAGTTCGATAACAACTGAAAGGTCGGCTATCACCACTAGTCATGGCTCATGTGCGGTGGCCCGTCGAATAACAATCACCCAGAGACATACACAGATGATA
>Ga0164320_10000837_pt1 | contig 10650 bp, 5 predicted proteins | sample GuaBasSediGuay11_FD_113736 | JGI IMG/M metagenome (GOLD analysis project Ga0164320, IMG submission 113736) | Subseafloor sediment microbial communities from Guaymas Basin, Gulf of California, Mexico - Guay11, Core 4567-28, 0-3 cm | ecosystem: Environmental > Aquatic > Marine > Hydrothermal vents...
CTGGGTATCAAACCCGCGACATTCCGACCTGCTTCTTGCCGCGCGGGATATTCCGACAAGAAAGGCACCATGACCATGGTCACTATTCCAAAAGCGGCCAGTGACAAGAACAGCGCTTTCGTGCCGAATACCGGCACCAGATCCGGCAAATAGATAATCCCGAGGCCACCCAACCCAAACTGGATCGTTAGAAGGTAACCGAACGTGCGACTGACTTCAGACGTCCGTGACATAACGGAAAAACCAATACCGACCAGCGCGCCGCCGCACAGACCGTAAAGGGATCGAACGGCGATCATCGTATTTGCATTGGTCAGATACATGCACATCAGATCGATGCTGATGAGTGCGACGAGTAGCGCATATGACGCCTTGCGCCAATTGATGCGCCTGACCAAAAACACCACCAAAAACGCGCCGATTGCCGCACCGTATGTGTTGGCAGAAGCGACCAGGCCGGCTTCCTTGTTGGTAAAAGCCAGCCCTACTTTCAGTCCATCAACGATGGCTGGCATGATATTGATATAGAAGATTCCTGCCGTGGCAAGAAACGCGAGCAAAATTCGGGCAACTTCGCCGTCCGGTTTGGCTTTCAAAGGAACTCTCCAAGGATGTCTGATACAGGCTTTAGTTGCTGCTCGTAGTTTCGCCACTTACCAATTGAGGACTGGAAAATGTTGCTTCTCACTTTCGCTTCGCTCGAGGCTGTTGGTGTGCCAGCGCTTTCATAGAACCTGAGACAAGCGTCTTCCCACGACAATCCGCAATGATCTAGCAGGTCTTCAATCACAGGTTTCGGGCTTGACACTAACTCTTCGTAGTTGATGACATGAATGACGCCCGGCATGACCGTTTGCCAATGGCCCATGAGTTGCCGGTAGGCAACGAAATAGTTGGCCAGCTCTTCGAGGTCATAGGAGAACGGATAGACACCATCGAACAGGTTCCTGTACGCCGCGTAGCAGGTATCCATCGGCTCTCGCTCGAGGAGAATTATTCTCGCCTTTGGCAACGCAAGATGTATCAGGCCCGCATACAGGAAGTTAAGCGGCAAGCTATCAATAAAGTGCGCGGTGTGGCCGGTCCCCGGTCTGGTTCCCGCAATGTAGTTTTCTCCCAGTGCTTCAAAATCGACATCCGCAGAACGCGTCACGAGCTCTGCCGGGTCGCTTGACCCATCGCCAGCTAATTGCCGACAGTGTTTTACCAGTTCCAGGGAGAACGTCTGCAATTCGCCCGCCGAATAGGCGACCGAATGACTCCCGAGTATTCGCTCAACTAACGTTGTACCTGTTCGTGGCATACCAATGACGAATATTGGCTCGGCATTGATGTGACCTTCGATATGACCGTCAAACAACTCCGCCGTGTAAGTCCTTTGTATGTTCAGAATCGCGTCGAGATCTTTTTGCGGTGCGTAATTCATATTGGAGCGACGCATCGATGCACCCTTCAACAGAAACTCAAATGACCTTGGATAATCTTTAATGTCATCAAGTTCCTTTGCTAACGCATAGCAAATCTTTACCTGGCGCCGTGCTTGCCCATCCGCTCGCGCAAAGGCGGCCAGAAGTGCCTCGACGTTATTGTACTCGTTCGTTTGAGTAACCAAACCAGCACGTAGAAGATGAGCTTCTTCATTATCCGGGCGCAACTCGATACTCCGACTTACGGCCTCGTATGCAATTTTTATTTTCCCGAGTGACCTTTCAACCATCGCAAGATTGAAATGATACTGAGCTTCTTCAGGCTCAAGCTCTATAGCATGAAGGCAATGAGTTCTGGCCGCCTTGAACATCCCCAGACGAGAGAGAGTGTGAGCGAATGCAGCCGAGATTCCTGCTGATTTGAACAGATGACCGGAGAGTTTCTCCGCGGTTGCTTTAGCGGCATTCACATCTCCCATCGCCCCAAGACATTCAATCCGCTGGAAAAGCCATTCAGGGTTACCCGGCGACAGTTGAATCGCTCTGTCGATCGCTCGCACAGCCAAAAGAGGCTGATTCAGCTTCATCGCAAGATGACTGGATGTATACCAACCTCGTTCGAACTCCGGAAACTGCTGATTCATTTGATCGCACGCAACGACTGCCTCGTGCAGCAACTCGTCGCGAATCAGATTTCGAATGCTCGCCTCAAATTCTTCCGGAGTGCTCACGCGACATCCTCGTTTTTCGTCGTAACCACGCCCGCCGCTTTGAGAATTCGCTCAGCCGGTTTCAGGAAGTCGCGGTACTCAACCCAACGATTTAAGGATGAACGATAAACTGGTTTTCTGACCTGAACTGCGCTCGCCGTGGTAGCAGCCTGATCATTCTCGTAGAACTTCAGGCAACTGTCTTCCCAGTCGAGGTCACAGAAAGCAAGTAGCTTTTCAACTTCCACCTCCGTATTCGTTACAAGATTCTCATAACGTACTGTATGAATTGCATCAGGCATCACAGTCTTCCAGTGATTCATCAATTCTTCGTGAGCGAGATAGTACTTCGCCAGATCCTCAAGATCATAAGAAAAAGGATACGGGTCCCTGAAGAGTTGTTTATAAATGGCGTAACAGGTGGCCATTGGATGCCGGACCAGGTTTACAATTCGCGCGTCCGGGAGCGCACGGTGAATCAATCCGACGTAAAGCGAATTGAATGGCAATTTATCGATGAACCGTGGCAAGTCACCGGTCATTGGCCGGGTACTGTCGATGTAATCACGACCCAGGTCAGCAAACCTCAGGTTACCGCACCGATTGATCAGCTCGGACCTCGGAATCTGCTCGTCGACACTGCTTTCCTGCAATTGGCGCACCATTTCCCGGCCGAAATTATCCAGCTCGCCGGCAGCAAATACCGACGAGTGACTGCCAAGAATGCGTTCAACCAACGTCGTACCGGTCCTCGGTAACCCGACGATAAAGATTGGCTCTTTGCATTCGTGTCCGTCGACAACAGAGACGAAATCTTCATTACAAGCGCGGCGTATGTTGGCCAGGACCCCGATGTCTGAATCAACCTGGTAGCTCATATTGGAACGGCGCAGGTCCGCACCTCGTTTGAGGAACTCGAACGATGATTGTGGATCATCGATGTCGTCATACTCTTTCGCCAGTGCGAAACAGACGCTCGTTTCTCCAGCCGGTGGAATATCGGCGATATCCAGCAACTGACGAAGTTCCTCAGTGTGATTTGACCCGAGGCTTTGCTTCTTTAACGACGAGCGCATCGCCTGCGCTTCGAAATCATCACTCTTGCTCCGGAGCATCGTGTCGAGTGTGGCAACTGCATCATCCGTCTTGCCCAGAAATCGTTGCGCGGTCGCCAAGTTAAACAGCAGAGCCGGATTGGATGGCTCTAAATTCAATGCCAGCAGGTACTGTTTCATCGCGTCTTCATGAAGATCAAGACTCGCCATATGCCGGCCAAGTCGGTCATGGAGTGTCACTGAAACTTCTTCGTCTACACGTCGCGTAAGCAAGAGTCTTCTTGCCGTCGCGATGTCACCGACACCGAGAAAGCCTTCGATTCGCTGTAGTGCAATGAACGGGTCGCCGGCCTTTATTGACTCAGCTTTTTCGGTAGAAAAGAGCACAGCCTCTGGTTTACCGCAAAGCTGGTGCACCTCACCCGCTATTCGCCAGCCATCGAAGAAGCCGGGGAACTGCAAATTCAGCTCCCTGCACGCGAGAACCGCTTTTCTCACATCTTTGCGCTCGAGCGCCTGGGCTACTGACTCAAAAAGTTTTTGTTTGCTCGATGACACGCTAGTGCGACGCTGCATCACCGTAAACGATCTTGCCATTCATGATCGTCAACGAGACTTGCGTTTCCGAGATTCGCACCGGTTCTATGGCAAACAGATTCTTGTCGAGCACGACAATATCTGCATATTTCCCAACCTCGACGGACCCGGTCACATCTTCCTGATGATTCAGATACGCACCGTTTATCGTATAGCTTGCGATGGCATCCGCGACACTGACATTTTCGTGTGGCAAGAGCGGACTCGCATCCCGCTTTTCCTGTAACGACAGCTGGGGTCTGATGCGGGTGACGGCCGCCTCGATCAGTTGCATCGGGTTCGGCGTAGTAACAAACCAGTCGCTACCGTAAGCAACCTTAACGCCGTGGTCCAGAAATGACTTGTTTATTTCCAGCCATCGGCTGCGTTCCTTACCGATCTTATTATTTATCAGGTCGTTGATGTACGGCGGATAGTTGGACCACATGGGCTGTACGTTGGCGATGACCCCGAGTTCGCGAAATCGCGGAATATCATCGGGGTGGATTAACTCCAGGTGCGCTACGTGGTGTCGGTTGTCGCTGCGTCCGTTTTCCGAAATTGCCGCCTCGACAGCATCCAGGCTTTCCCGAATCGCCAGATCGCCGTCCGCATGAAAATGCAGCTGGAACCCTTCTTTGTCCAGCGCAACTGACAACTCCTTTAGTCTTTCAGGGCTCACCAGCGAAGTGCCAAATTCAGACTCCCTGTCCGCGTACGGCTCGATCAGCTTGGAGGTTCGCGTGTGCATAACCCCGTCGTACCAGATCTTCACGCTGGTTGCGCGAAATAAGCCGTGGGAGTTTTCATCTCGGGTTCTTATGAATTCCGCGACCTGCTCCATCCCTTTTGTCGGTTCCCAGTACAACGAAGCGACAACGCGCAGCGTCAATTCGTTCTTTGTCGCAGCCTTCATATAGGTCGGCAAAACGCTGTATTGTCCGCCCACCGCGACGTCAACAAGAGCATCCTGAATACTCGTAATCCCGAGGGAATTCAAATACTTCTGAACGTTCATCAAGCCGTCGTAGACGACTTCGTCAGCATAAGGCGGCTTGAAGTCCATAATGAGGGACTGGGCCTGATCCTCAAGAAACAATCCCGTTGGCTCTCGACTGCCGGGATAACGAACAACTTCTCCGGCTGGGACATCAGGAGTATCCGCGTTGACACCGGCTACCTGCATTGCCTTTGAATTCACCCAGAGACTGTGGCCGTCGTAAGAACTGAGTGTCAGAGGGACATCCGAGGCAATGTCGTCGAGCATGCTGCTGGTCGGCTTTGCATCATCCGGGAACAGAGCGTGCGACCAGCCGGTGCCATGAATCCAGCCCGAATCACCGTGCTTGGCAACGCACCGTTGAATTTCCTCGAGGTATGCCGCGACAGTTGGCATACCGTACAGGTTGCACATGAACGACTTTAGACTCGCCGTGACCGGATGGATATGCGAATCCTGAAAGCCCGGTAAGACCATTCGACCGGCTAGGTCGACAACCTGTGTATCCTCTCCGACCAAATCCGCTGCATCAACATCGCTGCCGCCGACAACTATTTGGTCTCCCCGTACCGCAACTGCTTCAGCCCAGCTTCGTGCCGCGTCGACGGTATAGACATCGCCACCCGTCAGAACCAGGTCCGCAGGTTCTGATGCCATCGAGAACGCAGACGGAATGCCCAACAAGATGAGCCAAAATGACTTCCTGATAGAATTCATCACCCAGCATCTCACTTTCTACAGATGAAAAAACCGGGCCTCTGGCCCGGTTTGATCAAGCTAACACATCAAACATCAGAACCGATAGCTCGCCCACAACGTGAACGTGCGAGGCGTCGCTATGAAGTCTTTCTGGCCTGTGCCATAAAAATTCATGCTCGGATCGGACGTCATGTATTCCTCTTTGTACGTCGCAGTCTGTCCACGTTCGTTGAAGAGGTTTTTCGCATGAACCCCCAAGGTCCAGTGCTCATCAACGAGGGCGACGGACAGATTGACGAGGCTAAAGCTGTCCATCTGATCATCCCAGTTCGGGTCTATGTTCAAGATAGAGTTTTCGACCTCAGACTGGAAGTACCCGTCCAGACGCGAAACCAGCTCGAGGCTACCGCCAAGTTCCGCGGTATGAGACAGCGACAAATTGATCGAGTGCTCCGGCGTCATCGGCAAGCGCGCACCCTTGGTCGCGCGCAGCTCCGACTTGCCCTCTGTGGCGTCGCTCGCATCGTGTAATAGCAGGTCTTCTGTCAATTCTGCATTGATATAGGTATAGCCGCGCGACAGGCGAAGGTTGTCCGTAATCGCGACTGAAATCTCGGTCTCGACTCCGGTTGATTCTGCCTTGTCGCCATTGGCTACTGCGTAATAAGCGCCTGATGGAGTCGCTACGTTCAACTGCGGATCGTCCCAACTGACATTGAATACCGCCACGGTGTAGCTGACATTCTCGTCTCTGCCTTTGATGCCCGCCTCAATGTTCAAGACTTTGTCGCTGTCGAAGCTATTCCATTCGGGATCGTTTGGATACGCAGGATCCGGTCGAACCGGTGCCGCATTGGTGCCGCCGCGCCGATACCCCTCGGAAATCGTTCCGTAGACCATCACTGAGTCATTGACGTTCCAGGCGATGTTGCCCTTAAACAATACATCGTCATCCTTATTCACTTCGTTGATGACGGGATTGGCGATGAACCAGATCGGGAATGCGGTTTGCGACGTGACCGTATGCTCATTGTTGAACTGACGTGCGCCAAAGGTCAGATCAACCGAATCCGAGGCGTGCCAGGTCACTTCTCCGAAAAATGCAAGATCCTTGAAGTCCTTATCGTAGGTCCAGTCGAAGCTGACGTTGTTTGTTGGATCGTAGAATAAACCGATGTAGTTGCCATCCGTATCAAACCCCGGATTCAGCGGATCCTCGGCGGCGGCAAACCACTCCTGAAAACCACGCAGCCGCGTCTGCTGGGCCGCAGAGCCTTCCTGATCCATGTAGTAAATGCCTGCTACCCAGTCGATAGACCCTTCGCCGTTTGATACCAGACGAAATTCCTGCACAAACGCCTCTTCACTAAACTGCCGCTCTGCAGCGTAAGCCGGTCGCGGCCAGTTAGTGTAGCCATACCAGTACAGCCAGCCCCGGGCGGCGAAGAAGCCCGTGTTGTCGCTGACACCATCGTAAGTCCGGTCGTAGGTCGAAGTACTTGAGCTCAGCGTTGCAAACCCAAGGTCGTATTGCAGCTCCAGACTCGCCATTTCCGACGTCGCTGTCGCAGGTTCAGGAATGACTGCGCCGATTTCGTACTCGTCGTAGAACTCATCCCATCCATTCGGACCAGAGGTCACCTGACGGCGACCACCGTAATCACCGTCCTGTTTCATGTAGGTCAACAGCGCTTCGAAATCGTCATTCGGTTGCAGCAGCAGTGAGACACGACCATGGGTAATTTCGACAGAATCGGCATCAATGTCATTCTTATAAACCGGATCGCCACCAGCGACGTCGCCGCCTTCAGCCACAGGAACACCGTTGCTGTCAGTCGCGAAGACGTTCGCATAATCAACAACACCATCATTGTCGATTTGGCCGACATTAAATCGCAATGCTGCCGTATCTGACATAGGAATATTGAGCATCGCATCAATGCTGGTATTCGATCCCGACGACCCATCGGTTTCGCCGTATGAAACGTTCGCTGTCCCGTAGAAATCCGACGTATCGGGCCGTTTGGGTATGAACCGAACGGTACCGCCAAGAGAACCTGATCCGTAAAGCGTACCCTGCGGTCCGCGCAGAACCTCTACCCGTTCCATGTCGCGCAGGATAAAATTCGCGAAGATGGGTGTGTCACCGATGTAGGTCGACACCGTTGGATCAGAGAGGAAAGCCCTGTCTGTTGCGTTGGGGTCAATATTCAACCCGCGAATCGTGATGATATTATTGTTTTCTGCGAGGCGTGCACCTCCGTCGGGGGCCATCACACCAGGCATCGCCCGTAGCAACTCCTGCGAGTCCACAATGTTGGCTTTCTCGATTTCTTCGCCTGAGATTGCCGAAATATTGAACGGAATGTCATGAATCGACATATCACGTCGTGTCGCCGTGACGGTTATCTCGTCAAGCAGACCCGAATCGTCCGTTGACTGAGCGGATGCCACGGGTATTGCTGTCGTCGCCAGTGCGCCGCCAATGGCAGCTACAAGCGGCTTTCTCATAAAAGTTTTGGTCGTGTTCATGCTGTTATTCTCCCCCTGCTCGGCGAGCAAGATCCCATTGCAAAATTTATCGTATTTGTAGTTCATTCCGTAGGTCCAGATTGCAGATCAATACTGGTCCAGTTGATAAAAGTACTTCTTATTTAGCGTCCTTCATCCCGAGTCGGCATGCGTAGTTCACCCAGGGCTCGCAGCGGAGCCGAGTCATATCCATTCTCGTATTGAGGAAACGTAACCTGACTGTCCCGGAAACTTTTCAACGGCTGCCCTAAATTTTGCCAACCGTGCCGTCGAACATCGTGTAAATACTCAAGATCAAGCTTTAAGGGTATGATTTCACGCCCTTTTCCAGCCTGGTAGATCACCTCCGCGCCCGGCCCGGCGATGAGGCTCTCGCCAACACCAGTCGGCGCGGCGAGATTCACGTCGAAGAAATAGCACTGGTTTTGTGCCGCATGAGCCCGGATCATCGCCAACTCCGGATCCCGGTCCAAAGAGCTCGTCAATGTCGGGTGCACAATCACCTCAGCACCTTGCCAGACAAGGGCTCGAATGGTCTCGGGGGACCCCATGTCGTAGCAGTTCGAGACGCCGAACGTTGCTACGCCAGGCACTTCAAACACCGTATGCTGGGATCCCGGAGTCGTGCGATGCTCATAAGGGCGCCAGGGAAACAGCTTACGATGCCGGGTGACCACGTCACCGTTGGGCGATATAACTGGCGTTGTATTGTAGATCCTATCGCCATCGGCCTCGTACATCGAGCCCGCCACGAGCCAGATATCATTCCGTCTGGCCGCTTCCTGATATCTTTGTTCCCGTGGCCCGGCCGCCGGTTCAGCCGTTTCGGGATCGATACTGCAGGCAAGCTCCGGGATCACGACCATCTCGAGCCAAGGGTAACGACGCACCGCCGCATCGATCTCGACAATGATCCGATCCATGTTATCGCCTGCGCCCGTTTCGAGCTGCAATCCGGCAATCGCAAACGTAGTCACATCTTTTCCTCTCTCATAGGGGTGGACCGTAATGGCAACGGCCGCCCTTTGATAGGTCCAGATTAGACCTGTCTATGGGTCCAGACTGGACCCGTTAGTGCGTTATCGGAACAACAGATTTGTCGGCAAGACGTATAAAAGCGGAATCTATGATCTGTTTGTCGTCATTGAAGAATTTGATTTTGTCGCCGTCGATTACGATGAAGTAACCATTTTCTTCACCGTAAACCCAATGATTCCATTTACGGAGAAAACGATCGCCATCGGTTCGCCAGCGACCCGAATCGCTATCTTCGTTCGCGAAGCCCCGGCGACCGCTCATCGACCCGTCCGGATGGTAGACGATCGTGCAGGGCCAACCATTAACCTCCCGATACAGTAGCGTTGCGCCCGACATAGCATCCACCAGATCGGCGCCGGTAAGCCAGTTGCCGGACGATGTCTTCAGATGTTCAACCTGCCCTTTCACCAGTTCCCTGATCAACTCCACAAGTCTTTCGACGCCAGGACGAATCTTGTCGACCACAAGACTGGTCACGCCCATTCGAAAACAATTCTCTGCACTGTCCTCAAGTGCGTAATAGCGACGAACCGGCTCTATGAGAATCCCGTGCCGCTCAGCCTCTACCGCGAGGTTCTCTACATCAAAATCACTCGGCGTCCGCACCCAGTATGTCGTTCCACCAACTTCCGGAGATATCTCCATTGGAATACCGCGCACGTTATTCAGTGCCCGTCTCAATGCTGTACGGCGCTCTCGAAGTACGCGACCAAGTCGCAGCATTAACGCATCGTAGTGCCCTAGCGAAAGGAAAAAAGCCGCAGTGCGCTGATTGTTCAACGGCGGATGATCCATGATGGCGCGGCGTAGTCGTCGGGCCTGCTCGACAAATTCGGAATTGGCCACGATGAAACCAAGACGAATGCCGGGCGCCAACACGTTCGAAAAACTGGCGACATAGATCACGCGTCCATCGGTATCCATGCTGCGCAACGCCGGAAGCGGATGATCCATGTAGCTCGTCTCGCATTCATAGTCATCTTCAATAATTACGAAGTCATGAGTATGCGCCGCTTCCATGAGCGCCTGTCGCCGCTCCAGGGACATCGTCACAGCAGTCGGAATCTGATGACTCGGTGTTACGTAGACGACGTCCGCGGCACCGAGATCGTCCGATACGACCAGCCCCCGATCATCGACTGGGTGAGGCAACACAGTCGCCCCGCGCTGGCGCAACAGATCTCGCATCGAATAATCGCCAGGTTCCTCAATCGCCACTGTGGTTTGACTGTCGGCTAGCAGTTGGGCGATCAGAAACAAACTGTTCTGCGTACCCATCGTGATCAATATCTGATCTGATCGAGCCTGGATACCTCTGCGTGTGAGGATCTTCGTGCGTATCTCGTCAAGCAACATGAGATCGTCAGCATCGCCGCTACCGGTGGACCACTCAACGACATCGGCTACCCCCAGCGACAATCGGCTTGCCTCTCGCCACTCTGCTAACGGAAAGAGGGTCGAATCGAATTTGCCATCGATATACGGATACGGGTACCGGCTCCAGTTCGGCAGCGCCGAGATATTCTCGTCGCGCGATCGCTGCAAACCATCCGGCCGCAGCCAGGGTGCCGCTTTCGCGCGCCCGGCCACGGATGCACTGCCACCGGCAGCGA
>Ga0164320_10000838_pt1 | contig 10645 bp, 8 predicted proteins | sample GuaBasSediGuay11_FD_113736 | JGI IMG/M metagenome (GOLD analysis project Ga0164320, IMG submission 113736) | Subseafloor sediment microbial communities from Guaymas Basin, Gulf of California, Mexico - Guay11, Core 4567-28, 0-3 cm | ecosystem: Environmental > Aquatic > Marine > Hydrothermal vents...
CTTCTTCGTGGATCAGGGTATCGATTTCGAGGCCCTGGTCCTCGCAAACGTCATACATGTCGTCGAACATCGGATCGAAATCGTTAAACGCGTCGATGTTGAACGATTGTCCGCTGCGCTCCGGCCTGCCGGTGCGTCCGATCGGGGGCAGCAGCGGGTTCTTGGGGTCCAGGTTCGGTTGCAACAGGTAAAACTCGAGCTCGGGCGCGACCACCGGTTTCCAGCCTTCGGCGCGGTAGCACTCGAGCACGCGCCGCAGCACCTGGCGCGGTGCAAACTCGATCGGTTTGCCTTCCATGTCGAAGCAGTCGTGTATGACCTGGGCCGAGGGTTCCCTGGCCCAGGGCAGCATGCGAATCGTATAGGGGTCGGGTTGCAGCACCATGTCGACGTCGAGTGGATTAAGCTGCTCCCAGATATTGGGATAGTCGCCAGTGATCGATTGCATGAAAATGGATTGCGGCATGCGTAGCGTGGTTGAATCGTTAAACTTTGCGGCCGGCATGATTTTGCCACGCGCGGCGCCCGCAAGGTCAGGAACTATGCATTCGACCTCGGTTGCCTTATTTTTTTCGATCCAGTCTTTCATAGGTTTCAACTAGCGCTGTTTAAAGCGTGATTTCGGTGGATGTCTTGCTTGCCGTTTGCAATGGGCAGACACGCCGGAAATCGCAAGCCCGCAATTGTGATCACAAAAATATGCAATGTCAATTACAGTCGCCGGGTACGTCAGTCTTGGGCGGAGTGCGCAAGAATCGATCTGTTAACGCGGATGGAAGGGGGGTAAGAGGCTAGCTTTGACTGGCGCCGCCCGGTACGGTGCGAGTTACGTCTCCTCGCTCATCTTCAGTTCGAGTTCGCGCTGCTTTTGCTGGCGGAACATGATCCAGGCCGCGACCAGCACGCCGATGGCAACCACCAGGATGATGATGGTCGCGAGCGCGTTGATATCGGGGCGAAGGCCGAGGCGTATACGTGAGTAAATCAGCATCGGCAGGGTTACGGCGCCCGGACCCGACACGAAGCTGGCGATAATAAGATCGTCGAGCGACAGCGTGAACGCGAGCAACCAGCCCGCCAGCATGCCGGGCGCCAGTAACGGCAGGGTAATATCGACAAGCACGCGGAACGGTTTGGCCCCCAGGTCCTGTGCTGCTTCTTCGAGGTCTTGCGCCATACCGGTCAGGCGTGACTGAATGATGACCGCGACGTAGGCCATCGAGAAGGTGATATGCGCAATGGTAATGGTCGTGAAGCCGCGTGAACTGGGCCAGCCGATGAATTCGTTAAGCGTGATGAACAGCAGCAGCAGGGACAGGCCGGTAATGACCTCGGGCATGACCAGTGGCGCCGAAATCATACCGGTGAATAATGTGCGGCCCTTAAAGCGCCCGAAACGTACCAGTGCCAGACCTGCAAGCGTACCGAGAATCATTGCGAAAGTGGCATTTACCGTGGCGACCTTGAGGCTTAGCACGATCGCCTCCCCGACTGCCTTGCTCTCAAACAGGACCCCGTACCACTTGGTGGAGAAGCCCCCCCAGACCGGCACGATACGGGACTTGTTGAATGAATAGAAGATCAGCAGGATCATCGGCACATACAGAAAAGCAAGACCGAAGCAGGTCATGGTAAACAGAAAACGCGACTGCTTGCCGTTATTCATTCAGCCTCCGTCTGCTTTGCCTGGATGTGCTGGTAGAGCATCATCGGCAGTACCAGTAGCAGTAACAGGGCAATCGCCACGGCGGAGGCCACCGGCCAGTCGATGTTGGCATTGAATTCGTTATAAAGGATGCGGCCGATCATCAGCACGTTACCGCCGCCGAGCAGATCAGGGATGACGAATTCACCGGTAGCCGGGATAAACACCAGCAACGAACCGGCGACGATCCCCGGTAGCGTCATCGGCAGGGTCACCGTAAAAAAAGTGGTCATCGGTTTTGCGCCGAGATCGGCCGCGGCTTCGAGCAGGGTCCAGTCGAGCTTTTCCATGTTCGCGTACAGCGGCAGGATCATGAAAGGCACGTAGGTATAGACGATGCCGATGTAAACCGCGAACGGGGTATAAAGCATGCGTAACGGCTCGTCGATGATACCGATCGCAATTAACAGGTTGTTGATGGTGCCCTGGTCGGCGAGTAGTCCCATCCAGGCATAGACGCGCAACAGGAAAGAGGTCCAGAACGGCAGGATGACCAGCATTAACAGAATGTGTTTGGTGGTGTGGCTGGAACGGACGATCGCGTAAGCCATCGGGTAGCCAAGCAGCAGGCACAGAATGGTCGAAATCGACGAAATCTTGATCGAGTTAAGGTAGACCTTGGCGTATAAATCGTCCTCCCACAGGTAAGCGAAGTTGTCGACCACCACGCGGATGTGCATGATGCCTTCGTCGACCCACTCGATCATCGGCGTGAATGGCGGACTGGCGATAACGGACTCGGCAAGGCTGATCTTAAGCACGATAAAAAACGGCGCCAGAAAGAACAGCAACAGCCAGAAAAAAGGCACAAACAGGACTATCGAGCGCCAGTTTCGCTGAAACAGGTAGCCCATGCGATGCAGCAATCGACCTCCTGTCGAGCTTTCCACCGAATCGCTCATTTGGTCAATACGACTGCACTCGAAGGCTCCCAGCTGAGGTGCACTTCTTCGTCCCAGTCAATCGGAGGGTTACCGTCGACCGGACGATTCAGGTTAGGGGATGTGATTTCAACGATGCGGTCCTCTCCAATCAGCACGCGGTAGGTCGATGTCCCGCCGAGGTAGCCAATATCGCTGACCATGCCTTTTATATTGTTGGTGCCGGGTTCGCCTGGAGCCTGCTTGGAAATTTTTATCTTCTCCGGTCGCAGTGCTATCCAGACCTTGCTGCCTTCGGTGATCGACAGGCCGTGGTCGATGTAAAAATCACAGGTCGGATCCTTGCACGCGACAATAACGTGATCGGTGCCGTTTTCCGTGACACGGCCTTCGAACATGTTGGCATTACCGATAAAATTGGCAACCAGGCGTGAGCTCGGGAATTCGTAAATTTCAGTCGGAGTGCCTATTTGCTGGAAGCGCCCGACGTCCATGACCGCAATACGGGTCGACAGCGTCATCGCCTCTTCCTGGTCGTGGGTTACGACGACGAAGGTGACGCCCAGTTTATCCTGGATATTCATTAATTCGTATTGAGTCTGTACCCGCAGACGCTTGTCGAGTGCGGCCAGGGGTTCGTCGAGTAACAGCATCTTCGGTTGCTTGATCAACGCGCGCGCGAGCGCGACGCGCTGTTTCTGTCCACCCGATAACTGATGTGGTTTTCGTTTGCGAAACTGGGTCAGTTCGACCATCGCCAGCATCTCCTCGACACGCTGGTCGATTTCACTCTTCGCCACCCCGTCGCGCTTCAACCCATAGGCGACGTTGGTTTCCACGTTCATATGGGGAAACAGGGCATAGGACTGGAACATCATGTTGACCGGGCGTTCGTATGGCGGCACGTCGTTCATGTTAACGCCATCGATCAAAATCGATCCGGAGGAGGGGGTTTCGAAGCCGGCGAGCATGCGTAACAGCGTGGTTTTGCCGCAGCCCGACCCGCCGAGCAGGCAGAACAATTCGCCCTTGTAAATTTCGAGATCGACACTGTCGACCGCGGTGAAGTCACCAAAATGCTTGCTGACACTTTGCACCTTGATGAAAGGTTCTGCGTCGGGATCGAGCCAGGGACGGTCGTTATAGTCTACCAGCTGTGACATATGCTTCCCCGTTATATGTCATCCAAAAAAAACGGGGTGATTGCTCACCCCGTGATGGTTTTTGCTAGTTACCGGCCTTGAAGTTGGTCCAGGTCCGGGTGCGTACGCGTTCCATCTTTGAAGGCAAAGGCGAAAGCGTATACATGGTTGCAATCTGGGACGCGGTCGGAAAGGCAGCGGGGCTGCTGGTAACCGCTGAATCAATCATCGGAAACGCGGTCTTGTTGGCGGTCGCATACCAGGTGTAGTTACTGTCTGCTGCACCGACTTCAGGACGCATCATGTAGTTCAGGAACAGGTGTGCGTTCTCGACATTTTTCGCATCGGCAGGGATAACCCAGGCGTCTACCCAGAAATTTGGAATTGCGGGCAGGAAGAAATCGAGTACTACGCCAGTGTTAGCTTCCTCGGCGCCGGACATCGCCAGCAGCCCGTCGGGTCCCCAGGTTACCGCGACGCAAAACTCTTTTTGCGGCATGCGCTGATAAGCATAGTTGTCGAAGGTTTTAATGTAGGGACGAACCTTCTTCAGCATGTCTTCAACTTTTTGATAGTCTGCCTTGTTGGTTGAGTCAGGCTGCATTCCCATGTGCGCGAGCGCCATCGGGATGACATCGGTCGGTGAATCGAGGAATGAGACGCCGCACTTGGCCAGCTCTTTCATGTGCTTGGGATCGAAGATCATGCTGACATCGCCGATTGGCGCGTCCGGATAGGTTTGCAGTACCAGTTCCTTGTTATAGGTAACGCCGTGGGTACCCCACATGAATGGAACCATGTAGTTGTGGCCGGGATCCCACTTCTGACCCATTTGCGCCATAACGTCGGGGCTCATGTGCTTGAAGTTCGGCAACTTGGTCTTGTCGATTTTTCGCAATATATTGCCCGTCATCAAACGTGCGACGAAGGAGGAAGCGTGTGAAACCACGTCGTAACCTGAGTTGCCGGCGAGTAGTTTGGAGTCGATGGCTTCCGCTGAATCGTAAGGCGTGAAGGTCACTTCGATGTCGTATTCCTTGGCAAAATTATCGATCGTATCCTCGGCCATGTACTCGGCCCAGTTGCTGACATTGAGTTTGCCGGCCGCCGATGTCACGGTTGCGACCGTGAACAGCGTTGCCGCCGCCAGTCCGACCAACGTGGATTTATAAGCAGTGTCTTTCTTCATGATCCCTCCTCGGGAAATTGCTTCAGTTGTGAATTCAAAACCTATTATTATGATTGTAATCTGTACTCCGGCTTAACGAGGCAAGCCGGTATCTCCTACCAGTCTCGGCGAAAGCCCTATCATAATAACGAATAGCCTGTCACATCAATAGTTTTAGCGCATGCTAGCATAAATCTCTGATTTTGTGATCACATTATTGTGTAGCCGCCATGCGTTTCCGCGCACAATCCGGATAAATCGAATCGAGTAGTTCAAAAACCGCCCGTATCGCCTGATTGCGCTTGAACCCGGGTGGTCCGATCAGGAAGCTTTGCCAAAGCCCGTTGATTATGCCCTCGATGCTGAGCGCAGCCGTGGATGCGCTCAAACGGGCCTCGGATTTTGCCTCGATCGCCTCGCATAGCGTCAATACCTGGTCTGAAAAGGCCTTGTCGTTGGCGCCGCAGACGCGCATGTACTTTGGTCGTGATCGCGATTCGCCCCAGAAGGCGAACCAGACGCTGATCTTGCGACGGTTGCATATCTTTGCGGTAAAGGATGACTCAATCAGCGCGCGCAGTTGCGCGTAGGGATCGGCGGGCGAGTCGGTGAGCGCTTTCTGCCAGTTGCTTTTGTATTCGTCGTCGAGATGGCGCAGGGTCTGGTCGAGCAGTGCTTCCTTGCTGTGGAAATGGAATACGACGTTACCCTGTGAAATGCCGGCGCGTTCGGCAATCCGCGCCAGCGTGGTTTGCGACAGGCCGAGTTTGTCGATGCAATCCATGGTTGCTTCGATCAGTTGATGCTTGCGAAATTCGCTCTGATTCTTGCGGTTACGGCTGGCGAAATTCTTTGCGGTTATCGGTATGGCCACTTCTGCCCCATCCATTATATTCCTTCGAATCTTACGAATTACTGAATGAATAGTCAATTAAGATTGCTATATTATTGAAATATATTGCAAAATACAGAATGTTAAATATAATGTCTCAACATTTAACGCAAACATAACGATTATGGGAGAGTCATCATGAGCACAGCAGTGGAACTCAAGCAGCGCGATAACCAGTTCATTCATCCCTGGGACGATTTCGTCAAACTCGGTGATCACAAGCGCACCTTGCTGAACAAGGGTGAGGGTGTCTACGTGTATGACAGTGAGGGTAACCGCCTGCTCGATGCGCCCGCCGGCATGTGGTGCGTCAATATCGGTCATGGCCGCGAAGAAATGGCGCAGGCGGTTTACGACCAGATCATGGCGCTCACTTACGTCTCCCCGTGGTCGATGACGACCGGCCCCGCGGCGGAATTTGCCGCGTTGATCGCGGAGCAGTCACCGGGTGACCTGAACCATGTGTTCTTTACCACCGGAGGATCCACCGCGGTCGATTCGGCGCTGCGCTTTGTCCAGTTCTACAACAACATGCGCGGCCTGCCGAAAAAGAAGCAAATCATTTCACAAAAGCGGGGTTACCACGGCAGCACCTATCTGGGCGGCGCCGTCTCGGGCAAGGAGCGTGACAAGAACAATCTCGATTTCGAGTCTGACCTGGTGCATCACATCGACGCGCCGCATCCCCTGAACAAACCGGCCGGCCAGTCCGATGCCGAATTTCTCGATGCCTGTGTCGCAAACCTCGAAAACATGATTGCCGAGGTGGGTGCGGAGAATTGCGCAATTTTCGTCGCCGAGCCGATTCTCGCCTCGGGCGGGGTGATCGTGCCGCCCGAGGGCTATCATCAGCGTTGTCTCGAAGTGTGCCGCAAGCACGACATGCTTTACCTGTCGGACGAAGTCGTCACCGCTTTCGGCCGGCTCGGACACTGTTTTGCTTCCGAGGCTGTGTTTGGGATCACGCCCGATATTATTACCACCGCCAAGGGTCTGACCTCGGGTTACATCCCCATGGGTGCGTTCCTGGTGTCGGATCGCCTGGTGCAGGAAATCAAGGAGCGGGGTGGCGATTCGGCGGTCTTTTCCAATGGCTTTACCTATTCGGGACACCCGGTCTCGGCCGCCGCCGGGATTAAGAACCTGGAAATCATGCAGCGTGAAAAGCTGTTCGAGCAGGCGCGCGAGAATGGTCCCTACCTGCAGCAACAGATGCAGACGCTGTGGGATATCCCGATCGTCAGCGATGTGCGCGGCCTCGGCTTGATGGCCTGCGTCGAATGTGAAATAAAGCAGGGTGACGATGATCTGGCGATGGATTATGAAATCGGCAACTTGATCGACAAGCATTGCCAGGAGCTCGGGCTTATCGTGCGTCCAATCATCAACATGTGCGTGATGTCTCCTCCGTTGACCATTACGCGCGCGCAGATCGATGAAATGGTTTCCATTCTGCGCAAGGGAATCGAAATGGCGATGGCGGAAATCAATACACTCGAGGCTCAATCCGGGGCGCAATATAGTCGTCATCCGTCGCCGGCGGCCTGACCGCAATGACGCGAACTTAAGCTATCAGAGGTCAGAATTTAACAGAGGTCTGGAAATGAAGTTTGTAACCGCAGAAGAGATATATCAGCAAGCCGGCAACCGCAAGGGATTGCCCGCCTGGACTTACAACAACGTCGCCGCGGTTGGCTAGTAGTTCCTTCAATGGCGCGAGATCCGCGATACGACCCACTGTTCGAACCCCTCGATATCGGCCCGGTCACTGCTCCCAACCGCTTTTACCAGGTACCGCATTGTAGCGGCATGGGCTATCAACGCCCGCAGATGCTGGCGGCGATGCGCGGCGTCAAGGCCGAGGGCGGATGGGGCGTGGTTTGCACCGAGTACTGTTCGATTCACGCCAGTTCCGATGAAACGCCCTATCCGAGCGCAAGCCTGCGTGACGACGACGATGTGCGTAATCTGCGCCTGATGACCGAGGCGGTGCATGCGCAGGGCGCACTCGCCGGGGTCGAACTCTGGTACGGCGGCCATACCTCGGCCAACCTCTACAGCCGCGAGATTTCACTCGATGTGGCGAGTCTGCCAAACCAGGCGACGCTCGGCATACCGGTGCAGAGCCAGGCCATGACAGGCGCCGATATCCGCGAGTTTCGCGAGTATTACCGGGATGCGGCGCGGCGCGCGCTGGCGGCCGATTTCGATATCGTTTACGTCTACGGCAATCACTACTACCTGTTGCACAATTTTCTCAATCCCTATTACAACCAGCGCGAGGATGAGTACGGGGGCGTGGCCGAGAATCGCGTGCGCCTGTTGCGCGAAGTGATAGAGGATGTCGCTGAAATCGTCACCGGACGCTGCGCGGTCGCGGTGCGTTACTCGATTCCGATGCAGTTCGACAAGGATCCTCAGGGTTTGATCGAATGCTTCCGTCACATTGCCGAACTGCCGGACCTGTGGGATATCACGGTAGACGACTATTACCAGGAAATGGGCAGTTCCCGTTTCACCGCGGAAGCGGAAAATCAGGCGGCAGTCGCCCAGCTGAAGCGTCTCACCAGCAAGCCGGTGGTCAGCGTTGGTCGCTTTACTTCGCCCGATACCATGCTGAGCCAGATCAACAGCGGAACCCAGGACTTCATCGGCGCCGCACGGCCGTCGATTGCCGATCCCTTTCTGCCCGCCAAGATCGACCAGGGACGCCTTGAAGATATCCGCGAATGCATCGGATGCAATGTCTGTTATGCACACAATTCGCTCGGGGTTCCGATACGCTGCACGCAGAATCCAACCATGGGCGAGGAGTGGCGGCGCGGCTGGCATCCAGAGCGAATCGAGGCGCGTCATGCGGATGAATCGGTACTCGTTGTTGGCTCCGGTCCCGCCGGTCTCGAGGCGGCCTGTGCGCTAGGCCAGCGTGGCTATCGAGTCATTCTCGCGGAGGCGCAAGAGGAGCTCGGGGGGCGCATTAACCGTGAATCGCGCCTGCCGGGGCTGGCGCAGTACGCGCGTGTGCGCGACTGGCGTGTTGGGCAACTGCGGCGCATGGCGAACGTCGAAATCTACCCTCACAACCGCATCGATAGCGATACCGTTTTCGAACTGGAGAGTCAGCACGTCGTCATTGCGACCGGGGCACGGTGGCGCAGTGATGGCATCGGATGCTGGAGTAATTCGCCCTTTAACGGTTTCGAACAGGACGAAGTTATCGGCGTCGAGCAGATACTGAATGGATACCTGCCCGAGGGCCGCGTGGTGATCTACGATGACGATCACTACTATCTCGGCAGCGCGATTGCGTTGCTGCTGGCGGCAAACGGCAACCCGGTGACGCTGGTTTCACCCGCCGAGTCGATTGCCCGCTGGAGCCATTTCACCGACGAGCATTTGCCGACGATGCAGGCCTTGATCGAGGCCGGGGTCGAGCTGCTTGGCGCGCGCGGCCTGGCAGGCTTCGAACGCGGGGTGGTGCAACTGCAATGTGTTTTCAGCGGCAATGAATCGCAGCTGGCGGCGGACAGGCTGATCCCCATCACCGCACGCGTTGCCGATGACGCGCTCTGGCTTGCGCTTGACAGTCGCCGCGATGAATTTGAGCAACGCGGGTTGTTGTCGCTACAACGTATCGGCGATTGCCGTGCGCCCGGTATAATTGCCGCCGCCGTCTACGCCGGGCATAAGGCGGCCCGCGAGCTGGGGCGTAAAAAAGATGAATTCAAACGAGACCGTGTAATCGTGTAGGTGAGCCATGGCTAGAGACCCAAGATACGACATATTATTCGAGCCGGTGCAGATTGGCCCGGTAACCGCGCCGAATCGTTTTTTCCAGGTGCCGCATTGTAACGTGCTCGGCCATGCCCGTCCGCGCGCCGAGGCCGCCAATCGCGCCGTCAAGGCCGAGGGCGGCTGGGGCGTGATCTGCTCACAGGAGGTTGAAATACACCCGAGTTCGGAATTAACGCCGGCCATCGAGGGGCGCATCTGGGATGAGCGCGACATACCGCAGCATCGCCTGATGACCGATGCGGTGCACGAGTACGGTGCGCTCGCTGGTATCGAGCTGGTTTACAACGCCAGCCATGCGCCTAACCTGTACAGCCGGATTGCGCCGATGGCGCCGAGTTCCACCGTGGTGCACGGCAGTTTCCCGATCCAGGCGCGCGCGATGACGAAACGTGATATCGCCGACGTACGCCGCTGGCACGTCGAGGCGGCGAAGCGCTCGCGCGCGGCCGGCTACGACATCGTCTATGTCTATGCCGGGCACGATATGAGCGTGCTGCAGCATTTTTTCAAGCCGCAATATAACCAGCGCACCGACGAGTACGGAGGTAGCCTCGAAAACAGGGTCAGACTCAGTAAGGAAATATTAACCGATGTCAGGGAAGCGGTGGGCGATACCTGCGCTGTGGCGTTTCGCTTTGCTACCGACGAGTTGCGAGGCGCCGACGGCTTGCAGTGGGAAAGCGAGGGGCGCGACATCGTCGGCATGCTCGCCGAGATTCCGGACCTGTGGGATGTCAACATCAGTGACTGGGGCAACGATTCGTCGACCGCGCGCTTCGAGCCCAACGAGGGTTACCAGGAACCCTATACCGCCTTTGTTAAATCCCTGACCAGCAAGCCGGTGGTTGGCGTTGGCCGCTTCACCTCGGCCGATACCATGGTGTCGCAGATCAGGCGCGGTGTGCTCGACCTGATCGGCGCGGCGCGCCCGTCGATCGCCGACCCGTTCCTGCCGCGCAAGATCGCCGAGGGCCGCATCGAAGACATACGAGAATGTATCGGCTGTAACATCTGTGTGGCGCAGGACATGATGGCCGCGCCGATTCGCTGTACGCAGAATCC
>Ga0164320_10000839_pt1 | contig 10642 bp, 14 predicted proteins | sample GuaBasSediGuay11_FD_113736 | JGI IMG/M metagenome (GOLD analysis project Ga0164320, IMG submission 113736) | Subseafloor sediment microbial communities from Guaymas Basin, Gulf of California, Mexico - Guay11, Core 4567-28, 0-3 cm | ecosystem: Environmental > Aquatic > Marine > Hydrothermal...
ACTCCAAAGCAATGCGCGAGATCATGGCATTGGCAGACAAGGCCAATCAATACATTGATGATCAGAAACCATGGATAATTGCTAAACAAGATAATAGTGATGCCGAGTTGCAGGCCATATGCACAATGGGACTTAATTGCTTTCGCTTATTAGTAATCTATTTAAAGCCAGTATTACCTTTAATGGCGGAAAAGACAGAGGCATTTCTTAATAGTGAACCCTTGAATTGGCAGGATGCCCAAACTGCTTTAACGAACCATAAAATTAACCCATTCAAACCGTTAATGACGCGTGTTGAAAAGGAACACATAGAAGCCATGATTGAAGACAGTAAAGATGATTTAAACGCGACTGAGTCAAAACAAGAATTGGCAACAGGACCGCTAGCGGATAACCCTATCGCTGAAGAGATTACCATTGATGACTTTATGAAAGTGGATCTACGGATTGCAAAAATCATAAAAGCTGAACACGTCGAGGGGGCAGATAAATTATTGCAGCTAACACTTGATCTGGATGGTGAAACACGCAATGTCTTTGCTGGTATTAAATCAGCTTATTCACCTGAAGATCTGGAAGGGAAACTAACTGTCATGGTTGCCAACCTTGCACCCAGAAAAATGCGCTTTGGATTATCAGAAGGGATGGTGCTGGCAGCGGGTTCCGGAGGAAAAGAATTATTTGTTCTAAGCCCAGACAATGGAGCAGAACCGGGAATGAAAGTAAAATAAATTCACTAGCCAATGAGATAGACCCAATGGTATAGACTTAAAGTTAACATTGGTAAGGGATACGGTATTAATCACAGAGTTTGCGAAGCATGCATAGGAGAAATGCAATGACAAATCTAACAAATAAAATTCTCTGTGTTTTCAGCGTTTACAGGATTTTTCTAAATATTTCTTGTTAGGTTAAGTGCTATTTACACGACACACATGTCTAGATTATTTGTTGTATCGTGCTGATCGTTAGATATTCATCATATTATTGAAACTGGATCGGGTGCATGAGCGAATTCATATTATTGCTATTCAATACCGCGATAATTAACAACCTGGCGCTGACTTTTCTTGTCGGAGTTGATTTACAACTAGCAGCAAGCCGACGCATTAATGCAGCCTGGTTAATTGGACTTGCAACAATCTATTGCCTTTGTCTCTGCCTACCCGGCGCTTATCTAGTTAATCAGGTCATAATTGTCCCGCTACAACTTCAGTATCTCGATCTATTAATATACGTCATGTTGATACTGGTGGTTGTATTGGCATCTCAAAAAATATTTCATCTACTTTCCCCGATAATCTCTCAACAAATTGATACGCTTATTCCAATATTATTAATAAATTCGGTATTACTGGCAGTCATTTTATTAAATGGATCACAAATCACTTCTTTGCTTGATTCTTTTATCTTTGCCTTTGGAACAGGTCTTGGCTTTTTATTTTTACTATTAGTTGTAACATGCCTGCGTGAACGGATTGATAATAAAAATATTCCTGCGCCCTTTCGAGGCATACCTATTCTACTAGTCGCAATGGGAATACTAACGATGGGTCTAATGGGGTTAGCAGGATTATAATAATGATTACATTTATCATTGCGTTATCCATAATAATTCTATTCTCAATAGCCATTGGCCTTCTTTCATTAAACCAGTACCTGCCAGTCATAAAGCAAACTCGTAACCGTGACATCAATGCTATTGATCGTTTATTACCACAAACACAATGTGAAGATTGTGGCTTTCAAGGTTGCCGACCCTATGCAGAGGCATTAGCACGAAACGAAACAGACATTAATCGTTGTTTGCCTGGCGGTGATGAAACAATAAAAAAACTTGCTACTATTCTGGGCGCAGAAATAAAGCCCCTGTATAAAGACAACAAGAAAAATGAACAAAACACATTAGCATTGATTGATGAAACGCTCTGTATTGGCTGTGTTAAATGTATAGTAGCCTGCCCGGTCGATGCCATTCTTGGTGCACCAAAGCAAATGCATAGCGTCATTAATCATTATTGTACAGGTTGTGAATTATGTATCGCACCTTGTCCAGTTGATTGTATTGACATGATTGCTGCGAAATAACACACATGCAGACATCATCTACAGACAAGATTATGGCATCACCGCATACGCATTCTACAAACACAGTTACCTTTATAATGCGACAGGTGCTATATGCACTAATTCCAGGAATCTTGCTTAGTATCATCTTCTTTGGTGTTGGTATTCTTATACATTGCATTATTGCAGTCGTATTTGCCCTGTTATCTGAAGCGCTAGTATTAAAATGTCGCAAACAGGAAATAGCACCCGTTTTAAAAGATGGTACAGCTATAATAACAGCACTGCTTTTTGCATTAACACTTTCACCCTTTACAGCCTGGTGGGTCAGTTTAACTGGTATCGCATTCGCAATAATTGTTGCCAAACATATTTTTGGCGGGCTTGGACGAAACCCGTTCAATCCGGCAATGGCAGGTTATGTCTTTGTTCTTTTATGCTTTCCGGTAAAAATGGCCTATTGGCCCGACTTGAGTGGTCTTGATGAGCAGGAACTCACTTTTTGGCAAAACATTAGTATCATTTTTTCAGGACTGCCCGCCGATCTGAAACTCGATGCAATTACCGGTGCCACACCGTTAGCTAATATGAAAGTTGAACTCAGCCTGATGACCATGGTATCCGAGATAGAGATTAACCCTTTGTATGGCACGCTAGGTGGCAAGGGTTGGGAATGGATAGCTGTTGCCTACCTTGTCGGTGGGATCTGGTTAATCATAAACAAAATTATCCGCTGGCAAATACCAATTACTGTTCTAACAAGTCTGTTTATAATCAGTTGCCTGTTTAATGTTATTGATACAGATGTATTTCCATCCGCAATATTCCACCTGTTTACAAGTGGCACAATGTTATGTGCATTTTTTATTGCCACGGATCCAGCAAGTTCTTCGACTACGCCTGCCGGAAAAATAATTTATGCTGTTGGTGTAGGACTATTAATTTATATCATCCGCACCTGGGGTGGCTATCCTGATGGCATTGCATTCTCGATAATAATAATGAATGCGTTAGTTCCCTTAATCGATTATTACACTCAACCTAAAGCCCTGGGGAAGAAATGAACCCCCTTGTTAACAAACATAAATTCTTATCGATTTTACCATTAATGATAACCAGTCTTGTTTGTTTCATTTTTATCGTGATCGTGCACAACATGACCAAAGATAAAATAAGCATCAATAAAGAAAGAGCCACACTTGCTGTCATCAACGAAGTTATATCAGTTAAGTATGATAATGATCTGTTTAATGACAACATCATAGTAGCTGTGCCAGATCATATAAGTCTAACAAATAATATCACTGCTTATCGGGCCAGGATTAACAACCAACCCGTTGCAATCAGTCTCATGCCTGTCGTTACCAAAGGCTACAATGGCAATATAAGTCTAGTGATTGGAATTACTTTTGACGGGACGCTGACGGGAGTTAGAATCCTTAAACATCAGGAAACGGAAGGATTCGGAGACAAAGCTCACCAGGACAAATCAGACTGGTTACTCGGCTTTAATAACCATACACTTGAAGGATTTACAAAAGTAAAATCAGCATTAAAAAAAGATGACAGTGAAATTGATCAATTAAGCGGCGCTACTATTACGTCAAGATGCATTATCGATATCGTCTACAAAGTACTTGAGTATTACTCAGAGAATCGTGATACATTATTTTTATGAGTATAAATAACAAACAAAAAAAGTTTCTACGGCAAGTCGCCCACCATTTAAAACCTGTTGTCTGGGTAGGGCAGCATGGAATAAGCGATAATCTTGTTAAAGAAATTGAACAAGCGTTGGAACACCATGAATTAATAAAAATAAAGTTACGACTGGGTGAGCGTGAAGAACGTGATGCGGGAATCACAAGGATATGTGAGGAATCAGATGCTGAACTGGTTCAACGCATCGGCAATATTGTAACCCTGTATAAAAAGAACGAAGAAAAACCGATTATAAAATTGCCTTGAGTCTATTACTAATCATAAACATTTTTATAAAAACAGGATTCCATCTAACAGGCTATCTATAATTGCCGACATTCATTAATTATTTGTGAGCAACTAATCAATACTGGTAGCTGCCAGTTATATCAAAAGACTGATGAGTCTGGAACCATTGAACTGCAACCGCATGCCTCGTTTTCTTCGGCAGTCATTGCGATCATGGGCTAATGGCTCAAGCTAGAGTGTCGTTGGGATATGTACCTACTCCAATCAAGATATATCCAGTATAATAAATCTGCAATACGGTGGACTGTCTGATTTTTTGTATCAAAAACTTGAAATATGTATGCTTTAAAACTTTTTGAAACCTCTGGAGAAATAAAATCATGATTACAAAGAAAAAACCAATGATTCGAAGCGCACAATTTGTTAGTACGGTCGATACATCTGTTGAACGTCTGAATGAAGCACAGGTTAAAGGCGAATTTGCAGTTGCAAAACGATCAAAAGATTCTTTACAACAATTGGCCCTCGTTAGACGACTAAAGAAAAAGAAACAGGTACTGCTCAATCGAAAATCCAGGGCTACTATAAAACAAAAAAAAGCACCATCAGCGGAAATTTCAAAGCAGATCCGCGATTCCGGGCGCGAAATTAAATCTATCAAAAAGCAATTAACCAAGGCAACGGCATTGCGCCAGGCAAACCTGGCAGAATTATCCGTATTACGTGTAAATTTGCGACGTGCGTCTGCATACATCAGGGCAATTAATTCAGCAGAAAAACAATTAAACAAGAAGAAAAAGCGTTAGGGTACGAAACGCTGGCAGTGTATGTATGGTTAATACTGGAAGCGGACTGGCTGGTAAAAATAATAATAGCTCGTCTAACTCAGAGACTTTCTACGTTACTCAAATACTAGTGTAATAGTCTCGAAGGTCGTTTCAATGACGCGGGCAATGGTGATGACATCATACTTCTGAATAATTAATAATAGAGTAGTTGTTTTATAATGATGTTTGTGAAGTAAGCGTTGTTGCATTATTTAAATTGTTTGTACCATATTTTGTTGGTATCAATTCTTGCACCCGTTCTTTTATGGCCTTCAATATCTCTTCATCAGAAGGAAAAGGCGAATCATAGGCCTTACGCAGGGTGATTGGCACATCATCCATCCTGTAAACAGTACCGGTGGTATTTATCCCATAGGTCGATGTAGTGAATGCGACATGTGCTAACGAACTGGTTACCGTTTGTTTTGGATCGAGTGTAATAACGGGTATCCGCTTCATCTGTTCAATAGCCGCCTTGGGAAAATTGGAAGCTGGGTCACTGGCAATGAACATGGCCGCATCAGCATCTCCATTTGAAAGCGTATCGACCGTGGTAAACTCACCTGGATTGAAGCGTGGATAGCCAAGATTAAAGTTCACGCCAAACGGATAACCTGTTGTCCAGGAAACAACATTATCAGCACCAGTGACATTACCATGACCACGCGCTGGTTTAACGACAAAGTGGGTGAATTCATTTAAATCAGTTACTAATGAAAGCAGAGCACCTGAGTTAAAATGACGACCACGTGTCATGGTCAGTCCCATACCGAAAAAGATCACACCATAACGGCAGTTCTTCATACGCTCTGCCAGGTCATGCAGTGCTTCAATTGAGACGCCAGTAATATCTTCTATATCTGATCTAACCGGCTTATCTTTTATCAAAGCACGTAGAGCCCAAATCATCTCAAAATCCTTACCTGGCTTAACCTGTATGTTTATATTCGAGACAGGTGAGCTGGCTGTTTTTCTGACGTCGACCAGGACGACAGTTCGATCCTTCTTTCCTTTCGGGATAAACATACCCTTGGTTGTCACTGCATAACGTGTAAAAAGTCGTGGGTGTGCCTCTGCAGGATTACCCCCCCAGAAAATTACCAGATCGGCCCGGTTTTTAACTTCACCAAGTGTCATGGTGCTATCACCTACATTTTGAAATGCCATACCAGTAGGGCCATGACAAACTGATGTGGTGGTATCGACAGTACCATGCATATAATCTGCGATGGCAACTGCTTGTTGTTGAGCCTCAGAAGTTGTATCGCTCAAGCCATAGATAATGGGGAATTTTGCTTTTGTGAGTACCTGTGCAGCTTCTTCTATTGCTGCTTCGACACTGACCTCCTTGCCATCGATCATTGCCACAGGCCGAGTTTCATCGATAGTGTGCTCAGCAAACCAGGCTCGACCCAGAATACAGGCCTTCTTGGCCTTGGTTATTATGTGTTTATCCATATCTACAGTGAGTTCCATGTCATCACAAACACAACCACAAAAGGTACAGGTAGCATTTTTTACTGTTTTGATATTCTCACTCATAAGATACCTCGACCATCAGTTGTTTTATAGACTTTTTATTCAGCTGCTAGTTTTAATGTCACTGGAATCGCCTGTATAGAGTTACATTTGCCAGTACCGTACTCACACATGACGAAAATCAAAGGCCCATTTCAATCCCTTTCTCAGGATAATGTTAATAGTGAAACCAAATTAATATGTAAACGGCGGCTTGTCAAGATAGTATCGGATCGCTACTATATGTTAATGCCTGTTAAACAAGATGTGAGTAACCGCACGATCGCAGAATTGGTCGCACAATTAGGTCGTATGTCCTATGGAGAATCGTTTGCAAACGGCTTAACACCCGCACAATGGACAGCACTCAGATACTTTTCCCGCGCAAATTGTTTCTCGCGAACCATGTCGGCATTTGCCCAATTTCATGCCACTACCCGCGGCACAGCATCTCAGACAATCAAAAGTCTGGTTCAGAGTGGTTATCTTGCACGCAAACGCTCGAAAACCGATGGCCGCAGTACACACTTTCATTTGACTCAAAAATCAAAGAAAATGCTCTCAGCAGATCCCTTCAAGGCCTTAGAGGGCGAGGTTGGTGCACTGTAGAAATCTGAACACCGTACTGTCGCCCGCAGCCTGGAACGCATGTTGTGCAAACTTGCGCAGCAGGATGGCAAACGCTTCTTTGGAATATGCACAAACTGTAAACATTTTAAAATAGACGACTGCTGCCAGAAGGGCGAATCAGATTACGTCTGTACGTTGATGGATGAGCCACTCCAGGCAGCAGAAATCGAAAAACTTTGCGTCAATTTCCAATCAAACTAGCAAACTAGCTTTTGTTTCGCTGTCTGGCTAATATTGCCCTCTCAATTAGCCTACGGTTAATAGTCTAGGATATCCTTCCCTTTAACCAAATACTCCTAATAAAAGCCTGAATAAGTCCATTCATGGATTAAGTCTAGATCAGACTCGAGACTAACCGGATTCTGGAAAGCGAAAGCACGGTTTCCACTTTCTTAATATATATTTATATCTACTCTTTATCTGTTGCAGCTGGACGATCACTATTTTTATTTAGCCTGCGTTGCTGCTGCATAATTTTTTTCCGTTCTTCAGGAGGCATGTTCTTTAACCGTTCACGCAAGACCTTGCGTTCTTCCTCGGGCAAGCTTTGCATATGCTCTCGCATTTTATGACGTTTATTTTTCATCTTTTTACGAGATTCCTTGCGCTCTTCCGGCGACATGTTTTTGAATTTTTCGCGTAATGCTTTACGCTCTTTTTCAGGTAATTTCTTAAACCATTGTTGGCGTTTTCTTATCCGCTCCTGTTGCTCCGGCGATAAATCGTTAAACCTTCTATGACGCTCTCGTATCTTTTCTTTTTGATCTGCATCCATAGCCTGCCAGCGCTGCATTCGTTGCCTGGCTTTTTCTTTTTGTTCATCTGACATTTTCCCCCAACGGCTCGCCCCTTTTTGCATACGTTGTTGGCGGTGAGCGGGCAATTGATCCCAACTGTCCTTGAATTCATTTAATAAGGTTTGTTCTTCGGCTGACAATGTATCCCATGCCACACCCTCTTCGGCAAAGACACACACCGAATAGAATAAAGACAATAACAGCAATGTGAATAATCTAGTTTTCATTTTCAGTCGTTGTTTCAATCAGTTTTCCAAATTCTTCATTTTCTAACTCAATCGGATCGATCCATTCACCATCTTCCGTTTCCCATTCCCCAAGGAACTCAAGAAATTCAATCGATGGCATCGCTTCATTATTCTTTTGCTCTTCAGCAAACAGTGATGACATTGAATAAAGTATAAATATTAAACTAACACTAGCTCTGTAAGACATCTTCTTCGAGCCATTCATAAAATTCCAGGTCTTCAAATAACTCAAGGTTTTCAGAAGATGAAATGAATTCCAGATCATCAAGCGGAACAGTTTGCATGGAAGTTGGTGATTGCAACAGGATCATTACCGCAAAGTACATGACGCACGCCGTTGCCAATGCACCTGACATAACACCTGACCAATTAACCTGACGCGTTTCGGTTTTATCAACAGCGCGTGCACGAATCTGTCGTATCCTTGATAGCGTATTTGCATCAAGTGTGTCGACACTCTCATCCAGTGTTTTGGTGATGTGCGTTGTTAATTCATCTTCGTTATGTTTACTCATTACCAATGTTCATCCAGTTTTTCACGTAAAGTGTGTACCGCCCGGGAATAATGTGTTTTCACACTTCCCACTGAACATTTCATCACACTCGCCGTTTCTTCAACACTATACCCTTCCCATGTTCTTAATAAAAAAGCCTGTTGCTGGCGTAAAGGCAAGTTATGGATTGCCTGATCAAGTTTATCAACACGCCGATCGGCTTGTAACAATTGCTCTGGTGTTCTTGCCTTTTCATCTTCAGCCTGCTGAATGGGATCGTCTTGTTCATTATCCTTACTACTAAACCAACTGCGAAATCGTTTGCGTACTTGATTGCGTCGATACCAATCCTTGATACGACTTTGTAATATCGTGGTAAATAATGGACCCCACTCTTTGCTATCACGATCGGCATATTTTTCTGCCAATTTAAACATCGCGTCTTGCAAGATATCCAGGGCATCATCCTTATTGCCTGTAGCAATCTCGGCCATACGATAGGCCCGCTTTTCAATACTGGCAAGAAAGACATCCAGTTCACGACGAGATTCCAGTGTACGCCCCCTTTGCAATTTACCGTTAAAGTGTGTCGCTTCATCGTGAATACTCACGTAGCCAGCGTCACATACTGACTACGTTATTATCGAATGATTAGCTATCGCCAGCAACGCCTGCTTTGTGATCCCGATGATGTTCTTTCCGTTCGCGAAATTTATCTCTTGCTGCCTTTGCAGATTGACGTTCGCTGTCATTAAGTTCACCATCACCATCGCTATCGAAACGTTCAACCAATCTTGCCCGATGCTGTTCCTTTGCTGCCTTCCGTTCCGTATCACTAATCTTTCCATCACCATCAGTATCATGACGTTCCATTTTACGTCGTTTATGTGCTTCTTTGGCTGCCTGGCGTTCTGTCTCGTTTAATTTCCCGTCACCGTCGGAATCGAAACGTTCAACCCTCTTTGCGCGGTGCCGTTCCTTTGCTGTTGCTCGTTCCGTATCACTGATCTGACCATCACCATCCGTATCGAATCTTTCCATTTTTCGTTGTTTACGTGCTTCTCTGGCAGCCTGGCGTTCTGTTTCGTTTAATTTGCCATCTCCATCGACATCAAATTGGGCTTTGATTTCTGCCCGCTTTGCTTCTCTATCCACATCATCTGCTGAAAAGGCAGAGACACTAAGGGTTAAACCAAACACTGCTGCGATTAAACAGGCTGATTTTATCGTTGTTACATTTTTCATTATCTTTATCTCCATAAGAGGTTTTATTTTCTGTACACCACTCTTAACGCATGGGTTATCATCCGGTTGACAAAAATCTATAATAATTATGAGGTGATAATGTCAGATTCGGGTCACGGCAGTTCTGCAAAAGCGATTCTTTATGCATTTCTGGCAAATCTCGGGTTAGCCATTGCGAAATCCGGTGCTGCTGTCTATACCGGCTCTGGCAGCATGTTAGCAGAAGCCATTCATTCCTTTGCTGATTGTGGTAATCAAATACTGTTATTTATCGGGCTTAAACAAGCTGAAAAACCGGCCGATGAAAAACACCCGCTGGGCTACGGCAAGATCACCTACTTCTGGAGTTTTATCGTTGCCATCCTCTTATTCAGCATGGGTGGTTTGTTTTCAGTCTATGAAGGCTGGCATAAATTACATGCCACAGAAGAGCTCAATCAAGTATGGGTAGCACTATTAGTACTCGGTTTTGGTATTGTGCTTGAATCATTTAGCCTGTTGGGTGCCTTGAAAGTAATCAAGCATGTTCGAAAAGATAAACCGTTCTGGAAATGGTTTAAACATACCCGTAATTCCGAGTTAGTTGTAATTCTAGGTGAGGATACAGCAGCGATACTTGGTCTTGTAATCGCATTCGTGTTTATTGGCATTGCCGCTATTACCGGAAACCCTGTTTATGATGCACTTGGATCAATCTGTATCGGGGTCATCCTGTTATTAGTTTCAGTCTTTATTGGCTGGCGAATCAAATCACTCATCGTAGGCAGTTCAGCAGAACCGGAACTGGTCGAGTTAATAGATTCAATTATCAATAAAGATGATCATATTGACCAATTGCTCAATTCAATCACCATACAATTTGGGCC
>Ga0164320_10000840_pt1 | contig 10637 bp, 8 predicted proteins | sample GuaBasSediGuay11_FD_113736 | JGI IMG/M metagenome (GOLD analysis project Ga0164320, IMG submission 113736) | Subseafloor sediment microbial communities from Guaymas Basin, Gulf of California, Mexico - Guay11, Core 4567-28, 0-3 cm | ecosystem: Environmental > Aquatic > Marine > Hydrothermal vents...
CTGGGAATAGAGGCAGCCGTCAGTATAAAGCTCGGCAAAGACTCGCTTGATGGCTTAAGTGTCGCTATTCAGGGCGTTGGCCATGTCGGTGCGCATCTCTGCCAGTTACTGCACGACGCCGGTGCGAAATTAATCGTCGCTGATGTCAATCGGGATCATCTCAACGCGGTCAGCAAAGCGATTCCTGTCGAAATCGTCGCACCCTCCGAGATTCTCTATGCAAATGCAGATGTACTGGCACCCTGCGCTCTTGGCAATATTCTAACGACGGCTACAATCCCGAACATAAAAGCGAAAATCATCGCCGGTGCCGCCAATAATCAATTGTCTACATTGGCAGATGGAGCACGGCTGTCTGCCCGAGAAATTCTGTACGCCCCGGACTACGTCATCAATGCCGGCGGTATCATAAGTGTGTCGCATGAGTATTACGGCGACAGCTCGGAAGGCCAGGTTCGGGCGGACGTGGAGAAGATCCCAACCCGCTTGCAAGCACTATTTGCCGAAGCGAACCAAACCGGCCGGCCGACCAACGAACTCGCAGACGAGCTTGCTTGTCGACTGATCACAGCTGGCAAGGATTAACAGGAAGCAGACATGATTACGAAATCGCGATTGCAAATTCCGAGACCGACCGCCCGTCCAGGCGAAGAACCCGATTTTAGTTATCTGGATCTCTCGCCTGCTGGCAGCGTAGACAAACCGTCAACTGATGCCCGAACCCGCGATATCCAGCATTTGAGCAGCGGCCTTATTCGCGTACTCGATGATGACCACACCGCCAAGGGCCAGTGGAACCCCAATCTTGACACGACGGAGCTCCAGGTGGGTTTGCGCTGGATGCTACTGAATCGCGTTTTCGACGAGCGAATGTGGCAGATCCAGCGCCAGGGACGTATCTCGTTCTACATGCAGGCGCTGGGTGAAGAAGCCATTTCGATAGCACAGGGCATGGCTTTGCGACCGGGCGACATGTGTTTCCCATCGTATCGAAATCAGGGTCTGTACATGTATCGGGGCGTAAGCCTTGTAGACATGATGTGCCAGTGTCTATCCAACACGCAGGACATGTGTCAGGGCAGGCAACTGCCAATCATGTACCAGTCGAAAAGCGGCAACGTTTTTTCGGTGTCCGGAAATCTGGGCACTCAATACCCACACGCCGTTGGCTGGGCTATGGCCTCCGCGATTAAGGGTGAAGATCATATCGCCGCTTCGTGGGTTGGTGACGGCACGACATCCGAAGCTGATTTTCATCACGCGCTGACGTTCGCCGCCATTTACCAATCACCTGTCATCCTCAACGTCGTCAACAATCAATGGGCCATATCAACGTTCCAGGGAACGGCAGCAGGACAACGCAGGGCATTCGCGGCCCGCGGTCTTGGTCTGGGCATTCCCGGGCTTCGCGTTGACGGCAACGATTTTCTGGCGATCTACTCGGCAACATTGTGGGCGGCAGACAGGGCTCGTCGCGGTGGCGGTCCAACGCTTATCGAGCTCGTAACTTACAGAGGTGGCGCGCACTCCACGAGTGACGATCCAACCAAATACCGACCGAAAGACGAATGGGCATCGTTCCCTCTGGGTGATCCGATCGAACGCCTCAAGCAGCACATGATTTCCGAGGGCCACTGGTCTGAGGCAAAACATGAAAAGCTCATTGAGGAATTGCGTGTAGAAGTCACAACCGCATGGAAGAAAGCACAGAAGTACGGCACGATGACAGAAGGTCCCTGGCTGGATCCTGGCACGATGTTTGATGATGTTTATGCGGAAATGCCACAGAACCTTGAGTCACAACGTCGTCGCATGCTTGAAATTGAGAGGGGCGAATAATGGCACGCATGAACATGATTGAGGCGATTCGCTCCGCCCACGACATCGTCATGGACAGAGACCCAAGCGTTGTCGTCCTTGGCGAAGACGTTGGCTATTTCGGTGGCGTCTTCCGTTGCACGGACGGATTACAACGCACATACGGCGAGCATCGCGTCATTGATGCACCTATCGCGGAAGGCGGCATCAGTGGCGCAGCAATCGGCATGGGTGTGAACGGGCTGCGCCCCATTGCTGAAATTCAATTCGCCGACTACATCTATCCGGGCTTTGACCAGATCGTCAGCGAGCTTGCAAGACTCCGGTATCGCTCATGCGGAGATTTCTTCTCTCCCGTCACCATTCGCACACCTTGTGGCGGCGGAATACGGGGTGGCCAAACTCACTCGCAATCACCCGAAGGCATATTCACGCACGTTAGCGGCATCAAGGTTGTAATGCCGTCCAACCCTTATGACGCGAAGGGACTATTGATCAGTTCAATCGAGTCCGACGATCCGGTTATCTTTTTCGAGCCAAAGCGTATCTACAACGGACCGTTCGACGGCGACCCGGAAAAGCCGGCCGTCTCATGGAATTCGCATCCAAAGGGTGAGGTTCCCGAAGGACATTACACGGTGCCGCTGGGGCAGGCTGACATTGCCCGGGAAGGCGAAGATCTGACCATCGTTACGTACGGCACACTGGTGCACGTAGCGATCGCAGCGGCAAAAGAAACAGGCGTCGATTGCGAAATAATCGACGTTCGCACGATGGCACCACTCGACGTAGCGACTCTCGCCGAATCCGTGAAGAAAACCGGACGCTGTCTGGTTGCCCATGAAGCGACCCGCTTCGGTGGCTACGGCGCCGAGCTTGCCGCGACCATTCAAAAAGAATGCTTCTATCACCTTGAAGCGCCAATCTCGCGCGTTGCCGGTTGGGATACGCCCTACCCGCATGCCTTTGAGTGGCAGTATTTTCCAGGTCTAAAACGCATGTCGGCCGGCATCCGAAGAGTAATGGAGGCAGGATGAGCGAGTATATTTTCAAACTTCCAGACCTCGGCGAAGGCACGGTCGAGTCCGAGATCGGTGAATGGTTTATCAAGGTCGGCGAGTTCGTCGAAGAGGAAACCGTTGTCGGCACGATGATGACCGACAAGGCGGCGGTCGAACTGGCCTCGCCGATCAGTGGTACCGTTGTGAAACTCGCGGGTGAGCCAGGCGACGTCATTGCCGTTGGGGCTGCACTCGTTGTATTCGAAACGGATGGTGAAGCCACTGTTGTGGCAACCGAAGAGAGCAGCGATGAGCTTGTTTCGGAACCAGAGCCAGCTATCGAACCGGAAGTTACCCTGGCACCAGCACCTGACGATTCTGATGTCGAAGACTTGCCTGCTCGAGTAATTACATCACCGGCAATTCGTCGCCGTGCGAAAGAAGCCAGTATTGATCTCAGCCTCGTTCCCGGCACGGGCGCGGGTGGTCGAATCCAGCGTAAGGACTTTGACAACTACCTGAAGTCACAAGCAACCGGCGCGCCGGTTGTGAGAAGCACGGCACCCTCGACCGCCGTCAAGGAAATCAAGATCATTGGCCTGCGCCGTATCATCGCTGAGCGCATGACGAAGGCGCAACAGGAAATTCCACACTTTGCCTACATAGAAGAAATCGACATCACCGAGCTTGAGGCGTTGCGCAAGCACCTCAACAAAGCAAAGAGTGACCCGTCAGAACGATTGACGATACTACCGTTTCTTGGTCTCGCACTGATGCGCGCGTTAAAAGAGTTTCCACAGTGCAATTCAACCTACAACAAAGATCGTAACGTTCTACTGCAGCACGAAGCGGTTCATTTGGGTGTCGCGACGCAAACGCCCGACGGCCTGAAAGTTCCCGTTGTAAAGCACGCTGAACTGAAAGACATAGACGGTCTTGCTGCGGAGATTCGCCGCGTAACTCAAGCCGCAAGAGACAACAGCGCCAAGAAGAGCGAACTCACGGGTGGGACCATCACCATCACAAGCCTCGGAAAACTGGGCGGCATTGCATCAACTCCTGTTATCAACTTGCCCGACGTCGGGATCATCGGCGTCAACCGTGCGGCAGAAAGACCGATGGTATTCAATGGCCAGATCGCAGTCCGGCTGATGATGAATCTCTCGTCATCGTTCGACCACCGGTTTGTCGACGGTTACGACGCAGCGGCGATGATCCAGCGCATCAAGGAAATGCTCGAGCACCCGGCAACAATATTCCTGCCCTAGCAGTTCGTGATCGATCGGCGCTATTGATCTATGATCGGGCGCTATGGAACTGACAACAATAAGCCTCGAGGCCCCGTACCTCATCTACCTGGGTGATGCCCCCGACAAACATCACACGAAGACCGGTGCTGGAATCGCGTACTGGCGTCCTGAGCGATGTACCGGCCAGATGCGTATGCCCGCCTGCCCGGTCGATCTCGGGCTTCCCGAAATGACTGAACAGGAAGCGATAGATGCGGGTATCAAAACCGTCATCGTTGGTGTTGCACCAATGGGTGGGCAGATACCAGACCATTGGGTTCCACAGTTGGCGAGACTCGCGGCGGCCGGTCTCAATATCGCCGCAGGAATGCACCGCAAACTCAGGGATAACGCCGAGCTGGTCGCTGCGGCCAAGAGTGGCGGTGCGGCACTTATTGACGTGCGCGAACCGCCGCCCGGAATACCGGTCGGTGACGGCCGATTGCGCCCTGGAAAAAGAGTCCTCATGGTCGGCACCGATTGTGCCGTCGGCAAGAAATTCAGTGCTCTCGCGTTGCACCGCGAACTTGATCGCCGGGGCGTCAAAGCAACATTCAGAGCCACCGGGCAAACAGGCATCATGATCGCGGGAGAAGGTATACCCGTCGACGCAGTTGTCGCCGATTTCATTTCCGGTGCGGCGCAGGTTTTGTCTCCCGATAATGACGACGATCATTGGGATGTGATCGAAGGACAGGGCTCGCTCCTTAATCCGAGTTACTCGGGTGTCAGTCTCGGGCTGCTCCACGGTTCGCAACCCGACGCGATCATTCTTTGCCACGACGCCGAGCGTTTGGAAATTGATGAATCCGGCAGCTACCTCCCGATCCCGGAGCTCGACGACGTCATCGACGACGCGTTACGGATGGCCCGACGTGTGCGATCAAGTTGTTTTTGCGCTGGCGTGAGTGTCAATACGTCGAACATGAACGATTTTGACCGCGATAATTACCTGTCCAAATTGCAGAACGAGCTTGGGCTGCCCTGCGTCGATCCTGTTGCCACCGGAATGTCCCCCATCGCCAATTTCCTGCTGAAGTACGCATCATGAATCGAAAACTCTCCGTTCGATTCGAGTCCTGGCCCTGCATCATCCCGTTCCGAATCTCGAGCAACGTGTGGAATGAGTTCTCGGGCATCGTGTGTGAAATCGAACAAGACGGTGTGATCGGACGTGGAGAAGCACTCGGCGTGGATTACAAAGGCGAAACGCAGGAATCGATGGCAGCACAGATCCAGAATGTTTCGGACGCGCTGGCGAGTGGCGCCGACCGCCAGGCGTTGCTCGAGCTGCTACCGCCAGGCGGCGCAAGGTTTGCGGTCGATTCCGCTTTGTGGGACCTCGAGGCACAGATGTCTGGCGTCAATGCCTGGCACGCCGCTGGCGTTGAGCCAGATGCGGTCGAAACGGTTTTCACTATTGGACTCGAGGACACGCCAGAAGAAATGGCTGCAAAGGCGAGTGCGGCAGCCGATCTGACCTTGTTCAAGGTCAAACTCAACAACGACAGGCCGGTCGAGCGCATTGCCGCAATTCGTGCGGCACGACCGGACTCACGACTGGTCATCGATGCTAATCAGGGCTGGAATTTTGAAGAGCTGAAGATATTCGGCCCAGCGTTGCACGAACTCGGCGTACTGATGATTGAGCAACCGCTGCCACGCGGTCATGACCATGAACTTGAGGGCTACGAGTCTGCCGCGCCGCTTTGCGCCGACGAGTCATGCCAGCACCTTGGCGAACTTGATGACGTCGCCGCACGTTACCAGATGATCAATATCAAGCTCGACAAATGCGGCGGTCTAACCCATGGACTTGAGTTGACGAAAGCCGCTGCGAACAGGGACTTGGGCCTGATGGTCGGTTGCATGGGCGGTACATCCCTGTCGATGGCGCCGTCACATGTCCTTGCGCAACTCTGCGACTTCGTCGACATAGACGGGCCTTTGCTGATCAAGAAGGATCGTGATGGCGGGCTCGTCTACGAACGCGGATTGGTAACGCTGCCGGCAAAACACTTTTGGGGATGACGGGGAACAAGCACGATCACCCGGATAGCGTGAACTCGTAAATTGTCTGCTGGCGATACGTGTCGCCCGGTTCAAGAATGGCCGATGGGAATCTATTCTGATTCGGTGCATCAGGAAAATTCTGCGCCTCTAAAGCGATTCCCTGACGCGGTGAAAATGGCGCATCCAGAAAGTCACCCGTGTACACCTGCATCGCCGGCTGTGTAGATCGCACCGTCAGGCCGACGCCGCTTTGTGGAGAATACAGCTCCGCCATCGGGCGAAGTTTTCCTGCCGCGCCGTCAGATACAAAGTTGTGGTCGAATGATTTATCCCGAACCGGAGTCATCTCTCGAAGATCGAAATCAGAGTTTTCCACCGCGGCAACTTCGCCCGTCGGTATGCCGGTCTCATCAACCGGCGTATAGCTGTCCGCAACCAATCTCAGTTGGTGTGTGTCAACCTGACTCTTCTGTCTGTCCAGGTTGAAGTACGCGTGATTCGCCAGATTGATAACTGTCGAGGCATCCGATGTCACAACAAACTCTATGGACAACGCCAGGTCACCGATCAATCGATAAATAACATCGACAGAAACCTCACCCGGGAATCCTTGCGCGCCAGCCGGTGAGTCGAGATGACAAATCAGCTCGTCGGAATTTGACCCACCGACAATGCTGAACCGCTGCCGGTGAAACCCTCCTGCCCCCCCATGAAGGCAATTGCCCGTTGCCAGCTCATTGACGTCCAGTTGATATTCAACTGAGTCGACCACAATACGGCCACCCCGTATCCGATTTGCGAATCGTCCCACGGTAACGCCGACGTAAAATGGATCACTTTGATAGGCCGGTAGATCTTCATAACCCAGTATGCAATCCAGCGGGCCGCCGGATGCAGGCACAACAATCGACTGCAACGCCGCGCCGATATCGAGAACAGCGACTTCGAATCCAGAAGGCGAACGAAGAGTCACTTTCTTTGTCTGTGTCTTCTCACCAGAATTGATCGGCCAGCTCCGTGCAAAATCCGATCAATACTAACGCATAATAACGGACATTAAACGTACGCTGGTTGCTTCGAATTCCTAGAGGCTAATAACGAAACGTATATGAAACTTTCAGATTAATTTCGTTTTGCGTACTCGAAAGATGATTGGCCGGATCGACAATTCCGCCGTGATTAACAACCAAAACCATCTCCTGGCCTGCTTCCGGAACATAGCGCAATCGACTGTTGAGACCGTACGCATCATTCGTGTTGTCGTACTGGAGGAAACTGCTCCACGACCACTTCGAATTGAAAGCGACATCTGTTCGCAGGCTGGCAAGATGTGACGTAAAACTGCCGCTTGGAAGGTCAACAACGTTCTCCGTAAAGCTGACACCCATTGAGAAATGAGCAGACTGGTTCCACAACAGCTCAACGAATTTCTCCAGTCGATCTCCACCGAAGAATCCGCCGTCCTGCACTGATAAGACCACGCGTAAAGGTCGCTGCCGACCGGTTGCTATTTCTGCTCTTACTCTGTCGAACTCATACTCACCTGCCGGTACATTAATTCGCCCGAACAGGTCGAAGTCATTTTGCACCAGGTCCTTATTCCGCTCCAACTCAATGAACATGAAGTCGTCGCGATGTGAATAGAAACTCAGCGGTCGCAACTTTGTTTTTTGAGATAGCAGCTCGCCATCCATATCGACTATATGGCTGAAATCCAGTCGGAAATTGATGACCCGCCATCTGCCGGTTTCCGGTCGAATTCTGTAACGAGTGCCTGTGTCGAATCGACGTATCCCCGCACGGTTCACAAAACCCAGCGCAGGATGGAAGTTTTCCTCTATATCCTGGGCGCCGACGTAAGCACTTAGCTTGTCGCTCGGTATTTCGATGTGGGCGCCAATTGCCTGGTCATCACCGTCGAGATTTGACGACCGACTTTGCTGGGCCCAGAACTTGCCAGTGAGTATCTCGCCAAATGGGCCGTCACTATTGCGATAAAGAAAGTCGATACCGGCAACGGAGTTGGTTTCGTCAGACGTCGGGTCACCATGTGTCATGATAAAACCGACTGACGATTCGTCTAAGACATTGTAGGAACCGCGGGCAACGAATAGATCAGTCGCCTCGACCCCTTCGGAGGCTTCCTGTCGAATCGCCAATGCGCCAACATTGAAATCACCGACACGACCCGTCAGCTTGATACCACCGTCAACGCCAACCGCCTGTCCATCGCCCGCGAGACCTACTCGCCTCGAAAAGAACGGGCGGCCATTGGTATCGATGTTGCCAAACTCAAAAATCCCGGCATCCTGCAGAAAGAAACCCCGCTTTTCGGGGAAGAACAGCGAAAACCGATCGAGTGCGACTTGCTTTTCGTCGACCTCCGCCGTCGAAAAGTCGGTATTCAATGTAAAGGTCGCACTGAGGGAGGGCGTAATCCGATACCGTACGTCCAGCGATGGCTCAAACCCGGAATTATCCTCTGCCAGCACCAGGTCACGGCTCTGACTCAAGCTCACCGACGGCACGACATCCAGTCCTGCGCCCTGCTTGATGTCGTCAAAGCCGCTGACCTCCCCACCGTAAGCCGGCCAGTGCTCGCGTTCATGGGACGACCACATATTGTATTCCTGCTTACGGACGATACCGCGACCAAAATTGATGCCCCAGGTATCGGAGTCCGGGGAAAACGAAATTGATTTGAAAGGAATGGCAATTTCGGTCACCCAGCCATCCTCCGTTACAGCCGATTCCGCTTGCCAGATCGTTGCCCACTCATCGATAAAGCGTGCATTGTTTTCGCGCAACGCGTCACGCCGTACACCGTTCGCGTTTACCTGAAAGAAGTAGTCGTTGCGTTTGTTGTTGAAACTGTCAAGCGTGACCCAAAAACGATCATCTGAATAGATCATCTTCCCCTGAATCATCTGTTTGGCAAGAATACCGTTCGGATCACTGTCCTTGAGGTGCGCCGCTATGTACAGGTACTCATCATCGTAGGTTACTCTTACGACGGTCGCTTCTGTCGGTGTCGCGCCGTCATACGGTGAGGTTTGATGAAAGTCGTCAACGATCGCCGCATTTTTCCAGACCTCGTCGTCCAGGTTGCCGTCGATAATGGGCGCCGATTGGGTGCGGTAGATTTCAAATGATTTTCGTTCACCATCTACCGTATAGACTGAAACTGCACTGCCCGCCCACAGCAGAAAAAATGTGGCGATTGAAAACCGCGCGATTGCAATACGAGTGAATAGAGACATGCCGTTTCTCCAGGAACAATGACGTAATGTTCCTTAGATGAACGACTAATACTTAAGGTGTCAAGGTATTCGATGAGGCGTGCGCTATTCAGGATGAACGGTGCGCGATACGCTCAATATTGGATTTGTACTTGCGACTTAGCTTGAGTTCGGTCTTCCCGGCCAGTTTCAGAAAATACTCGCCGTTGCGATGCGGCCGCATCGACTCGACGCGATGGCGGTTCACGATTGCAGAGCGATGCACTCGGATAAAGACTTCCGGATTCAACAACTCTTCCAGATGCTTCATGGTGCCGCGCAGTACATGGGTTTTGCCATCCGCATGCACGCACATATAGTCTCCGGCGGCATCGATCCAGTCGATGGCGTCAACGTCGACGCACGTTGTTTCGGCACCGTCTCGAATGGCCAGACGTTTGGGATAACTTTGGCCGTTCCCTGACGCCGCTTGCAACGCGGCGTCAAGCGAGAGCTCATGACCGGTCAGCTCACAGACGAACTTCAGCAGCTTGCTGCGGTGCTCATTCGCCTGCTTTTCATCGCTGTCGTGGCGTGCGCGCTCGATGGCCTCGGCCAGTCGATCATCGTTGATGGGCTTCAACAAGTAGTCCAAAGCGTTGGCATCAAATGCCTTCAATGCAAATTCGTCATAAGCAGTGACAAAAATAACGGCCGGCATGTTGCTCGTTGACAGACTGCGAAGCACGTCGAAGCCGTCCATTCCCGGCATTTGCACGTCGAGAAACATGATGTCCGGCGCGTGCTCTCGCACGGCATCCAGCGCCTCGCGACCATTGCGGCTTTGTGCACAAATTTCGATGTCGTCGAATTTCGCCAGGCGAATCTCCAGACCACGCCTCGCCAGTTCCTCGTCGTCGACAATGAGTGCTTTAAGCATCGCTTTCCTCGAAGGGCAAATTAATCGTAATGGTCAAGCCGGATGGTTCATTAGGCGCCAGCGTGAATGCCTGGTCGTCGCCGTACAATTGCTGCAGTCTCTCACGCGTGTTCTTAAGGCCTACGCCACTCGACTTGTGTGTACTGTTGCCATTGCCCAACCCGGGCCCCGTGTCCGACAACTGCATCACGAGCACGCCGCGCTGCACGCGGGCGGAAATCTTTAGTCTGCCGCCATCTTCGCTCGGTGAGATTGCGTACTTAATCGCATTTTCAATCAGTGGTTGCAGGATCAGACTCGGCAAAAGCGCCTTTTCGGCCGGGCTTTCGATCGTCTTTTCAATAATCAGCCGATCTCC
>Ga0164320_10000841_pt1 | contig 10637 bp, 10 predicted proteins | sample GuaBasSediGuay11_FD_113736 | JGI IMG/M metagenome (GOLD analysis project Ga0164320, IMG submission 113736) | Subseafloor sediment microbial communities from Guaymas Basin, Gulf of California, Mexico - Guay11, Core 4567-28, 0-3 cm | ecosystem: Environmental > Aquatic > Marine > Hydrothermal...
TATTTGCCGACCTCAATAAGCACCACGGCGCGCTCAACACACTTATTAATAACGCAGGTATTGCGGGGCCAGTGGCGACCGTCGACAACATTGAAACGGCTGACTGGGACGAATGCGTCGCCGTAGACCTGAGCAGTGCGTTTTACATGACGCGCCTCGCAGTGCCCATGCTTAAAGCGGCCGGCGGTGGTGCAATCATTAACGTGGCCTCGACCGCCGGCCTGATGGGTGTTCCGATGCGCTCGCCTTACGCTGCCAGCAAGTGGGGGCTGATCGGCCTGACCAAGACCTGGGCCATGGAGCTTGGTCCTGAAAAGATTCGTGTAAATGCTGTTTGCCCGGGCTGTGTCAGTGGACCGCGCATCGAGGGCGTCATCGACAGAGACGCGAAGAAGCGTGGCGTATCGCCCGAAGAAATTCGAAACGTTTACCTGCGCCAGGGCTCCATGCGCAATTTCGTGTCGCCCGAAGAAATCGCGGACGCGGTCCTGTTCCTGGCATCTGACAAAGCGTCACAAATCTCGGGACAGGCACTCGCGATCGATGGACACACCGAAACATTGGCGAACTGGCTCGACTGATGCACGCCGCGTGGTTCGAAGCCTTTGGGCCCGCTGCCGACGTATTGCAGCTTGGAGATATCGATACGCCGTCGGCAGGTTCCGGCGAAGTACTGGTTCGCTTACACACAAGCGCTGTTAATCCATCCGACACCAAGAAGCGTGCCGGCTCGTTTCCCAATTTGCTTGACGGTGGTCTCGTTATTCCAAACAGTGATGGCGCCGGAATTATCGAGGCAGTCGGCGATGGCGTCGACGATAGTCGTGTTGGCCAGCGTGTCTGGGTGTACCAGGCGCAATTTGCACGCCGTTTCGGTACCGCGGCTGACTACGTCGCAATCGACAGCGCACGTGCGCCCACACTCCCTGACAATGCCGGTTTCGAGGTAGGTGCCTGCCTGGGAATTCCGGCGATGACCGCGCATCGTTGCGTTTTTTCGGACGGTGAGGTCGGAGGACAGAGGATTGTCGTCACCGGGGCCGCGGGACGAGTTGGCTACTATGCAACACAATGGGCCAGCCAAGCCGGCGCAATCGTGATTGCCACCGCGAGCAACGATGAAGACAGCGCCGCATGCAAGACAGCGGGCGCAGAACACGTCGTCAATCACCGCAGTGATAATTTCACCGCAGATATTCTCGCCGCCACTGGCGGTGATCGTGTCGATCGCATCATCGACCTCGAATTCGGCGCCAATCTTACAACTTCGCTCGATGTGCTCAAAACCTCCGGCACGATCGTTACCTACGGTTCGACTGCCGTTCCCGAACCAACGCTGCCGTTTTTCCAGATGATGTACCTGGACCTGAATGTTCAATTCGTTATCGTGTACGCGATGCCCGAGACAGCGAAGCAACACGCTATTGCCGACATTGCCGTGGCACTTGAACATGATCGCCTACATCATCGAATCGCGGCCAGAATGTCACTCGATGACGTTGCAAAGGCGAATGAATTGATAGAACAGGGTAATATTCGAGGCGCCGTCATCCTAGACATCAACTAAGAGACCAGGGAAGGGCATATGGATCGCAGTAGAATCGACTGGCCGACCTTCGGTGCGTCGGTAGCATTTATCGTAGTTGTCTGTATTCCGCTCGCTTTCGCGCCCGATATTGCCGGCAAACGCCTGGAAATCATATACAACTATATTTCGAACGAGTTTGGTATTTTGTACCTGCTCGCAAGTGTCGGCGCCATCGGTTTTTTAGTCTGGCTCGCATCCAGTCGTTTCGGCGATATTCGGCTGGGCGATGACGAGATCGAATTTAGCCAGATGAGCTGGATTGCGATGTTGTTCTGCGCCGGCATTGGGGCCGGTCTCATGTACTGGTGCGTTATTGAGTGGAGTTACTATTACGACGCGCCCCCATTCGGGATCGAGTCGCGAAGCACTGAGGCCGCAGAGTGGGCATCAACGTACGGGATGTATCATTGGGGATTCACGGCCTGGGCGTTTTATTGCCTTCCCGCATTGGCGATCGCCTATCCCTACTACAACCGAAAACTCGATATCCTGCGATTCAGCGTGAGCTGCAACTGGCTTCTCAAGGGGCGCGAACAGGGGCCGCTCGCCCGCATGATCGACTTCCTGTTTATGGTCGCGATGATTGCCGGCGCTGCGACCGGTTTGGGCTATTCGGCACCGATGATCGCTGCATTAGTCGCCTGGCTGGGTGATTTTGAAACGTCATACTCGCTCGAAGTCGGCGTCATGGCTTTTTGCGTGAGCTTGTTTGTGTTTAGTGTGTGGCTTGGTTTGCGAAAAGGCATCAAGCGGCTTAGCGATATCAACCTGTATCTCGCAATCGGCTTGTTGCTGTTTATTCTGTTCGCCGGGCCGACCGTATTCCTCGTCAAGACGAGCCTTAATGGGCTCGGACTTATGGCGCAGAATTTTGTGCGCATGAACTTCTGGACCGATCCGTTTACCGATTCAGGCTTTGTTGAGGGCTGGACGATTTTTTACTGGGCATGGTGGGTCGCATTTGCGCCATACGTCGGTTTGTTTATTACGCGTATCTCGAGAGGCCGGACGATTCGACAGGTCATCACCGGCATGCTTATTTATGGGTCACTCGGCTGTTGGGTGTTTTACATGATTATCGGCAACTACAGCATGTACCTGCAGTTGACGGAAACTGTCGACATCGTGCAGGTAATCAACTCGGGCGTCGACGGTGCAGGTGACTCTGCGATTGTCGCGACCCTAGAGTCACTGCCGCTTGCGCCAGTGGTCATTACAGTTTTCGCCATGGTGTCGACCATTTTCGCGGCGACGACTTACGACTCCGCCTCGTACACGTTGGCGTCGAGCGCGACACTGCATCTCCCCGCCGGTGAAGACCCAGACCGCTGGCACCGCGTCTTTTGGGCGTTCGCGCTCGCCATAATGCCGATGACATTGATGTACGTCGGCGGCGGCCTCCGAACAATGCAGGTCATGTTGTTGATTGCATCGCTGCCAATACTGGTGGTTGGCGTCGCAATGTCGTATTCGCTCGTCAAGTCATTGCAGGCCGATCACCCCTCTTAAGCCATGCGTAATTTCGTTGTCGTACTTGCTGTTCTAACGTTTTCCGGTTGCGACCGTGCGCCCGTCGTTAATGTCGATGACGAGAATCTTGCAGGCATGTATGTCGAGGATGGCAAAGTCGCGGCTTTTCTTGGCGTGCCGTTCGCCGAACCGCCGGTTGGTGATCTGCGCTGGCGTGCGCCGCAACCTCTCGCGACAAAAGTTGCGCGCCGCGACGTTACGGAATTTGCACCTGCCTGTATGCAAACCATGCGTATCCTCGACTGGTACCGCTGGATGGCCGAGTCGTTCGGTGGGTCGGCCGATTACTACGACGATCTCGAGATCAGCGAGGACTGCCTGTATCTCAACATCTGGACGCCGGTGCTGGATTCCGGCGCAAAATTGCCTGTCATGGTCTGGATACACGGCGGCAGCAACAAGAGCGGTTGGTCGTACGAGCATAACTACCACGGCCACAAACTTGCACAGGAAGGCGTTGTGGTCGTCTCAGTTGCCTATCGTCAGGGGCCGTTTGGTTTCTTGTCGCACCCGGACCTGCCTGGCGATGAGCCGCGTGCGAATTTCGGCTATTGGGACCTGATTTCCTCACTGCATTGGATTCAGGACAATATTAGCGAACTTGGCGGCGATCCCGGTCGCGTAACCTTGTTCGGCGAATCGGCCGGCGCCGAAAACGTCCTGGTATTGATGTTTGCCGACGCCGCGAACGGCCTGTTTCACCGAGGCGTCATGCAGAGCAGCGCAGGGTTCGGTCTTGTCCGGATGTCGACACTGACAGATGAGCAACAGCGTGGCCGCGAGCTTGCCGACGCGTTGAGCCTGCCGGGAGATAACAGCCTCGAGGCGTTACGGCAGGTCCCCGCCGATAAGCTGCTTGAGGTTTATGACCAGCAGTTTTCCGGCTACTACCACTCGCCGGCCATTGATGGTGAATTGTTGTTCGATTCGACCTGGGACAGCCTTCACGAGGAAGATTTTGGCGGTCGCCAGTTGATGATCGGCAGCAACTATCACGAGTGGTATGCCATGGCGCCGGAAGATACGACTTGGGACGATGTATCTCGCAAGGCCGCAGAGCTCATTGAAGGGATCGATTACGAGAGTGCTATAGACATCGTTAGCGAGGAATCCGATCCGCGCCGGGCCATGGATCGATTGATTACCGCGGTTTCGATGCTGTGTGCTTCACAACATGTTGCAGCCACGATGACTGCGTCCGGCAGCGATGCCTGGATGTATCACTTCACTCGTATTCGCGAAGATGAATTCGGTGCCGCGATCGGCGCGTATCATGGCGTCGAGTACCCCTATATATTCGCCACCCACGACTCGTATATGACGACCAATGCGACCGACGTAGCACTGCAGGACATCATGCAGAGTTACTGGGTTCAGTTTGCCGCAACGGGTGATCCGAATTCAGGCGAAGCACCTGGCTGGCCGCAGTTCAAGACGCCCGGTCCGCTTGTGCAGAACCTTGGTGACAAAGTGTTCACAAAACCCGCGCCGGAACCTGAGCTGTGTGCGTTGTTCGAATCGCGAAACACCGAGTAGATCGGCGATCCCGACTAGACAAAAACAGGGCTCGCAACGCCTGCCACAATTGCCCACATTCGCTTCACCGGCTGAACATTATCGGCTGTTCTAATCCTCCCAATAGAAGGGAGGACCGTCATGCAGTCACTCGTACCATGGCTACGCCAGTCCGCGTCGATCAGGGTTTTCACCATTGGCGCACTCATTCTCGTTTTGTTGATTCCACTTGCCATGATCAAGGGCGTTATTCACGAGCGGGACGAGACCGGCCAGGCAGCCAAATTTGAGCTGATGCGCGTCTGGGGAGACGAGCAGCTTGTCGCTGGGCCCATCCTGGTATTGCCGTACAAGACGATCGAGGTCACGAAGCATGGCAAAGTGTTCGAAGATCAATCGTATGTGGTTTTTCTCCCGAGTACATTGACTATAGAAGCTACAGTGGACTCCGAAATCCGATACCGAGGATTACATAAGGTTCCTGTTTACTCGTCCGAGGTGCGGTTCACTGGTACCTTTGCGCCACCTGATCTCGACGGCCTTGGGATCGACGTCACCCGAATCGAATCGCAAGGTGCGTTTGTCGCGCTGGGCGTAAGCGATGGCAGTGCAATTACAAAAACGCCCACTCTTAACATTAACGGACACACCGCTACCTTCGTTCCCGCAGGCGAACAGATCAACAGTCTGCCGCCACAGATCATTGCACCGCTTGGCGCGATGCTTGAAGAGGAAGGCCAACAGGAAAAAATGCGATTCGAGGTCACGCTCAATATTAACGGCACCGATACGCTGCGTTTTCTTCCCCTCGGTGACACAACAAATGCCTCGATGCGCTCCGCCTGGCAAAACCCAAGCTTCATTGGCAGCTACCTGCCCGAGAGTCGCGAGATTGCTGCTGCAGGGTTCGAGGCGAACTGGAAGATCTCAAGCATAGGCAGGCCATTGCCGTCACGATGGATTGCCGGCTCACCAGCAGCGAAATCCGCGGAAAGCTCGGCGTTTGGCGTTTCTCTATACATGCCGATCAGCGCCTATCGCCAGACGTTGCGAGCAACCAAGTATGCGGTGCTCTTTATTGGCTTGACCTTTGTGGCTTACTTCCTGTTCGAGGTTGTCGCCGATCTTCGCCTGCATCCGTTGCAATACCTGCTCGTTGGTTTCGCAAACTCCCTGTTTTACTTGCTACTACTCTCGCTGGCCGAACACATTGGATTCGGTTGGTCTTACACAATCAGCGCCGCTGCATCGTGCGGTCTGATCGTCGGCTATAGCAATTCCGTTCTGGGCAGTCGGCAACGAGCGACAATCATGGCAGTGATATTGATCCTGCTCTACAGCTTTCTCTACATGACGCTGAAAGCCGAAAGTTACGCGATGCTCGCCGGCGCCATCGGCCTTTGGCTATCTTTGGCAATCATCATGTACCTGACGCGCCGCATTGATTGGTACGCCAAGTCAGACCCTGATGAAAATTCTGGATGATGTGTCTATGCAAGTTTTCGCGCGATGTCGCCGGCCTTGATGCCACCCGATTGAACGACTTTCGCATTGATACCGCGGAAACTTAGCTTCTGGCCACGACCGGAATTGACGAACACCATCGCGTCCACACCAAAACGGGCAGCGAATTTTTTGCAGCCGGTGTGCGGCGGTTCGGTGACCTCGATGATTGCATCCCCCAACGAAAGCTGTGTCCCAGGCGGCAGATTGGCATCGCTGAGATCCATGTCCAGATACAGCTGATCTCCCGCGAGTGACCAGCGATCCCGTGTCTGGGCGACGAGCCCGGTAACGCGCGCATTCATAATGGTGAGCTGCACATCGCGATCCGAGTGGCCACGCGTTGACCAGTTGTCGCCAACCAATCCCTGCTCGATATCGAGGTGGCCTTCCGCGGGTGTCTCACGTTGATCAACCTCCGGCCGGGTGACAATTAGCATCAATTTACCCATGTCGCTCGGCGCGGTGAGAATGTGTTTGACGCCCTGTTCAAGTTTCTCGGCGCTTAGATGTTTATCACTAGTCATTGGCTCGCTCCAGATATATCTTTCTCAAACCAGCTCACGTCCCAGTATTTATCGAACTTGAATCCGACCTCCCGATACGTTCCGACCAGCGTGAATCCCAGTCGTTCGTGCAACGTTACTGATTCAGGATTGGGTAATGCAGTACCACCATACGCGCGATGCATCGAAGGTTCATTGACCAGGGCCTCAAGTAACGCACTATATAGCGCAAGCCCCATCCCCTGGCCCGTCTGATCGTGATCAAGATAGACCGACGTTTCGACTGACGTGCTGTAGGCCGCCTTGGGCTTGAATTGCGTGCTCGTCGCGTAACCGACAACAACATTATCCTGTTCCGCAACGAGCAACCGGTGCGGCCCCGTGTCCGAGAACTGGGTGAACCATTGCGTGCGTCCGCCAACGGCGAACGGCTCCGTATCAAACGTGTAATGCGTTTCCGTAATGTAGTAATTATAGATTTCAACCAGGCGGGCGAGATCGCCTGGATCACCTGGACGAATCAGCATTCTCGCAACCGCTGAGTAAGCTCGCGAAGCTCCTTGCGGTAGAACTCGCCTTCCTCTGGCGTAATGTCGCGCTGCATCTGAGCGTCGATTTGATCAATTGAATCGCGGTACCACTTCTTACACTGTTCAACGAACTCATTGGTATCCGCTCGGCTGGCCTGCACCGCATTCGCTCGCGATCTGTCGATAGTCTCTGTCGGTGCCACTGGTGCGGCGGGGCTGTCCCTCTCTGTGGATTCTGTTCGCGTCCTCTCGGCGACGGGGCAGCCGCCGATGGTAGCTGTGTAGGTCAACGGCAACGATTCACAATTTAGAACGCCCAGAGATCGGGCCTGACACTCGGCCTCTGTTAACGCTGCGATTTGCTCAGCGGATACGTCGCCATTCGTGTAAAAATCGTAAACGAAATTGATGACACCAAGCGTGCTTGTAGACAATGCATCAACTCCGCCGTAAAGATCGAACACCTCCGCCGAGTTGATGCCGACACGCATTCGCCTCGCCGTCGAGAGCGCGAATCCGTTCGCGTAGCCGCAGTCCATTTTTGTCGATTGCGAGGAAAAGCCCGCCATATTGACGTTGGCGCTACTCTGGACATCGCACGGTGTCTGCGAATACATGATGTTGCCATCCGCATCTGCGCACTTATGAACCTCGGCAGAACCGTCACTCGGGATCAGCGACACATATAGCGCGACAATCGCGAAAGCCTTATTCAATTTCTACCCCTGCGCCAATCGCCATACGGCTTGGGCGACATATTACATCAACTTTGTAGGCGAATCAGTTAGTTAGCCCTTGGGCCCTCATGTTATTCTGCACCAAGGCACGAGTCTCTCGTGCTCATATGCTGACTATTTATATTAGGTCTTTCTCAGGACAACGGCCATGGCAAAGACAATCTCTATTGTCATCCTCTCAGTACTTCACATCACCATAGTTTCAATCAAGTAGGCGGAGAGACCTAACATCGATAAAGACATTTTATTTACGCTGGCCGAGCTTGCCTTTGCGCTCGCGGGTTTCTCCGCCATTATCGGAGTGCTAAGCAGCCGCAGGGACCCCACTGATCGTCAAGTGAATGCGCTCCGCCTCCAGGTCATGCTGGAAACCTGCTTTATGGTCGCGGCAACGGCGCTCGTCCCCATATTGCTCAGTCACTTCGGGTTCGACTCCGCTGTGATATGGCGCATCGCAAGTGCAATTTTCTTGTGCATCGCAATCCCGTTCGAATTTATCGCTCGAAATCGTACGAGAGACATCCCCAACCTTGCCCTGACAAAGATAAACGTTAACACTATCAATTGGAGCTTATCGATTAGTGCGGATCTGATTCTGGTGGCCGTACTGCTTGGCGTGGTCGGCACAAAATCGGAGGCGCTTTATCTTGTTGCCCTGTTTGTTCAACTGGCTCTCGCAGGAAATCTATTCGTCCAATTCGCAGGTGAGACATTCACGCGATCGGACCAGGACTGACCGATCGAGGAGTCTTGAAGCTGCATGTTTCGACGAACTTTTTTGCAGAGTTCAACCGCGGCGGCCGTTCTTTTAGGCTGCGGTCAATCCTATTCGAGTGAACGCGCAAGCGCCCTGACGGCCAACTCTACCGAACGACTCGACCGGTTTATCGAAAAAGAGATGGCTGCGCAGCACATACCCGGCCTGTCCGCGTGTCTTATTCATGAAGATGCTGTTGTATGGCGTAAGAGCTATGGCTTCGCCGATCTCGAAACCAATACTCCGATGACGGCGGATCACCTACTGAACATCGCGTCTATTTCGAAGACATTCGTAATGCTTGCGATCATGCAGCAGGTTGAGGCGGGGCTGATCAACCTGGACGCGGACGTCAACGACTATCTGCCTTTTGTATTACAGCATCCGCAATTTCCGGGCCGGCCTGTAACCACGAGAATGCTGTTGCAACATCGGTCCGCTTTGCGTGATGGGGATGCATACCCCCTTCACTATGCCTGCGGCGATCCTCGCATATCTCTGGGCGTGTGGGTCCGGCAGTTGTTCGAGGCCGGCGGCGATTTTTATGATCCGGACAAGAATTTCGCGCCCTGGCCACCGGGTGATGCCTACGAATACTCGAACACGGCGTATGGCCTGCTTGGGCACCTCGTCGAGATCACATCGGGCATCGAATTTTCGCAGTATTGCCAGCGAAACCTTTTCAAACCGCTCGGGATGCGCCACACGAGTTGGATGCTCGCGGATCTCGATATGTCGCAACACGCCGTTCCTTATACGTGGGTGGCAGATACCAAGGCGCGCGGACCATCCTGGGGCGGCACCCCATTAGGCGTTATCCGTCTCGATGGCGCCACACTGGGTGAGCCGTTACGCGATGGCTACCATGAAAATTGTGCGTATAGCCATCCGAATTACACCGACGGCTTTCTTCGTACCTCCGTCAACGAGTTGTCGCTCTGGGCGCGCTTGTGGATGAGCGACGGCAGCGTCGACGGAGCCCGGCTTCTGTCCGCCGAAACAGTACGACAGGTATACGATGGCGCGAAGATGACGGATGGCGGCATAGATTTTCTGCAGGGGCTAACCTGGCACTCCGGGCACGAGTTGGACGGGTATCGGCTCTGGGGGCACGGGGGCGGTGACCCTGGCGTCAACACGGACCTCCAGATGCTGCGCGAACAGCGTCTCGCTGCTATTGTGTTCGCGAACACTAATGGCGTCACGACAGGAAACTTTACTGCCGAGATACTGCGTGAAGGTCTCGCCGCAAGGAGTGATATTTAAGGCATGGCTTTTAATCTGGATCAATTCATCTCGGACTGTGCCGGCGCCCTTGCCGAGCATGCCCCGGCAAAACCCGTTCGTGACATCGTCGCGCGTGCCGTATCGGAACCCAGGGCCTTGCAGAAGACTCTCGGCATTCCGACACAGGGACAGGTTGAGCGACTGCATGTCTCGGATGAACTCACAGTAATCAACGTGATCTGGGCCCCTGGTATGACGATCATGCCGCACAACCATCATATGTGGGCCGTGATCGGCGTTTACGGCGGGCGCGAGGACAATATTTTCTGGCGCCGCTGCAATGACGACCCCAACGGGCTGATAGAGGCGGCGGGTGCGAAGTCTTTGGGCCCTGGTGACGTTCGCCCGCTTGGAGAAGAGATTATTCACTCGGTGACGAATCCAACATCGCAATTCACGGGAGCTATTCACGTTTATGGCGGAGACTTTTTCAGAACCGAGCGCAGTGAATGGGACCCGGCCACGTTGCACGAACATCCGTACGACATCGACAAGAATATGGCTCTTTTCGAGCAAGGGCAGAAGTAGCATGGCATCCCCACTAAACGACCCAAAGCTGGAAGCACTGCTCGCTCGTTTGCACGCACAGAGCGATGCAGAAATCGAAGAGACAGATGCGTACTACGAGCGACGAGAACGCGAAGGGTCGCTCGACTATGAAAACTTTTGCGACGATGACATGCA
>Ga0164320_10000842_pt1 | contig 10636 bp, 8 predicted proteins | sample GuaBasSediGuay11_FD_113736 | JGI IMG/M metagenome (GOLD analysis project Ga0164320, IMG submission 113736) | Subseafloor sediment microbial communities from Guaymas Basin, Gulf of California, Mexico - Guay11, Core 4567-28, 0-3 cm | ecosystem: Environmental > Aquatic > Marine > Hydrothermal vents...
AGCAAATTACGATATCGAGCTGCGCCTGTATCTTTCGCAAGCGAGAGGAGGCGATTATCAGCCGGCACCGGACATGTTGGCAGAGTACGCCGTCGCCGATTGTGCACGTCTGGCCAGTGAGCTAGGAATTCCGTTTCTCGACAAAGGTAAGCTGCCGCCGACGGAGCACCGCGTTGGTCTTTCAGACACCGTAGCGTCACTGTTTGGGACGGAAGACTTTGACGAAGAGTTTCGACAGGCGCTCGCTGTATTCTGGCGCGGCGACAGTTCTGCGGCCGCAAGCATGAGCGGTGCAGCAAATGTGGAGGGAAAAGCGAGCGGCGTCATTGCCGATTCACAGAAACTCCAGGAAAACCTCGGCCACTACAATGCCGCGATGCTGCACTACGCCGGAGAGTGGTTTTGGGGTGTGGATCGCTTGCACTACCTGCTGCATCGCCTTGACGAATTGGGTGCTGCGAAGAACGATGTGCCGGATCCCCTGCTGACCTCCATCAAGCAAGCGATGAAAATCTCTTTACCGGTCAAACCACCAGCAGCGGCCAGGGATTTGCCACCGATTGAATTTTTTATTTCTTTTCGCAGCCCGTATTCATACATCGCGTTGCAGCAAACGTATGCGATTGCAGACGCATTCGGTATCGAGCTGAAATTGCGGCCCGTTCTGCCGATGGTAATGCGTGGCATGAAAGTGCCGCGGCCCAAGCTTCTGTACATCGCAAAGGACACATTTCGTGAAGCGGGTCGCCGGAATATTCCCTTTGGAAAGGTCGCTGATCCGGTCGGCCGCGGTGCTGAACGTTGCCTCGCTGTGTTTCAGTACGCCGAGTCAGAGCACCGGGCACGTGAATTTTTGGTGAACGCAGGTGCTGCTATCTGGGCCGAGGCCATTGATGTTGCAAGCGATGAAGGCATGCGAAAAGTAACGGGTCGCACGGGCTTGTTCTGGCCGGACGTTGAAGCGGTGATGCAGTCCGACGACTGGAGAGAGCCCATTGAAGCTAATCGCGAATCGATGATGGATTCAGGTTGCTGGGGTGTGCCGGCAGTGCGCATGGGCGACTTCATTCTGTGGGGTCAGGATCGCGACTGGATGTTGGTCAGGCATATAGAAGAACTTTGTGACACGGGAGACGGAATCCTCGTATGACGACAGTAATTTTTTCGCACGGCCAGGAGAGCGGGCCCTGGGGTAGCAAGATCAGATCGATGTCGGAACTCGCCAAAGGCTTGGGCTGCGACGTTGACAGTATCGATTATCAGGGAATATCGGATCCAAGTGAGCGTGTGGAGAAACTCGTGCACGAATGCGCGGATATTAACGACGCGCTGATACTGGTTGGTTCAAGTATGGGTGGCCACGTCGCGACAGCAGCCGCCAGCACTCTGGGGGCAGCAGGCCTGTTCGTGCTCGCGCCGGCGTATTTCATGGAGGGTTATGAGGAACTGACTCCGCCGCCGCCAGCGATGCCGATTTGCATCGTGCACGGCTGGCATGATGATATTGTCCCTGTTGAAAACAGCATTCGTTACGCACGTGAATGTTCTGCGACTTTGCATTTGGTGGATGGGGACCACCGACTGACAGACAACATCAGCGAGATTAATGAGTATCTTGAAAGATTTATAAAAAGTACAAGCAGCGCTTAGAAAGGGAGGGGAATTATGAAATATCTACTAATCTTACTTGCGAGCATGGCTTTGTTTGCATGCAGTGGCGGTGACTCCGGTGAATCAACCGAAGAAGTTGTTGAGACGGTTGAGGAGGAGGCACAAACTGTTGGCGCAGACGTCGCCGAAACGATGCAGGACGCAATGGACGAGGCTGCCGCCGTCGGCGAAAAGATGCAAGAGCACAAGGATGCCATCGACGACGCGATGGAAGAAGCCGAAGAAACCGATTAGAGGGCCAGTCGCATGCCTTCGTGTGCGAATCGGAAGCCACGGCGTTCCACTTCCGCTTGCTCCGGACTGCCATCAATCAATAACGGATTCGTGTGATTCATGTGAATGAAGATCACTCGTGATTTTTCTTCGTCGGTCAAGTCTGCAAACAGGTCCATACTTTCCGCTACGTGCGGATGTTTGATTGTGCTCATGTCCCGGCCTTTTAACTCGCCATCTGCAAAGAAAGTCGCGTCCAGAAGCGCGTAGTCCACACTACGTATGACGGCGCGGATATCTGTAGTCCAGTCTTCCCATTTATCGATGTCCGGAATGAATACCGCCGATTTGTTCGGGCCGTCGATTCGATATCCGACCGTTTCGGAATACTCTTTGCGGTGCGGAACCTGTAGTGGCGTGACAATAAGGTGCCTATTCAACTCGACTGGAGTGCCGTTCGTGAGTGGCATTAGCTCGATATTACTTAGTCGAACCAGTTGGTCCCAGGGACCATTGTTCGACAGGTACTCGGCCATGATCGGCATCGCGTAAACCGGAATTCCTTTCGCTCCGGCGGCCTCGCGACCGATGTGCATCAGCCCGGTGTAGTGGCCCATATGTGCGTGCGTCAAAAATACGCCATCCAGCGAATACTCGGCATCCGGCGCAGACTTATTCAGCTCATAGAGTTGCTCACGCATATCGGGTGTTGCGTCGAACAGGTATTTCGTTTGTTGAGTGGTATCAACGACGGCAATCGAACTGGCCATCCGGCGCAGATCCTTGTCTTCCCAAGCCCGCATACAGTGTGGCTGATAGCAGTTGGTCTGCGGATAACCCGCATCTTGCGCAATCCCCAGAACTTGCACGTAAACATCGGCTTCCGCACAGGTGATTGCTGGAATCCACAACAGGAACAAAGCGATATATCGAAACATGGCCAAAGTGTACGGTAAACGGCTAATCGGATGCCGAAAATACTCAAAAGTCAACGGCCTGCTGGCATGATCTTTTGGGTAGACTTGGTCGCCATGAACATCGCAGGACTCATATCTCGCCCGCTGTACTGGGCGTTCGGAAAGGTGTTCTCTATCTGGGCGCGCCCCGCGATCCAGCCCGAAACCCCTACCGAGTACATCACCAGCAGTGATGCGGCTGTCTGTTATGTCCTCGAGACCGGTGGTCTCGCAGATGTACTGGCGCTGGAGCGAGCCTGCGCGCTTCAAGGTATGCCATCGCCAACCGAGTCGTTTGAATTTTGTGGCGTTCGCGAGGCACGGCGTTTCATCGTCATGCGACGCATGAAAGGATTCTGGCCGCGCCGCCCGAGCACCATTGGTTCTCGCAGGCTCATGCGCCTGGTCGAGGGCGCGGAAAATTGTGAACAAGAGTTGCTGTTGATACCGGTTGCAATCTATTGGGGCCGGTCGCCTGAGAAAGAACACTCCGTGTTCAAATTATTGCTGTCTGAAAACTGGGACGTTATTGGCAGAACACGCAAGTTTTTCGTCACGCTAATTCACGGTCGAAATACATTGCTCCGCTTTAGTCATGCGCTGCCAATGCGGACGATGTGCGAAGGCGGCTGCGAACCGAAAATCGCTTACCGAAAAGCATCTCGTATCTTGCGGGTGCATTTTCGCAAACGTCGCACCGCGACGGTCGGCCCGGATCTGTCACATCGTCGTACGCTGGTGAAACAGGTGCTACATGCACCCGAAGTACGCCGTGCTATCAAAGCTGAGGCCGGCGACGACTATCGTAAGCAGGAGGTTGCACGACGCAAGGCAGAAAAATACGCGCTCGAAATTGCGGCTGACTTTTCGTATCCGACCATTCGTATTCTGGTGCGGTTGTTACGATGGCTCTGGAATCGAATTTACGACGGCGTCGAGGTTAACCACATGCAGCGCCTCCGCGATGTCGCGAAGGAAAAGGAAGTTGTTTACGTCCCGTGTCATCGCAGTCACATTGACTACCTTCTGCTGGGCTACGTCACCTACGAAGGTGGGTTGCAGCTGCCGCATGTCGCCGCCGGCATTAATCTGAACATGCCGGTTGTTGGTGGAATTCTTCGTCGCGGCGGTGCCTTTTTTCTGCGACGTACGTTCAAAGGCAATCGCTTGTATGCGACGGTATTCGACGCCTATATTAACCAGGTGCTGGCAAAGGGCCACTCCATGGAGTACTTCGTCGAAGGTGGGCGTAGCCGCACAGGTCGCTTGTTATCACCGAAAGGCGGGATGCTCGTGATGACGGTTAATTCCTTCATTAAGAAGCCGCGACGGCCGATTGTTTTCGTGCCAATTTATTTTGGCTACGAAAAGCTAATCGAAGGTGATTCGTTCATTAACGAGCTGGGTGGTGCCAAAAAGAAGAAGGAAACGGTTGGTGGTCTGATCAGTTCGATCAAATCGTTGCGGGACCATTTTGGCAAGGTCTACGTTAATATTGCCGAACCGATCGAGCTCGAATCCATACTTGATCACTTGTATCCCGAGTGGCGACAGTACGAAGGCGATAATGGCGAGCGACCGCCCTGGTTAGCCGAGATCGTTGAAGAGCTCGGCACACAAATCATGCAGGGGATTAACTCTGCCGCTGCAGTAACGCCGATCAGCTTGCTGGCCTACGTTCTCCTCGCAACGCCAAAACAAACGATTGGCCTGGGGGAATTACGCCGGCAACTTGAACTCAGTCTCAGGCTACTGCAGCGCTTCAGGTATTCAGACTCAGTCACCCTGCCGGACTGGAGGGCGGACCAAATTATCGAGCACGGCGAAAAGCTGGAGGTCATCAGTCGCTCCACGCACCCGATGGGCGAAATCATTCGCATGTCCGAGCGGACTGCAGTCCTGATGACCTACTTCCGCAACAATATTATTCATTTGCTTGCAGTACCGGCTTCCGTAGCGTGTTGCTTCATTCAAGGTCGACAGCTGGAGCATAGGGAATTGCAACGTCTGATCCGCCTCATCTACCCGTTCATGAAAAAAGAGTTGTGCATGAAGTGGGATCACGATGACATTGATGGCGTGACGTCGGAGGCGATCAAGTCATTAATAGACATGGAGATCCTGACCTATGGCAGTCGCAAGAGAACGCTGGTCAGGCCGCCGTCAGGATCGGAGAAAGCGTTTCAGCTGCTTATGCTGGGTGAATCGATGGTACCGATGCTACAGCGCTTTTACCTGGTTATCGCGATCCTGGTTCGTAACGGATCGGGCGTACTTACCCGGGGCCGCCTGGAAAACATGTGCCAGCAAAGTGCAGAGCGTTTGTCGATGATCTACGGACTTCACTCCCCGGACTTCTTTAACAAAACCCTGTTTCATGATTTCATACGCACTCTGCAGGAGCTTGATGTTCTGCGACGGAATGCCGATGGGCTTATCGAATTTGACGAGGACCTGACCAGCATTGGCGCTGACGCGCGCTTGGTCCTCGGTGAGGAAATTCGCCACAGTATTTTGTCACTCACAGTTACCGAATCGTAAGAAATCAATGAAAGTCGTATCGCTCTACCGATTCCTTGATCTCAAGGATCCGGAATCTTTCCGGGATCAACTCAAAACACTGTGTGATGAGCAGGGCCTGCTGGGCACCGTATTGGTCGCGACGGAGGGATTCAATGGCACGCTGGCTGGCAGCGAAGAATCTGTCCGCACTGTCATGAACTGGATTCGTGGGCAGCTCGGTATTGCTGCAGAGCTTGACGCGCGCTGGACGGAAGCCGATGAAGCGCCGTTCCGGAAAATGCGTGTGAAGGTAAAGACCGAGATCGTGACGCTGGGCCGGCCTGATATTCTTCCCCACAAAGGAACGGGCGAACATGTCAGTGCGGCGCGCTGGAACGAATTGATATCGGACCCGGAAGTTGTGGTCATCGATACCCGCAATCATTACGAAGTCGAGGTTGGCACGTTTCCCGGTGCACTTGACCCCGGCAACGACAGCTTTCGTGAATTTACGGAGTTCGCCGAAGAGCTCGCAGAACAATCAACGGATCGACCGCTGGCGATGTTTTGTACTGGTGGTATTCGTTGCGAGAAGGCGACAGCGCTGATGCTCGAACTTGGCTTCGACGATGTGTATCACTTGCAGGGTGGAATCCTGAATTACCTTTCCGAGGTGGAAGAGGCAGAAAACAAGTGGCACGGTGAGTGCTTTGTCTTTGACACGCGTGTGGCGGTTGACCGCGACCTGGCGGAAGGCGGCTACGTGCAATGCCACGCCTGCCGCAGGCCGTTGAGTACAGCGGATCTGCAATCTCCGGATTATCGCGAGGGCGTGTCCTGTCCGCTTTGCATCAATGAGGCCGACGAAGACCGGCTGGCGCGTCTTGAGGAGCGGCGCAGGCAGGTGATGCTGGCTACGCAGCGTGGCGAGACCCATATTGGGCCTAAAACCTGACCAAATTCCTTGCGTCCGGGCCGTTGAAGGACTAAAAAGACCCTGTGAATCAGCAATCTATACGTAGCATCATGACTTCGGCACCCCGCCGTATGCTCAGCGTGCTCGTGATTTGCTGGTTGAACCTAGCTATTACGCCTTGCGCGATGGCATTTGAAGTAGCTGACGACTGCCCGCACTGTCCACCAGCAGCTGAGCAGGCAATGGCCCATCACGGCCATGAGGCCGCTTCTCAGGCCGACTGTGAATCAATGCAGTCAGATTGTTGCGATCTTGAGGCTGCGGCTGTCGATCATCGAGGCGGCAAATTTGAGAGCCAGGACGATGTGTCAGTTGTTGCGATTCCCGTAACCTGGCCGTCGCTGCACGCGGTGAGCGTCGCACAGCACGAAGTGCGGCCGCCGGATCCCGGTAACTATTCTCCACCGCTGCATAAACTCTTCTGCGTCTATCTGAATTAGATAACTCCAAGCTGTAAGCCGCTTTTTTCCCGGTTTCAACGCAGGAGTTTTTCTGATGTATTTCCCATTCGGGCCACTGCCCGAGCAAAACAATATCCGTCGAGCATTGTTGTTCGTCGTGACGACACTTATGTCGTTGCCCGTTTTTGCGCAACAATCCATTCCGCTTACCCTGGCTGAGGCCGAGGATCGTGCGCTTGCCGCCGAACCTGGCCAGCAGGCGCTGCAGGCCAAAGCTGCCGCGCTCAGCGAGCGTGGAGTGGTCGCCGGTGAATTGCCGGACCCGATGTTGCGTGTCGGATTGAATAACTTCCCCATACAGTCGGGTGGTTTTACGACTGAAGGTATGACGCACGCGGCTATTGGTCTGCGACAGGCATTCCCCGCGGGCAAGACGCGATCGATCAATACGCGCCGGTTCGATCTCCTGGCGAGTGAGATGAATGAGAACGCCGAGGCGAGAGGGCGGAACGTTCTGACGGCAGCCCGCACAGCCTGGCTTGATCTCTACTACTGGGAGCTTGCACACGACCTGGTGCTGGAATCACGGCCATTTTTCGACGATCTCGCAACCATCACGCGATCGCTTTATGCCGTTGGCCGAAAAAGTCAGCAGGATGTCTTGCGCGCTGAGCTTGAACTGAGTCGACTCGATGACCGGCTTATTGAGATGGAGTGGCAGAGCGCGCGTGCAACAGCGGTGCTGGGTGAGTGGATCGGTCAGGATGCGCTGCGGCCCGTGGCCAGAAAGCTGCCGGGCTGGGAACAGGTCCCGGCACTTGGTGCGATGCAAGTAATGCTGCAACAACATCCGGTGATGCGAGCTGCCGACTCACAGGTTGAGGCGCGCAGTGCCGGTGTTGATCTGGCCGACGAGCGCTCCAAACCTGGCTGGGCAGTGGATCTTGGTTACAGCTACCGAGACGGTTATTTACCCTCAGGCGAACCGCGTGCAGATTTCATCACTCTGGGAGTGACGGTTGGCTTGCCTTTCTTTCGCAAAAAATCGGTTGATAGCACGCTGTCGGCGGCATTGCAGGAGCGCAGCGCTGCAGAGTCAACCCGAGAACGGACTCTGCGTGGATTGCAAAGCCAGCTCAATGCCGAGCATGCGCGATGGCAGGACCTGACGCGCAGGCTGGCACTTTACGACACCCTTATTCTCGGTCAGACCAGGGATCACGCCGAAGCGTCATTGCTCGGTTACCAGAGTGACCAGGGTGATTTCGCCGACGTGATGCGCGGCTATATCGACGATCTGAACACCCGTATTGACCACATTCGCCTGCAGGTGGAGCGCGCGCAAAGTTATGCCGTGCTTGCGAACCTGGGAGGGTTTACACAATGAACAAGAATATTTCTATCGCCATATCTATCACTGTCGCGATTGTTATCGGCATCGTGATCGGCCGTTCCATGGACTCGCCATCGGGTATGCCTGGTCATTCGGACAGAGAGGCCAAACGCGAAGTACTGTATTGGGTCGCGCCAATGGACCCCAATTATCGCCGCGATGAAGCTGGCAAGTCGCCGATGGGCATGGATCTCGTGCCTGTCTATGCGGGTGAAGTCGATAGTCGATCCGGGGTGGTAAAGATAGATCCGACCGTCGTCAATAATTTGGGCGTTCGCACCGACCTGGCACAGCGAGGGTCGCTGCCACGGCTTATCGATACGGTTGGCTACGTAAGCTACGACGAAAATACCGTGCACCACATACATACACGTGTTGATGGCTGGATAGAAAATCTGGCGATAACCACGAAAGGTGATCCGGTCAAAAAGGGGCAGCTTCTCTTCGAGCTTTACTCACCGACGCTCGTGAACGCCCAGGAAGAATTTCTTACAGCGTTGCGTGGCAATAACGCCTTACTGCGTAAGGCGTCCAGGGAGCGGATAGCTGCTCTGGGTGTCACGGCGGGCGAAATCAGTCGCCTTGAAAAGCAGCGCACGGTTCGACAACGCATCCCCGTGTACGCGGGATCAGACGGTGTGGTCGCCCACCTCGGCGTTCGTCATGGGATGTTTGTCACGCCGTCGTCCGAAGTAATGGCAATTGCGAGGCTTGACGATGTTTGGGTGCTTGCAGAGGTGTTCGAGCGCCAGTCGGCCTGGGTCGAACCGGGTCAGCCAGCAGTCGTGACCCTGGACTATCTGCCGGGATCGACCTTAAAAGGCACAGTCGATTACATTTATCCAGAACTCGATCCGACCACCCGCACGCTAAAAGTGAGAATGCGATTTGAGAACGCAGATGAGCTCTTGCGCCCCAATATGTTTACACGAGTGCAGATTCACGGCAGCAACACGGGCGAGGTCGTGCACGTTGCCAGAGAGGCCGTTATTCGGGGTGGCTCGGTCGACCGTGTAGTGATTGACCTGGGTGGTGGGCGTTACCAGTCCAGGGCGGTTTCGCTTGGTATTGAGTCAGGTGATCGCATTGCGATACGAAAGGGCCTTGCGGCCGGTGAACGCATCGTGACTTCTGCACAGTTCCTGATCGATTCGGAATCGAATATCGAAGCGGCCATGTCTCGCATGGGGCCAGCAAAATGATCGCAGCGGTGATTCGATGGTCGATAGAGAATCGGGTTTTAGTTCTGATATTGACAGTATTGGTGACAGGCTGGGGTGCGTACTCGGTCAGCCAAACCCCGGTCGACGCTCTGCCGGACCTGTCGGATGTGCAGGTCATTATCAAGACCTCGTTTCCGGGCCAGGCACCACAGGTTGTCGAAGACCAGGTGACCTATCCCCTGACCACGGTGATGTTGTCAGTACCCAAGGCGGTAACAGTTCGCGGCTACTCGTTCTTCGGGGATTCCTATGTTTACGTCATCTTTGAAGATGGGACCGATTTGTACTGGGCACGCTCACGCGTACTGGAGTATCTGAGTCAGGTTTCCGGTCAGTTACCGAACAATGCCAAACCAGTCCTGGGGCCGGATGCCACGGGTGTCGGTTGGGTGTTCGAGTACGCGTTGGTTGATCGCAGTGGAAAACACGATCTCTCGGAACTTCGAAGCTTGCAGGACTGGTATCTGAAGTATGAACTGCAGACGGTTCCAGGTGTTGCCGAGGTCGCGACCATTGGTGGCATGGTGCGGCAGTACCAGGTGCTGGTGGACCCGGACAAGCTGCGCGCTTTTGGCATACCGCTCTCCAGACTCAAGATGGCGATACTCGAGGGCAATCAGGAAACCGGTGGTTCGGTCATTGAGATGGGTGAGGCGGAGTACATGGTGCGTGCCAGCGGCTACCTGCAAGGTGTTGCAGACATTAGTGAGATACCGCTCGGCGTGAACGATAACGGTACGCCATTATTGTTGTCCGACGTTGCCGACATCAGAGTGGGTCCGCAGATGCGCCGAGGTATTGCCGATCTGGATGGCGAAGGCGAGGTGGTTGGTGGTGTTGTGGTTATGCGCTGGGGTGAAAATGCTTTGCAGACAATCGACGCTGTCAAAAAGCGCTTGATCCAATTGCAGCGCGGCCTGCCCGAAGGCGTAGAGGTCGTTACGACCTACGACCGCTCTGACCTGATCAATCGTGCGGTCGAGACCCTTGAGGGCAAGTTGCTTGAAGAGTTTCTGGTAGTGGCCCTGGTTTGCGCCGTATTCCTTTTCCACCTGCGTTCGTCGGCAGTCATCATTTTGAGTTTGCCCGTTGGTATTCTCATCGCGTTCAGCATCATGAAGGCGCAAGGGATCAATGCCAATATCATGTCGCTCGGCGGAATTGCCATTGCGATTGGCGCCATGGTGGATGCGGCCATTGTCATGGTCGAGAACGTGCACAAGCACATCGAGAAGGAACCGCTCACGGATGAAAATCGCTGGCGGATCATGGCAAATGCGGCAACCGAGGTCGGCCCACCG
>Ga0164320_10000843_pt1 | contig 10633 bp, 7 predicted proteins | sample GuaBasSediGuay11_FD_113736 | JGI IMG/M metagenome (GOLD analysis project Ga0164320, IMG submission 113736) | Subseafloor sediment microbial communities from Guaymas Basin, Gulf of California, Mexico - Guay11, Core 4567-28, 0-3 cm | ecosystem: Environmental > Aquatic > Marine > Hydrothermal vents...
CGGAAGGCCTGCGCGAGTTCGAGCTGTTCCCGCCCTTGCTGCATTTGAAGCGCTAACCCCTATACCGCACTAAACCCTCGGGGGCAGGCCACGATTTTTCGCCGAGTAATTCGGCCCCTGTACATCAATCACCGAAAAATGTGCCGTGTCCCCCTCGAAGGCCCGAGTTTGCAACCTCTCGACGCATTGGTATCACTTCAGATCAGGATATTAAACTGCTTGCGCAGTTTTGCATCCAGCGCGGCGTCGATATGGTTTACCTCGGGCTGCGCCAGCACCTCGCGCACCTCGCGGTTGGCGCGTTGCCAGGCATCTTCGGCGCCCGCCTTGGCCCAGGTCGTGGGTTCGAGCCGATCCCCCAGCTTCGGATAGTAGTAATCGCGCTCCATCGCTTCCATGGTCTGGGTTTCACCGATGAAATGACCCTCGCCGGTAATCACGTTACGCATCGCTTCGAAGGCCAGCGTTTCCTCGCTCACCTCGACACCGCGAATCATGCGGTAGACGTGCGACAGCATTTCGTTGTCGAGCAGGAAGGCTTCAAAGGAAACGCCGAGCAGGCTCGCCATCATGCCCGAGGATTCGTAGACCATGTTGGCGCCGGACAGGCCGCAGGCGAGCGACGATAGCGCCTTTTCCATTCCCATCTGCGCATCCACGGCCTTGGCGTCGGACATGCTCGAGGCAACCCCGGAAGGGACGCCGATGTGATTGGCGAGCTGGGCCGCGCCCGCGTTCAGAATCGAGATCTCGCCGCCGCCGCCGCAGAATGCCCCGGTGCGCAGGTCGATGACGAAAGGCCAGTTGGAAAAAATCATCGGAAAGCCGGGCTCGAATATATTGACCAAGACGAGCGCCGCGAGGGTTTCAGCGAAGGATGCGGCGAGCATGCCGTCGATGGTTGCCGGCGAGGTCGCACCCGACATAGCCGCGACAACGGCGTTGATCGGCACGCCGCGGCGAATGCAGGCCAGGGTGACGTCAAAAGCGTCTTCGCCGTAGCGCATTGGTGAAATGATCGGGCTGATGTGCGCCTTGCAGAACGGCTTCTCGGCAAACTTGCCGCTGCCGCCGGCGATGGCGTCGAACATGTCGACGATCGGGTCGACGTGTTCGCCGATGGTGAAGCTGGTGCCGACCGGTTTCTGCGTGCCGCGCATCAGGCAGTAGGCGGTGTTGACGTCGAGTTCGAAAATATCGGGGACATCGGTGGCGACGCAGCAGCGCGTAAACCAGGATATGTTCGGCAGCGTGTCGACGAGGCGGGTAAAGTCGGACAGGTCCTGCAGTGTCGAAGGCCGGTAGACGTGTGAATCGAGATCGAGAGTCTGCACCGCGGCGCCGCCGGTGCCGAAGTAGACGCGATCGCCGCCGATCTCGAAGCTGTGTTTTTCGTCGCGACCGTGAAACAGGAAGGACTTGCAGGCGCCGTCGATGATGTCCTCGACCATGTCCCGGGAAAAGCACAGGCGCCCGAGGTCGTTCTGGGTGGCGCCGTGCTTTAGCGCCTGTTCGGTTAGCGCTGCGGGCGCATCGCCCATGCCGAGTTCGGCGAGCATACGCATCGACGTGTCGTAGATCTGTCCGACCTGACCATCGGTTAACGGTCGATATTGCCCACCGACCGGACCCGCGGGCGCCGGATTGATGGCTGGCGGTTTGCTGCGTTTTATCAGCATCGCTTCACGACTGCCTCGACGGCGTCTCCTCGGTCGGGTTGGCTCGCTCATGATCTTGGTAACCGGTTTTGTGGATCGTAGAAGACGGGCTGCACCACCTCGGTCTGGTATCGCTCGCCGAGAATGCCGAGGCTGAGACGGGTACCGATTTCGGCGCAGTCGGGTTTGACATAGGCAAGGGCGATGTTGCGGCCAACGCGGTGACCGTAGCCCGCGGAGGTGACTGATCCGACCTGGTGGTCACCGGCGAAAACCGGGTCGCCGCCGTGGGCGGGGGCGATGTCACAGTCGACCGTCATCGACACCAGCAGTTTGCGCGGGCCGCGCGCGACCTGTGCGAGGAGGGCCTGTTTGCCGATGAAAACCGGCTTGTCCATTCTGACGAAGCGGTCGAGTCTTGCCTCGAAAGGGTTGTGCTCGACGATGAGGTCGCCTTTCCAGTGCAGGTAACCCTTTTCCAGGCGCATCGATTCGGTTGCGTAAAGCCCGAAGTAACCGAGCGAGAATTCCTTGCCGGCCTCGTTCAACAGTTGCCACACCAGGTAGAGTTGCTCGTTCGGCACGTGCAACTCCCAGGCCAGCTCGCCGGAAAAGCTGACGTTCATGGCGACGACCTCGGCATGACCGATGAACATCGAGCGGCAGCGTAACCACGGAAACGCGTCGCAGGACCAGTCACAGCGCGGCGATACCGATTGCAACAGGGCGCGCGATTGCGGCCCGGCAAGGACGAGGATGGTGTGGCTGCCAGCCATTTCGGTAACCGCCACCGTCTCTGGCTTGTGACGCTTCAGCCAGTCGCGGTCGTGCCATTCGGCAGCCGCGGCGGAGCCCCACCAGTAGCGATCCTCGCCCAGTTTGACGAGGGTCGCCTCGCTCAGGATATTGCCCTTTTCGGTGAGCAGGTAACACAGGCCGAGCTTGCCGATTTCAGTCGGCAGGCGACCGCAAATCATGCGATCGAGGAACTCGGTGACACCTTCGCCGCTGATTTCGTAGCGGTTGAATCCCGAGACTTCCATGATGCTGACCTGTTGCTGCAAATGTTCGATTTCCTTTGCGACGATCGCTTTGGTCGGTGTGAAACGAAAGCTGTGTTCATCGATGAAATCCGCCTGTGGCTTGAAAAACAGCGCGCGTTCCCAGCCATTGACGACGCCCCATTCGCAATTCAATTGCTCGAGCACCGGGTACAGGGGCGTGGTGCGTGCGAGGCGCGCCGCCGGGCGCTGTTCGTGCGGCAGGGGATAGTGGAATTCGTTCTGGTAATCCTCGATGGTCTTGAGACTGGTGTGTTCGGTATTGGCGTATTGCGTGAAGCGGCGCGGGTCGAGAAACCAGGCGTCCCACTCGCATTCGCCGTGCACCATGATCTGCGCCAGCAGCTTGCCATGGCCGCCGGATTCGCCGATGCCGGCGCGCAGCCCGATCGCGCAGTAGGCGTTTTCGATACCGGGGATCGGCCCGATCAGCGGTGCGCCATCGATGGTGTAGGTGATTGGACCGTTGATAGTCGTATGGATACCAGCCTCGGTCAGGGCTGGCAGACGTTCGAAGATACGCTCCATGTTGTCGAGGCAGCGATCCAGGTCGGAAGGGCAGAGCGCCTGGGTGAAGTCGGGGTCGATACCGTCCATGCCGAAAGTGTGGCAACCCTGCTCGTAAACGCCGACCAGCAGACCATTTTTCTCCTGGCGGCTGTAAAAATCGTCACCCGGATCGCGGATGATGGGTACGCGATAGTCGAGCGCCTCCAGTTCGGGGAGGGTATCGGTGAGGAAATACATGTGCTCCATCGACGTCACCGGGTGGTCGACCCCGAGCATGTTGCCGACCTCGTTGACGCGATAACCGGTCGCGTTGACAACTTTTTCACAGGTGATATCGCCGTTTTTACTGTGCACGATAAATTCACCATTGAGCTTGCGCGTAATGCTTTCGACCGGGTTGAAGCGGTAAACCTCGGCGCCGGCGGCGCGCGCCTGGCGCGCCATCGCGAAGGTGATGCCGGCCGGGTCGATGTCGCCATCGAGCGGGTCCCACCAGGCGCCGAGCAAACCGTCGGTGTTCATCAGCGGGTGACGCCGGCCTGCTTCGGCGGCGTCGATGAACTCCATTTCGACGCCCATGCCGCCGGCCATGCCGATGAAATGTTTGTAGGTATCGACCTGCTCGGGCGTGTGCGCCAGGCGCATGCCGCCGGTGATATGGTAGGAAATCGGGTTTTCGGGATCGGCGGCGAGTTCGCGATACAGATCGATGCTGTAGCGCTTGAGCGCGACCATGGTCTGGTTGGCGCCGAATTGCGTCACCTGCGCTGCCGCGTGCCAGGTCGAGCCCGAGGTCAGTTCGTCGCGCTCCAGCAGCACCACGTCGTTCCAGCCTTCGCGGGTGAGGTGGTAGAGCGTCGAACAGCCGGCGATGCCACCGCCGATGACGACGACGCGCGCCTGCGATTTGACTGCTTTATTATTCATCGGATTGCGGTTTCCTGTTTTTTCCAATCATGCAGATCTGCAGCGATTTGACAATCGAAAATATATTCGCATAGTTCAATATAATTGAACCATATTGTTGTAAATAATAGCTTCTGGTCGAAATGATTGAGATTTTACTGAACTATAAAACGCCATGAAGCACCCCCTGCCCTCACTGGATGCCGGCCTTCGCGGGGATAACAGAGGGGAACCGGGATGACAGGGCTGAGGGTTATCAGGCGAGGGCCGCGTTTGCTTCGTCGGCGATGATGTCGCCGATGGTGACCATGTCATCGAGGCTAAAGGTCAGTGGGATGCGCAAATCGAAGGTGGTCGCCAGGATCTTGATCGTCTGCGGCAGATCTTGCTGGTCTTCGATGTAGCGCCAGCTGTCGTAGCGGCTGGTAAAGCCCTGTGGCTCGGCGCCGCCGAACCATTTCAGCTCGACGCCGCGCTCACCGCAAGCGGCGATGAATTCCGCGACCTGGCCGGCATCGAGGGATTCGATGCGAAACTGCAACGAGCTGCCGACATAATGCTCGGCCTCGGGCCGTAGTGGCAATCGAATCTGCGGGCATTGCGCCAGGCGCGACTGCAGCGCCTGGTAGCGCGCGTTCCAGCGCTCGCAGTTGTGCTCGAGCTCGGGCAACTGGGCGAGCAGAATGGTGGCGCGCAGATTATCCATGCGTCCGCTGTAATTCGGCGTATCGAGCCGGATATCGTCAAAGCGGTCAAGCTGCGGCAGGGTTCCGTGACGCTCGTAAAGCATGTAAGACCCGGAGTAGATGATCGCGCGTGCGATGACTTCATCGTCGTCGGTGGTGAGCAAACCGCCTTCGCCGGAGTTCATGTGCTTGTAGGTTTGAGTACTGAAGCAGGCAATCTTGCCGAAACTGCCGGAACGCTTTCCGTTCCAGTGCGCGCCCATGGTGTGGGCGCAATCCTCGATCAGGGTGACGCCGTAGTGTCCACAAAGATCGACCACGGCGTCCATATCGGCGATGTGTCCGCGCATGTGCGATAACATGAAGAAGCGCGCTCCGCTTTGCTGCATCATGGATTCCAGGTGGGCGAGATCGACGCAGTAGTTTTCGTCGATTTCGACCAGCAGCGGTTTGCCGCCGGCGTTGTCGATCGCGCCCGGCACCGGCGCTAGCGTGAAGGCATTGCTGAGAACGGGTTCTCCGGGACGGATGCCGGCCGCTTTCAGCGCGATGTGCAAGGCATAGCCGCCCGAGGTGCAGGCCAGGCAATATTGCTGGCCCATGTAAGCGGCAAATTCCTGTTCTAGTCGAGCGGCTGCGGCGGTTTCACCTGTGATCGTGTTGTAGCGGTGCAGGCGACCGCCACGCAATACTTCGATGGCCGCGTCTATACCCTGTTGCGGGATAGATTCCTGCTGGGTGAAGGGTTTGCTAAATCGAGATTTCGCCATGGGTCTGCTTTTGCGCGCGGGCGCTTAAATGTAGCCGGGCAGATCGAAAACCTTCGGATAGGCAAACAGTGAAACGCTGCCGCCGGTGTGCAGGAATTCGAGCTTGCGCGTCTTGTTACCGCCCGATGACAGGCCGGTACAATCGTCACGCTTGATCCACAGGTTGGGGCCATCGAGGTGCTTCGATATCCGCTCCAGGGGTTCGAGCGGGGTGGGCAGATGGGCGAAGTGCAGGCGGGGGAAGCGGGAAAGGTGCATGTCGGACTCCAAGATTAATTCTATGCATGATTGCACCGTTATTTGCGGGTTAATAATGCAATTAAATTAGTGTAAAATTACTATTGTTAATTTTGGACGAACCTGTTCGGCATGGAACTGAAATGGCTTGAAGACTTGCTAGTGTTGCTCGAGGAAGGCTCCATTTCGCGCGCCGCGGTGCGTCGGCACGTCACTCAACCGGCCTATTCGCGCAGAATTCGCCAACTGGAGCAGTGGCTCGGGGTCGAACTGGTCGACCGCAGCACCAAGCCGATCCGCATCCGCAGAGCCGGCCTGGCCCTTGAAGACGATGTACGTGATCTCGTCAATCGATTTTACGCGCTGCGTAATCGCGTGCATGAAACCGCCGACCGGGTGACCTTTATCGCCCAGCACACGCTCGCGATATCGCGTTTTCCGGAATTGATTCGCAGCGTCAAGTTGCGCTTGCCGGAATCGAGCTACCGCGTGGTGCCGGCCAACTACGAGGAATGCGAGGCATTGTTCTGCAACGAAGGCGATCTGCTGTTGTGCTACCAGAGCGCGCAACGCCGCTTCGACTTTTCCCACAGGACGGTGTGTATGCTGGATATGGGCAGCGACCGGCTGATACCGGTCGCGTCGACAACGCTGGCGCGGCAGCTGGGCGAGATGACACCGGGCATGGCGATACCGCTGCTTTTGTATCAGCAACCCGGGTTTCTGGCCGAAGCCCTGGCGGGGGCCTGCCTGCCGCGGGTGATTCGTGACTACCGGGTTGAAACCATCTGTGAGTCGGCATTCTCGGCAAGCCTCAAGGAGATGGCGCTCGCCGACATGGGGATTGCCTGGTTGGCGGAGGAGATAATCCGCCAGGAACTCGACGACCAGCGACTGGTTTCCTACGTTGACCAGCTGGGACAGGTCGAACTGGATATCGTGCTTTACTACCGCGACGAAGCCCTGTCGGCACGGGTCGGTGAAGTGATTGCGGACCTGGCGAGGCTGAGGTGACGCCGGGATTTCTATTGACCCGGCAATGGGCGGATGACCGCGACGGCATACGCCTGGACTTCTGGTTGAGCACGGCGCAGGGACCGATGTCGGTATCAATTCACGGGCAGAAGGCGTTGTTCTTTATTCGTCAGCCAGATGTAGCCGGGCTGGAGCAGCGCGGCATGACGATCAAGCCGCTGCAGTTGAAAAGTTTTTCCGGCGATCCGGTGAGCGCGGTTTACTTCGATTCGCAACAGCAGCTCTATCGGGCGCGCGATCGCCTGACGCAACAGGGCGTCGCCTGCTACGAATCCGATATTCGTCCGACCGAGCGCTTTCTGTGCGAGCGTTTCATTACCGCATCGATCGATGTGGACGCCGACTATAGCGTGCAGCCGTTACACAACGTCCGCCTGCAGCCCGGCGATTTCCAGCCGAGCTTCGAAGTCATGTCCTTCGATATCGAATCCGATTATGAAAGCAGCGCGCTGTTCTCGATCGCCTTCGTCAGTTCGCAAACCCGGCGCGTGCTGATGATCGGTGATGGCGCCGACGATGAAACCATTGAATACGTCGCCGATGAGAGAGCCCTGCTGGCGCGCTGGATCGAGTGGGTAGCGCGCATCGACCCCGATATCCTGATCGGCTGGAACGTGATCAACTTCGACCTGCGCCTGCTGCAGGACAGGGCGCAGGCGCTGGGCGTGCCGCTCGCGATCGGGCGCGCCGCGTCGTTGCCGCAATGGCGCCAGTCGCAGGCCGATCGCAGCCATTACTTTGTGCGGATCCCGGGGCGTGTCGTGCTCGACGGCATCGAGACATTGCGCTCGGCGACGTTTAACTTCCCCAGCTTTGCACTCGAAGCGGTCGCCCGGGACATGTTGGGGCGCGGCAAGCTGATTCACGCAAGCGGGCAGACGGACCCGCTTTACAAGGCGAAGCAGATCAGGCGTCAATTCAACGAGGACAAGCCGCAGCTGGCGGCCTACAACCTCGAAGACTGCCAGCTTGTGTGGGAGATTTTCGAGCACGCCGATCTGATCAAGTTTTCCATCGAACGCGCCCGCCTGACCGGCCTCGAGATGGATCGTGCCGGCGGTTCGGTCGCCGCCTTCGACAATCTCTACCTGCCGCGCCTGCACCGCAAAGGCTATATCGCACCGAATATCGGAGACTACCAGGGCGAGCTAAGCGCGCCGGGGGGCTACGTCATGGATTCGCGCCCCGGGCTCCAGGAATCGGTGCTGGTGCTCGACTACAAGAGCCTGTATCCGAGCATTATCCGAACTTTCCGCGTTGACCCCTATGCGCGCATAGCCGCGAAGCAAGCCGACCCGACCGATGTGATAGCGGGCTACGACGGCGCCAGTTTCCACAAGCAGGATCACATACTGCCGCAAATCATCGAAAACCTGTGGGCCGCGCGCGACGAGGCCAAGCGCGAGTCGAACGCGGCGCTGTCGCAGGCGATCAAGATCATCATGAATTCGTTTTACGGCGTGCTCGGCACCTCGGGTTGTCGCGTGCACGATTCGCGCTTGACCAGTTCGATCACCAAGCGTGGGCACGACATCATTATCCAGACTGTCAAACTTATCGAGGCGCAGGGCTACGAAGTGATTTACGGCGATACCGATTCGGTATTCGTCTCCCTCAATGGCTCGAAGGATAACCAGGCCGCCGGCGAAATCGGCGATCGACTGGTCGAGCACATCAATCGCTACTGGCGCGATCACCTGCAACAGGAATACGGCATCGAATCCTGTCTCGAGATGGAGTTCGAAACACACTACCGTCAGTTTTTCATGCCGACCACGCGTGGCTCGGAGCAGGGCAGCAAGAAACGTTACGCCGGCCTCATCGACGATGAGCAGGGCAATCGCAAGATCATCTACAAAGGCCTGGAAACCGTGCGCACCGACTGGACCGAACTGGCGCGCAATTTTCAGCAGACCCTGTACCAGAAGATATTCGACGGCGAAGAAACCACCGGCTTCATCCGCCAGACGCTCGTCGACCTGTTCGACAGCAAGTTCGACTCGCAGCTGGTTTATCGCAAACGTTTACACAAGAAGCTTGCCGACTATCAGAAAAATATTCCGCCGCATGCGCAGGCAGCGATCAAGGCGGAAGAGGCGTTTCGCAGTCGCGGCGAGCCCTCGCGTTATCGCAACCGCAGCTGGGTCGAGTACGTGATAACCGTGGCCGGTGCGCAGACGCTCGAATGTCAAAACGCGCGGCTCGATTATGAGCATATCGTCGAGCGTCAACTGACCCCGATCGCGGATACCATACTCAATGCAATCGGTTCGTCGATGGATGCGATCACGGGCCAGCAACAGGATCTGTTTTAACCCGCCTATCTCACCGTTTTACGTTGCGATAGGCGGGTTAAGTCGGGCAAAAAAAATCCCGGAAAGCGCTGAACGCTTGTCCGGGATACTACTACTGCAACAGGTAATCTAGTCGTGCAGGAACATCATGTCACCACCCGGTGCGGCGGTATGACATGCGATACAGCCCTTGGGCTTGCCCTTGGCGACCTTGCCGGCGAGCATCATGCCCGCGGGGTTGGTGTCGAGACTGCCATCGGCCTTGAACTTCGCCCAGAACCAGTCCTGGGTTTCAGGGTCGTAACCCGGACGCTTCAACATGACGGTGACGGCCTTGAGGTACTTCGCCGGATCGTTGGCCACATTGGCGATGCTGACGCCTTCGCCACCGTAATTACGCTTGACGATGATCTGGTGCAGTTTGCCATTGAGCGCGATCTGGCCCTCGATGGTGTCGAGAATCGCACCATGCGGGTGCTGACCGGTATAGGGCCGCGACATCAAACCACCCTCTCCGGCGTAACCGGCATCCGTCATGGTCTGCCACAGGTTCTTGGCATAGCTGACGTCCTCTTCGCCACCGAACGGCGCGGCCGCATTGACGCTCCCGGTCAAAAATACAAGTACTCCAAGGTATATCACTTTCATTGTTTTCATCTGGATCTCCCCATTGTTTATTGGCATTTAGAATGGGGTTGGACCAACAAAAGTCCGGGAGGTTGCATCGCAGCTTGGAAAAATGCGATTTCGCCGCTATCGAGGAGTAGTGGCAGCAGCCAGCGCCCGTCGTGCTCGAAGCGACAGCTGACGCTATCCTGTTCCAGGTCGAGCACCAGCAGGTTGCGATCCTGGTCACCGAGCAACAGCTGACCTGGCGTTGACGGGTGCATGATCAGATTTTGTGGCGTCAGCGCGCGGCGCCATTTCAGCGTCATTTCGGCACGATCGAAGGCGGACAGGCTGCCGTCGCTGTGGCTGCGGTAAATCGCTTCGCCGTCGCGCAGCAGCCCGGTCGGTTGCGAATCGCCGGCCAGCGTGGCTTCTACCTGCCTGCTGTTATTTCCAAGGATGAGGGTACTGCCATCGAACAGGTTGACGCCGACCTGGTCGTCACCGAGATCGACCGCGCTGAAAACCGACTCCTGCGTCGTCGCCGTTTGCTGCAACAGGTTGCCGTCGGCGCTCGCCAGCGCGTAGACCTCGTGCGCCTGGCCTCCACTCCACAGCAGCCTGTTGTCGGCGCTTATCGCGGGCGAATAGATCCAGCCGTCGAACTGGCGGCGCCAGGCGATGCTGCCGTCGCCTGGTTCAATTGCGTAGAGTTCGCCGTGCACGCTGCCTGCAAAGGCGCGTTCGGAAATTGTCGGCGTGAACAGGGTATGCTGCTTTTCAATGCGCCAGGCGACGCGGCCGCTGGCGGAATCCAGTGCATACAGCCCCTGGGTGCTGCCGACCAGCAGTAAATCCCGGTAGGCC
>Ga0164320_10000844_pt1 | contig 10633 bp, 7 predicted proteins | sample GuaBasSediGuay11_FD_113736 | JGI IMG/M metagenome (GOLD analysis project Ga0164320, IMG submission 113736) | Subseafloor sediment microbial communities from Guaymas Basin, Gulf of California, Mexico - Guay11, Core 4567-28, 0-3 cm | ecosystem: Environmental > Aquatic > Marine > Hydrothermal vents...
AAATGGAAGACGACTTTGAGGATGACGACTTCGACGAAGAAGACGACATGGACGAGGAAGACGAGTTCGATGATGGCGATGATATTGATGAAGACGAATTCGACGAAGATGAGGAAGAAGACGATATGGACGACGACTCTGAGGATGATGGCGCCTCAGAAGATGACGGTGACTCTGTCGACTAAGTCGGTCTAATCGACCTTTTTCCGTCAAAAACTGCAAATCCCCCTGTTTGTGACCCAAACAGGGGGATTTTTTTCGACTGCGTCATGGTTTTCAAGGCACTAAAGTCGGTACTCTTCCAACCTGACATAACCCAACCCAACCCTGGACGTATGGCTTACAAGTCCCACCCTTTCAGCTGCCTCATCCTGCTAACGCTTGTCGCTACTTTTGTGCCGGCACAGAATGCGGAAGCACTAAGCGCTGAACAGTACTTCGTCGATGGCAACCGACTGTTCCGCGATGACCTCTATTGGGCCGCTTTGTTGCGCTACCGCCAGGCAGAGGAAGAGGGGCTCAACACCTCGCTGCTGCATTACAACATGGGCATCGCGCACTACCGTGCCGGACAGCATATTCGGGCGCGAACTTCGTTGTTGAAGGCGCTTGATGATCCGACACTCAGGGTCGTCGCACATTACAACCTGGGACTCAACGCGTACGAGCTCGGCGATACCGACGAGGCGTTGCGCTGGTTTCGCCTGGCGCGTGATCAGGATCAGGACGAGAAGCTGCAGACTTTTGCCGTTGTCGCTATTTCCAGAATTCGCGATCAAAGAACAACGCCGGACGATTACGAGATTCGAGCCGAGGAGCGCGAGAAAAAACGTGATTTTTCGGATTTTACGCTGCGCGCACGTGTCGGTTATGGGACAGATGACAACGTCTTTCGCTCACCCGATCAGCCTTATATCGATCTCTCAGATCGGCTTCGACCCGTCATTATTCCCGAGGTAAAAAGCGGCGCGTTCGTCCCTGTCAGCCTGAGCGCAAAGTACAGAATTAACAGCCTCGAACACGAAGGCTTTTTTATCGCCTACCGGCTTGGCGGTCGTTATTACGTTGACGAAGAACTTGAGAACGGGAACGAGTACCTGCATGAGGCGAGCTTCGGCAGTGACTATCGTCGCAAAGAAGGCGAACGAGAGCGCTCAGTCAACAGCGCTTTCAAGGTCGCTCATCACGACGAAACCTATTACGACCCTGACGATGGCGGTAGCCGCGATGTCGACGGCGTTGATATTGATGATCGAATGAACTATCTGCGCTATGGGCCCGAGCTAATGTTTCGCCAGTCATACGAGCGCCTTGCCATTGGTGCAAAATTCAAGGCCCAACTGTGGAACTACGAGGAGCAGGAAGTCGTTCCGGAATTTGACCACGAGTATTTTTTCACGAGCTTTTACGGTCAGTACAAATTCACAGAGTCTTCGTTATTCCGAATCACGCTTGAAGGCTACAGCCGCCGCTACGGTGATCGCCCCGCATTTGACCTTGATGGCCAGCAACTTCCCGGCAATCCCACTATTCGTTACGACTATTATTCGCTGGAGTTGACCGCCAGGCAGCGAATTACGGACAGCATGTGGTTCGGCTTTGACATCGAACGAACTGAACGAGCCGACAAATATGTCGGCTACAACGACTACACGCGCGACAGCGTTGGATTTGAGTTCCACTGGACGCCGGGCCGGCGCTTTGATCTTGAAACCAGGGGTGTCTATCGACTTTATGACTTTCCCAATGCCTTTGCTTTTCACGAACCGCTTGCAGGCCGCAAGACTCAGGAATCGGCCGAGGTCCGGCTGATTGGGTCGTTCAAGATGACTCGTCATCTTAGCCTCGTCGCCGAAGCGCGTTATAGAGAAACGGTGTCCAACGACACACGCATTCAATATGAACGAAATCAATACGTATTAGGTGTCCGCTGGGAACAGTAGTCCTGATACACTTTCGCGCTTTGTTAGTGCGGCAACAGCTCCCCAATGGACGTCACCCCAATTCTCGAACACCTGAATGACGCGCAGCGTCAGGCAGTCACAGCACCGTCGGAACCCGCACTGATTATAGCCGGAGCGGGCAGCGGCAAGACGCGCGTGCTGGTCCACCGGGCCGCCTGGCTGATTGACGTTGAGGGCATTTCCCCACAGAGCCTGCTTGCGGTGACCTTTACCAACAAAGCCGCTGCCGAGATGCGCAGCCGAATCGAGACATTGCTGAATGTGCCGGTACAGCACCTCTGGATCGGGACCTTTCATGGCCTGGCCCATCGCATGCTGCGTCGCCATTGGCGAGAGGCTGGTCTGCCCCAGAATTTTCAGATCATCGACTCCGATGACCAGCTACGCCTGATCAGGCGCCTTCTAAAGAACCTTGAAGTCGATGACAGCCGCTGGGTACCGAAGGAGGTTCAGTGGTTTATCAACGGTCAAAAAGACGAGGGCCTGAGACCCAAGCACATTGATGACGAGAATGACCCGAACCGACGCCAACTAATTTCCTTCTATCAGTCCTACGAGGAAATTTGCCAACGAGGCGGCCTGGTCGATTTTGCAGAGCTGTTGTTACGCGCCCATGAGGTCCTTCGCGACACTGCGGAATTACTTGAGCATTATCGGCGTCGTTTTCAGCACCTTCTTGTTGACGAATTTCAGGATACCAATGCGATCCAGTACGCCTGGCTGCGTTTGCTTGCAGGCGACAAGGGTGTGCCGTTTGTCGTTGGCGATGACGACCAGTCAATCTATCGCTGGCGCGGTGCGCGCGTGGAACATATCCATCGTTTCCAAAAGGACTTCCCGGGTACTCGAATCGTCAAACTGGAGCAGAATTATCGGTCGACGGAAACCATTCTGAATGCGGCGAATGCGCTTATCTCAAACAACAGTTCGCGCATGGGCAAAAACCTCTGGACCGATGGTGCCAAAGGAGAGGCGATAAAGCTCTACTCGGCTTATAACGAACGCGACGAAGCCGACTTCGTTATTGGTCGCTTGCGCGACTGGATCGCGCAGGGCAATGCGCGAGCTGATTCGGCTATTTTGTATCGATCGAATGCACAGTCCCGCGTTCTGGAAGAAGGGCTTATCAACGCCCGTATCCCGTACCGGGTCTACGGCGGCCTGCGCTTCTTCGAACGGGCGGAAATCAAGGACGCGCTGGCCTACCTGCGATTGACCTCCAACCGGAACGACGACAGTTCGTTCGAACGGGTGGTCAACAAGCCCACTCGCGGCATTGGTGCGCGCACCGTCGAAATGATGCGTTCTTACGCGCGAGCGAATGCATGTTCAATGTGGCGTGCTGCAGGCGCTATCGCAAGCGATGACCTCAACGGCCGCGCGGCGAACGCGGTCAATGCCTTTATGTCGCTCATCGAGCGCATGGCTCGCGAGACCAATGGTCTCGACCTTCACGACAAGGTTGATCATGTTATTCATCTGAGCGCGCTGGTCGACTTCTTCAAGAAAGACAAGGGCGAGAAAGGTGAGACACGAATCGAGAACCTGGCGGAACTTGTCAGCGCAGCTAAGAGTTTCGAACCTGATCCGGCCGAGGAGATGTCGCCGCTGGATGAGTTTCTGTCACATGCCGCGCTTGAAGCGGGTGAGGGGCAGGCGGACGCCTGGGAAGACTGCGTGCAATTGATGACGATGCACTCAGCCAAAGGGCTGGAGTTCCCTCTGGTGTTCATGTGCGGTTTGGAGGACGGTCTGTTTCCCCACCAGAGATCGATCGCCGACGTGAATGGCCTGGAGGAAGAGCGCCGACTCTGTTACGTCGGCATCACTCGAGCGATGCAGACGCTATACATAACGCACGCCGAGCAGCGTCGCCTGCACGGCATGGATAATTTTTCGCAAGCATCACGGTTCATCGCTGAGATACCAAATGAACATATCGAGGAAATTCGGCCGCGCGTACAGGTCGCCAGGCGCATGCGCTCGGCACCGCCGACACAACGCAGAACAGCCATAGGCGGCGCAGGTAGCGAGATCGGCGTTCGACTCGGTCAGCGCGTTCATCACAAGAAATTTGGAGATGGAGTGATTCTTAACTGCGAAGGTCAGGGAGCGCACGCGCGTGTAGAAGTCAATTTTGAATCGGCGGGAACAAAATGGCTCGTTCTGAGTTATGCGAATCTCGATCTGATGTAAACTGCGTGCTGAAATGATACGAACAGGGAAGACAGGACACTTGGCGCGATGAAAATTCTCATTCTCGGCGCAGGTCAGGTTGGTTCGTCCGCGGCATATCATTTGTCCCGCGAAGAGGCCAACGAAGTCACTGTTGTCGACATGCGGCCGGACGTCCTGCGCGAACTGCAGGATCGCCTCGACATTCGAACCGTGGTCGGTCACGCCGCATACCCGGATGTGCTTGAGCGCGCCGGCGCCGGCGACGCAGACATTGTGGTCGCACTGACAAACTCGGACGAAACCAATATGGTCGCGTGCCAAATCGCCTATACCAACTTTCGAACGCCAACCAAGATCGCCCGCATTCGCTCTGCGGAGTATATGAATGCGCACCAGTTGTTCACGCAGGATGCGATTCCGATCGATGTTCGTATCAGCCCGGAACAGCTCGTGTGTTCGCATATAGAGCAGCTCATCCTTTACCCCGGTTCTTCGCAGGTGCTCGACTTCGCCGAAGGGCGGGTGCGTCTGGTCGGTGCCAAGGCAGACCGTGATGGCCTGCTGGTCGGCCAGCGTATTGCGACACTCAAGGACCACATTCCGAACACAGAAGGCCGAATAGCTGCCATCTACCGCGACGGCAAAGCCATGCTACCTAAAGGCGACACGGTTATTCAGGAAGGTGATGAAGTCTTTTTCATCGCTGACCGCAAAGATATTCGCGTGTTCATGAGTGAGATGCGCCGTCTGGAAGACCCGGTTCGCCGCGTGGTTATTGCCGGTGGCGGAAATATTGGCGTGCGTCTCGCGCTTGCGCTGGAGCAAACGAATCAGGTCAAACTAATCGAACGTGACCCGGTTCGCGCACGGCTTATATCCGAAAAACTCAACAAGGCGATCGTGCTCGTAGGCGATGCGGCGGACGAGGAATTGCTGCTTGAGGAAAACATCGACAACATCGACGTGTTTTGCGGCTTAACCAACTCGGAAGAAGCCAACATACTCAGCTCGATGCTTGCGAAACGCTTAGGCGCTCACAAGGTGATGGCTCTGATCAATCGTGCATCCTACGTCGACCTGGTCGAGTCGAGCACCATCGACATCGCGATATCACCCCAGCAGGTCACTAACGGGTCACTGCTTGCACATGTACGTCGAGGCGACGTGGTCAAAGTACACTCGCTAAGGCGTGGCGCGGCAGAGGCGATGGAGGCCATCGCTCATGGCGATAAAGACAGCTCCAAAGTTGTTGGACGAAAGATCGAAGACATTGAATTACCGAAGGGCACAGCAATCGTTGCCGTTGTGCGTGGTGACCAGGTCATCATTGCGCATCATGACACGGTGATCGAGTCTGAGGACCACGTCATCCTGTTCATGACAGATCGCCGAAAAATTGAACACCTGGAGAGCCTCTTCCAGGTCGGCGTTTCGTTTGTCTAAATGAACTGGACCGTCGTACAGCGGATACTTGGGCTACTGCTGATGATGTTCAGCCTGACGATGCTGCCGCCCATTGCCTTCAGCATTTATTATGACGATCATTCCTGGTTGCCGTTTGTAGAGGGCTTCGGACTGACGCTGGTGTCGGGCATCCTGATCTGGCTGCCGGTTCATCGGTCTCGTAAAGATCTCAGACTGCGCGATGGCTTTTTGGTCGTCGCAGCGTTCTGGACTGTACTTGGTGCTTTTGGCGCTGCGCCTCTTTATTTCGCGGATGGTCTATCGCTGTCAATCACTGATGCTGTTTTCGAGTCAATATCCGGATTGACCACGACCGGTGCAACGATACTGACCGGGCTGGATCACCTACCCGTTTCGATTCTTTATTATCGCCAACAGCTCCAGTGGCTGGGCGGCATGGGTATCATCGTTTTGGCGGTCGCTGTTCTGCCCATGCTGGGCGTCGGCGGAATGCAGCTGTACCGTGCCGAAGCGCCAGGACCGGTAAAGGACACGAAACTAACACCGCGCATTACCCAAACAGCGAAAGCGCTCTGGTATGTTTATCTTGCGTTTACAATTGCGTGCATGGTCAGCTACAGGCTGGCTGGAATGGGCTGGTTCGATGCGCTATGCCACGCCTTTTCGACCGTCGCGATCGGTGGGTTTTCGACGCACGACGCCAGCATGGCTTATTTCGACAGCGGTATAGTCGACTGTGTCGCCATCGTCTTTATGTTTGTCGCCGGTATCAACTTCTCGTTGCACTTTTTCGCCTGGCGATACGTGTCCGTAAAGCACTATCTTCAGGATCCGGAATTCAGGGCGTATGCCTTTATGCTGTTGTCGCTGTCAGCCGTCGTCGTCTTTTCGCTGTACCACTATCGCGGCCTCAATAATCCGGACCAGACTCTGATCAACGGTGTTTTTCAAGCGGTGTCCATTGCAACAACCACTGGATTTACGACAGAGAATTTCGCGCTGTGGCCGGGCGCCCTGCCTGTATTACTGATTTTCGCAAGCTTTATAGGCGGATCCGCCGGGTCGACGGCCGGTGGCATCAAAGTCATACGCTGGTTGCTTATCTACAAGCAAGGCGCACGCGAGGTGGTCAGACTGATCCACCCGAACGCGGAAATTCCGGTCAAACTGGGTAACTCGGTCATCCCACCTCGCGTAGTGGATGCGGTCTGGGGTTTTTTCTCGGTCTACATCGTCGTATTCGGTGTGATGCTTCTGGTAATGATGTCGACAGGCCTCGATCAAGTGACGGCCTTTTCAGCCGTCGCGGCGACGTTGAATAATCTGGGCCCGGGCCTTGGAGATGTAACGTCCGGATTCATGTCCCTGAGTGATACCGCAAAATGGGTTTCCGTGGTGGGAATGCTGCTCGGTCGCCTGGAGATATTTACTCTGCTGGTACTCATCACGCCGACTTTCTGGCGCCACTAGAGTGCTGGATAGCATCAGCGTAAGGCTTGGCAAGGCCTCATCATGGTTGACGCTTTTCATGGTACTGGTGACCTTCGTTGTCGTCGTCATGCGCTACGTGTTCGATATGGGCCTTATCTGGCTACAGGAGTCCGTGGTCTGGATGCATGCTTTTGTGTTTATGGTGGGTGCGGCATACACCCTGCAACAGGAAGAGCATGTACGCGTCGATATCTTCTACCGCGATATGTCTCCTAAGCGCCGCGCCTGGGTCGATATTCTCGGGGTCATTCTGTTTCTTCTTCCACTGTGCGCTTTTCTCGCGTGGACAGCTTTTGATTTCGTGGCGATGTCGTGGCGGCTGGAAGAGGCATCGCGCGAGTCCGGTGGTTTACCGTATCCGCTGATTCCACTGCTCAAGTCGATTCTCGTCGTCATGCCGATTGCGGTGGCGCTTCAAGGTTTATCGCTGCTAACCAGCAGCCTTAAGAAACTGCGGAGCGATTAGCGTGGAATGGGTCGCGGCACTACTGTTCATTGCCGTCATTGCGATCCTGCTGGCGGGATTTCCTGTCGCGTTTACCCTGGGTGGAACCGCGCTGCTGTTCGCAGGGATCGGCGTGCTTGGCGGCGGATTCAATGAAGCGCTGCTAATGGGATTGCCAAATCGTATTTTTGGCATCATGACCAATGAGACGCTGGTCGCTGTTCCGCTTTTCGTTTTTATGGGCGTGACACTCGAGCGTGCGCGCATCGCTGAGGATCTGCTGGAAACGCTGAGCTCCCTGTTCGGAACATTGCGGGGTGGTCTCGGTATATCTGTGACGCTGGTTGGTATGTTGCTCGCCGCAAGTACAGGTATCGTCGGCGCAACCGTGGTGACGATGGGCCTGCTGTCTTTGCCGACAATGTTGAAACGCGGTTATTCCCCTGAAATTTCGGCCGGCACCATTTGCGCCTCCGGCACTTTGGGCCAGATCATCCCGCCTTCAATCATTCTCGTCATGCTTGGCGATGTGATGACAACTGCGTACCAGCAGGCGCAGCTGGACATGGGCATTTTCTCGCCGAAAACGGTATCGGTCGGCGATCTCTTCGCCGGTGCACTGATTCCCGGCTTGTTGCTCGTTTTTCTCTACGTCGTGTACATACTCGGCGTCGCTTTCTTCAAACCGAATACCATGCCGGCACACCATCAGGAGCCCGGTGAGACGATTTCGATCAGCAGAGTGATTCGTGCGCTCTTCGCACCGCTATTGCTGATCTTCGCCGTTCTCGGCTCGATACTGGGCGGCTATGCGACTCCGACAGAGGCCGCCGGCGTTGGCGGTATGGGTGCGCTGCTGATGGCCCTCGCGCGGCGTGCGCTCAATCTCGAGCGTCTGCAGGAAATAATGCAGAGCACCTTACGGATCAGCAGCATGGTTTTTCTCATATTGATCGGTGCGTCGATCTTCTCGCTCGTCTTTCGTGGCTACGGTGGAGACGACGGCGTGCGCGCCATTCTCGAATCACTGCCCGGTGGCGTAGTCGGTGCCGTGATCGTCGTGATGCTCGTTATGTTCCTGCTCGGCTTCGTGCTTGACTTTATAGAGATCACATTTGTCGTGGTACCGATTGTCGGTCCGGTGCTGCTGGCGATGGGTCTCGATCCGGTTTGGCTGGGCATCATGATTGCGATCAACTTACAGACGTCATTTCTGACTCCGCCTTTCGGTTTTGCCCTGTTTTATTTGCGCGGCGTCGCACCACCGTCTGTCACCACTGCGCAGATTTATCGCGGCGCGGTGCCCTTTGTAGCGATACAGTTATTCGCTCTGTTACTGATCGCGATGTTCCCTGAACTCGTCACCTGGTTGCCGGGAAAAATCTATGGCGGTTAGTTGACTATCCCTCCCCGTTTGCAATACCAGTCAACCCAAGGTAGCTTGACTGGCTCTAAACAATTCGGGGGAATATCAAAATGAACATGAACATTCTTGCTATCCGGCGTTTGACGGCGATAGCTCTGGGCTTTTCGATCGCTTTTGCGCCCGGGATTTCTGTTGCGCAGGATGACGAGCTGATAGAAGAAATTGTCACGCTCGGTACTCGCGCACCGGGCCGCGTATCGGCCGATCTCGCGGTTGCTGTTGACACACTCAGCGCTGACGACATGGCCGCTACCGGTCAGACAGAAGTTGGGCGAATGCTGCAAGCAATTGCGCCGTCGTTTAATTTCTCGAGCTCTTCGATTTCGGACGGCACCGATGCCCTTCGACCAGCAACACTACGTGGCCTCGGACCAGATCAGACGCTTGTGTTGATCAACGGCAAACGTCGGCACCAGGCCTCTGCGATCCACATTAATTACTCAGTCGGTCGAGGCACCGCTGGCACCGACATGAACGCCATTCCTGCCGTTGCCATCAAGCGCGTGGAAATTCTTCGCGATGGTGCGGCGGCACAATATGGATCCGACGCGATTGCCGGCGTTATTAACATTCAGTTGAAGGACGATACCGACGGAGGCTCTCTCGGCTTGTCTATGGGCGAATACACCGAGGGTGACGGCCAGACAACGAATGTCGATTTCTACAAGGGATTCAGTCTGGGCAGCGATGGCTACATGGGCATAGCGGTCAACTACCGTGATCGTGAGAGAACCTCTCGGGCAAATCCTCAGGGTGGCTGTCTATACGGTGGCTGCGTTGACACCGATGACAACGGTTTTCTCGAACCCGCACCGGGCAACGAAGAGCGTGAAGTCAATGGACCGGCGCGTGACAGTTTCCGAATCGGTGACGCCGACTCGGAGCAAGTATATATTGTGGTCAACGCTGGGTAGCCGCTGGGAGATGGAGAGCTGTCAAGCGTTATCACCTATTCAGGCCGAGACGGCAATTCCGGGGCGTTCTACCGTAATCCAGCTGGTACCGGCTCTGCGCTCGATGATGGCGAGGGTCCCGTTGTCGATGTGTTCCTGCCGGAGATCAACAGCGAAACCAACGACCGCTCGTACACTGTTGGCTACCGAACCGAATTTGACGATGGTGCAACGCTTGACCTGTCTTACTCGAATGGCCGCAACACGATTGACTACACAACCGGCAACTCGGTGAACTACTCTTTCGTTAACCATCTTAACTTCGGCGTTGGCTTAAGCGACGCAGAGATTCGGGCGCAGATTCCTCGCTCGGCCAAGGCCTACGGTCTCGAGATGTCGCTGGAGACGATTAACCTCGACTACAGCACATCGTTTGGTGATACTTTTGTGGCCGTCGGTACTGAGATTCGCGAAGACACCTACATCATTACACCGGGTGAGGAGTACGCGTATACGGATTATGACTCGGTAGACGGCGTTGGACTTTACCCTGCGAACCTCCCCCCCGACCAACGGCGAAACGCGTCGGGCAGCATACAGGCCTTTCCGGGTATTGGCCCAGCCAACGCGGCGGACGAAATACGTAACGTAATTTCGTTCTATGGCGATATCGAGCATCAGGTGTCGGACCACCTTATGGTCAACGGCGCGATCCGATACGACGACTATGACGGCTTTGGTGATACGACGAATTTCAAGTTGGCCGGTAACCTCCGGGTGACGGAGAACTTCCGACTGCGCGCTTCAGCGA
>Ga0164320_10000845_pt1 | contig 10631 bp, 7 predicted proteins | sample GuaBasSediGuay11_FD_113736 | JGI IMG/M metagenome (GOLD analysis project Ga0164320, IMG submission 113736) | Subseafloor sediment microbial communities from Guaymas Basin, Gulf of California, Mexico - Guay11, Core 4567-28, 0-3 cm | ecosystem: Environmental > Aquatic > Marine > Hydrothermal vents...
GACAGGATTGAAGTTTCATGGGGCCAGGTCTCACCGAAGAACAAGATTGAACTGTATCAGTTCCGGATAATTCGAAGTTCATCAGTTAGGGAAATGGTGCCGGGTTTATTATTCTCCGAGGACAGCTGTTTCGAAAAATAAACCCGGCACCTTTTCCCTCCGAACCATTAATAAAAGGGGTCGAATCGACTATGCTGACTGCCGATCGATCCTGTTAATCAGAGAACGGAGAGAAGTTTGATGTCAAAACAACAGATTGTCCGGTCTTTCGTCCACATCATCGGAACCGCCATGATGGCCAACGGAATATGGATGGTCTTTCGAGCGATTGAGTGGTTTTTCAATATTCCTGCAGACATGCCGGCGACAGGTGAGCCAAACGGACATTTAATTCGTGATGTTGGGTTTGCTTACATCGTTTTTGGATTCGCACTTAACTGGTGCGCGGTGGAGTTGGACCGTCGTCGACCTGTGTTTTTGATGGTCGCATTTTTTATGGTCGCACACGCGCTCGGGCACATGGCTGAAATCATGATTGGCCTGTTACCGCCTTCACATTGGTGGATCGATTTCCCGCTGGTCCTGTTCCCCGGGTTGAGTCTTGGCCTGCTGGCTATTCCCGGCGTTTGGGCGGCAACCGTTCAGCAGGAATAAGAGGCTCGGGGAATGGTGCCGGTCACCATTTGTCCTCGCTCACCGACGCCAATTCTCAGAATAAGTCAATTAAGTGGAGACCGGCACCCGATCTTGATGAGCACGTGTCGCGGGTACTCAAGGGTCTGTGCGAGGTAGAAGAAATCGATCAGATGCTGGTGGTACTCGAGCAGATGCAGTTGTCTCCGGTGCGGCAACCGATACTGGGAGGCCTGCGCGTCTCCGAGCTTATCGGCGTACGCATTTAAGGGGACCAAAAAAGGGGCCGGATACATTTTCTCAAAGTAAAATGTATCCGGCCCCTTTTGGGCAACAGCGAACAAAATAAAGCTCAAGGCCATGTCTGTACCTTACGAAAGCAAGCGTAATCCAAGCCCACCATTGCGGTTCTACATTGTGATTGTTGTGCAACGTTTCGCATGCGCTAGAGTCAGAGGCAGTGTGAAAAGTTCTATAGAGGCTTGATCTATGACCAATAAGGCATTGCCAGTCGTGATTGGCATCGTCGCCGTTGTGGCGTTGATCTGGGTAGTACAGCCAGGTGAGGAGCCTGCCGAAGATAGTATGGGCGAAACGGCGCGGTTACAGGACATTACAAAGCTTGGCGATGCGGAAATCGCTGACGAGAGCCGCACGGAAGACTGGTTGGCCTATGGGCGGACTCACTCGGAACAACGTTACAGCTCGATTACCGATGTAAACCGAGACACGGTCTCGCGTCTTGGCGTCGCTTGGTACATGGATCTGCCGAATGACGTTGGGCTGGTTTCAACGCCGCTTGTTGTCGATGGCATTCTCTATTTCACCGGAACCATGAATGTGATCCGCGCAGTGGATGCGACGACGGGTGACCTGGTTTGGGAATACGACCCCGACGTCGCCGGGAACATCGGCCAGGACCGGCAAGTGGGTTGGGTACACAACCGGGGCATTTCCTTTTATAAGGGCAAGATTTTTGCCGCCACCTGGGATGGACGGCTTTTTGCACTTGATGCCAGGACCGGCGAGCCGGTCTGGAGTACACGCACCTTCGACGCCAATAAACCGCTTTACATCACCGGTGCGCCCAAAGCTTTCAAGGACAAGGTGCTGATCGGCAATGGCGGTACCGAGGTTGGACCGGCCAGGGGATTCGTCACCGCCTACGATACTGAGACGGGTGCTGAGGCCTGGAAGTTTTATATTGTGCCGGGCAACCCGGCAGACGGCTTCGAGAACGAGGCGATGGCCATGGCTGCCGAGACCTGGACCGGCAGTTGGTGGGAGCACGGTGGCGGCGGCAATGCCTGGCACGGGTTCACCTATGATCCCGAATTCAATGCGATCTATATCGGCACCGGCAATGGCTCGCCGTGGAATCGCAGGATCAGAAGTCCCGGCGGCGGGGACAACCTGTTCCTGAGTTCGATCGTCGCCCTGGACGCCGATAGCGGTGAATACCTTTGGCACTACCAGGCCAATCCCGGGGAAACCTGGGATTACAACTCAACGATGGACATTGTGCTCGCGGACATCGATGTGGACGGCCGGCCGATCAAAGCTATTTTGCACGCGCCGAAGAACGGCTTTTTCTATGTGATCGATCGGGCGACAGGAAAACTGGTGTCGGCAGAGCCATTTTCCCCCGTCACCTGGGCCACGCATATAGACGTGGAGAGCGGCAGACCCGTGGAAACTGCGGACGCCCGCTACGAAGATGGTGAGGCCAACATCTGGCCAAGCGGACATGGCGCCCACAGCTGGCAGGCCATGTCGTATAACCCCATGACGGGTCTCGTCTACCTGCCAACGATGAATATGGGCGGCCGCTACGTTGATCTAGGGCAGGACGTCTCCTGGCGTGCCGAAGATTTTGTCGGCGGAACCGGGGTCGGTCTTTTCGAAATTCTCATCCCCGATGATTTGCCGCCCGGCATGTTGCAGGCATGGGATCCGGTAAAACAGGAGGCGGCCTGGGTTGTGCCGCAGGAGCACCCGTGGAATGGCGGCACACTGACGACAGCGGGCAACCTGGTTTTTCAGGGGCGATACGATGGTGTGTTGCTTGCCTATGATGCGACTACTGGTGATGAGGTCTGGTCTTATGATCTGGGCCTCGGCATTTCCGCGCCGCCGATTACCTACAAGTTAGACGGCAGGCAGTACCTGGCACTTCTCGTCGGATACGGGGGCGGCTATACAATGGGTTTCACACCCGGCTTGCCGGATGAGGGCTGGGCCTATGGGGTTCATACCCGGCGGCTTGTCGTCTTCACATTGGACGGCGATACATCGTTGCCGGCGCAGCCGCCGCCTTATGTGCCCGAACCGCTGGTGTACGCCGATTTTCCCCTGGACGACGAGCTTGCGACGCAAGGCGCTCGTCTTTTCGGGCGTAATTGCGCTATTTGCCACGGCGGCGGTGCGGTGGCGAACGCCATGGCACCTGATCTGCGGGCATCCGGCGTGCCACTGGATGTCACGGCCTTTGCAGAAGTGGTACGCGAGGGCGCCAGCGTGGACCGCGGCATGCCGCCATTCGCTGCGCTCGAAGATGAGGAGCTGGAGGCGCTTCGTCACTACATTCGGGCGGTAGCGCACCGTGACGCGGGAGTCGGTGAGGAGTAGAGAAAAACGCGTTCAACGACTGACTTCGCGTAGTTCGTCGCCGAAGAGGTTTCTCACCCAAGGGAATGGTGCCGGTCTCCACTTAATTGCGTATATTCGCCAGCACCATTTGTCCTCGGTCACCGACGGCAATTCTCAGAATAAGTCAATTAAGTGGAGACCGGCACCCGCTACCCGATATCCTGGCCACCGAGGAGGGTGGTTATGGCAGCTGGTCCGTAATCCAGTCGATCAGGCGACTGTGCAGGTTTGGGTTGTGATCAAAGAGGTCGGTCGCATGTCCTTCGCCCGGCAGGACCCAGATTTCTGCAGTTTCACTGCCTTCTCTGATCGCCGCAAACAACCCGGGAAAGAATGGCAATTCGACTTCGGCACGCACAAACAACCACGGCACTTCGCTGGCATCGACAGCAGTGATTGATTCTTCGCTGAATGAACCAGGCGCCAATGCTACGTATATGTCGGCGAATCTCGTTTCCGCTGCTGCCTCTACCATTTCCTGACCGGTATAGCTGGATCCCACAACCACGAGTGGCAGGCTGGTCAAGCGAGGTTGCTCGTCCAGCCATTGCATAATCGAGACAATGTCGCGATCAGCGCTTCGTATCAGCGAAAAATTTTGTACGATGGCGGGATCATCTTCATCCAGGTATCGGCTGATGGTGGGATCGAAGGTGCCCAGATTGATACTGTCACCGTGCCCTCTAAGATCAATTCGGAGCGAGGCGATGCCCCTTGCAGCCATCGCCTCGGCCATCGCGACGTATGCCTCGCGATCACCGGCCGCCTTGTGCAACAGTAGTGCAAACGCGCTTGGCGACGCGGTTTCCGGCGTTGTTAAATCGCCGACGAGTATCCATCCTTCGCTGTCAATTTCAATTCGAACATCGTCCGCCCGGGCCGACATCGTTGCGGTGAATAACCACGCAAAGAAAAACCCTCTGTAAAACCATGATGAATTCATCGTGCTTCCTGCTGCGTGAACATGTGGCCAGTATGTGAGAACGCGCGATCTGCAGCAAATACACAAACAAGGGCGTCAAAAAAAGGTGTCAGGCGCGAGTTAAGGGAGCAGTGACCCTAACTACCCGGAGTTAAGGTCACTGTCCCCCTAATTCCCGCAGTGGCCTGATCTGTAGTTCCCACATCGCGTGATCATCAGGTCCGACAGGCCCAATCTTTCCTTCAGCAGACCGCAGCAGTACTTCCGGGTCGTGAACCACGCCATCCTTGATTACCAGGCGAATGTTGCGCGCGGCCTTAATGTCGTCAAGGGGATTTCCGTTTACCACAACAAGATCAGCGAGCTTACCCGGTTCAATGGAACCCAGTTTGTCATCAATACCCAGCGCGTTTGCCCCATTGATGGTGGCTGCTTTTAGTACCACAGCCGGCGGCAATCCAGCGTACGTCATTGCGAGCAACTCACGGTGATAGGCGAAACCAGGCAACAAATTTGTGTATACGGGTTCATCAGTGCCAACGATCAGAAGGTTTTCACCACCGGACTCATACAGCGTCATTAGCTCAAGTACTCGCTGTGCAAACGCTGCGTCGTCTGATTCGGGGGGCGGCGGGCCGCGTTTTTCGAGCAACTTTTGGCTATAGGGCGTGAAATACTTCGCCTCATCGGTCCAGCTCATATCTGAGGGGTGTTCCCGACGCAGGTTGATGCCGCCGTACATCTGCAGGTTGGCATCGTAATACACCTGGTGGGCCAGGATCAGATCGATCATCTGCTCCATCTCCGCACTTTCGGGGCCACCGCTGCCAAGTGTGACCCGGTGTTCAATCCGGTCGATTCCCATCAGGATCGCATCGCGCAGATGCACATCGTACTCGGCATTGTAATTTGCCAGGTGCGCCGTCGTTGTCATGCCATTTTTGTGCGCCTGTTCGATGAGTATCTTTGCTTCGCCAGGCGTTGCCTGTTTGATCTTGATGCTAATGACGCCTTGCTCAGCCCACTTATCAACCTCTTGTCGTATCTCATCTTCGGTGATGTCATTTGGCCACGCAGGACAGTCGTCCGCCGCCGTTTTAATGCTGTACTCGCAGCGGAATGCACCGAAATAGGGGCCGGATGCAAATAGACGCGGTCCGGTTGCTTCGCCGGCATCGATCAGATCGCGCTGTGCAATGACGCGCTCGGGATAATATTCGCCGGCTGACCAGGTTGATGTCACACCATTTGCCAGGAAGATAATGCCATTGTAGACGACTTCCTCGACTCGACCGGAATCGACAAGATCGAGATTGTAATGCGCATGCAAATCGATCATGCCAGGCAAAATCGTTTCAGAGTCCTGCAAATCGATGACGTCGGCACTGGTCAAAATCTGTTGCTGGACGTCAGCGTCGACTACCGAAATTTTTCCATTTCGAATGATGATTCCGCTGTTACGCCGGCGTGTATCGCTGATTCCGTCGAACAACCAGCCACCACGAATGATGAGTGCTCCGTCCACCGGCTCAGACCATTGAGCGATCGCCACAATCGGTGTTAGCGAGATCGAAATTATGATTGCATGTAATGCGAACTTGACTACAGGGCCCATGATTGCAGTTCTCTTAGTGATTTCGAAGAATACAAAACATCTGATATCGAACGGGCGACCTTGATCTTTCTACCTGACACCTTTTCACAATTCGTGAATGAAGTGATTTGTCCCCGTCGTTCCGTCAGGAAGCATCCGCGAGTGCCGGAATCGTCTTTTTCAACATCAGGTACATGTAAAGATAGACGAGCATCGCTGCAATGGAAGCCATCGCGCACAATATGAACACGCCGTCAAAGCCGAAGCCATAAGCCAGTACCGTTGCAGCCATGTTTGGGCCGAGAAAATTACCCAAACCCTGTGCGGCTGGAATCATCGCAGGGAATCTGCCGGAATGATCGACGTTCGCAATCGTTGCTGCCTGGTAGATATCGACAAAAATCCAGCAGAAGTTAAAGAAGAACATGCTGAACGCCACGCTAGCGTTAGTGATGCCGAAAACGAGCATCAGGACGATGCCAGCCTGGAATACCAGGGTGACAAGCAACGGTCGTGACAGTCCGTAGCGGTTACTGAGTAGCACGGCGAACAGGCAGCCAATCACCGAGAACACGGATGAAACCCACAGCATGCTGGCGACCCATTCGGGTGAAGCGGCGGAGTCCACGGTGGACAATTCAATATAAGTCCAGTACGCGCCGATGTTGATATACGTAAGGACGATCGCTGTCAGTACCATCCATGGCACGTAAGCGGGCACGTGTTTGTGCTCGGTGTGATGTTGACCGCCGGACTCCTCGACATCGATATCGACATCCAGCGCCTTGTCGACCGGACGTCGGGGCAGCCATGATATGAATAAGAGGCCGACGACGTAGGTGGCGATAAGCACTAAATAGACGCCTTCAATAGAGAGGAGTGGTAGCAGCTTGAGTGTGGCGCCCTGCGAACCGGCGAAGGCGAACAACTCGAGACTAAAAGCGAACGCGGGTCTGGAATGACCGGCAATGGTTGCCACGGCGACACCCGTATAAATCCCGCTGCCAATGCCTGCCGCCAAACGGAGCCAAAGTGTGACTTCATAGCTTTGGTGAAAAATACAAAGCACGTTCGCAGCAATCGCAAGCAATGCTGCACCTGCCACCAGGTAACGACGATCAACTTTGGCTACGTATATCGCCGAGATCACGGCACCGATCGCAAGCCCGCCAAGATCTGCACCGGCCACCCGCCCAACTTCGACCGCGGAGAACCCCAGGTTGTTAACCCACGACGAGCTGATTACGGGAAGACCGACCATGACCGTATAGCCGGTCAGGGCCATGTAGATGCCGATGGTCAGAGATCGCCAGTCGTCGAATTCAGTGCGGTGATGCAGCAGTTTTCTGCCGTCGTCAGTCATCCTGGTTTGCCCCTGTATTTGTTATTTTTGTTTGAAAGTCAGGTCGGCCTTGCGAATAAGGTGTCAGGTTTGTTTGTACCGATAATGCCCAGATTCGAATTAGGTGTCAGGTTTATTTTTCGACTGAAACAAATAAACCCGACACCTTTACCGAACAGGGGGATACATACGGGTCAAACTCAAGGAAGAAGTACTGAGGCTTCTCAGCCAAGGCGCGAAGCAAAACATCGTAACTGCCTTTTAGGAGTACAAATCACTGCGCGAGCCCGACTTTGCTAAGCAGATCGACAAAACGCGGGTCTGCGCGGACGAAATCATAGGAAGGGTTGATGCGCATGGACATGAGGGAACGTACTCCGGTGCCGCTCTCATACGCGCTTTGCAGCGATTGAATCGTCCCTTCGATGTCGCCAAGCGCGGCATATATCTCCGCCAACTCTGAGCGGAGCTGCAATCTGGCAATCGTGCTTTCAGTTAGTTTTTCTCCCGTACCCGAATCAATGTGCCGGATCAATTGCTGTCCGAGTTCATCTGCGGCTTCAACGCTACGGCCCGTAGCGCTCGCCCATCGTCGAAGGTACGTTGCCGCCTCTGCCGCCCGTCCTGCACGAATACTTGAAACCCAACGGTTTTCCAGCGCTGACACGTAGGTGTCTTTTCGCAAAACGTCATCGCTAACTTCGAATGCTTCATCCCACAGGCGCGCATCACTGAGAATGTAAGAAAGGTTCGTTGCCATCAATATCGAGAACGGATCAGATTTCAAGGCGGCTTTGGCGGCAACGATGGCCTCTTCGTGACGCCCTTTCCAGGACAGCAGATGCGATTGCCAATGAAGCGCATTAACATTCGTTTTCTCGATTTCCAAGGCGCGCTCAAATGCATCTGCTGCACCGATCAGGTCGTGGTTGTTTAACACCCTGTGCCAGCCTAATACTGCCAGTGCATTGGGTGATTCCGGATCAAGTTCCACCGCCTTATTCGTCGCCATTTCTGATTCGCGGCGGACGCGCGCAGGGTCGGCAAATGGAGAATAGTTTGGTAACTCTATCCATGCTTCCGCAAGTCCGGCCCAGGCCCGCGAAAAATCTGGATCAAAGTCAGTCGCCTTGCGAAATTCTTCAATCGCCGCAAGCAAGGATTCAGCGCTGCGAGTCTCCAACATCCTCTTTCCGGAAAAATAGGCCTCCAGCGCGTCCATGTTCTCCGTTGGCACCACAGAGATGCGTTGCTGTTCGGCCGGGCTTAGTTTCGCCTGCAGCGCTTCGACAATCTCCGCGGAAATTTCTGACTGAATGGCAAACACATTTACAGCACTGAGCTCACTATTGTAAATCTCGGCCCATAGATTTTCGTCCGTGTGTGCGTCAATCAACTGCATGTTGATTCGTACCGTACTTCCAGATCTTTGCACAGCCCCCTCAAGGATGCTGCCAACACCCAATTCCTTGCCAATTTGCAGCATACTCTTGGTTGTGTTTTTGTACTGCATGACAGACGTACGGGATATAACTCTCAGGTCGGATACCTGTGCAAGTCGAGTCAGCAATTCGTCATGTAATCCGTCGGACAAGAACTCGGCATTCTCTGACGATTCGCTTCGGTTAGCGAATGGAAGGACAGCAATGGCGCGTCTGTAGTCGACATCCTCAGTAGGAACTTGCGGCCTCTCAAACAAGTACTTGTCAATCACCATAAAGACAACTGCCAGGGCAAGCAGCGAAATAACAATGTAGTTCAGTCTTTTCCCGGTTGTGGCAGTTGTATTTCGTGTTTCTTCTATCGCGGATGTCGCTTTGATACCATCCGGCGTCATCTCGAACGCCCAGGCCAGCAGGATCGCTACCGGGAGCCCAAGAACAAGAAAGAACACCAATACCTGCATTACCCAGGGCGGAGCGACAAACGTTGGCAGGATAACGTCGGCAATTTGTAACAGCAGCCACGACACGATTATGTAGGCAACGCTGACTCTAATTACATTTCGTCGTTTTAGCTCTGCAAACAGCGACATTCCTATCTCCGTTTCCTATTCCCGGTGGATTCTACAGGCACTAGCTGCAAACTGCTCTTCGAGCAGTGCGGATGCAATAGTTGACCGGGCCAAATACAAACGGTTCGTCCACTTTTTGCAGATCTTGAGGGTCGGACCGCAGCAACGCGATCGAATTAAGGTGTCAGGTCTGTTTTTGAAACAGCTGCCTTGAGAGCGGAAAGCACACTATGGACAATGTCTTGTGTCAGAGGCGAAACCAATTATGCTTGCACGAAGGCTGCGTTTTGGAGCATGTTTGATGGACTCACGTGATCGGCGCCTGGGTATGGACCAGGCTATTTCCAGGAGGGACTTCCTGAACGGTGTCGGTGTCGCGATCGGCGCATCGCTCATGCCCGCCTGTGCAAGAAACGGGGAGCCGATCGCGGAGGCGACTGCACCGTACTATCCACCACTTGCGACGGGCATGCGCGGCGCTCACCCTGGTTCATTTGAAGCGGCACATGCCGCGGTACAGGGCCAGCGCTGGCAGGCTGATCGTATTGATGAGCACTACGATCTCGTCGTCGTTGGTGCAGGCATCAGTGGCCTGTCGGCCGCATACATCTATCGTCGCGATGTTGACCCGAACGCAAGCATCCTGCTCCTCGATAATCACGACGACTTCGGCGGGCACGCGAAACGTAATGAGTTCACGCTCGATGGTCGCACGTACGTCGGCTACGGCGGCACCATGCTGATGGAAGCGCCGAAAACCTACCCAGCCGTCGCCAAACAAGTGATCAGTGAAATCGGCATCGATGTCGATCGGTTTTCCGAATCCGCGTACCGCAAGCTCCTCAAGTCGCACGGGCTTGGCCCTGCCACGTTTTTCGACAAGGAGACATTTGGCGCGGACTTTCTCGCTGAAGGTGGCCTCTGGTTCACAGAAGCGATGGCAGATGCGCCGCTGTCGCCGCAAGCCAGGGCAGAGCTGGCACGGCTGACTGCCGACGAGGAAGACTACCTCGCGGGCATGACACCAACAGAGCGGCGCGCCATCGTTGAGTCTCTCAGCTGGCGTGACTACCTCGAAAAGTACGCCGGCGCAGGCGAGGAAGTGCTCACGTTCGTGCAGAAGTGGTCGCACGGTGTGTGGGCGATCGGTGCTGACGCGTTGCCGGCATGGATGGCCTTGCGCGAAGGTTATCCCGGGTTTGCCGGAATGGATATTGGCTACCCGGATGAGGACGGTGAAACGGAACACGGGGGTAACTTTTATTTTCCGGATGGCAATGCCTCGATCGCCCGCTTGCTCGTGCGCAAGCTCGTTCCCGGAGTGGCGCCGGGTGACTCGATGGCGGACATCGTCTCGGCGCGCTTCGATTACTCCACGCTTGACGTAGCAGAAAACCCGACGCGTATTCGCCTGGGCAGTACCGTGGTCGATCTGCGTCATCGCGATAGCCGACTCGACGCCGATGTCGAAGTCACC
>Ga0164320_10000846_pt1 | contig 10623 bp, 12 predicted proteins | sample GuaBasSediGuay11_FD_113736 | JGI IMG/M metagenome (GOLD analysis project Ga0164320, IMG submission 113736) | Subseafloor sediment microbial communities from Guaymas Basin, Gulf of California, Mexico - Guay11, Core 4567-28, 0-3 cm | ecosystem: Environmental > Aquatic > Marine > Hydrothermal...
GGCTGCGCCGATTCAATTTGAATTAATCGCGGTCAATCTGGATCAGAAGCAACCGGGATTCCCTGAAGAAATCCTGCCGAATTATCTGAAATCTATTGGCATCAACTACCTTGTCGTCGAGGAAGATACTTATAGTATCGTTAAGCAGCGCATTCCCGAGGGTAAAACTACCTGTTCACTTTGCTCGCGCCTGCGGCGCGGTGTACTTTATAAAACCGCTCAGAAAATTGGTGCCAGCAAAATAGCGTTGGGCCATCATGCGGACGATATCGTAGAAACCGCGTTTCTAAATATGTTTTATAACGGTAGACTTAAGTCGATGCCGGCAAAACTGGTCAGCGATGATAAAAACAATATTGTGATTCGCCCGCTCGCCTATGCCCGGGAGCAGTTGATTAAGGAATATGCAGAGATCCGGGCTTTTCCGATCATCCCCTGCAATCTTTGCGGTTCGCAGCAAAACTTGCAACGTCAATCAGTAAAAGCCCTGTTTCGGCAATGGGATCAACACCATCCTGGCAGGGTGCAAAATATTTTCAATGCGCTAGGCCGGGTGACGCCATCGCACCTACTCGATCGGAGTTTGTTCGATTTCGAAAATCTGACTACAGGCGATTCGGATAATATAGAGGACCCAGACATCTAATTCGATACGGAGGTGGCTATTCCGGGATAAGGTTCTTAAAAAGATAGCGCTGAAAAAAAAGCCCCGATCAATCCTTGATCAGGGCTACCTGGGGGCTACTGGTGGAGAAATTAATTTCCAGCTCATCCTTGAGTACACATCCCTGTGATTTCATCCCTGAGAATACATCCTTTTAAACTCGTCCTTGAATCTACATTCCTGAACCTTCATCCCTTTAAGTTCATCCTTGAATCTGCTTACCTGCGGATTTAATTGTTTTCCCTTCCTAACGACCTGTCCTTAGCTCGTGATAGTATAGTGACATGCGATAGATGCATTTGATATCGTATCAAGGCTGATTTGATGTCAGTTGAACCTATTTAAAAATGTAGGTGAAATCTTACATTTTTGAACTTTCTCGCAACTCACGCTGTGCTAAATTGGCGATGTTGAAAATAAAAACTAACGACTAATTATGCTCTTTCCTGCCATACAACCCTATAAAACTTCGCGATTTCCGGTATCCGATATCCATACGCTGTATATAGAGGAGTGTGGCGAGCCCGACGGAGTGCCGGTTGTATTTCTACACGGTGGACCGGGTGGTAACTGTGAGCCCGGACATAGGCGGTTTTTTAATCCGGAGGAATATCGGATTATTTTGTTTGACCAGCGTGGATGCGGCAAATCGAAACCACACGCGTCATTGGAAGAAAACACCACCTGGGAATTAGTAACGGATCTGGAGAAAATTCGTCAACACCTCGGGATAGATAAATGGGTCGTATTTGGTGGGTCGTGGGGCTCGACACTGGCCCTGGTTTATGCTGAAACACATCCACAAAGGGTGTTGGGTCTAATTCTGCGGGGGATTTTCCTGGCTCGCGATGAAGATGTTCGTTGGTTATTTCAAGGTGGGGCCTCACGCTTATTTCCGGAAGCGTGGCAGCATTATCTGGATCCAATCCCGGAAAATGAGCGCGATGATATGGTTGGTGCTTATTACCAACGACTGACCAGTGAAAACGAAATTACGCGCATGGGAGCCGCTAAAGCCTGGTCGATCTGGGAGGGGTCTACCGCGACCCTGCTGCCCGATAAATCTGTTATAGATCATTTTAGCAATCCGCATATAGCCTTGAGTATTGCGCGTATCGAATGTCACTATTTTATCAATCAGGTTTTTTTAACACCTGGTCAGATACTCGATAAAATAGATAAACTGAAAGATATACCCGGATTTATCGTGCATGGTCGCTATGATGTGGTCTGCCCGATTGACCAGGCTGTCCTGCTCAATCAACACTGGCCAGAGTCTAAACTCGTGGTAATCGACAATGCCGGTCACGCGGTCACCGAGCGAGGCATCAGCGAAGCCCTGGTCGACTGCTGCAAACAAATGCTTGAAATTTTGTCGTGATTGCATTGTTGCAACGCGTGTGCGAGGCAAGGGTTGATGTTTCAGGTCGGTGTATTGCCAGCATTGGTCAGGGAATTCTTGCACTGATCGGTGTACAAGCTGGTGACAATGAAGACACGGCTGAACAATTTACTGCACGTATCATAAATTACCGGTTGTTCGCCGATGATCAAGGCAAGATGAATCTTTCTCTGCTTGATATTAAAGGCGGATTACTGCTGGTACCGCAATTTACCCTGGCTGCAAATACCCGCAAAGGCCGCAGGCCGAGTTTTACTTCGGCGGCACCCCCTGCGATTGGCGAATCAGTGTTCCAGTCGATGCTGGACTTCGCTAGAAACAGTTACGCTCGGGTGGAGTCGGGTGTTTTCGGTGCCGATATGGCTGTGCATCTGATCAATGACGGTCCCGTGACATTCATTCTTGATTAAACTGGCTCGATTTGCTCAAAATATGCATTCAAATACTGCCACGCTGATCTTCACCATAGTCTTGATTATTTTTAGTGCTGTTGTTAACAGCGCTGATTTAGAGCGTGAAAAACGCATGGCGCTGGAAATAGCCGATTCGATTTTTGATGGTAAAGTCGAAATGCTCAGCGATGGCGATCATGATTTTCTCAGCATTTATACCGAGGCCGAAAAAGCCACACGTGGTGTATTAATCATTCATGGTCGAGGGTTTCATCCTGACTGGGTTGATACGGTACAGCCCCTGCGAGTGGGTCTGGTTGATTATGGATGGAATACGCTATCGATCCAGATGCCGGTATTAGCTAAGACAGCCAAATACTACGATTATCTGCCTATTTTCGACGAAGCTATCCCTCGAATCGAAGCCGGATTGGCATTTTTGGAAAGTCGCGGGAATGCTGCTGTAACCATTGTTGCACACAGCTGTGGCGTACACATGTCGATGCATTATTTGAAGAAATTAGGCGAGGCAGGATTATCGGCTTACGTCGGCATAGGCATGGGTGCAACCGATTATCGGCAGCCGATGCCCGAACCCTTTCCTTTAGGCTCGCTTAGCATGCCTGTTTTCGACATTTACTGGGCTGATGACTATCCCGCGGTACATCGTCTTGCCCCCGAACGCTGGCAACAAATTCAAAAAGCGGGTAATCCGTTATCCCGGCAAATCGTGGTAGCCGATGCGGATCATTACTTCACCGATCGGGGTGATGCCCTGGTAGAAGCAGTCGGCGGGTGGCTGGATGGTCTGGATATCAAGATGACAGACGAATCGAATTGAGCCCTATATTAGAATTATAAAAGGTCGAATTTCATCGGCAGGTCGATTATTATCACCTATCATTTTAGATTTACGTCAGAATCCTAATCCCATGTCAGATCGCATTGCTACTGTCGCCAGAGAAACTCTTGAAACTCAAATCAGTGTTTCAATTAACCTGGATGGTACTGGCCAGTCCAGTTTCGGGACCGGGATTCCGTTTCTAGACCATATGCTCGATCAAATAGCCCGCCATGGGCTCGTCGATCTCGAAATTAAAGCCAGTGGAGACTTGCATATAGATGACCATCACACGGTCGAAGATATCGGTATCTCGCTGGGCCAGGCGTTTAGCCAGGCATTGGGCGACAAAAAAGGCATCATGCGTTATGGACATGCCTACGTTCCGTTGGATGAAGCCTTGTCTCGTGTAGTGATTGATTTTTCCGGCAGGCCCGGGATTGAATATCGGGTAAAATTTCCACGCGCACGAATCGGTCAATTCGATGTCGACCTGTTTCATGAATTTTTTCAGGGCTTCGTCAATCACGCTTCGGCGACCCTGCATATAGATAACTTGCATGGCACAAATTCCCACCACATAGCAGAGACCATGTTTAAGGCCTTTGGGCGTGCGTTACGCTTTGCAGTATCCAGGGATGAACGAATGGCCGGGGTGATTCCGTCTACTAAGGGTTCGTTATAGGTCATGCAAAGTATCGCGGTCATTGATTACGGCATGGGTAATCTGCGATCGGTAGTCAAGGCCCTGGAACATGTGGTTGGCAAAAATCATAAGGTGGAATTAACCTCGGTTCCGAAGCGGGTGATGCAGGCAGATCGCGTCGTATTTCCCGGCCAGGGGGCCGCTGGTGATTGCATGCGTGCAATCGACGAGTACCAGTTGCGCGAGACCATTATCGAAGCGGCCAGCAGCCGCCCGTTTTTAGGGATTTGCATGGGCATGCAGGTCCTTGTTGAACACAGTGAGGAAAATCAGGGCACCGATTGCCTCGGATTTTACTCCGGGCAGGTTCGCTATTTCGGTGACCGTCACCATGATAGCGATGGCGAAAAACTGAAAGTGCCGCATATGGGCTGGAATCAGTTGTATCAGACCGGCCAGCATCCCTTGTGGAACAAGATCGACGATGGCGAAAGATTTTATTTCGTACACAGTTATTACCTCGAATCGGCCGACAATAATCTGCCAGCGGGTGAATGTGAATACGGGTATCGGTTTACCAGTGCTATAGCCAGGGACAATGTTTTTGCACTGCAATGCCACCCGGAAAAAAGCGCCGAAGCTGGGCTTCAGATGTTATCAAATTTTGTAAAATGGGACGGTCAGTCGTGATATTGATTCCTGCAATAGACTTAAAACAGGGGCAGTGTGTGCGTTTACGACAGGGACGAATGGAAGAAACTACAGTCTTTTCCGATGACCCGGTGGCGATGGCGGGTAAATGGGTTTCGCAGGGTTGCAAGCGACTCCACCTGGTAGACCTCGATGGCGCCTTTGAAGGCAATCCGGTGAATGCAGATGTCATCGAAGAGATTTCATCCGCCTACCCGGATTTGCCGATCCAGATTGGTGGTGGCATCCGTACCGTGGAAACCGCGGAGGCCTATTTAGCGGCAGGGGTCAGCTATATCATTATCGGCACACAGGCGGTCAAAAAACCGGAGTTTGTCACCGAGTTATGCGCCGAGTTTCCGGGCAATGTAATCATTGGCATCGATGCGAAAGATGGCATGGTTGCGGTGCAGGGATGGTCCGAGGATTCGGACCAGTCTGCCGAACACCTGGCGCAGCTTTTTGAAGATCAGGGCGTATCTGCGATTGTATATACCGACATCAGCCGTGATGGCATGATGCAAGGCGTTAATCTGGAAGCCACGAGGCTACTCGCCGAATCGGTCAGTATCCCGGTAATTGCTTCCGGGGGTGTTACCGATATGCAGGACATTAAGAATTTAAACAGTGTTAAACATGCAGGCATCGAAGCCGTGATCATCGGCCGGGCATTGTACGAACGTACCATCAGCCTGCCAGAAGCGCAGCGCTACATCGACGAACACTAGTGCTCTATCCATGTGATAATTACGGATTCAGCATCCCGGTGGTGTTTTGCAGTAAGGCGCAGTGCGAAGGCAATGGCTATACCCTTGGCGAGCACTGGAACGCAGATGCGGGACACAACAGGGATGCCCTTTGGGTTAGCTTGTCAACGCCCACGGACTGCGTTACGCCTCTTGCCCAGGGAATTGGCCATTGCCTGCGAGGCGCGCCTTGCCGTGAACTTTGACAAGCTAACTGAACTCGCAATTATCACATGGATAGAGCACTAGGATGCCACTGGCAAAACGAATTATTCCCTGTCTGGATGTCGATAATGGTCGCGTAGTTAAAGGCGTGAAATTTGTTGAAATACGTGATGCCGGCGATCCGGTTGAGATTGCGCGGCGCTATAATCAGGAAGGCGCAGACGAATTGACATTTCTCGATATCACCGCGAGTTCGGATGATCGTGAAACCATGGTACATGTCGTCGAGGCGGTTGCCAGTGAAGTGTTTATCCCACTAACAGTCGGGGGTGGTATTCGTGAAGTGGCCGATATTCGCCGCATGCTGAATGCGGGTGCGGATAAAGTCAGTATCAATACGGCGGCCATATTAAATCCGGAATTTGTCAGAGTGGCTGCGGATAAATTTGGATCACAGTGCATTGTGGTAGCCGTGGATGCAAAAAAAGTGAGCGTAAATGGCGGATCCGATCGCTGGGAAATTTTCACCCACGGTGGTCGCAAAGCAACCGGAATAGATGCAATCGAATGGGTGGATAAAATGGACCAGTTCGGTGCCGGAGAAATCCTGCTCACCAGTATGGATCGGGATGGCACCAAAACGGGTTTTGATAATGTACTAACACGAAGTGTTTCCGAAGCAGTTCGGGTGCCCGTGATTGCCTCGGGAGGAGTCGGTAATCTGCAACACCTGGCGGATGGTATATTGGAGGGTAAGGCCGATGCAGTGCTGGCCGCGAGTATTTTCCATTTTGGCGAATATCGAATCAGTGAAGCGAAAGCATATATGCAGGCGCTCGGTATCGAGGTTAGAACCTGATGGATGGCTGGCTTGACGAACTCCAGTGGAATGATAATGGACTGCTGCCGGCGATTGCGCAGGACATCGGAAGCGGTGATATTATGATGATGGCATGGATGAATCGAGAGGCACTGGCTTTGACAAAAGAAAAAGGGCAGGCAGTTTACTGGTCACGATCACGACGTAAATTGTGGTTTAAGGGTGAAGAATCAGGCCATAAACAGGAAGTCGAGGAAATTCGAATCGATTGTGATGCTGATGTCATACTGTTACAAATTCGACAAATCGGTGGTATCGCCTGTCATACAGGTAGACGGCGATGCTTTTTCAGGGTGCTAAATGATGGTGAATGGCAAATAGATGAAGAAATAATCAAAAATCCTGAGGAGATTTATCAATGAGTAATGATATAATCAAACGCTTGATGGTGGTATTAGAACGGAGAAAAGATGCCGAGCCTGAGACGTCATACGTCTCAAGTCTGTATCACAAAGGGCTTGATTCAATACTAAAGAAAATCGGTGAGGAATCATCCGAGTTAATCATAGCCGCAAAAACAGGCGACAAAGAGCAAATTGTTTATGAAACAGCTGATCTTTGGTTTCATTGTCTGGTTATGCTGGCTCAACAGAATTTAGATGCGCAGCAGGTGCTGGATGAACTGGATCGTCGATTCGGGTTATCCGGAATCGACGAAAAAGCCGCGCGACAAAAGTAAATTGAGGTGAGAAATGGGTTTTGGTGGAATTAGTATCTGGTCGTTATTATTAATCCTGGCGATTGTAATATTGCTATTTGGTACGAAAAAATTACGTAATGTTGGTGCTGATTTAGGCGGCGCAATCAAGAATTTTAAGAAATCGGTGAAGGATGAAGAAGCAGCTAAGAAATCCGAGGATGCTGACCCATCGATTATCGAAGGCAAGGCGACAGAAGAAAAAGACAAAGTATCTTAAAAGGTGCCTCTAAAAATGCGCTTTTTCCGCGATAGCTGCGCCTGCTCCGTGCTCGGATCCTCATGTATTTATCATACACTCCGGTCCTGCGCGCGGAGGTTACTCGGGCTTTGCCCTCGCCCTTCTGGCCTGCCTTCGGCTGTTGTCTCCGCTTCGCTCCGGCTCTTTGCTCTAGCGAAAAAATCACTATTTTTAGAAGCACCTTTGGCTTCAGTGTTTCTAAAAATTTATCCGTGACATCTTCACAGCTAGAGTCATCTAATGTTTGATATGGGTTTTACCGAGATGATGCTGATAGGCATTGTCGCATTGGTGGTGATTGGGCCTGAGAAGCTTCCCGGGGTTGCGCGCACGGCTGGAAAATATTTTTCCAGGCTGCGTAATTTCATGATGAACGTGCGAGCCGATGTCGAGAGTGAATTAAAAGCCGATGAGCTTCGTGAAATGTTTGAAACGCAGCAAAAGGAATTGCAGTCTTTAAAGGAAGTGGTCAGCGATGCTGGTAAGGACATCGGTCTGGAGGACATCCAAAATGAAATGTAAGATATCGCGAGTTCAATCGATGATGCAAAGCCGACATCCGATCCGGAACCTAAAGCTAAATCTGCGACAAAGGCTAAGTCGGCAGTCAAGGCTGCAGCAAAATCAAAAACCGGGGCTAAACCTGGAGCCAGGCCCAAGGCAGCTACAAAACTGAAATCTAAGGCAAAGCCGAAAACCAAAACCGGGGTTAAAGCCAGGCCAAAATCAAAAGTTGGTTCTGCGGGCAACGCAAAAGCCGCCAAGACGGTCAAAGTTCCTAAGATCAGGGCAAAAAAGGCTAAGCCAGCCAAAGTCCAAGCGAAGTAGGCCTGCCGGCATGAGTGAATCCGAGACAACAAAAGAACCCAAAAGCGGCAGCCTAATGTCACACTTGTTCGAATTGCGCGACAGGGTTGTGAGAATGGTATTGGCGATTCTGGTGATATTTCTCGGCCTGTTCTACTGGGCCAACGATATATATTCCTATCTTGCCGCACCTTTGACCCGTCATCTGCCCGAAGGCTCGCAAATGATCGCGATCGATGTCGCTTCGCCTTTCCTGACCCCGTTCAAACTTGTCTTGATGCTATCGGTATTTCTGGCAATGCCGGTTATTCTTTATCAATTTTGGGCATTCGTAGCGCCTGGTCTTTATAAAAATGAAAAACGCCTGGCCGGCCCCTTGCTGGTGTCTAGTATATTGTTGTTCTATGCCGGTATGGCGTTTGCCTATTACGTCGTTTTCCCGCTGGTATTTGGGTTTTTCACCTCAGTCGGGCCGGAAATGGTCACTATATCGACCGACATAGGGCGTTATCTTGATTTTGTGCTGGCGCTTTTTTTCGGCTTCGGAATCGCGTTCGAAGTGCCTATTGCCACGATTATCCTGGTTGCGATTGGCTTAACCACGCCCGCCAAACTGGCAGAAAAGCGCCCATACATCATCGTTACCGCATTTATTGCTGGTATGTTCCTGACCCCACCCGATGTAATATCCCAGGTGTTGCTGGCGATACCGATATGGATATTATTCGAGGCTGGAGTTATCGCTTCTGCCATCATATTTAAAGAGCGGCTGGCAGAAGCCGAAGATGATCTCGACGATAGCGATGATGTAGCAAAGGAAGATTCGGACTATCATCCGCTCAACGAGGAAGAAATGAATGCTGAACTAGATAACATTGAAGCATCAGAAGCTGACGATACAGAGTCCGTTCAGGCAGATGATATCGACAAAAAAGACAGCTGACGAAACCTTGCAAGTCGGCTGGCAGGAAAATATCTCACTCTTTGTTACCCCACAGGAAAATTTACGATATGATTTTTGACCTGGTTCAGAGGCCCGATTAAATCACTGATGTCGACCAACTCCAATGCACTTAGAAGTCCCGCATTACTTATTATCCTGGATGGTTTTGGACTGAACCCCAGCACGAAAAACAATGCGGTTGCCGAGGCAGATACGCCTAACCTCGATCGCTACTTTTCTTCATATCCGATGACCAGGCTCGAAGCATCGGGTCCCGGTGTCGGTCTTCCAATAGGGCAAATGGGTAACTCCGAAGTCGGCCACATGACGATTGGTAGTGGAACTATCGTCAAGCAGGATCTGGTGCGTATCGACGAGGCGATCGAAGATAAAAGTTTTTTCAAGAATCCGGCGTTACTGAGTGCAATCGGCTCGGCAAAAGCGGCCGACCGTCCCCTGCATTTGCTCGGGCTGGTATCGGACGGTGGTGTACATAGCCATATCGACCACTTGAAAGCTCTGATCAGCTTGTGTGGTCAGCATGGTGTTGTGCCCCAGGTACATATGATCACCGATGGAAGAGACACAGCGCCACGGGCGGCGTTGGACTACTTACCGGAACTGGAGTCACATTTAGAGCGCTGCGGTGGTTACATTGGTAGCATTTGTGGGCGATACTACGTGATGGATCGAGATCATCGCTGGGAACGCACGCAAATTGCCTGGGATGCATTAGTCCTTTCCCGTGGGAAACAGGCTGCATCTGCGACGCAAGCCATCGAACAGAGTTATGCCGGGGAAATTTCCGACGAGTTCATAATGCCTGTATTATTGCCCGGGCATGTAGCGATAGAGGGTGGAGACGAACTGGTATTTATTAATTTCCGCAATGATCGTACAAAACAATTGTCGGCCGCGCTGGTATATGAGCAGTTCGAGGATTTCGAGCGTGGCATCGACTATCGACCCATCACTGTAACCTGTATGACTTATTATGATGGCAAACTCGAAGCGCCGATTGCTTATTCGCCGATTCGGCCCGAAGTAACGCTGGCTAGCCTGGTCAGCGAATCCGGTTACAAACAATTACATTGTGCTGAAACCGAGAAATATCCGCATGTCACCTTCTTTTTTAATGGTGGCAGGGAACATTGCTTTGTCGGCGAAGAGCGAAGTCTTATCGCGTCACCCAGGGTCGCCACTTATGATCTGAAACCAGAAATGAGTGCAGCCCAGGTCGCCGATACAATGGTCGAAGCGCTACGCTCGCATCAATATGAATTCCTCGTGGTTAACTTTGCCAATGGCGACATGGTTGGGCATACTGCGGTGCGTGACGCGGTTATTAAAGCCGTGGAAGTACTCGATAAGGAAGTTGGACGAGTGCTGGATATTGCAGTCGAGTTGGGATATGCGGTGGTACTGACCGCCGATCATGGTAACTGCGATGAAATGGTAGACCCTGAAACGGGCGAACCGCATACTCAACATACCCAGTACCCGGTTCCC
>Ga0164320_10000847_pt1 | contig 10622 bp, 10 predicted proteins | sample GuaBasSediGuay11_FD_113736 | JGI IMG/M metagenome (GOLD analysis project Ga0164320, IMG submission 113736) | Subseafloor sediment microbial communities from Guaymas Basin, Gulf of California, Mexico - Guay11, Core 4567-28, 0-3 cm | ecosystem: Environmental > Aquatic > Marine > Hydrothermal...
GGCAACAATAGCCTGGTTTGGAAGTTGGGGAATGGAGGCACCCAGTTATTTGTTTGGGCGGTTTTCCAGGCCTAGCTTTTTTCTCCAGGGCGGCCGAACATCGATTTCAGTGAGCACACCAAAGCCCTCTTCGGCGAGCGCCGCAACAACTTTATCCTCAACTGTTGGCAAATCAGCGTTTACTTTTATGGAAAAACTATACATATTTAATCTCCTGTTTCAATTTAAGGCTCTTCGGGATAATTCATGGGTTAATACAAAGGTGGTTCTCGCCAGGGCGCGGAGAACGCAAAGGATTTTATCTGCATATTCAATTAGATAAAGCATTTACCATTTATCTCTTTGCGTGCCTGGCGGCTTTGCGAGAGCATCATTATTTTCAGGTTTACACGTTAGCATTGATTTCTCGATCTTGATACCATAAAAGTCACGTGAAATCATACGCTTATCTGTTTTCTCCTATTCGCCTTACCCACTAATTTTTCGGACGAGGCCAATTTATTAACATTGAATAATTCCCCAGTGATATCTCAGAGGGCGATTAACAAAAAATGTTATTCGAAGTTTAATTTTATTTAGCGATATAGACAAACCAATAAGGTTTCGGTTGCCTGATTTTAGGATTTTTTAATCTTTGCGGTGCGTAGTGCGGCATCGTAGGTTAGTAACAAATTCTGGCGTATCTGCCATCCGGATTTCAGTTTTCGACCATCTTTGTGCCTACTTTGGGAAAAATCCGCGTGCCTTCGTAGACGATTTTCCATTGGTTATTGTCCTTATACCAGTACAACTCTTTGGGGGACTTTAGATCGAAGTTATTACTTTCGTAGTTCTGCCTGAATTGCATCAAAACCAGATTTTCTTCGCTGGGATAATTGAAGATATTCAGCTCGCTGTATTCGACCGCTATTCGGGTTTTGTTACGGTTAGCCCGGCGTTTGTGGCCATCCCATTTTTTGAAATCACGGTTATACGCATAAAATTCAGCCTGCGAATAATTCTGCCGATATTGATCATGACTCAGGCTTTCCCAGTCGCTTATCCAGTTATCCAGTATCGCTTTCATTTCCCTGCGTTGCTGCTGCCACTGATTCTTCGTCAACCAGTTCACCTGTTGCGCGACGATAACCGGGGTATTGATGTCCGCACTGATGTATTGATCGATGTTGGAAAAATCCGGGTTGCTAACCACAATGCAGCCGTTGCTGGCCAACGGCGAGCGGTTATAAGTATAAGAGGGTGTACCGTGTATCCAGATACCGCCGCCGGTGCGTTGTTTGCGAACATCCCAGGCATTCGGATAGCTAATCGGAAATGCACCTCTACCATAGAGGTCGGGTAATTCCTGATCGTCGATATATCGGGTGACGTGGTAAATGCCAACCGGTGTTTTCTGATCGCCTCGCTTTTGCTTGCCCGGACCCTTCAGGCCAATGGTAATAAAGTAGTCGGTTTCGAGTACTGGCATACCGTTCTGGTTGCGATAAACATAAATTCGTGAATTTTGTTGGTCTACCAGGATCATATAGGGCTGACTTTTAGCCATGAAGAGAATATTTTCCGGCAACAGGTTCTTATAGGTCGAGTTTTTACCGTGCTGCCAGCGCAGCTGAATTTCCTGGGTAAAGTCGCGTAATGCCAGGTCTGTAGAAATACCAGAGCCAATTTGAGCCAATGGTCCGGTTTTCGCGAGTAGCAGGTCCGCGTATAACATTTGCCCCAGTCGACTATTTGGATACTGCTTGATCAACTTGCGAGTGCTATCGAGAGCCTGAGCGTGATTCAAGGTCTGAATATTTCTGATAGTATCGAGGATGCTTTGCTCATAACTGACCTGCAACTCGGCGGCAAAAGCAGGCGACTGGAAGCACAGCAACAACACGCTGATGAAAAAAGTTTTCATAATACGGATAATACCCGCTCGTCGGTAATTTTCCATTTCGAATTGATACGGCTTAAGCCGAGCCGCTTGATTACCCGATCGCTGTAGTCAATTGAATCAAATGATTGCTGGAAATCGATAATAGCAAGATTTTTGGTTTGCGCACGAATCTGAATATTGCTGACGCCGATTTTGATAAATCCCAGGCGTAACAGGCGTTGCTTACGCTGCTCGACCCATTTTGCGTGTGTCGCATAATTACGTTTATGCTCGGTAGAATAATAGCTAATGTAGGCATCGAAATCCTTTTCACTCCATGCTTGTGCCCAATCCATTACGCGTTTCGCCAGTGTCACCCCTATCGCAGGATTTTCGGTAAGTTCCGGCTGTGAAATATTACCGACAATCCTGTTCTGCCCCAGGGGTGTTAACCGGGTCAGGGCCGTCAACTCTATCCTGTTGGCATAATTTACTGGTTCGTTGGTTTCGCTCACCGCGCGACGATAAGCTTCGCTCGCGATGCCGGTATATATACTGCTCAGGTTCGCATACGCGGTAGCGTAACTGCGGTGTGAATTGATTGCATTAATCAGTAATTCACTAGCCTTGTCATAATCACCTTTGGACAGGTATATCATGGCCAGATTATTTCTTGGTTCGGGTAGTTCGGGATTCCAGCGGATGATATTTTGATAGTGTCTGCTTGCTTTATCCTGTTGCCCGTTCATTTGGTATGCGTAGGCGGTTAGAAACTCAATTTCAGGATTCCCTGAGTGCTTTTTAAGCAAATGTTCACCATTGAGTGCGGCCTGGTCGTAGACTTTTTGATCGATTAATAACTGAAGGTCTTGAATAATACCGGCCGCTAAGACCGGACCAGTACACAAGTAGAAAATAAATAAAAAGATTAAGCGTTGCATTTCCGCTGCGACAAATTGAGCAGCGACGGAGTATAACAAATAAATTTATCGACTCGGACAGAAATTGAATAAATTGTAATTAAATCTTCAAAACTTGATGTGATATAGGAAATAATCCAAAGCTACCGAAGTCCTTTTGACATCATTCAACCCGGTCTTGCAGTCGAAATATCAGCGAGCTATCGGCAGTTTTCAAAATCAGGTTATTGTCGACATCGATAGAGATTGTAGACTCCAGGGCAAATACCTGTAAAAGCAGTAACTCGATATTATTTTGCTCAGGCTTGCAGAACATCCTGGTAGTGGCCACGGGGTCAATGATGAAACGATCTTCGCGTAAATCTGCCTTACCCTGGAATCGATTGCAGCCCAGATGTCCTGAGGCCATCATTTGCTCGCCAATCTCCAGCTCGGGAATTTTGCCGTCCAGCTTTGCGGCTACAATTTTATTGCCATTGATACTTTCCAGTATCCATCGATGATGCTGCAAGTCACCCTGTGTCACAATCTTTGTTTCGTCACATAAACCATAAAGCCTGGATACGATGAACAAACCATCGTAGTTGGCAGCAAAACCGATCGCCTGTTTCGCGGCCAGGTCTCGATTGATCTGGCCTTCAAGCACGACGCAAATAGCTTCATAAGCTTTATCGGCATTTTCCTTCACTAACTGTTTTAACTGTTGTCGTTGTTGTTGGGTGGTCTCCGGGCTTAACCAGTAACATTGTGAATTAATCTCCGGACAAAATACATTTACCTCATGGCCGAGGCTGTATTGACCACGATAACGAAGGATTTGATCACTTGCCCAGGTGGGGAAAACCACGCTCAGAAAGAGTATAAATGCCACCAGCTTTTTCAATACAGGGCCCGGCCACAGCCTTTGAGCGTTTTACCATTGAATTCGATGAAAACGCTTACCTCAAATTTTTCTCCGCTCATGCTGTCGGTACAATTTATTCCTTCAATGGTCACTTTCAATTCATCCTGCTTGACTGAAAAAACCGATTTACGTTGATCCTGAAAAACCTCGGGTTCAACATATGGATACTCGGTTTTTGTTTGGCCGGTATTGGTGACTAACAGGATTTTTACACCAGTTGTCATTTCCAGTAACCAGCCCGGTTCCTGGCCGATAGCGCGAAACGCGACACCTCGTAATTTGGCTGCATGCCATACATTACGCGCGGCGATTTGTTCCTCACTTTCCGGTTCACTTCCGGCATGGACCGATAAAGACAAGGTAAACAAGGCCATGATGCCGAATAAGATGGTTTTCACCGTGCATTCTCCATATGATCTATGCAGCCGTTAATCTGCGATAGTTTACCTGGTCAATTGAATGACCCGATAGGAAGGGGCAATTCTAACATTTTCGCGTAGGCTTCGAAATAATCAAGAGAGCATTTAACCGCCTGTCATTATCATGCGTTTGTACCTGGTCGATTCAAGTATTTTTATCTACAAGGCGTGGTATGCGCCTGCGCCTGGGCAGGCCAATATCCGACAGCAATCTAACCAGGCATTTATTGGTTTTAGCGACTTTGTTTACCGCCTGTTGACCGAGCAAGCGCCGAGCAAACTGGTGTTTGCTTTCGATGAAAGTCTCAAACAATCGCAGCGTAAATTGGTATACCCGCAATACAAGGCTAACCGTAGTCCTACGCCGAATGAACTCAAACGTCAATTTGGCTGGTGCCAGCAGTGGATTGATTTACTCGGCATAACCAAGGTAAGCAGTGATAGCTGGGAGGCCGACGACCTGATTGGTACACTCGCTGCTTTGCACCGATCGTCTGAGCTGTCGATTTCCATCCTCACCGCAGACAAGGATCTGACCCAGTTAATCCGGGAAGGCGATTTATGGTGGACTTTTTTCGGTGATAAAAAGCTCGACTATCGCGGCATTGTAAAAAAGTTTGGTGTTAAGCCTGAGCAGATTGCCGATCAGCTCGCGCTGGCCGGAGATAAGGTCGATAATATTCCTGGGATTCCACATGTCGGCGTCAAAACAGCGGCTAATTTATTACGCAAGTTTGGCACGCTTGAGAAACTACGCGAAAATCTGAGCGCGGTCGGGGATATGAAGTTTCGTTATGCGGCGAGGGTGCAGCAGTCGCTGACCGAGCATGTGGCTATTCTCGATATATCAAGCCGGTTAACGCGGATCAATTGTGAGGTTGAGGCAATGCGTGAAGTCGATATCGAACGCCGGAATCCGGATAAAATACGCCTGGAGGAAATGATGCGCGAACAGGCAATGGACCCGGTGCGGCAACAGAAATGGGATACATATCTGGAGGCGTATTAGTAATATGTCGACTATCATCCTGTTCAATAAACCCTTCCGGGTGCTATGCCAGTTTAGTCCTGTCGAGGGTAAAAAAACCCTCGCCGACTATATCGATTTTCCCGGGGTCTATGCGGCGGGGCGCCTCGACTATGAAAGTGAAGGATTACTGGTATTGACCGATGATGGCAAATTACAGGCGCGCATCGCTGAACCACGTCATAAACAGGCCAAATGTTACCTGGCCCAGGTAGAAAACATTCCCCAGCGTAAGGCGCTGCTTGCTCTCGGGCGTGGTGTGCAACTCAAGGATGGCCTGACTCGTCCTGCTCGAGTGCAGTTGATTGAACAACCCGACTGGTTATGGCCGCGTCAGCCGCCGATCAGACAGCGTCGAGATATACCGACGCAATGGCTGGAACTCGAAATCACCGAAGGCAAAAACCGCCAGGTACGGCGCATGACCGCCGCGGTGGGCCACCCGACGCTACGCCTGATCCGTATCCGGGTGGCAAGCTGGACGCTAGATGGATTACCACCGGGCGAATATCGAAAGGGTATTGGATGAACTCGGTCGACTTGCAAGTAGTGCAGCAACTGCTGGTTGATAAAATCGGTGAAAAGCTCGGCAGGCTTGAGGCGAGCCCTGTTTCCGGTGGAGACATTAATCGCGCCTATCGGTTGAGCGATGGACAGCAACATTTTTTTATTAAAACCAATAAGCGTGAACGTTTGTGGATGTTCGAAGCAGAAATGCACGGTTTGGACGAAATTCAACGCAGTAACAGTATTCGGGCACCCCGGGCGATTGCCTGTGGAATTACCGGTTCGCAAGCTTTTATCGTCATGGAATATCTCGAATTATCGGGCAGGCCGGACCCGGTCCGCCTGGCGCGGCGGCTCGCGACCATGCACTTATGTACGCAGGATCAATTTGGTTTTTCGATTGATAATACTATCGGCTCAACGCCGCAAATTAACGGTTTCTCCCGGGACTGGGCAGACTTCTGGCAGCATAATCGACTCGGGTATCAATTATCGTTGGTTAAAAATAACGCTTACGGCAAGGAGCTATTTGATGTCGGTATGCGTCTAAACGAGCAAGTCAGTAGTTTTTTTAGTGACTACATACCAGTAGCATCGCTGTTGCATGGTGATCTCTGGGGTGGCAACCAGGGTGCCGATAGCGCGGGCAATCCGGTCATCTACGATCCCGCCTGCTATTACGGTGACCACGAAACCGATCTGGCGATGATGGAATTGTTTGGCGGCCCAGGGGGGCATTTTTTTTCGGCTTATCGGGAGGTTTTCCCGATCGATGATGGGTATCCTGTGCGGCGGGAACTGTACAACCTTTATCATATCCTCAATCATGCCTTTTTATTTGGCGGTGGATATGAAGCCCAGGCCAGGCGCATGGTTGATCATTTACTTTCGCAGCTGTAAATCAGTAGTAACTCCGAAACAATAAAAGTCTTAGTGCGCGAAAACATGCATAGAACAAAACTTCCGAAAGAATAACTGCGGTCGTGGCTAATGCCGGCGCCTCCGACGCTTGACGACTCTAGTCACGACCCGGTGCTCACCCCGCGCCTGCGCCTTAGCGCCTTCCGAGATCTCGCCCAATACCCGTTGGATATCGTCCAGGGTTGGCGGGGCAGATATCGGCGTGCTATCCAGTGCCTTACGCATCGCGACAACGTGTTCGGCCGATGTGCCGCAGCAGCCGCCGATAATTCGAGCGCCTGCGTTTCGTGCCATCACCGCGTAATTGGCCATAATTTCGGGAGTGCCGTTGTAGACGATCTCACCATCGACGAATTCGGGAATACCACAGTTGGCCTTGGCGATTAATATCGACTCGGAGCCGTCAGTCGCATTCAATTTTAAATTGAGTACTGCGGCGACTACTTCCGACGCGCCGATACCGCAATTTGTACCGCAAGCGTGAACATGGGGTTTTAACTGCTGGTCAAGGGCCATCAGGTCAGATGCGCCGACGCCCATCATGGTGCGGCCGTTGGTATCAAGACTCATTGTGAAAACGATAGGTAATTCGGCTTCTCGGGCGCCTTTCACCGCGAGCTCCACTTCTTCGAGTGAAGACATGGTCTCGATCCATAATACATCCGCCCCACCTTTTTTGAGGGCTAGTGCCTGTTCGGTGAAGGCCGCTACCGCTTCATCGGGTTGCATTTCGCCCAATGGTGCGAGGATCTCGCCAGAGGGTCCGATTGATCCCGCAACAATTACCTCTCGACCGGAATCTGCTATTACTGCCTTGAGGATTTCAGTCGCTGCGATATTTAATTCGGCGACCCGATCCTGCGCGTTGTGTAATTTTAGGCGGTAACGAGTGCCTCCAAAAGTATTGGTCAACACGATGTCGGACCCAGCATCGATGAAGCTGCGGTAATGTGCCGCTACTTTATCAGGTTGATCGACGTTCCAAAGCTCCGGTGCGTCGCCGCTTTGCAAACCCATCGCGAACAGATTTGTGCCGGTCGCGCCATCGGCGAGCAGGGTTTGTTTTTCGTTCAACAGTTTTTCGAATAGATTAGGCACGTTGATCCCAATATCTGTTATTTTTCCAGAGATGTCCATATTGGGTTTAACCCGCATATTGCTTGAAGGGAACGAAGTTCAGGGAAAATATGGCAATCAAGGGGGATCGATCAAAATTGGCAGCCAGATTTTTCCTGACTTCGTTCAGGTACAAACTGTATTTTTCATTATTCATGATTTTCGTGCCTAACTGTTTGCAGCTAATCATAAATATCATAAATCCTTACCGCTTTCGTGCAATATGCGGGTTAAGCTACCCGCTTACGCTCAGCAGGCCCATGCTGGTAACCGAGGTTGGGCGCCAGGCGTTTTTCGGCAATCTCTGGATCAATAGCCTGTCGCTCTGCATAGTCAAGTAATTGATCCCGGTCTATTTTGCCTACACCGAAATATTGCGCCTCTGGATGTGAAAAGTACCATCCGCTAACCGAGGCTGCCGGTAACATTGCGAGTGTTTCGGTGAGCCCGATCTGGGCGGACTGCTCCGCATTTAACAGTTTCCATATCAGTTCTTTCTGGCTGTGATCCGGGTTGGCCGGATAACCGGGAGCCGGGCGGATGCCTCGATAGCGTTCCTTGATTAAATCTTCCTGATCGAGCGCCTCATCTGCCGCGTATCCCCAGTGGATCTTGCGTATTTGTTCGTGGAGGTATTCGGCAAAGGCCTCTGCGAGTCGATCGGTCAGCGCTTTTGCCATCATGCTGCTATACACATCGTGTTCCTGCTCGAATGCCTGCACCAGGCGATCCAGTCCAATGCCAGCGGTGACCGCAAATGCGCCGATGGTGTCGACAACCCCAGATCCCTGCGGTGCGATAAAGTCGGCTAACGACAAATTGGGACGATCAGCCGGGTGCACGGTTTGCTGGCGCAAGCCGACAATTTTAGCCAGCACTTCCTGTTTGGACGTGTCTGCATAAACCTCGATATCATCGGCATCAACGCTGTTGGCCGGGAACAGGCCAAATACCGCATTGGCCTTGATGGCGCCGGATTCGAAGAAGCTTTGTAGCATTTTCTGTGCATCCGCGAATAGCTGTCGGGCCTGCTCGCCAAACTGTTCGTGTTCGAGTACGCGCGGATATTTTGCTCGTAATCCCCAGGTATTAAAGAACGGAGTCCAGTCGATATAATCGACTAGTAGGTCGAGCGGAAAGTCCGTCAGCACCTCGACACCGTACTGCTGTGGCACCGCGGGCAAACAGGTTTTCCAGCTGGTTTCGAGTTTGTTGGCGCGTGCGGCCGCAAGTGACAGGAATTGACGTTTTTCTATCTTCGCAGCGAAGCGTTCGCGATAGTGGTCGTATTCCTGTTCGAGTGCCTGCAAAAAAGGCTCGCGTTTGTCCTGGCTTAGCAACTGATTCACCACGCCGACACTGCGCGATGCGTCTGCTACATAAACAACTGGGTGGCTGTAATGCGGGTCGATCTTGACCGCGGTATGCATCTTCGATGTCGTCGCACCACCGATCAGCAGTGGAATGCTAAATCCCTGGCGTTGCATTTCTTTGGCAAGGTGGGACATTTCCTCTAGCGATGGCGTGATTAAACCCGATATGCCAATAATGTCCGCATCGTGCTCACGTGCGGCCTGAAAAATGGTTTCAGCATGTACCATTACACCCAGGTCGATGACTTCAAAACCATTACATTGCAATACGACGCCAGCTATATTCTTGCCGATATCGTGCACATCGCCTTTCGCGGTAGCAAGCACAATTCTGCCCTGGCTTTTACGCGACCTGGATTTTTGCGCTGCCATCAGCGGTTCCAGCCAGGCGACAGATTTTTTCATCACGCGTGCCGATTTGACTACCTGTGGCAGGAACATTTGCCCCGAGCCAAACAGATCGCCTACGACATTCATGCCATCCATCAATGGGCCTTCGATCAATTCCAGTGGTGAACTGGCCTGTTCCATCGCCTCGGCCGTATCGGCAACTATATGATCGGCAATTCCCTTCACCAACGCGTGTTGCAGGCGCTGGTTAACCGGCCAGTCACGCCAGTCCTCGGCTTCCTGTATTTTTGTTTTACCACTATCGCGGTATTCTTCTGCGATCGCGAGCAAGCGCTCGGTGGCATTTTTATCGCGGTTAAAAACTACATCTTCAACCGCATTGCGCAAGTTTTCGGGTATATCTGCATAGATCGCCAATTGCCCGGCGTTAACTATACCCATGTTCATACCGGCCTGAATTGCGTGATACAGAAATACCGCATGGATCGCTTCGCGTACCGAATTATTGCCACGAAACGAAAACGAAACATTCGACAGGCCACCCGATACCAGGGCACCCGGTAATTTTTGCCTGATTGCCCGCGTGGCTTCGATAAATGCATTGGCATAGTCGTTGTGCTCTTCCATGCCGGTTGCGATAGCAAAGATATTCGGGTCAAAAATGATGTCTTCGGGCGCAAAGCCGACACGTTCAACGAGGATGGTGTAGGCACGGGCGCAGATTTCGACCTTGCGCAGCACGGTATCGGCCTGGCCGTCTTCATCAAATGCCATCACCACCACAGCCGCGCCGTAACGCAGGCATAATTTTGCCTGCTCGATAAACTCGGTTTCACCTGCTTTGAGGCTGATTGAGTTCACCACGGATTTACCCTGCACGCATTTGAGTCCGGCTTCGATCACATCCCAACGCGAGGAGTCGATCATTATTGGAACTTTTGATATATCGGGTTCGGACGCAATCAGGTTTAAAAATCGCTGCATCACTGAGACTGAATCGAGCAAGCCCTCGTCCATGTTGATATCGATGATTTGAGCACCGTTTGCTACCTGTTGCCTGGCAACGCCGAGCGCTGCCTCATAGTTTTCCTCTACGATCAAATTTTTGAATATTGCCGACCCGGTAACATTGGTACGCTCGCCGACATTGACGAATAGTGACTCGGCGTCGATCGTGCAGGGTTCAAGGCCGGATAATCGGCATGCGGTTTTAATCTCTGGTA
>Ga0164320_10000848_pt1 | contig 10620 bp, 6 predicted proteins | sample GuaBasSediGuay11_FD_113736 | JGI IMG/M metagenome (GOLD analysis project Ga0164320, IMG submission 113736) | Subseafloor sediment microbial communities from Guaymas Basin, Gulf of California, Mexico - Guay11, Core 4567-28, 0-3 cm | ecosystem: Environmental > Aquatic > Marine > Hydrothermal vents...
AATCGAGGTTTTAGCGAAGCAAAAATGACGGAAGAGTCGGCAAAAGAAGAGATTCTGATCAACGTCACGCCGAGCGAGGTGCGTGCTGCCCTGCTTGAGAATGGCGTTTTGCAGGAGGTCTACATTGAGCGAGCCGCTCGCCGCGGATTGATCAGCAATATCTACAAGGGTCGCGTGTCTCGAGTGTTACCCGGCATGCAGGCGGCCTTCATCGACATTGGCCTCGAGAGAACGGCGTTCCTGCATGCCTCTGATATCGCCTCACCCGATGTCGTCGAGAATGGCGACGAGGTGCCGAACATCAAGGATCTGGTTCGGGAGGGTGACGGCATTATGGTACAGGTCGCCAAAGACCCACTCGGGAACAAGGGTGCGCGGCTCACGACCTATATCACTCTGCCGTCACGGCATCTCGTGCTTCTGCCGCACAGCGACAGTGTCGGTGTTTCGGCTCGAATTGAAGACGAGGCGGAGCGTGAACGACTCCGCGGCATGGTTGAGGGTTTGCTTGAAGAACACGGTCTCAAGTGCGGTGCGATCGTCAGGACGGTGGCGGAGGGAACGTCGGAGGAAGCCGTCTCTCCTGACTTGCGCTACACACTGAAGCTCTGGGACGTTGTTCAGCAACGGTGCGGGCTCGCTAATGTAAAAACACTGGTGCATGAAGATCTTTCGTTGCCGCTTCGGGTCCTGCGCGATCTGGTTACGACAGACGTGGAAAGAATCCTGGTTGACTCCGCGCCTGATTTCACTGCGATGCGCGATTTCATCGGAACCTATTTGCCGAATGCTGAACCGATGCTCGAACTCTATGAACGGCGTCGTCCCATCTTCGATTTGCACGGGGTTGAGGATGAGATTAGCCGTTCTCTTGATCGAACAATCCCTTTAAAATCCGGAGGTTATTTAATTTTCGATCAAACGGAAGCGATGACAACCGTCGACGTCAATACGGGCGGCTATGTTGGTCACAGAAATTTGGAAGAAACCATCTATCGCACCAACCTCGAGGCCGCGGTTGCCATCGCCAGACAGCTACGGATCAGAAATCTGGGTGGAATCATCATCATCGATTTCATTGATATGGAAGAGGAGGACCACCGCAGCAACGTTTTGCAGGTACTCGAGAAAACACTCTCTCGCGACCACGCTCGCCACCAGATCACCCCGGTGTCGCCGCTCGGATTAGTTGAAATGACTCGCAAACGGACACGCGAGAGTTTGCAGCATGTTTTGGGAGAGGATTGCCCCGGTTGCAACGGTCGCGGTTTCGTCATGACAGCAGAAACGGTCTGCTTCGAAATCTTCCGGGAGATCATCAGGCAATCACGGCAGTTTGAGTTCGAAGAGTTACTCATACTTGCGCATCAGGACGTTATCGAGATGTTGCTCGACGAACAGGCAAGAAGCCTTGCCGAACTTGAAGAGCAAACGAGTAAATCTATTCGCCTGCAACCCGAGTCACTGTATCTTCAGGATCAGTTCGACGTCGTCCTGATGTGAATACGAGCCGCTGATCGTCATGAAAAATATCCTTCGCCGCCTGATCAAGTTTCTAGCCTACGTGGCGGCATGCATTGTGATCCTGCTGGCTATCGCCGTTGGACTGATTCGATTGTTCCTTCCGCGGGTGCCGGAATATCAGGACGAAATCAAAGAATGGGCCAGCGCTGCTATCGGTATGCAGGTCGAGTTCTCGGACATCGATCCGCGCTGGGGACTTCGCGGTCCTGAGTTGCTGTTTTACGATGCCGAACTAATTCGGCTCGGAAGCGGTGACCGCATTGTTGCTGCAGAAGAAGTCAGAATCGGCGTCGGCCTGATGCGGCTGATATTTGAGCAGTCCCTGGTCGTCGACCGCCTGGTTATTCGCGATACCAGTGTCGAAATTCGCCAGCTTGAAGACGGCAGTTTCTGGTTTCAGGGAATTTCCACTGAAGAGCTCATGGATTCCTTTTCAAGTGAATCGGAAACGCCGGTGTCCCGTGAGGTCATCGGGGAAGACATCGAATTACGGTTTATGCAGCCAGGAGATCAGAACCCGCATTTTTTTGACGTGCCGCGCGTCAGCGTCAGCATTGACGAGAACAGAATTGCCGCAGATGCCGATATACGCCTGCCGGAGGAACTGGGTCGGCAGCTGAGCGTGTCAGCGACACAGGTTCTGGAGGCACCGGTCGATGAGCGGTCCTGGGATATTTTTGTCGATGCCGACGACATCAGTTTGCCCGGGTGGTCGGAGTTGTCGCGAGGTAGCCGGCAATTCGTATCCGGAACTGGAGACATGGAGCTCGCCCTGGCTATCACCGACCAACGTGTCACAACGGCCACTGCAGAACTCGACTTCGTTAATATCGCACTTGAAGAAGACGTGTTCTTTGACGTCGGTGGGCGTATTGAAGTTGATGTGTCGGAAAACGACTGGCTTCTGGCCGCGAATGAATTCAGTGTTTCATTACAAGATCACGAATGGCCGGAGACCACGTTGCGAATTGAGGCCGGCGTTGACCGCGATGGTAGTGTGGTCATGCTGGATACGACGGCGTCGTATCTTGTATTGGATGACCTTCGCTTGCTCGCGCCCTGGCTCAATGACGAACAGAGGTCGGCGTTGCGCGATTTCGGGCTGTCGGGAGTTATCAGAAACCTGATTGCAACGGTCTCAGAGATCGACAGCGATGCGCCGCGATTTAATATTTCGGCCGAGCTTGATCGTGTCGGGATAGCTGAGTCGCCGCAAAGACCCGGTATCCGCGGTTTCTCCGGTCTAATACGGGCGAATCGATCAGGTGGTCGACTCGAAATCAGCTCGAACGATCTTGACATACGAGCATCCGAGTATTTGCCTGAAGTCATCGAGATCGATGAAGCCAATGGGACGGTCATCTGGCGCAACAGTAATAATCGGACGACGATTCTGTCCGACAGTATCGCGATCACGAGCGAAGTCTTCGACAGCCAGAGCAATGTCCAGCTGCTCATCCACAAAGACGGCTCGTCACCCGAGATCGACCTTGCCAGCACCTGGAGCATTTCGGACATCGCTGCAGCGAAGCGCTATATCCCGCAGAAGGGTTTGAAGCCAAAATTGTATGACTGGTTTCAAATGGCGCTGGTCGACGGTTCGATATCGCGTGGCACGACGACACTGAACGGGCCATTGGACAAGTTCCCGTTTGACGGTGGAGAAGGGCGGTTTCTGATGGAAGCCTCTGTTCGCAATATGACGTTCAAATACCACCAGCTATGGCCGGCAACCGAGCAGTCGGACATGGAAGTCATACTCGACAATGCGCGCTTGTACACGACAGAGAATCGCTCCAGTAGTGCCGGTATTCCGATTGTGAGAGCGAAGGTAGATATTCCGGATCTCCGCGACCCGGTATTGAATATTCAATCATTCTCGACCGCAACGCTGGACGCGATTCGGGAGTTCTCGAAACAAAGTCCGATATCGAAAGTTTTTGGCGGGCAGCTCGACCGGGTCGCCATTTCGGGTGACGCCTCGTTTACTCTCGACCTGATCGTGCCGTTGAAACGGGAACGAATTCAGGAATATGAATTTGTTTCGCGCATACGCAGCAACAACGGAACGTTGGCCATCGAAGGCTTCGACCCACCGATTACCGATTTGATCGGCGAGGTGACCATTGAGCGTGACCACATTTCGAGTGAAGGCCTCGCCGGGCGTTTTCTGGGTGAGCAGGTCAGCATTGCACTGCAACGATCAGATGATCCGCGGTTCAGCATCGTGGCGACCACCGATGGCACGGTTACGGCCGACGGAATCATCAATGAACTCGGTATGCCATTGGAAGGGTTAATCAGTGGCACCACAAGTTACCAGACGCAAATTCTGTTCCCGCACAGCAAGGTTGATTCTCCGCCGCCTCTGACGATCAGAATAGACAGTGACTTGGATGGTATGGCTTTTCTGCTTCCCGAGCCGGTCGGCAAGATTGCGGACTCTGCGCTGCAGGTATCGGGCGACATACGATTTCTACCCGACGGGGCGGGTATCGAGAGCGCTGGATTTGCCGAGAACCGGATTGCCTGGGAACTGGTATTCAATAAGCCGGATGCTGGTGAGCCGAACGACGGTGAGCCGGATCAGCAAGGCTTCGATTTCGATCGCGGCGTTGTCGCATTGGGTGGCCATGTTATGGAACCGGCCGATACCCGCGGTCTGCACATACGAGGTTCGACTGACGTCGTGCGATTGCAGGACTGGTTGAGTATTTCCCGCAGCGGCGAAAAGAAAGTGGGCGCTGCGGCGCATATTCGATCCATTGATCTTCTGGTGAAAGACCTGTACATCGTCGGGCAACATTTGAAAGCGCATCGCGTGAAGGTCGATCGCAGTGCGCAGGACTGGTTGGTGCAGCTGGACGGCGAAGACGTCGTGGGCTCGGTTTTCGTGCCTTACGATTTTGGTGGTGATCGCGCCATGGTTCTGGATATGGCCAGACTGCGGCTTCCAGGTGACGAGGCGGCCACAGAGTCGGAGTCCGATCTCGATCCCCGCAAATTGCCGCCAATGCAATTGAACGCAGCGGAGTTTGCATTTGGTGATCGCTACCTCGGTGCTGTTGAGGCGACATTGGAGAAGACTGAAAACGGTCTTGAGGCAACAATAATCTCGACAAGGGATGCGACCTTCGGAATCGTCGGTACAGGCCGATGGCTCGCTGACGACGACGACCCGTTAGGTAGCCATAGTTTCATCACAGCAACACTGACAAGCACAGACGTCGAACAGACTATGGCGAGGCTGAACTACACACCGGGTATTGTCAGCGATAACATGAGCATGATTTTTGACCTTAACTGGTCCGGCAGTCCTCGAGCCGATTTCTTTGACGTGCTGGATGGGGAGGTGCAGGTCCGATTCGGCGATGGTCAGCTGGAAGAGGTTGAACCGGGTGCAGGCCGAATGTTCGGGCTGATGAGTATCGTTGCGTTGCCGCGTCGGCTTTCGCTCGATTTTCGCGATGTGTTTTCCAAAGGATTCGGATTCGACGAAATTGCTGGCACCTTCAGGATCGACGACGGCGTTACCTACACGTGTGATCTGTCACTCGAAGGCCCCGCTGCCGATATCGGTATCGTCGGTTCGGCGGATATCGGCAGTCGTACGTACGACCAGACAGCGATCGTGGCGCCAAATGTCGGCAATACACTTCCCATCGTCGGCGCAGTGGTTGCGGGCCCGCAGGTTGCGGCTGCTTTGTTGATATTTTCGCAAATATTTAAGAAGCCCCTGCAGGAAGTAGGGCAGGTTTATTACGCTATCGGTGGGTCATGGGATGAGCCGAGCGTGGATTCGACAGACTCGGCGGCATTTGTTGCCAGCGGCGAAATGGCGGGTTGCCTCGGCGTTGGAGAGTAGGGGAAAAAGATGCGCATAGCAGCAATTCAAATGAACAGTGGCGCGGACGTCACCGCGAACCTCGAATTGGCGGACAGTCTTCTCAAAGATGCCGCCGCCGATGGCTGCGGTTTAGCGGTTCTGCCGGAAAACTTCGCGTTGATGCCGGCGCGGGGAAGAGACAAAGCGAGAATCGCTGAGGAGCCCGGAGAGGGCCCCATACACGCTTTCTTGTCGGCTGCAGCGCAGCGCCACGGTCTTTGGATTATCGCTGGCAGCATGCCTCTCGTGTCGCCAGAGATTGATGCCGAGCGTGTTTACGGCGCGTGCCCTGTTTATGACGCCGCCGGTGAACCACAAGCGATCTATCGCAAGATCCATTTGTTCGATGTCGATCTTGTGGATAAGCAGGAATCGTATCGGGAGTCGCGCTCAATGTACCCTGGCGAAGACGTTGTTACCGTGGATACGCCTTGCGGGCGCATCGGCCTGACGATCTGCTATGACGTGAGATTTCCTGAGCTGTTCCGCCAGCTCGTGGATGCTGGCGCGACGATGTTTACCGTGCCCGCGGCGTTTACGGTGACAACCGGGGAAGCACACTGGCACACGTTGTTGCGATCTCGCGCGATCGAAAATCTGGCGTATGTGGTCGCACCGGGGCAATATGGCGACCATCCTGACGGTCGATCGACGTACGGGCACTCACTGATCATTGACCCCTGGGGCCGCGTTCTTGCACAAGCGGCTGATGGAAACTGCTTCGTTGCGGCGGATATCGATCCGCAGCTGCCAGCGAAATTACGCAGTGAGTTCCCGGCGCTTCAGAATCGACGTTTGTAAATTAAGCGGAACGAAATCTTGAATAAGAACGAACCATCGATCGATTCCCTCATGTCGCGAATGCTGGAGCCTGCAGGATTGGACGAATCCGATCTCAGCACGACACTCGGCAGCATGATGAAGGGCGGCGTTGACTACGCCGATCTGTATTTCCAGGTTAGCCGAAACGAAAGCTGGACCCTTGAAGACGGCATTATTCGTGAGGGTAGCTTCAATCTGGATCAGGGTGTCGGCGTACGCGCAACCAGCGGGGAGAAAACCGGTTTTGCCTACTCGGACGAGCTGGTTATGCCAGCACTTCAGCAGGCCGCCGGTGCGGCTCGCGCGATTGCTCGCCAGGGACAGGACAAAAGTGTTCAGGCCTGGAGTCGCACCGAGGTCGCTCCCTTGTACCCGAGCGATGACCCAACGACGAGTATCGGCGATTCGCAGAAAACAGCATTGCTCAGCGAAATCGACGCGGCAACGCGCGATCTCGATAAGCGCGTAGAGCAGGTTATTGTCAGTCTCGCGAGCAGCCAGGATCTGATTCTGGTCGCGGCGTCAGATGGCACGATGGCCGCGGACATACGTCCGCTGATTCGGCTGAACGTCAGCGTCATCCTTGAACAGGATGGACGACGTGAGCAGGGGTACGCGGGCGGTGGTGCGCGAACCAGTCTAAACTATTTCCTGGACGGTGATTTGCCGATGGACTTCGCGCGCGAAGCAGTGCGTCAGGCGATCGTGCAGCTGGAAGCCCAGGCGGCGCCCGCAGGCACAATGCCGATCGTCCTCGGACCAGGCTGGCCTGGAATATTGCTGCATGAAGCCGTGGGTCACGGCCTCGAGGGTGACTTCAATCGCAAAGGGACCTCGGCTTTCAGCGGAAAGGTCGGGCAAAAAGTCGCCTCAAAGCTTTGCACGATTGTGGACGATGGCACGCTGTCGGATCGTCGCGGGTCCCTGTCAGTTGATGACGAGGGAACCCCCGGGCAGTACTCGGTACTGGTCGAGGACGGCGTCCTGAAGGGTTACATGCAGGACAAGCTGAATGCTCGCCTGACGGGTGTCGAATCGACTGGCAATGGCCGGCGAGAATCGTTCGCCCACGCGCCAATGCCGAGGATGACGAATACCTACATGCTCGCGGGTCCCCATGACCCCGAGGAAATAATCGCATCAGTCGACAAGGGCATATACGCGCCGAATTTCGGCGGCGGCCAGGTTGATATCACCTCGGGTAAATTCGTGTTCTCCGCAAGCGAGGCCTACCTCATCGAAAAGGGCAAAGTAACCACCCCAATCAAAGGCGCAATGCTGATCGGCGACGGACCAGAAGCACTAAGTAAAATATCAATGGTCGGTAACGATCTCGAACTGGACTCAGGTGTTGGCACCTGCGGAAAGGAAGGCCAGTCAGTACCAGTGGGCGTTGGCCAACCAACATTGAAAATCGACGAAATAACTGTCGGTGGCACAGGCTAGATGTGAGAACTGATAAGTGTTTTGCTTCTTCACGGGACACAGGCGAATCAAAACACTTATCAGTTCTCACATCCAAACAGCGCTATCGCTTTGACATAAGTTGATTTTCGAGTACTTCACAACAAACAATGTGAGACAGCTCACTGCATTCAACATAGTGCTGCGGTAGATTTTTGTTATCTCATGGAGGCAGATGGCAATGGCATTCGAAAATACAATAACAGAGCAGGACATGGACGCTAACTCACAGGCATACGTGCAGGGTCTGCGGGGCGATTGGGGCGAAATTGAGCCGGATTTGTCCGTTGACGGCCTTTCAGAATCAATACTTTCGAGAATTATGGGCTTGTTCGGCGGCAAGAAATCCTGAACAAAAACCAGATTTCCACTGGACAATAGCTCCCCGCTATGGAGAATGAAACGACCCCGGGGAAGATAAGTACTGCGCCATGTGGGTCTCGAAACCAATCTACGAAAGCTTACCCTACTTCTATCTGACGATAGGGGCGCTCTGTCTGGGCGCCTCGATGTACGTCAACCACTGGCATTGGCCGACGATTTGCTTCGTTGTCGGACTGGTTTGTCTTGTGGCGGGACTGGTTGTATTTTTGAAGCGTCGTGACTATCGCGTCACCGATAAACGCACTGGTCAGCGGCAGGATTACTAGGGCTTACTTCTCGTTGACAGCCGAGTCCTGATTGTCATCAGCGTTTTCGGAAATATCCTCAGTGATCATTTCGCTACCATCAATCACGCCTTCGTGACGAAGGTCGTGGTAGACAAGCTCATGCACTCCGAGCGAGACAACATCGCCGTCTCGCAGGCGATATTTCTTGACCTGTTTTTCGCCCAGGAAGACGCCATTGGTGCTGTTCAGGTCTTCAATAACGCAGCCGCTCTCATCACTGACCAATTGCGCGTGATGGCGGCTGACAAATTTACTCTTGATGTAGATTTCATTGTCCGGTGAGCGGCCGACGATTACGCGGCCAAGTGGAAAAGTGAGTACGTCAACAATCTCATCGTCGGAACGAATTTCGATCCGGGTAACGTGTGAATCGGTGGTCGGCTGCCGCTCCATTTCCAGCTGGCGTAACTGGTCGTAAATACCTGTGTTGCTTTCGTGTTCCTGCCAGTTCAGCTCTTCGGCGGCGGTAATGATATCGACGGCTTCAACGGTTTCTTTTTCGTCTGCGAACGCGCATAAAAGCGCGGTGTCGCAGAGCGTATTGATGAGTCGTGGAATTCCTCCCGAGAATCGATACACAACATCGAAGCTGTCGTCTGCAAACAAGCCCGCACTCTTGCGGCCTGCCACTGACAACCGTCGCTCGACGTACTCGCGCAACTCACGGCGATCGAGCGGGCCGATATGAAACCGAAGACGAACGCGTTGCACCAGTTGCTTCATTCGGTCTGAATCCAGCGTTTCTTTGAGTTCCGGCTGACCCGACAGAATGATGCGCAGCACCTTTTCCTTGTGCGTCTCGATACCCGAGATCATGCGAACTTCTTCGAGAACTTTCCTGGACAGGTTTTGCGCCTCGTCAATGATGAGCACGACTTTCTTGCCGCTGGTGTACTGTTCGATCAGGAACATGTTGAGCATGTCCAGCAATTCAACTTTTCGCTTGTTGAATGGTTTGAAGCCAAATTCCGTGAGTACGGCCTGAAGGAACTGTGTTGGCGTCAGCTGTGTCTGGGAAACGACGGCGTATACCACGTCATCGTCAACCTCCGACAAAAACGACTGCAACAACGTTGTTTTACCCGAGCCAATCTCGCCGGTGATGACCACAAAGCCGTCGGCCAGCCAGATCGTTGACTCCATGTAAGCCTTCGCTCGCGCGTGCTGCTTGCTCCAGTAAAGGAACTCGGGGTCGGGCGTCAGCCGAAATGGCTGTTCCGAAAGCTTGAAGTGTTCGAGGTAAGACATCACTGGCTCAAGTTTACCTGCTTTTGGACCGCGTGGGCTATGGGGTGTTCACACCCTGTCGGTTGCGCTACGTCACACTATTGTCAATTTTCTCGACAAGCTGATCGCGTTCCTCTGCGGTGTCTGCAACAACGGTAACGTGGCCGAGTTTCCGCCCGGGCCGCGGTTCCTTTCCATAATCGTGCAACCGGCCGGCTGCCTGCTGCCGCAGTGCTGCCGGAATCTCACCGATCAAATTGACCATGCCGGCATGCCCCTTGCTCGTGGTTGGGCCCAGCGGCAGATTCAGGATGGCACGAAGGTGGTTTTCAAACTGGCTCGTCTCTGAACCCTCGATACTCCAGTGACCTGAATTGTGCACGCGTGGGGCGAACTCATTAGCGAGCAGCTGATCGCCGGTCACAAACAGCTCAAGCGCCAGCACACCGACGTAGTTGAGGTGATCGAGGAGGCGATTTACGTAGGCGGACGCCTTTTCTGCAAGCTCGGGTTCATCAACCGGTGAACGTGATGTCCGCAGGATGCCGTCGACATGGACATTCCTGCTAAGCGGGTAAATGGCGACCTCACCGTCGACATTGCGAACTCCAATGCAGGAAACCTCATAGTCAAACGGGATCCATTGCTCTGCTATGAGTGCCTGGCCCCCGAGTTCTCCCCAGGCAACATCAAGGTCAGCGAGTCCTTTCGCGACGAATTGCCCTTTGCCGTCGTAACCCAATCGCCGCGTCTTGATGACCATCGGAAGTCCCAGTTTCTCGGCGGCATCATCCATATCCGCACGCGTGTCGATCGCGTGATAGCCGGGCAGTGGAATCTTCAGTTCGTTAAATAACTTCTTCTCATCCAATCGATCCTGGGAGTGTCCAAGTGCGGCGGCGGGCGGATAGACCGGCGTTATTCCCTCGATATGTTGCAATGCGTCGACCGGGACGTTCTCGAATTCATAGGTAATGACATCGCAGGTATCGGCCAGCGCAATCAGGGCAACCGGATCATCGAAAG
>Ga0164320_10000849_pt1 | contig 10618 bp, 11 predicted proteins | sample GuaBasSediGuay11_FD_113736 | JGI IMG/M metagenome (GOLD analysis project Ga0164320, IMG submission 113736) | Subseafloor sediment microbial communities from Guaymas Basin, Gulf of California, Mexico - Guay11, Core 4567-28, 0-3 cm | ecosystem: Environmental > Aquatic > Marine > Hydrothermal...
CACTGTTTGACGCCATGGATCGCAAGGAAGTTTACGGGACAACTGGCCCGCGCATAGTGGTGCGCTTTTTCGGCGGCTATAACTTTGCCGAATCCGACCTGAAAGTCCGCGAGATTGCCGCAACGGGATATGACAAGGGCGTCCCCATGGGCAGTGATCTGACAGCCGCGCCGGAGGGTAAATCGCCCACCTTCCTGGTGGCGGCGCTGCGCGATCCGATCGGGGCCAATCTCGACCGCATTCAGATCGTCAAGGGCTGGGTCGACAGCAAGGGCAAGACGCATGAGAAAGTCTATGATGTCGCCTGGTCCGGAAAACGCAACTTCGATAGCAAGGGCAAGCTTCCCGCTGTCGGTAATACCGTCGATGTGACGACGGCTACATGGGCCAATACGATCGGTTCGGCGGAGTTGTTGACCGTCTGGCAGGACCCGAAATTCGATCCGGCGCAACGCGCCTTTTACTACGCGCGTGTCCTCGAAATCCCGACGCCTCCGTGGTACCTGTACGATGTTGTCAAGTATGGCCTGGAGATGCCTGAGGGCGCCCCGAGAGCACAACAGGAGCGCGCTTACACGTCACCGATCTGGTATACGCCCAGGGAATCATAGAGAAGTTTCCCGAAGCCTGCGGTACTTGTGCCGCAGGCCGTCCCGGTCAGGACAGGGTACGAACCGAGTTGGTCAGGTCGCATGAAAATCGGTAGTGTCCGCTTTTACAGCGCCCAGCCCAGCAATGCGGCGACGAGGCTTGCGAGCAGGCAGGCGCCGGCCAGTATTGACCACAGCGATTGGCAATCTGGTTGTGGCAGGCACGGGAAGCTGTTTATGCTGTGCTGGTACATGCGCTGCACATCCTTTTCATACTGACTGAGTTCGCTTCGATCGACGACTTCCCGGTAAGGCATGACCCGCGTGCTGAACTTCAATGCACTGCCTTCCCGCCATACCCAGTCGCGGTATTCGAAATACCGATTGGAAAACTTCTCCGCGGCCGGTTCGATATCGGGATTACGGCAATAATGGACTTCGAGACGATGTTCGCAGGCGCCGTCGGCACAAATCTGCAACGGAAACTTTTCACGCGGCGGCACCGGGTAGTCCTGGTAAAAATCGGTCGTCACGCGAATACGGTCACCCAGATCGTAATGTGCCAGGTTCAGGATTTCATACTGCTCCTCGGTCAACAGGAAGTTCTCAGTCTGTGAATCCTCGATCACCTTGAACGCATCGATCACCGACAGTTCCAGCTCGGTATCGTCCTTCGCCCAGTCCATGTAGCGTTGTTCTACCTCACTGGTTTCCCGCGCATCGAGATGGTAACGCAGGTTGTCGGCGCGATGCGCCAGGTACTTGCGAGTGATGGTCAGGCGACCCCGACCTTGCTCGACGGCGAACAGATCGAAGCGGTGCGTCAACTGGTAGACCTCGCGCGGCAGCTGGTAAGGGATTTCGACCAGGTCTTCGCCGAGCACGTCGAGATTCAGCGCGTAACCGAAATTGAGTTGCGTCGCATGCTCGAAATCGCCGGCCTGCTTTTGCACTGTTGGATCGAAGTAATAGTCTTCGCCGTCCATGCGTACGCGCACGATCATGTGATTGAAGTGAGAGGTGCTGGTTATTCGCATCCAGGTCCCGCAGGAATAGTGAGGCATCCTCGACTCGCTCCTGGTAGTCGACCAGCAGGTAAAAATAAGGCGAATCGGGATGCTTCGATGCCTCGTCGGTATCGAATTCTTTCGGCTTCACCCAGCTGGCCGGGTTATCGATACTGTAGACCTGGTTTGCAGGAACTTCGAGTTTTAGTGTTTCCATGGTTCTCTCCTGGATACGCGGCCCGTCGCTCGCGACGGACCGCGCCGGTAACGGTGCGGGTGCCCAATGGCGCCCGACCGGTCTTAGCGCTGAACGTTGATGACCTTCGACCTCAGCGGCAGGCTGCAGCCATCGTCGAACTCGGCTGCTGCGCGAACGCCTGCCTCGGCGATGGTGCGCGCCGATTTCCTCGCCGCGTAGACCGCGTGCATTGCGCCGAGCGCAAAACGCCGGCCGGAACCGACCGCCCAAAAGGTCTTGTATTCGATGACGCTACGGTAGCTGGATACTTCGAACAGGCCGTTGGCGTTGACGATCAGGGCGTGCATTTGCGTCGATTCGACGGGTTGATCTCGATCCTCGTAGGATTGGAGGAAGTAGTCCCGTTTCATCTTCTGGTGCAATTCCAGTAGCGTGGTCAGAATCTCCATGCGGTTGCCGAAGCGAAACAGTTTTTTCTCCTGTTGCATCAGGTGCTCGAGCACGGTTGAGATTGCACACCAGCCGACCAGGCCGATGACGCTGCCATTGACCCGGTATAACTTGCTCGAGTTCGCCACGTAGCTGGACGACGCTCGCAGCGAACCATAGTTGGTCAGCGAGTCGCCTGAGATGGCGATTTCGCCGTTTTTCCTTGCTGCGCATACGATAGACATGACTGCTTCTCCTTTTATCTACCGGGGTACGGCACCGTTTGGCTTAACCCCGGGGTTTGGGCCGCCCCGTTCAGGGTGGCCCGGTTCATTTACTGCACCGCCGCCTGGTTTCAGCGGCGACGCAGGCGTGCCTGCAGGAACTCCATCTGGTCGGCGAGAATGATCTTGCCGTTCAGCAGCAGGTGTTCCACGTAGCAGGGCGTGTAAGGCACCGCGATCAACTCGACACCCCATTCGGCCGGGGTACGGTTGTTCTTGCGCTGGTTACAGCTACGGCAGGCGCTGGCGACATTGGTCCAGCAGTCGCCGCCGCCGCGGCTCACCGGAACCACGTGGTCGCGCGTCAGAGTTCGTGACGAAAACGTTTGACCGCAGTACAGGCACAGGTGGCCATCGCGTGCGAACAATGCGCGGTTGGTCAGTGGCGGCGCGTAGTCCTGCTGCCAACGTCGTTGTTGTACCCGCGCATTGGTCAGCAGGATGCTTGACAGCTCGATGCTGGAGCGCAAACCGCTGATCGCGTTGGTGCCGCCTTTTATAATTCGGGCATGCTCGCCCAGCGGCGCCAGCACCCGGCCGGTTACAACCAGGTGGACCGCCATTTCGTTGTTCAGCCACGCGCTCGGGTTACCCGCGCGGTCGCAGGCCAGAATCCGGCTGTTGTTTTGCATCTCCTTCATTTCAGTTCCCATTGGCAGACGCCCGCTAAAAAGCCTTTAGCAATCTGGAATACTGAATGGAGAGGGTCGGACCGGGCGGAAGATCCCGCCCGGTCCTGAGGTCGTGCTTATCCTTTAACGCACAAGACCTGTTTGAGGGTGTGCACGGTTTCTACCAGGTCGACCTGGTTTTCCATAACCTGGTCGATGTCCTTGTAGGCACCCGGGATTTCATCGATAACGCCCTTGTCCTTGCGGCATTCGACACCCTCGGTCTGATCGACCAGGTCTTCCCGGCTGAATTGCTTACGTGCGGCAGTACGCGACATGCGTCGTCCGGCACCGTGTGCGCAGGAGCAAAACGACTTCGCATTGCCCTTGCCTCGAACGATGTAGGAGCGGGCGCCCATGGAACCCGGAATGATTCCGAGTTCGCCGGCGCCGGCACGAATGGCACCCTTACGCGTTACGTAGATTTCGGTGCCGTCGTGCATTTCGCTGGCCGTGTAGTTGTGGTGACAGTTGATTGCCGCATCTTCGAGTTCGAAAGGTGGCAGGGTTCGACCCAGCGCCTCGATCACGATATCCAGCATCTCCTGTCGGTTACGGGCCGCGTACTCCTGTGCCCAGTTCAATGCAAACCAGTAGTCGGCGAACAGACCGCTTCCCTCGGTCAGGTACGCCAGGTCTCTATCCGGCAGGTGAACATCGGCTGTTGCGATCACCTCCTTGGCCTTGCTGATAAAATACTGGCCGATTTTATTGCCGATGCCGCGACTGCCGGAATGCAGCATGATCCAGACACGGTCTTCTTCGTCCAGGCAGATCTCGATAAAGTGGTTACCTCCACCGAGGGTTCCGATCTGGCGCGCCCATGAATCCTTTTTGGGCGACTTCGAAGTGATGCCGGGATGTCGATCCAGTATCTCCTTGAGGCCTGGTTCGACTATGCTGGCGCTCTCGAATCGCACTCGACGATTGCTGTGCATACCGAATCCAACGGGTACGTCCCGTTCTATCTGGTTACGCACCTGGCGCAGAGATTCCGGCAATTGCGCAGCGCTGAGTGAAGTGCGTACCGCGCACATACCGCAGCCGATGTCGACCCCGACCGCAGCCGGGATGATTGCAGCCCGGGTCGGAATAACCGAACCGACGGTGGCGCCTTTACCCATGTGCACATCGGGCATGACCGCGATGTGGCCGTGGACGACGGGGAGATCAGCCATGCGCTTGAGTTGCTCGAGCGCGGATGATTCGACCTCGTCGGTCCAGACGAGTACGGGTGACTTTCCTTTGGTGAGTTTCATCTTGATCATGATTGATCTCCTCAGGTCGTTAGTTTAAAGAAAATGGACCGGTAGTGTTTACACACCGCCGACCCGGCGAAAAATGGAGCTGGATGTGAGAGTCGAACTCACGCTGGAGCAAATGCTCTTCTGCTTACAAGGCAGGTGCAATCGGCCAGACTATGCGAACTCAGCAGTGTCAACTTGGTACCGGGGGGTGAGATTCGAACTCACAAGACTCTGGGTCTGAGTCAGAGATGTCTGCCAGATTGCATCACCCCGGCATTTCTGGTAGCTCCGGCTGGTTAAGCGACAGAGCTGTTGTTGGAAGACCCGGGAGGTCCCGCCCCCCCGATTCGAGATTCAAAGTCTCGCGTGTTTCTGATTACACCACGGGTCCAGTGGCGTCCCGGGAAGGATTCGAACCCTCAAATCGTCGGAGTAGAAGTCCGATGCCTTATCCGGTTTGGCGACCGGGACAGAATGGCGCCCCCAGGAAGATTTGAACTTCCAGTCTCCTGGTTCGAAGCCAGGCGCCTTATCCAGTTAGGCCATGGGGGCAAATACCTACAGGGGTGACCGATGGGATTCGAACCCATAGTGACTGGAGCCACATTCCAGCGCGTTAGCCGTTTCGCCACGGCCACACCTGTAGGTACCTGGTATTGGTGTCCCATAGCAGATTCGAACTGCTGTTTCGTGGTAGAAAGCCACGTGTCCTGACCACTGGACGAATGGGACATTGGTACGTCGCCCGGGACTCGAACCTGGATCTGCCGGATTAAAAGTCCGGTGTTTTGACGATTGAACTAGCGACGCATGAATCTGGCTGGAAAGGTTGGGCTCGAACCAACATACGACACATTAACAGTGTGTTCACCTACCGATTAGTGCACTTTCCAAGTGGTCCGGATGACTGGACTCGAACCAGTAACCTCGTGCTTCCAAAGCACGCGCCCTCGCCAGGTTGGGCTACATCCGGAAAAAGGGTAGTCGTCAAAAACGGCTACCAACTGCTCTTCAGGATGCGGGATGATTCGATTCATCCCGCGCCCCTGGAACTGCACTCCGCCCTTGCCTGGGAGACTCGGACTAAAGTACTACCCCTTATCCCTGGCGATCGCTACCTCCAGCCGAGCTGAAGGCGAGGGGACGAGGTTTTTCTGGATTGACCCGTTGCCGGGCGGGGTACCTGGAGTTTTCCCCTTTCATCGTTCGCACGAGTATCCATGCCAGACCACAAAAATATTCAGTATTCCAGATTGTTAAAGAGCGTCGAGCTGCCGAATCGTGGCAGCCAGGGGGTCAGCGCCATAAACGCAAAAACCCCGGTGGTGCTTGCAGGCACCAACCGGGGTTTTGTGGGAATCCTCGGGAGGTGCCTGATGTAGGTAACCTCCCGGAAATAATCTGGGGGATTACCGCATATCGTTTCCTGCCAAATTGTCGGCGTGACAGAACACCGGCATGGCCTGCTCGCAATCGATGGCTATCGCTTTCCGGCTTAAATAGCCGCGGCCACAGTAGAGCGTCAGGCTGTTCAGGCCTGTGGGTCTTGCCGGGCTGTGATTAGGCGAATACATCGTTAAACTCGTTTGTCCGTCATGTTGGGCGCATTCGCGCCGTGAATAATTAGCGGCGTATAATATCCAAAAATTTTGATTTTGCAAGTATAATATCCAAATTACTTGGATTTCGGTTCTGAATGATATGAAGGCAAAAGATAATCTGACGGCCGTCAACGCCGGCAAACGCAATCCGCTCTACGTTAAAATCGGTAAACGCATTCGCCAGGCGCGTCTGATGGCCAGGGAAACCAATAGCCGCGATCTCAGCAATCGGCTCGGCTGGAGCGGCGGGCGGCTGCACAATTACGAAACCGGCCTGTCGACCCCAGGAGTAGAGGAAACCCTGCAATTCTGCGACTTCGTTGGCGTGGAACCGAGTTGGATAACCTACGGTGTCGGTGGGCCGCGACCGACCGAATTGCATTCGCCACGCTACCGCAATTTTATCGACGCCCTCGATAGCGCCGAGAAAGAAGGTTACCTGGAAGAGTACCTTGCGGCGATTAAGCTCCCCATCGAACGCATGCGAAAGTTTCGTAACAATCCGTATTCCAAAATACCGGACCTGATGGCCAGGCGTTGTGAAAAGTACCTCGGCCAACGCCGAGGCTGGATCGATCGGTCTTCGATGACAGGGGAAGCACGACCCCAGCTTTCCGAAGACATCCAGGCCTTGCTGGTGCTGTACGCGAGCTTGACGCCGCAGAATAAAAGCAAGTTCTACGCCATGGGCCAGCTGTTGCTGGATTGACCTCCGCTGGTTCCCGCGCCTATCCCTAAATATACCTGGCCCTGGATAGGAGTTAACCAGCGCGATGAGCCCTGTTAGTATTCGTCACCTGGATCGCCGGAAAACGGCGACATATTCGACACTGGATTGAGCGCATGACAATCGAAACTAGCGAAAAAAGGAAACAGGACCCGTTGTTTCAACCGCTCAGAATCAAGCACCTGACGCTGAAGAATCGCATCATGAGCACCAGCCACGCGAGCGGCATGGACGATGACGGTATGCCGGCCGAACGCTACCAGCGTTACCACGAGGAAAAGGCCAAAGGCGGCCTGGCGCTCACCATGTTTGGCGGCTCGTCGAACGTGGCTGCCGATTCGCCGTCGGTGTTCGACCAGTTGCGTATCGATAACGATCGCATCATTCCCCATTTGCAATCCTTCTCGGAGCGGATCCATGCGCAGGATGCGGCGTTGATGTGCCAGATCACGCACCTCGGCCGGCGCGGCGATTCGACCAACGATAACTGGTTGCCGACGCTGGCGCCGACCTCGGTGCGCGAGACCCTGCATCGCAGCATTCCCAGGGAGATCGACGAGGACGATATAAAGCGCATCGTCGCGGCCTTTGGCGAAGCAGCGCGACGCTGCTACGAGGGCGGTCTCGATGGCCTCGAAACCCATGCCGGCGCCCACCTGATCGGCCAGTTCTTTTCGCCCGATATCAATCGGCGTACCGACAAGTACGGCGGCAGCGTCGAGAATCGCGCGCGTTTCGCGCTGATGGTGCACGAGGCGGTACGCAAAAACGTGGGCGATGATTTCCTGGTCGGCATGCGCATGTCGGTCTACGAGGACCGCGGCGGACTCTCCGCCGAGGACGCGATTGCCATCGCGCAGATCATGGAACGCGAGGGCGCCATCGATTTTCTCAACTGTGTCGCCGGTCGCATGGATACCGAGCTGTTTCTCGCCGAGAAGAACATGCCCGGCATGACCGAGCCGCTGGCGCCTTTTCTGCCGCAGATCGCGGCCGTGAAAAGAGAACTGTCGCTGCCGGTTTTTCACGCCGCCCGCATTACCGATGTGGCGACCGCGCGCTACGCCATCCGCGAAGGCATACTCGACATGGTGGCGATGACGCGCGCGCACATTGCCGACCCGCAAATCGTCAACAAAATCAGGCGCGGTGAAGAGCACCGCATTCGCCCCTGCTTCGGCGCCTCGCATTGCATGTACAAGAAACCTTCCTGCGTTCACAACGCCGCTTCCGGCCGTGAGACCGTGTTGCCGCAGGTCGTCGAACCGACCACCGGTAAGATTAAACACGTGGTCGTAGTGGGCGGTGGTCCCGCCGGCATGGAAGCGGCGCGCGTCGCCGCGGAACGCGGCCACCGGGTCAACCTGCTCGAGGCCACCCCGCAGCTCGGCGGGCAATTGTTGCTGGCCGCGCGTGCCGGCTGGCGGCGCGATATGATTTCCATCGTCGACTGGCGCGTCTCCGAGCTCGAACACCTCGGTGTCGAGGTGCATTACAACACCTATGCCAGTGGCGACGACGTGCTCGCCTTTGATCCCGATGTCGTCATAGTCGCTAGCGGCGGGCTACCGAATTTCGGTGACCTGGAGGGCGAGGAACTGTGCCTGAGCACCTGGGATATATTGAGCGGTGACGCCAAACCCGCAAAGCGGGTGCTGGTGTACGACGGTACCGGGCGGCATGAAGCCCTGTCCTGCGCCGAGTTTCTCGCTGACAAGGGCGCGGCGGTAACGCTTGCCATCATCGATGATCGGGTTGGCGCGGAGATGGGTTATGCCGAGCGGGCCTCGCACCGCAAGCAGGTTTATCTCAAGCGGATAAAGGTCGAGCCCGACCTGGTGCTGCAATCGGTGCAACGCCGCAACGCCGGCCTGGCGGCAACCCTGGTGAACGACCTCACCGACGAACCGCTTGAAATCGAAGCCGACCAGGTGGTGGTCGAACGGGGTACCTTCCCGGTCGATGAGGTTTTCCTGGAATTGAAGGGTGGCGCCGTCAACCGCGGTATCACCGATATCGACGCGCTCATCAATACTTTGCCGCAGCCGGTTCAGGCGGGCGACGAAGGTGGTTACCTGTTGTACCGGATCGGCGATGCTGTCAGTAGCCGTTCCGTCCACGCCGCCTTGCTCGATGCCTACCGCATCACCATTGTTTTATAATCGCACTCACAACAATCGAGGAAGCTGTAATGACAAGTCCAACCATTATGATCACCGGAGCCAATCGCGGTATTGGCCTCGAGTTGACCGAGCAATTTGCCGCGGATGGGTGGGCGGTGCTTGCCTGCTGCAGGAACCCCGTGGAAGCCGAGGCATTGCAAGGTTTGGCGGGGCAGTATACATCCATCGAGATACATCGATTAGATGTGACCGACTACGAGCAGATGGCGACTCTCAGCAAACAGCTCGGCGAACGCGCGATCGATGTGCTGTTAAGCAATGCCGGTGTTTACGGACCCCAGGGGCACGGCTTCGGCGAGGTCGATGCAGCGGCGTGGCGCGACGTGCTCGAAGTCAATAGCATCGCCCCGATGATGCTGGTGCAGGCCTTCGTCGAGCAGGTCGCCGCCAGTCAACATAAATTGATCGCGGTAGTCAGCAGCAAAATGGGGAGTATCGCGGACAATGGCAGTGGCGGAAGTTACATCTATCGCAGTTCCAAGACCACCGTAAACCAGGTCGTCAAGTGCCTTTCCATCGATCTTGCTCCTCGCGATATCAGCGTCATTACGCTCCACCCCGGATGGGTTCAGACCGATATGGGTGGTGCCAATGCGGAGATCAGCGTGGCCGACAGCGCCGGCGGCCTGAAGCGTATCCTGCAATCGGCGGGTCTCGCGCAAAGCGGGCAGTTCCTCGAGTACGACGGCAACCCGATCCCGTGGTGATGGCGGCCCGTAGCCGGTATATTCTTCACTGAAATTAAAAAGAGGCCTGCTGGTGAACTCCGACATACCCCGTGTTATTACGCCCGACGAGATTGCAACCTATCACCGCGATGGAGTCGTGTTGTTGCCGGCAATGTTTGACGGTGACTGGATTGATCTCCTGAACCGCGGGCTGTTAGCCAATTGTGACGCACTGACCGGGCGTTCGCGGGTGTGGGATGACGGTTAGCGTGCGGTTGAATGTATTGCCTGAAACGTTTCTTACCAGCCGTTTACGCGATCCCATTTTTCGACAACAGCACCGTTTTCAACAACATTGAAATGATCGTAAGCGGCGGCGGTCATGCAGGCGTGCACCGGCAGAATGCGCAAATGGGATCCTACCGGGAACAGCGCATAGTCAGATTCATCCCTGATCTGAACATGTCCGTGTTCCTGGCTAACCGAGCTGACATACATGTCGGGAAGCAGGCTGCCATCCACGCGGCATAGCTGGCCATAGCCGACCTCGGGCCGGAACCTGTCCGCGCTCCTGTCTTTCGACAGGGCCAGACCGCCCGCGTCCAGTAAGATTTTGCCTGCTGCCTTGTTGTGGCCGATGACACTGCTCAGCACGCTCAATGCAATTTCCGCGGTTGTGCAGACGCCGCGCGCCTGCTGGTCCATGTCGAAAACGGTATAAACGCCCGCGCGTAACTCGGTAACGCCGGACAAGTCTTCGGCGTAGAGCGCGGTCGGCGTCGAGCCCACGCTGACCGTTTCGACGGGATAGCCTTTGTCGCGCAGGCGCGTGGCGGCGCTGACCACGGCATCGCGTTCCTGTTCGGCTATGTTTGCGATTGCGGCGCTGTTATTGACCCCGTAAGAGTGGCCCGCGTGCGTACGTCCTCCCTGGACGTGAGTCGTGGGATTCGATCTTACTTCCGCACTTTGCCACAATTCCGGACTTTCCGACTACGAGCCAGTGCGCCTC
>Ga0164320_10000850_pt1 | contig 10616 bp, 10 predicted proteins | sample GuaBasSediGuay11_FD_113736 | JGI IMG/M metagenome (GOLD analysis project Ga0164320, IMG submission 113736) | Subseafloor sediment microbial communities from Guaymas Basin, Gulf of California, Mexico - Guay11, Core 4567-28, 0-3 cm | ecosystem: Environmental > Aquatic > Marine > Hydrothermal...
CTCTAGCAGTCGCGTTCGGCATCGACTCAAACTGAGCTTTTATTTAGCTCCTGTTTTAGAAGCTCGATTCGGGGCTTTGCATCACGTGAGTTGGGTTTAATTTCCAGCAAGCGCTCAAATGCTGTGATAGCCCCGCTAAAATCGCGATCCCGTCCGAGGATCATGCCGAGCCCCCAGATCGCACCAAAGTGGCGCGGTTCCAGCGCCAGGGTCTGACGGATGTCCTCAATCGAGCCTTCGTAATCTTGCCGATAATATCTTACGGTTGCGCGGCGGTTCCACCCTTCAGAAAACTCGGGTGCCATTTTAACAACCTGTGAATACTTTTCTTCGGCTTGTGGCAGTTGTCCGGATTGCATTGCCACACCGCCTTCTTCCATCAGCCTGTCAACCTCATCGCGGCCACTCTCGAACCAGATCGCCCAGATGTTGACCTCGGTCTCTTGCAGCTCGCCGTTAATTTCACTGGTCTTCAGGGTATCGAACAGTACGTCCAGTCGAGCGTCTGTCTGATCTGAAAACCCAGGTGCCGGGACTAATAACGCCATTCCCAGAATCAGCTGTATGATTTTCATTTTCACCTCCAGAGTTATTAAAAAGGTGCTGCCGTCACACGGGCACTAGCTTTAAACCTCCGACAGCACCGACTGCCTTTCTAGCTCGTTTCGACGTGCGCTTTGACACGTTTATTGACGATATCCTCCAGTGAAATCGTACCATCTGCTGAGATTAAAATGTACATGCGTAAGTTTCCGGTAACAGATTACTATATTAACCAGGCCTTTTCAGTTTATTTGGCGGGTATTGAGTCTGCCAGCGCAGCCCTGGACAACAATAACCTGAATCGTTCAGAGGGATATAAGATTCGACAGTCATACGGGAACTTTATCTATCTACGCTTAAGTTTCTTAATGCGCTCGATAGTTGCCGGATGGGAAGAAAAATAATTACTAACCGTAGAATCTTCCTCGCTATACTCCGCATCAAGGCTTTTTAATAACTCCAACAGGGGCTCGGTAGAAATATTGTTTTGGATGAGATACCGAATCGCAAAATCATCAGCTTCCGCCTCAAATTCCCGGGAGAACTTTAGTTGTACCATCAATGTTGGTAAGGCAGCCCCGATAGAACTGATTGAGGATATATCTCCGGTAATCGTCACCAGCAGCAAAGCCACAACTGAATCCTGCAATACATGCCGAATAGAATGATGATGCTCGATATGTCCGACCTCATGCGCCAACACGCCAATTAACGCATCATCTGATTTAGCCAGTTCCACTATTTCATCCGTAAATATAATAATGCCAGAGGGTAGCGCCAACGCGTTAGCACCCATTTTTGGACTGCTCCTGAATAAAATTTGATACTCGGCTGTTGTATCCATAACCTCAATGGTTTTCAGGAACTTTGAGGATAAATTTGCCTGGCGATCCTCGCTCAAGCTGGATTCTTCAAAAACGATTCGATCCAGGGTTTCCAGTAATTCCCCGCCCAGTGATTTCTCCAATAATGGAGGTAACTGATTGGCAACCTGGCGTGCCATTTCTGGCACAGCATAAAAAATCAAAACATAAAACACACCTATCGATAATACCGCCACTCCCGCGGCATAAATAAATTTCGATTCACAGCGATGGATAAACTCGAAGAGTCGGGAGGATTTTGGGAGATAGGCGCTAATTGCCGACAAATCTGAAAGCTCGCAGCTCGACCCGTCAGGAAAATATAGTTTCGGCTTTATTTTGCCAACAGGCTCGGTACTACGTAGTTCTTTTATCTCATATCGAAAACTAAGGTTTTCCGCGGTTAAGCGTACAAAGCCGGTTTCGCTAAAATCTAGACTGGCCTCGTACGCCCTGGATGTTTTACCGTCATGCCAGATTACCTCAACGTTCACCCAATGCCGCCGATATCCATATCAAATACATCACCCATTTCTTCACCAAAAGCAGATTCTTCTTCAGCCTTTGCCGCAATAAATGCGTCCAGATCACCCCCGGGTATCAGGTTCAGTGTTTCCATGCGGTATCGCACCATACGAACCCTGCTCCAGGGGATCATTAGGCCTAAACTAAGTGCAATAACGATTATGTTAGAGAAAATAATCCAGGCCATTCGCCCTAGCTTAAGGCTGCTTTCAAATTTATGTCCGCCATCCAGGGTTACGTTGTTCCATACTAAATTCGCTATCGCGGTGCGAAGGTAGATAAAAACACCAAAATACAATAGCAACATCAGAAAATATATTAACACCGGCATTCCTGCCATCGCCGCACCCATGGCTTCCGGATCAAGTTCGACACCACTTTGATTAGCCTGCTCTATCGCGGCTTGCATCTGCATCATCACTGGCATCATTACTACCGCCACGACAATACCGGCACCTATCAATATTCCCAGCGCTATCAGGTAGATTTTATAGAAAGCACCGGCACCAGATTGCAATGAAAAACGACTTTTCCCATAACCCGCGTTAGCTATCAGGAACTTATTAGTCCGGTAAACAAAATAAGGAAAAATCAGACCCAGGGTAAGGGGAATCAATATTCCTAAACCAAGATAAATCCCTGCCGCCTGGCCATATTTCCCATAGAACCGAAACCTTAGGTTGCGATAAGCCGTATTACGCAACCGAAAAGCCATGGCTCGAACAACAATGAATGGTAGGGCAATCATCAATAGTAAAAAAAATATTATTTCGGAGCCGGGTGCGAAGGTCGAAACAACGATGTAGATGATAAATAAAGCAACGGCTATCAAATAGCCTTTTAGTATTGTGATAGGAGAGGCAAGATAATCAAAGTTAAACCCGGCAACATGTGTATGCCCATAAAAATAACGATTGGTTCGGACTTTTGCCCAGGGTGTATAGATACCAAGCGTTAAAATAGTTAACAAAATATTGACTATCCAAATACCAAAAAACTCTGTTGCAGTACCGGTAAACGAGAAATCCTTAGGACTATGACTTTCTATCATGATATTTCCCTAAATTTGGTTAGGCAAATGGCCGCTTTTCGCGGGGATTATCTTGGCGATGCCAGGCTTTTACAGTACATTTATTAAGTAGGAGGTTTCCTGTGGTGTGCTTAAACATCGTAGCATATCTGCAGCTAGCTACGGGCAGCAAGTATATGGCTGTTAATTTATGGTGGTGTTTCTTTGTTGCCCCGATTTCGCCATTGTTAAACTTCTTAAATATAGTGCATTTTCGTTTTAATGTTATCCCCAGGACCTTACCAGTAACGGAGCAAGCGGGTGGAAATCGTCAGTTACAATATTCAGTTTGGTCGGGGTCTGGATCGCAAAATTGACCTCGAACGGATCTGCCGGTCTATCAAGGGTGCGGAAATAATATGCCTGCAAGAAGTCGAGGTGGGCTGGCAACGAAGCGGTGGGGCGGAACAGCCGAAACTGATTTCTGAAATACTGCCAGAGTATTACACCGTTTTTGGTTCCAGCTTCGATGTCGATAACAGCGTCAAAAACGAGGATGGGCAGGTAGTTAACCGACGCAGACAACATGGAGTCATGATTTTATCGGCATGGCCCATTTTAAGTTCGCGTACATTCAACCTGACAAAATTGCATTATGCCGATAAATTTAATATGCAAATGAGCTTTGTCGAAGCGGTGATCAAGACTGAATCTAAAGCGATTCGTGTTTACAACTATCACGCCGGTTATCTGGAACCCGAAGAACGGTTGGACCAGGTGAAACAACTGGTTAAGGTCTATCAAAAGTCCCCGCGCGAACAGGGTGCCTGGTCCGGTAAGCCAGATATTGATGACGATGACTGGAGCAACCGCAGAGAAACACCGGAAATGCCCGATTCTGCAATTGCCTGTGGTGATTTCAACTGTTCGCCCGATTCATCCGAGTACCAGTATTTAATTGGCAATAGCGACCTTGTCGATAGCTGGTCCGTGTCCGATTCAGACAATTTAAATACCACAACACGACGGCGAAATATCACCGAGGATATAAAAGTTGCAGGGAAAATAGACCATATTTTTGTATCGCAGGACCTGGTGGACCATATCCAGCGAGTCACGATTGATCACGACGCAGATGGATCTGATCACAAACCGGTTCGTTGCTTTATGGACAGTTGAAATTATTAGAGGGAAGTTGATGCATGAGTTCCCATTTTAGTATGTGAAGTAGTATATTGGCATTAACAGCGTTCTGATTCTGTTTGGTAAGTGTCGGGCGGACGAAATATATACGCAATGAATTACTTTGATGCCGAGGAATAATCTGTGGTGAAAGTACATAAAACAAACGCGGTAAACGAAATGGTTCATCGTTTTTCCGACAATGCCGGGAATTTATTAGTCGACGCTTTTCATTACGTGGCGCTATTTGCGATTGGCGGCGCTATTGTATGGTCAGCCGCGATCGCATTTATCGAGATGGGCTCTAATGGTCACGCTTCGATCGAGGATATTCTACTATTGTTTATCTATCTGGAGCTCGGTGCAATGGTGGGCATTTACTTCAAGACAAATCGAATGCCGATTCGATTCATGGTTTATATTGCGATCACTGCTTTAACAAGGATGTTAATCGGTGACATCCAGGCTAACCACGAGCCGGACCTGGGCATACTTTACATAACCGGTTCAATTCTGTTCCTGGCCATAGCGAACCTGGTAATAAGATACGGCTCCTCCAAATTTTCTTCTCCCGGACCCAGCGAGGAGAGAAATGATTAAAGCTGATCTGAATTCTCAGGACTTATGCTTTAGTTTCGCTGGTGAGCGCCCCTCTCACATCCGCCGTAAGATTTAGTTAAATATGGTTCCGGGTAACATAGCAGGGTGATGCGATAAGACCTGGACCGGTTTTGCCGGCCTGCCCAAACCTCAGTTCAGCACGAATTCCGACTTGCGAAATCCCTGGATATACAATAGCGCCTTGAGGTCACCATACTCGATTCGGGCATTGGCCTGATCTCTCAGGCTGCCGCTATGATCATGGAATGCCACCCCCAGTCCAGCCGCCTGAATCATCTTCATATCATTTGCCCCGTCTCCGACCGCCAGTACTTCAGCGGGTGACAGATTTTTTTCATCGCATAAGGCCATCAGCGTATCCAGCTTTGCCGAGCGTCCCAGTATCTGGTCCTGCGCTTTTCCGGTCAACTTTCCCTGCTCAAAAAACAGCTCGTTGCCCTGATGGTCGTGAAAGCCTAATCGGGCGGCGATACGGCTGGTAAAATAAGTGAAACCACCCGACACCAGAATACAATATGCCCCGTGGTGACGCATGGTCTGAACCAGCGTTCTTGCACCTGGTTTCAGCGTGATGCGCTGCTCATAGACCTTCTCCAGTGTTTTAATATCCATGCCTTTCATCAAGCCAATGCGTTTACGAAAGGCCTTGGGAAAGCTGATGTCTCCCCGTATAACAGTCGCGGTTATCTCTCGTATCTGCGAACCGATACCAATGGCATCGGCCAGTTCATCGATACATTCCTGGTGAATAATGGTGGAATCCATATCAGAAATAAGCAGTTTCTTGCGTCGTCCTTCGGCAAGCGTGCAAACAGCATCGATTGAAGCTCCAGCTAAAACGCCCCTGGCCTTTTCGGTGATAGCCTCGGCTCTTAAACTGGAATTGATAAAAAGATCACATGCCTCTCTTTCTGCGAGCCAGTCTGTCTCGGCCGGTAATTCCAGGCGCTCAAGCACGCGCTCAATATGAATGGACTCGAGCGATGCTTTTTCTGCATTACCGATCAAGGTCAGCACGTAGGAAGTCATGTAAATTTCACTGGCGAAAGCTATCCTGTTGTAGTAATTCGTCGTTCCTGCGAAAGCAGCGGCCCAACTTCCCAGAATAATTTATTAACAGCTCGTTTCAGGATTCCTGCTTTCGCAGGAATGACGAAATTATTTTGATAAATCAACTATTCAAAAGGATTTCGTCGATTCTGCTCTCCGGGGTCAAAGCCCTATGTCTGGCGGCGCAACACATACCAGCTCGTAGGGAATGCGTTCGCTGATAGCCCCGGTATATTCGAATACATCAAGGCTCACTTCAAAAGCGTCTCGCGTTATTTCCACGTGCGGAGTCCAGCAACCCAGGGCCTGATAGCTTGCGATACAGCTCTCTAATGCTGTTGCATCGATGTTGGGAAAAAATGATTGCTCGGCCGCTGCAATTTCTTTGGCCGAGGCCTGGTTCAGGTAGAGGCGCGCATTCGCATAGGCCCGGGTGAAGGCCCTGGCCATGTCGCTTTCGAGCCACTCGCGTGAAGCGACAAGGCTTGAAAAAGCACAAGCGCCGATCTGCGGGCCCACCTGGGCCACTATATTGCCCAGACCTTCAGTTTCAAGCTGCTGGGGATAAGGCCCTTGTTGTTGAACATATTTCCCTTGTCCTGCCCTGAAGGCCTTATCGATGTCATCCGGACCACCGGGTGTTATCGCGATGATTTTATCGTAATCGATCCCGGCTTTATGGCAGGCATAGCGGAACATCGCATTCGGCTGGCCAGCTTTAAACATAACCACTTCCGCACCCTCAAGCTTGTCCCAGGAAAAATCAGTGTCGGCATCGCGAGCGCTGATAAAAAAACCATCGGCCTCATTGACCTGGGCAAAATGCACCGGATAAGGAGGGTCGCTTCTTTGGGGCGCATTGAAGCCATGGCTGGGTGCTGATTGAGCGACATGGGCGGAACCATCAATGATGGCGTCCACCGCCGATCTACCCGGTGGTGAAACCGACCATTCGTAATCGAGTCCCTGCTGCTTTAGAAATCCCCCGGACATGGTGGCAATAATCGGGGAGTAGAACGCCGAGAACAGGGTGAACTGGATTTTAATTGCAGTCATGATTCGCGATTTTCCGCCAGGTATTATCTATCCGAATCAGATCTTACTACTATTCACCCGATTTAAGCGAATCATTGCGACTTTCGTGCGCGCTTTTCCCGAGACCTAATACTGGCCGGCAATTCTGACTCGTGGCAGACGATGTTTCAGGCGCCGGTGGTCGATTGGTCTGCGCTTTTTTGGCCGCTTTTACCAGGTTTCGAGCAGATTTTCGCCTGGGTTTGGCTAGTTTGACTGGCTTCGATTTTTCCGCCTGTGATGCACCATCATTTTCAGGCGTTTTGGCAATTTCGCCTGTTTCGCCCTCAACTCCGCCCTCCTCCCGGGTAACCGGGGCTGCCTTAACTTCTTCCTGAATCAGCTCTAGCTTTAGCGGTTTCAAATCGGTAGCGATGGTCGAATGCCCCTCGACTCGTGGCCGAAACCGCAAATTGTCTCCAGTCTTTAACCCTTCCAGTCCCGCGGCTTTGACGTCATGAGGGAAAAACATTATGGTACTTTTTTCGAATGCGGGATCATTAACGCTAAGCCAGCCCACCCGGTCCGGATTATAGTGACTCACCGATCCCACGAATTCGAAATTGGCATCGGAACCCTCCAGTACCATGCCACCGGTATTCTTGATCGTCTTCAACGCGGCCTCGAAAGCGGCGCGCTTGGGGTCATCTTTTTGTACCATGATATAGAGCATATGCTTGGCACGGGTACAGGCGACATAGACCAGGCTCGACATGATCGGGTTATCGAGCGGCAAGTTATACTCACTGAGGTTTAACAGGATGGCGATCGGTGTCTCGAGACCCTTGAATCCGCTGATCGTCGCCAGGTCCACCTTGTTGCTGACTACGCCGGAGTTGGAGGATTGAGCCTGATCGGCACTCAATAGACGCAATCCATAACGAGCGATGATATCGCCAGGTTTCAATACCGACTCCGCTGTTTTCGGGTTACGCGCCGATAACAGGGTTACATCGCTGGTGGACACATCCTCTTCGCGAAACAGTTTGCGAAACAGTCTCCCCAGTTTACCGCGGCAATCCTGGGCATCGTCATACACGATAAGCTCGGGAATGTAACCGAGCCTGCCGCAATGGCTTTGTATTATCTGCGACCCGGTACGAAAGCTGCGCGAGAAACTGGCAATCTCGCGAGTGGTGCGATAGTTGTAGACCAGTGGAAAATAAGGCGGCGCAAAGGGCAATACTTCCTCGGGTACGAATCCTTTGTCCGAATCCCCGGCGCCAAAAATACCCTGACTACGGTCAAAAAATATTAGAAAACGACTGTCTTCGGTTGCCAGCACGGCCTCCACTGCTTCCCACCAGAATGGCTGCACATCCTGCGCTTCGTCACAGAGCAGTACATCATAGCGTTGCTCAGATGCGGTGATGGCCTTTATCAACCTGTCCGGCGCCTCATACTGACTCCAGTCCTCACGGCTGCCATCGAAGTCTGGAGGCGGATTCAATAGATGCACACCGAAGCCTTCACCAAGTTCGATATAGGTCTTTACTTCAACGCCACTGCCGGCTTCACTTTTAAGATACTGGTTTAACAGGCGGTTTGAGGACAGCATCAGTACCCGCTTACCCTGGCCACGAAAATGCCGTGCAAGCAGAAGCGCAACCAGGGTTTTGCCGGTGCCGGCTTCTCCCTCTATGGCAAGCCGGGAGGAAGCTGCTATCGGTTGAACCAACGTCTCCTGGATCACTTCCACGTCTTTGACGCGCAAGTCGTGACTGGTGAGATAATCCTTCAGAAATAATTTACTGGTGAAATCCTTGCCCCACAATACGTCGTGTAAATCTCCAGTCACATCCTCGAATTTGAGATGATGTTTCGGCTGCACATGGGTCACAAGATTCTTCAGCGCACTGGCCAGGGAAGCCATTTTCTGCCGACCGATAACTATGGCGGGAACAATAGCGGCCGACTCTTCAATTTCACTCTCGTGCACCGAGGGGAAGGCAACCGCGTGGCTCACCGGCACCTTGATATTCCGGTTCCTGAGCACGCGCCAGAAGCGGCTCTTCCATACCAGCGCCTGCTGGAACGGGTCCTTGATTTTGAAGGTTTCACCATAACGGTTAATCGAATAAAACTTGCCGTTCTGGGCATTGTGACGAATTCGACCTCCTTTGACTTCAATCACCAGCACGCCGTATTGGCGATGGTAGAGTACAAAGTCGATTTCGTTATCTTTCATGCCGCTATCACGGTCAACCGTTGACAGTGTGCGCGAGTAATAGACCGTCCATGCGTCGCTCAGACTATTTCGGCAGGCCTCGTAAAAGGCTTCTTCTGCGCGGCTGGCGAATATTACCCGCGCGCTATCGGTATCGGGGTACATCAGGGCCATGAGTACATATTTCCTATGTCAATATTGCTAACGCGTCGGCGCCACGGAGAATTGAATGCCATCGAAGTCATGCTAACCGTTTTCAGTAACCCGTCGAGGCGAGCCTGATTAAAAAATAATTTCTCCACCCCTAATTGATAGCAGAAAAATCATCTGTTTTTCAAAAATCTCGGGTAATTAAATTACTTCTGGCCTCTCTCCAGCAAACAGGGGGCTAATACCCGGTCAGATCGGCCGGAAGTCTCTTATCGGCAAACGGTGTTGTTATAAAAATTCTAAAGAGTATTCTAGACTGACTGCTTAAGCTGATTTTTTATATCGACGCATTTAAAAATGGCGGTTGCTTAGGTGAAATACCAAAAAAACAATAATCCAATACTCCAAAGGAGGCATTTATGAATCAGTTAAAACTCAAAGTCTGTTTTTCTGTTTTACTCGCGACTATTGCATTTAGCGCCTATTCGGGCAACACCAACACCTTCGTTAAAGCCACCTATGGCACGGTACGAACGCTTGATCCCGCGGTGGTATACGATACCACTAGCGGTAGCCGGGTTCGAAACCTCTACGAAACACTGATATTTTTCGATGGCGAGTCCACCGAAAATTTTGTTCCATTATTGGCAACAGAAGTCCCCTCGATCAGTAATGGTGGGATATCTGCCGATGGCAAAACCTATACCTTTAAAATCCGCAAAGGCGTCAAGTTTCACAATGGCGCCGAAATGACGCCCGAGGACGTTGCCTATTCGTTCAAACGAAATATGATCGCCGATCCCGACGGCGGCCCTCAGTGGATGATCCTGGAAGCGTTAACCGGCGAGGGCTCGACACGAGATGGCGACACCGTGGTTGCCGGTATCTTTGATAAGATAGACAGTGCAGTACAGATTAAAGGCGATAGCGTAGTATTTCATCTGCCACGCCCCTACCCGCCCCTGATGGGTATCCTGGCATACGCTTCATCGTCGATCATGAACAAGGCCTGGTCAATCGAAAACGGTACCTGGGATGGCAATATTGCAAATGCGGCCAAATACAATAATCCGGCTGCCAATGAGGAATCGTTAAAGCAAATCGAAAATGGCACTGGGGCCTATACTATGAAGGCCTGGGAGCCATCCAAGCAATTTGTATTTGAACGCTTTGATGATTACTGGGGTGATCGGCCTGCGATAAAAACCGCCATTGTCAAATATGTTCCGGAGTGGACCACGCGCAAGCTGATGCTCCAAAATGGCGACGCCGATACGGTGACGGTTGACAATGTGCATTTCCCGGAAGTCGCGGCGATGACCAATATCGATATATTCAAAGTGCCGCAACTGTCCGTTTCTTCGGCATTTTTTAATCGTAAGATTAATCCAGTCGGCAATTCGGACATCGGTAGTGGCGAGCTCGATGGTAA
>Ga0164320_10000851_pt1 | contig 10615 bp, 12 predicted proteins | sample GuaBasSediGuay11_FD_113736 | JGI IMG/M metagenome (GOLD analysis project Ga0164320, IMG submission 113736) | Subseafloor sediment microbial communities from Guaymas Basin, Gulf of California, Mexico - Guay11, Core 4567-28, 0-3 cm | ecosystem: Environmental > Aquatic > Marine > Hydrothermal...
CGTTTTGTTATCAAGCTGCAGTTACGCTTCGCTTGGGCAGAGTATTAAAAGCAAAAGCTGTGCCAACTATCGACGGGATGCCGTCAATTCAATGATTTAGCGACTGCTCAATCCTCTGCTACGTGCGAGAAGGTCGTGTTTTGTAAAATACTCCGACAGTTTTGAGCGCAAAAATATCATGCATTGGACTAATACCATGCGATATCTAACTGATATATCAGGAAAAAAGTCCTGTATGGGCGATTCGCTTCGACGATCGAATAGGAGAAACCCTTCTTTATTATGTCCAATTAGGCGTCGTGGCCCGGATAAGCTCCAATTTTTGTACATTTTGTCAAATTAATCGACACTTTCCGCGCTCTTGGCTCGATCGAATAATCCGGAGACACTGTAGAAGCGTCCATTTCGGACCACAGCGACCACATTCAGCACGTGGTTGAGATTGGACAGCGGATCACCATCAACGAAAACAAGATCCGCGGCAGCCCCAGTTGCAATGCGGCCAAGATACGGGTCCGCCAGCATAGCCCCGGCCGCATTCACGCCCATTCCCCGCAAGGTTTGTTCTGGCGTTAGCCCGGCGATTTGCATAGCGCGAAACTGCGTGGCCAATGCCTCTCCCGTCGGTAGGCCGGTTGATCGGCTGGTGACTATTGCCGCGGTCACATCAAGTTCTGGTCTCGGCGTAGGTCCGGGTTGCCATTGTTTCGCGCCCAGCATTCTCGGGCCTGGGATCTCCTTGCCAGCCCAAAGTGAGTTCAACGTCTCGAGATTCGGGTGGCTACCGACAATTGTGGTCACCCCCATCGTCAGCAGATCCGGACCGTGACTCGCAGCCAGTTGAGCTGGCAATCGCGCGTCAGCGTCAATCAGGCCCGGGAGAATGGTCAAGTCGCCCATGTCGATGACGATAGAACCCGGCCGCTCTTCATGCGCCGCTATGGAGGCGATACGACCACCCTCAATCAGGATGTCCTTGTCATGCTGATAACCTGCGTTGACGCCGTCGAATAATCGGGACGCATGGATGACCAGGTTGCTGTTCGGTTCACCGGGCCACTGTAGAATCGGACGCTCGCGCCTGACGGTCGGTACCGCTACAGGTTGAATGGTCGCCCGAAATTGCAGGGGCCTCGAGGTCCAGGAATTGAACAGGCGTTGCCGGATTTGGCCATTAGCCGAGTAGACCATCCGGTGACGATCCAGCCAGCTGACCGGTGATACAACGAACTGCTCATTCGTCGCGTAAGAACGGATGAGGCGGGGGCTCGACAGTATGACGATTTCCAGGGTTGTAGCGGTTGGCCCGCTCTTGAAGAACGAGATCAAACTGTCGTCTGGTCGCCAGGCCGGTGCTGCGATCTTTTCTTTTGACGTCAGCAAGACCTCTTCAGGTCTTGAGTGCCGCCGGAGAATGAGTGACCACTGATCACCTTGATGGTGGACGTAAACCAGATCGCGCCCACTGCCTGACCAGGCACCTTCTGTCTCGTCACCGGGCCGGTCGGTGATTCGCCAGCGCAAGCCAGTGGGTACGTCAATTTCCCAAAGATCAAACCCACCACCGTTGACGTCGGACGAATACAACACTCTTTCGCCGTCCGGGTGCCAGCTTGGGTGCAAATCGAGATTGGTCTGAGAGCTTAGATTTCGTGTATTGCCGCCGTCGAGATCGTAAATCCAGATGCCTTGTTGGCCCTCGGCAACAGCCGAGTAGACCAGTTGATCATCCCCGGGAGACCAACGGGGTCGTTGTACCGATTTGAGGTTCTGAGTGAGCTGTCGGGCTTCGCCGCCGCCGCCGGGCACAATCCAGATATCACCGCGCAGGTCGATCGCAATACGGCCGTCTGTCGCGGCATCTACCGAGAGACTGGCTCCGCGTGTAATCGTGATCTGTGCGCTCGCGTCGAAGGCGAAAGCCAGGGCGAAAAGAATCAGCGCTCGTAGATACACGTTCCGCCTTCGCGACGCGGATCGGCCGCCGAAGCCAGCCCCCTCTCGCTATCAAACACAGCAGCACCGACGCCGCCAAAATACATCACAAGATTCGGAAAGAGATGGACAGGTAGCTCGGTTTCAGGGAGATCCAGTCCCGGCTCTGCCATTAATCGAACGTCGTCACCGCTGGTGTCGACATGAACACGTGGGTGCGCGATCGCATCCTCCAGCGGCATCTCGAACAACAGGTAATTGATCAGGAATTGCTGAAGTGCGGTCGTGATCCGATCGGCACCGGGCGAGCCCACGGCGAAAACCGAGTCGCCGCAACGAGCAACACTGGGTGCCATGTTGGACGGCAATCGCGAACCGACCGGCCCGGCGTCAAGACCCCGGCGGTTGAGTTCAATCTCACCGAGGCAGTTATTCAGCCATAAACCCGTCCCGGCGGGCATTTCGCCGGAGCCGTAGCCCGAGGATGCAGTAATCGCACAGGCCGTCCCTGCACTATCGACGACGGAGGTATGTACGGTTGATGCGGATGTCCACCGACTCAGTAGCCGTCCGGTGTGCGCGGACTCCATGAGGCGTGCCGCCTCAGCGCCAACATCGTCGGCCAGATCGAGATTACGTTGGCGAAAATCCAGACAGGCTTGCTGTGAATGGATCAGCTGCTCAAGCGTCGTTCGGTTCCAGACACGGTCATGAAGATCAGAGCAGGCCATAAGCATAGCCGTAAGGACTGCCCCGCCGATCGCAGGAGCCGGATTCGTTGCGATGGACCATTGACCAATCTCCGCCCGGAGTGGCTGCCTTTCAATCGCCTCATAGGACGACAGGTCCTCACGCGTCAGCATGCCGCCTCCTTCACGACAATGATCTGAAATTACAGTGGCTAAATCACCTTTGTAGAAGAGATCTGCGCCGTCTCGTGCAATAGCATCCAGAGTATCGCTAAGGTGCGGAATGACGATCGTGCTACCGGCAGCGCGTAACGAATCATCTTCGTCATGCAACGCGTCGTGACCGTCTCTGCTGCGATCGAAAATGCAGTCACCGGAGTAGCCAAGGTAGTATCGACACGCGGCAGGGAAAGCGAACCCTTCCCGCGTCGCCCGAATCGTCGGAGCGAATATAGCTTCCCAACGGGTGGCACCGTATTTTTTCCACGCGCATTCAACGGCAGCAAGCGAGCCGGGAATGGATACTGACCCCGGTCCTACCAGGGTATCGATCCCGCCGCCTTAATTGATCGACACAGGAACGGCACCCTGACCACGTTCTTCTTCAGCGAGACCTGCCCCGGGAACTGCGACGTTTCCGTCGATCGTTACCGGATCGCCACCGTCAGGCCATATAGTAATGAAGGCGCCGCCCGCCAGTGCACATACGCCGGGCTCTGTGTTCATCGTCAACAGAGAGGCCGCCAACGCACAGTCGACCGCATTGCCACCGCCGGCCGCGACTTCGCGCGCCGCATCTGCGGCCAGCTGAGAAGTCGTAGCTACTGCAACATTGGTCATGAAGAAGCGGATCTAGAAATGGATAACCGACCGAATACTTTTGCCCTCATGCATGAGATCGAAAGCTCTGTTGATGTCTTCAAGCGGCATCGTATAGGTAATAAACTCGTCGATCTTAATGTCGCCGTCCATGTACTGGTCGACCATGCCCGGCAATTGCGAACGACCTTTGCAGCCCCCAAACGCAGTGCCGCGCCAGACTCGGCCCGTCACCAGCTGGAACGGGCGGGTCGAAATTTCCTGTCCGGCACCCGCGACACCGACGATGACGGATTCACCCCAGCCCTTGTGGCAGCATTCCAGTGCGGAGCGCATCAGGTTGGTGTTGCCGACGCACTCGAATGAAAAATCAACGCCGCCGCCAGTCAGTTCGACAATCACATCCTGGATCGGGTCGTCGTAATTCTTGGGATTGATGCAGTCGGTCGCTCCAAATTGTTTGGCGAGCTCGAATTTGTCCTCGTTGATATCGACCGCAACAATGCGACCAGCTTTGGCGATCATGGCGCCCTGGATCGCGCTCAAACCGACACCGCCCAGACCGAAGACCGCGACCGTGTCGCCTGCTTGAACCTTTGCTGTATTCAAAACAGCGCCGATTCCGGTCGTGATGCCACAGCCCAAAAGGCAGACTTTTTCGAGCGGTGCTTCCTTGCTGATCTTGGCGACCGCTATTTCCGGGAGTACCGTGTACTCGCTGAAAGTCGCTGTTCCCATGTAATGGAATATCGGCTTGCCATTCAACGAGAATCTCGACGTACCATCGGGCATGAGGCCCTGTCCCTGGGTTGCTCGAATCGCCTGGCACAGATTTGTCTTGCCCGACGTGCAGAAATTGCACTCGCCGCATTCCGGCGTGTACAAAGGAATGACGTGATCGCCGACACTAACTGAGGTCACACCTTCGCCGACTTCCTCGACAACTGCGCCGCCCTCATGGCCGAGGACAGCAGGGAATAATCCTTCCGGGTCTTCACCCGACAGGGTGAATGCATCGGTATGACAGACGCCGCTGGCCACATTTCGAATTAAAACCTCACCCGCTTTGGGGCCTTCCAGATCCAGCATTTCAATTTCAAGTGGTTTGCCTGCTTCAAAGGCAACGGCGGCACGCGTCTTCATGTTTCGTATTCCCTGTTGGTGTCTAAAGCAATTTGTGAACGGCATGTTCTCACGATTGCCGGGCTTGTTCATCCCGTGTTCATAAATTCAATAAAAACAGCGTCTTGTATTCAGTATGAGTTCATGCGACGGGACCTATTCTGCAAGCGTACCAGGACGAACCGGAGGTGAACCATGAACAAAGTACTTATCGCACCTGTTATTGCCTGTGGTCTGTTGGTCTTGGAATCTCCCGAGGCCTCAGCCCATGAGGAGAAAGGCAGTCACTACCGTTACGCTGATCACGATCGATCGGATGCCTATCGCCGCGATTCCCATAGCCGCGATTATTACAATCGAGACCGGTACCGTGGCGATCGCTACGATGCGAGAAACAAACGTGCGAAGCACATGCCGAAATGGCTGAAACATGACAGATCATTTCGACGCTGGTTCGAGCACTCGCGTCTCCGCTGGAATCATCATCTTTCGTGGCACCAGCTGTTCGATATCTATCGTTGGGAACGATCCTACTTTCGATATCGCCAACACTAACAGCGCTAACTAAATATTTGACAGCAAGAGGCCGGCCCGGAATTGTCCGGGTCGGCTTTCACTGTGTGCGTCACTCCTGTAAAAGGGTTGCGAACAGCCATTAAATACACTGCAGTTTAAGAATGAGCCTCGACGAACTACGCAAAAACCTGTCCGCGATTGATCGACGCCTGGTTGAGATGATCGCCGAGCGACAACGAGTCGTTGCAGACATCGGTAAGACCAAGCAGAGCACTGGAACAGGCACGCGCGACTACGCGCGCGAGAAGAACGTGCTCGAGATGGGTCGTAAGCAGGCGACAGAGATGGGTGTCGACCCGGACCTCGTAGAGAGGTTGCTGGAAATGCTGATCCGGACGTCACTTGAAAGCCAGGAACGTGATCGAGTCGTTGCCGAGGGCAAGGGTGACGGCCGACGCGCGCTCGTGATCGGTGGTGCGGGCAAGATGGGCCGCTGGTTCGTGGAGTTTTTTGTGTCGCAAGGCTTCGCCACAACCGTGGCGGACAAGACGATTGAGGACGGACAGTCCCAATTCAAGAACTGGACCGACGCTGGTGTAGATTTCGACGTCATCGTTGTTGCTGCACCGCTGGCAGTATCCGGCAGAATTCTCGCCCAACTGGCGGTCCTCAAGCCCAAAGGACTTGTGTTTGATATAGGGTCGTTGAAATCTCCGTTGATTGACGGGTTGAAAGAACTTCAATCAGCGGGATGCCGCGTAACGTCACTGCATCCAATGTACGGACCGGATACTCGATTACTGTCCGGTCGCCATCTGATTTTTTGCGATGTCGGTGACGCCGAGGCGACAGCAGCGGCGAAGGAACTGTTCGCGGCCACTATGGTAGAGCAACTCGACATGGGTCTCGAGGACCACGATCGCTTGATTGCTTATGTGCTGGGTTTGTCGCATGCCTTGAATATCGCCTTCTTCACAGCCCTCGCCGAGAGTGGCGAGGCGGCGCCAAAACTCGCGCAGTTGTCATCGACAACGTTTGACTCCCAGTTGCTCGTGTCTGAGGCGGTTGCGCAGGACAATCCGCATCTGTATTTTGAAATCCAGAATTTGAATAAGTTCGGGCTGGGACCACTCGACGCTTTGTGCGAAGCCGCAGTTAGAATACGCGATGCAGTCGCGGGCGGCGATGAAGAGGCATTCGTGGAGCTCATGCAAAAGGGCCGCGACTACCTCGCTTTACGGGGATAGGGCGAACGTCCGAAAAGGACTCTGACCCCTTTTCGGAGAAATCAGTGAGACGCTAGGGAGAGGCTGCTCATGCAATCAAAAGAGGAACTGCAAGCGCAGCTCGATGCTGCGAGACGCAGACTGGACGAGCTGACCGAGGAAGTTGCTCGCAACGACGAGAAGATGCGACGCACGCAGCGGCGGGAATTGAAACTGCTGCAGGCCGAGGATCTCGATTCGCTGTTAAACGTCCTGGTCGACGGACTCATGGCTAGCTACGGACTGGAGTACGTGAGCGTCGTCCTCTGCGATCCCGACCATGATATCCGGCACTTGCTGATTGCCAATGGCACGTCGCCCGAAGGGTATGCCAATCTACTATTAACAGAGTCGCTCACTGGTCTGGCGCCACAATATGTTGCGCTGCACAGGCCTTGGCTGGGCTCATTCGCTGCTTGCGATCATCAGATGATCTGCCCAAATGCCGATGCCCTGAAAAGTATCGCGATGATTCCGCTGAAGCATCGCGGGAAACTGTTGGGCAGCGTTAATCTTTGCAGCCGTGACGCTTTGCGATTCACCAGCGATCACGCCAGTGATTTTCTCGAACACCTCGGCGTTATTGCCTCGTTTTGCGTCGAGAACACGATCAACCGGGCGCGTTTGCTGCGAAGCGGATTTACAGACGTACTGACCGGCTGGAATAACCGGCGCTATCTCAGCGTGCGACTGGGAGAGGAATTGGCAAGAGCACGACGTGACCGGGCGGGAATTGTTTGCCTGATGCTTGATGTTGATCATTTCAAACTCGTGAACGATACCTGGGGACACGCCGCCGGAGATGCTGTATTGCGTGAATTGGCCCAACGTATCGAAATCCAGGTTCGCGCCAGTGATGTGGCTGCCCGGTACGGGGGCGAAGAGTTTGTGGTGCTGTTGCCGAACACGCTGGTTGAGTCGGGGATGTTGCTTGCAGAACGAATCCGACATGAAATATCCAAAACACCATTCGATCTTCCCTGTGGCGAAACGGTGACAGTAACGGTATCCATTGGTATATCCGAGGTTCACCCTCAACCTGACGACGACGATCTGAAGACAATCGGTGATTCACTGGTCGCGCGCGCCGACGTCGCATTGTACGCGGCCAAGTCCGCTGGCCGGGACCGGGTGTTCGTCGAGGCCGCATGAGATCGGCGGCATTAACTGCAGCATGTCTCTCGCTTTTGCTGACCAGCTGTGATTCCGGGCCACCGCCACCGCCGCTCGTTGTTTATGCCGTCGGCAATGATGAGGTTGCTCTGTCAGAGAGGCTCGCCGAGTTTACTGACGACACCAGAATTCCGATTACGCTGGTGTTTAGCAAGAGCAGTAAGAATGCGGACCTGGTCATTAACAACAGTGGGTCGCCACCTGCCGATGTTCTGATTACCAATAACGTCGCGGATATCTGGCGAGCGGCAGATAAAGGGGCGCTGCGGCCACTCAGTACTGAAGCAATTGAAGGGTCCGATCCATTGCTGAAGGACCCGGATGGCTTTTGGACTGCTGTCGCAATGCGGTGGAATGTTATAGGGGCATTGAAGGAAGAATCGACTCGCCTACTGCTTGCAAGTTACGACGTTCTGGCGAGTGAGGAACTGCGAGGCCGGGTCTGCTTGTCGTCCTCGGCGCTTCATGTGAATCGTTCACTGATTGCGATGCTTATTAACGACCGGGGCGTGAAAAATGTGGAGCGTCTGGTACGGGCCTGGATTCGAAACCTGGCAACGGCTCCGTTTTCCAGCGAGGATCAACTGATCGAGGCAATTCGCGACGGGACCTGCGATTACGGGATTCTCGCTTGGTATCATTATATCGATGACCTGATCTACTTCGTGCCCGAGCAGCAATACATGCATATCGACGGTATTGGTGTCGCCCGACACGCTCGGCAGCCGGAATCGGCCCAAAAACTTGTCGAATGGTTGGTTCGAGAGAAGCAGCCCCGCATCACCAGTGATCGCGAATTACGTCCCGTCAACATCGCCGGCTGGCGTGACGAGGAGGCAAGGCTTTTGGCTGAACGCGCAGGCTATCAATAGTGTAAAATGGCCGGCAGTTAAAGCTTTAGTACGGTTGCTATGGGCAACGATTGGATAGACGCTGAAGGGTTTCGCGCAAATGTCGGCATTATCCTTGCGAACGCGGACAACAAGCTCATGCTTGGTGGTCGGGTGGGAGCCAAAGGCTGGCAATTTCCGCAGGGAGGGATGATCGAAGGCGAAGAACCCGTCGCTGCAATGTTTCGTGAGCTGCGCGAAGAGGTTGGTCTCGAGGAGGGCGACGTCGAAGTGCTGGACGTCACGAGCGACTGGCTGCGTTATAAGTTGCCGGACAAATTCATCCGCCGGCACAGCCTTCCCCTCTGTATAGGTCAAAAACAACGCTGGTTCATGCTGCGGCTAACCTTTGGCGCGGATGCCGTGCGTTTTGACCGATGTGACAAGCCTGAGTTTGATCGTATTCGCTGGGTCGACTTCTGGCGGCCGGTCAATGAGGTGATCTACTTCAAGCGACGGGTGTACGCACATGCGCTGCATGAGCTCGGGCCGTGCGTTCATCCGGATGGCTTGCCGCTGCAACCACGCTGGTGGCCAAAGCGTTGGCGGGCAGTTTTCGACAAAGATCTCGCCGCGGCGGCGAAGAATTCAGGGTAGCGGTTTCTTCTTAATACGTGACCTGGCGCACTTCTGTTAGTAGAGGTACCCGCGTAACATAACGTCTTTTGTTGACAAGTAGGCGCATCCTCCAAGTGGCAGTTAAATCCCCATTACAACAGCATGGCACGGGCAGGACCTGGATGGTCCGGATAGTCATTGTTTTGCTCGTTGCCATCAGCGGTTACCTGATTTTTGAGTACGGGCGAATTTCGGCCGGTTATGACGTTGTCGAGGCTGGCAATGTCGAGCAGGCCTACATCGATCATATCCAGGTTCTGGATAAGGAAATCATTGATTTAAAACAGGGAATTGCGATTCTGGAGACCAATCGCGAGGTTGATCGGGCGTCCTACAAGGAAGTTGAAGCCAGTTTGACTCAACTGCAGTCGAAGATTCAGGAACAACGCGACGCGATCGCTTTTTATCGCGGAATAGTCTCACCGTCGGACGGAAATTCCGGACTGCGTGTACAGGATTTGAAGCTCACACGCGGCAAGGCCGAACGTGAATTCAACCTGCGACTGGTTCTGGTGCAAGCGATGAAGCACGATCGGAAAGTGTCTGGCGATGTCAATTTGAGCGTCGTCGGCAGTCAGGACGGAGTCGAGACGACTTATGCACTGGCGCAACTGCTTCCGGATGCGGCAAATAGTGCGTGGGTTTTTTCATTCCGATATTTTCAGGACTTTGACCGTCAACTCGTGTTGCCAGACGGCTTTACGCCAGAACGCATTACCGTTGAGGTACGATCCAAAACCCGGTCGATATCCAGCATTGAAGAGAGTTTTGACTGGGCAACCAGTTAGAGATTGAAATTTGAGCCGCGAAGCGGCAGTACGGAGAACCAGATGTTTGGCAAGAAGCAAAGCAGGCACACAGTCGTAGAGACGCTCATTGGCTCGAATAGCAAATTGTATGGCGACCTGCATTTTCAGGGCGGTTGCCATATTGATGGTACGGTCAAGGGCAATGTGAGCGCCGATCCTGATACGGATTCCGCGCTGAGTATTAGCGATATCGGTAATGTCGATGGCGGCGTCACCGTTCCGTACGTCATCCTGAACGGCATTGTGAAAGGCGACGTCTTTGCCAGTCAGCGAGTAGAACTCGGCGCAACCGCGCGAGTCATAGGCAATGTGTATTACAATCTGATCCAGATGGCAGAAGGTGCCGAGATTAACGGTAAACTAATACATCAGCCGGAGGGGCAGGTGCCACTTCTGGAACAGACCAATCAAATGGATGAGAAAGCCGCCGCTTCCGGCGAGTAGAATACGATTATGGATACAGCAGTTTCAAACGCACCCCCACCGCCAAGCGTTGTATTTACCGACGCCGCAGCGCAAAAGGTAGGTGAACTGATCGCCGAAGAGGACAATCCCAACCTGAAGTTGCGAGTGTTTATTTCGGGCGGCGGTTGTTCGGGCTTTCAATACGGATTCACGTTCGATGAAAGTATCGAAGACGGTGATAGCCAGGTTGAGAATCAGGGTGTGAAGTTGTTGATCGATCCGATGAGCGTGCAGTATTTGATGGGCGCCGGGATCGATTACAAAGAGGACCTGCAAGGCGCGCAGCTCATCATCCGGGAGCCGAGTGCACAAAC
>Ga0164320_10000852_pt1 | contig 10613 bp, 7 predicted proteins | sample GuaBasSediGuay11_FD_113736 | JGI IMG/M metagenome (GOLD analysis project Ga0164320, IMG submission 113736) | Subseafloor sediment microbial communities from Guaymas Basin, Gulf of California, Mexico - Guay11, Core 4567-28, 0-3 cm | ecosystem: Environmental > Aquatic > Marine > Hydrothermal vents...
ATTTCCGGCACCAAAGCCATAATTTCGAGTAGGCGCGAACGGCGAACAGGGGAATACCGAATGTCCGCTGGCCGAAAGCGGACATTCAAAACCGCCCGAATCCTTCCATTCGAACGTCCGCTTTTGGGAAAAGCAGACATTCGGGAGGCGGAGAAGGGGTCCAATTAGCTGGGCTAAGCTACCGAAGGCGAATGCGCGTCGGAAGTGTAGGAACAGTGCAAATCACGCCCCCGCTACCAAATATCGAAAGCCCGGCCTTGCGCCGGGCTTTTTTGTGTCCGCCGTCCCCTCATTCGCTGTCCGCTCTATTCCTGAGAGCGGAGTATTGCCACGTATATTCCGCTATTCCGTTTCGCTACTTTGAACCGTATTGTTTGCGAGCTTCTAATATCGATATATTTTGCGCGCTTGGCGACCGAAATCGTTCAAAGCCAATGAGGACTGACATGAAGAAATGGACGTTGGCAATATTGGCATGTGCACTGGTGCCCTTGCAAGTTGCTTTGGCGCATCATTCAAACGCCCCTCATTATGATGCAAGCAAACCGGTCAGCATCGAGGGCGTAGTTTCGGATTTCAAATTCGTTAACCCGCACGTTGTTATCTTTGTCGACATGGCCAACGAGGACGGGACAGTCTCGACCTGGAATTGTGCCTATACGGCAGCGACCGCACTGCGCCGCAACGGCTGGTCAAAAGACCGGTTCTCTGCAGGCGACTTTGTCAGGATTCAGGGTCGTGCGGCACGGCGGGACCCACTTGGCTGCTGGTTCACCGGCGCAGTTCTCGAAGACGGCCGCCGTATTTCCCAGCGTGGTGTCATCGACGGCATAGATACACTTGAAATAGAAGCCGTAACTGCTCCCGATGGTTCGGACCGGCTCAGTGGTAACTGGCGGGCCGCGCCACGCACGCGTGGCCGCGGCGGACCCGGCGAACCCCGAGGCAGAACATCTGTCGTATTGACTGAAGAAGGCGAAGCTGCGCTCGAACATTACGACCAACGCTTCGACGACCCGTCGCTGGAGTGCAGCGCGGCAAGCATCATTCGCGTGTGGCCAGAGTCTGGCATGGTTAACCAGATCAAGGTGCTCGACGACGAGATCATCATAAGGCACCAATATATGGACACCGTGCGAACTCTGTATCTGAATGCGGGCATGCCACCTGACGATTACGAACCGAGCATGACCGGTTATTCAGTTGCACACTTTGATGGCCCCGATCTTGTCATCCAAACCACAGGATTCAAGGCCGGTGTACTACGGCCACATCCGGGAACGCTGCACAGCGACGAGATGCGAATCGACGAACGTCTGATCCTGTCAGAAGATGGCTCCGAATTGCGGCGCGACTATGTCGTCACGGATCCTCGTTATTTCAAAGAGCCTTACACAGGCACCAGCACCTGGCTGCGAACGAATCTGCCGCTGTCGAGTTACGACTGCGTCGAGCTAGGCGGTGTGAGCAATATTCGTATCAGCGACTAGCCAGTAGCGCCTCAAGTTGTGCGTTAAGCCCGTCGTAACTGGCTTGCGCGTCGTCGCTTAGTGCGTCTTGCAGCAAATCGACCTGCTCGTAATAGGCGCATTTGTGCTATTTCAAACGGATGCGCGTCGGCACTGTCGGAACAGCACATATCCTACCCCCGCTACCAAAACGAATAAAGGGTCCCCTTGTGGGGCCCTGTTTTTGTTTGGGGAATCCGTAGGCGCGCGCCCCAGCGCGCGAATGATCACCCGCTGGGGCGGTCTCTTCGGTAATTGATAAGGACTGAGAGTCCTGAAGCACCACAGAATAGGTTTACTCGCCGCTGTAACTACTAGCTTATCAGTAGCGTATCGGTGCCTTTTATGACGCGATAAGTCTCAAGTACAAGAAGTACGCCAGCATGTACCAGCCCAGACACCGGATCGAAAGCTACCAGCACCCAATGCACGAAAGTGAAGATGGCGGCCAGATATGCAAGGCGATGCAGGATTTTCCAGCGCCGGCCCAGTTTACGAGTTGAATAGTTATTGCTGGTGACCGCAAGCACCAAAAAAATAATCAATGCGATCCACCCGGTCCACATCCCCGGTTCCGCGCCTTCCGCAAGTACTTTCGCCACGCTCGCGAGTTTCCAGAGGTACGCGACCAAATGTGGCACGGCGTAAGCAAATGCCGCAACGCCGAAATACCGACGGTTTTTCAGTAACCAAATCGGCCACCGTGCCTTGGGAAACATGATCCGCAGCGGGGTCACTGCCAGGGCGACAATCAGTAGTCTGGCGGAGAATTCTCCAGAAGCGTGAATGAACTCACCGTAGTAAAGACCGCCGGTCATATAGCGAACGGTCATTATTGCCCAGGGAGCAGCCAGTACCAGCCATAGGGCGTATCTCGTATTGAATTTTCTTGTGGGATTACTCATATTGGCGTTTGTCTAATTGACCGTAACTACAGGAATAGAACATGCGTGTATTCACACCGCTGAAACTATTGGCACTGATCGTGCTGACGTTCGTAAGCAATGTAACCATGGCACAGGCTGGCAACAACGACAGTGTACTAAATCCAAATCTTGCAAATGAGTTGGAGCTTGCTACAGCGCCAGGACTGAATGCGGATCTTGCAGCGGCCATCGTTGCTGCGCGACCGCTAGCGGGCAATCTGGAGTTGGATGCACTGTTGGAAGATTCGCTCGGTGACGAGGAAAAAGCGCAGTTGAGAGCAGCGCTGTTCTTGCCGATCAATTTGAATACCGCGAGTGAGGATGAAGTGGAGCTCGTGCCGGGTATCAATCGGAAAATGGTGCACGAGTTTGACGAGTACAAGCCCTACACAACACTGGAGCAGTTCCGTCGCGAGATGGGTAAATACGTCGACGACGCTGAAGTTGCGAGATTGGAGCAGTATGTATTCGTACCAATGGACCTCAATTCCGCGAGTTCCGACGCTCTTAGCACAATCCCGGGCATGAGCGGGCGGATGGTGCGTGAGTTTGAAGAATATCGTCCGTATATATCGCTCGAACAGTTTCGACGCGAAATGGGCAAATACGTTGATGAGCAAGAAGTGGCCAGGCTAGAGCGATACGTATTTATCGAGTAGTCGGATTCAATCAGTACCCACAGTCGACGGGTAACAACCTGAGTGAGCGAATTGTCTGCGTGCCTTTGACATAAATACTGTCTCAAATTTGAGACAAGTTCTTTTTTGTCGATTTAGTGCTAGTTTTATTTTCAGACACCGAAAAGGGCATACCAATCGAAAGGTTGGGACGCAAAGCCACCGGTCTACGGGCGTAAGCCTACGACAGCGGGGATGCCAGTGAGTCTGCGCCATTCAGCGCACTCGTGCTGCGTGCTTTGCCTCACTTGATCTTGGATTGGTTGCCTTCCGAATCGCCGGGAGGAAACGGCCATGCGACAGACAGAAAACGATCGAACCGTACGTAATTTTATTGCGATATTTCTGATCGCGGCGTCCATCAGTGGCTGCCTGGGAGAGGAAGATGCCAGTTTGGGCGACGATCTTACTGCTCAACCCGATCCGGGTCCTGATCCTGTTCCCGATCCTGATCCCGATCCTGATCCCGATCCCGATCCTGTTCCGCCACCGGTAGCCGGTAGCACTTTCCCAGGCGTTCCCGAGTATACGTACAGGGACCAGCTCCCCGATCTGGGTGACCCGGTCGATGTAACTTCCTGTTCAGCAAACGGCACACGTGTCAACGGGACGCCCGACAACTGGATTGTCGTAACGCTCAACCAGAATACAGACTGCGAGATAAGTGGCAGCTACTTTGTCGTCCAAAACTCGACATTGAATGACGGCTTGGACCTCTCTGGCGGCCCATACGCAGTTCGAAACAGTGAAATCACCTCACCCGGTACAGGCGGCGCACTCAATCCGGGAGGCACAGATATCCTTATCGAGGGCAACGTAATTCGCGACAATGGCATTATCCCATCGAGTACGGACAGGCACGGAATGAACGTGCGCGGCAGCACAAGCGGGCTGTGGATTCTGGAGAATTCCATTTATCAGAACTCTGGTGATGCAATTCAGTTCTGCCATAGCTGTGTTGGCGGCACCCACAACGGGCCTGCGTTCGTCTACATCGCCGGCAACGTGATGCACGACGACGAAGAAAACGCCATCGACCTGAAAGAGTTTGTTGGCCCTGTCGTTGTGGTCTGCAACGAGATGTATGGCTACGAGCGCGGCCAATTCTCGGGTAACGGTGAAGCCGTACGGATCAATGACGAGGGTCAACAGGGTCAGGTCTGGTTCGCGCATAACAACTATCATGACAACCGGACAGATATCGCGCCTTACGGCAGTGATGCGGAGGGGTATTTTCTTGACGAGAATACGACCAATGTGAACAACTCCAACAGCAATTCGTTGTTTGCAAGCGGTGCGGCTGCGCAGCCGTATTACGACCAGTACAAGGCACAGTACGGTCTCGACTTGTCCGACGGATGCTAGGTGTAGCGAAGGTCTCCGTTACAACTATTTCAGCCGAACGCGGGCCGGTTCAGTCGGAACAGCACACTCCGAGTGCCGGCGCAGCCGGCCGACATAACTGAGCGGCGAAGCCGCGAGGGCAATCCTGCCCCCGCTACCAAACAAAAAGGGTCCCTCAAAGAGGGGCCCTTTTTCGTTTTATGGGACGCAGGAGAGACTAACTAGTCCCCGCGGCTGTGAAGGCCAATCCTGCAACCACTACATATCCTCTGATGCATCGAATGCTAAGTGTATGTGCGGATTGACGGAGCCTCTCTTAGAACCGATAAGAACTGGTTGCCCGCAACAGAAATCAATTCGTTCTTTACCTCGGGAGCACCACATCCATGAGTAACATCATCAGCTCTAGACTGCTCAACATCCTGTATTTCATTCCGCTGTCATTATTGGCATCCGTCCAAATTTCGCACGCGCAATCCACTGCCTTGAGCCTGGAGGAAATCGTTTCCCTGAAGCAAGTCTCCGGTATCTACATGAGCCCTAAAGGAAACCAGATCGCATACCTGCTGTCTGTGCCCAGGGAAATTTACAAGGATGACGATGGTAAGTCGTATCGAGAACTTCACGTAGTGGACTTTGATGGCGTATCGCGCCCATACGTGAGTGGCAAAATCGAAATTTCTGATGTCGCGTGGTCCGCGGAGGGACAATCCATCTATTTTATCGCGATACGCGAACCTGACGAGGAGGTCAATTCGTTATTCGAAATTGCTCTTGCAGGCGGCGAGGCTATCGAGATATTTACACACACAAACTCTATTGACAGTATTCACCCCTCACCAGACGGGACACGATTAGCGTTTCTGGCCAAAAATGCCAAGCCGGAGAATGAAGAGGAACTGGAGTTGAAAGGATTCAAGGCGGTTGTCTACGAAGAGTCCGTTCTTCCGACAAGAGTCTGGATGCTTGATTTCGAGACGAACGAAGCTGTTGTGCAGGATCTACCTGGTTCGGCATCCGAATTCAGCTGGCTTTCCGACAGCACCCGCTACGCAGTCGCTCTGGCGCCAACGCCGCTAGTTGATGACTCTTATACATCACGCGACGTTTACGTCGTCGATGCCGCCGATGGTGACGTTCGGAATGACGTGGGATCAGTTGGCAAGCTGGGACAATTCAAGTTTTCCCCGGGCGGCGAGCGAATCGCGTACATCGGTAGTGTCGATATCAACGACCCGAGCGCGGGCAGGTTGTATATAGCATCGTCATCCGGTGGTGAGCGGCGCGAACTTGTGCGGGAGTACATGGGCCACATCAGTGACTTTGGCTGGCAAGATGATGTCAGTATCAGTTGGCTCGGCCAACGTGGCGTCTGGACGGAATGGTCGACGACGTCGATCCTGGCGACGGGATCTGCCGGACCTGCGCCTTTGTCAGGTCCGATTTTGCGCAAGATAGACATGCATCCCGGACAATCGGTGGCGGCCTCGATTGCGGATACGCCAGAACATCCACCAGAAGTATATTTACTGCGAGACGGCGCCAGGCCCAAGCGCCTTACGAACTCCAATCCGATCCTAAGTCAGCGCAGGCCCGCGAAACAGGAAGCGATTACTTATCCGGCTCGTGACGGATTGCAGCTGGAGGCCATTCTGGTCCACCCGTTCAAAGAGCAATCAGGTGGCAATCCGCTGATTATCTTTGTGCATGGCGGGCCGGAAGCTCATCATTCTAATGGCTGGATGACGAACTACAGCAAACCGGCACAGGCGATGGCCGCGGAGGGGTATGCAATTGTCTACCCGAACTATCGTGGCAGCACCGGCCGTGGTGTTGAGTTTTCCAAGCTCGATCAACACGACTATGCGGAAGAAGAGTTCAATGACATCGTCGACGTCAAAACTCACCTTGTTGGCAAAGGCCTGGTTGACGCTGAGCGAGTAGGTATCTCTGGCGGTTCATACGGTGGTTACGCGACAATGTGGAGTGCTACTGCACTAAGCGAGGAATATGCGGCAGCCGTGGCTTTTGTCGGAATATCAAATCAGATATCCAAGTTTGGTACGGGAGATATCCCTTATGAGATGTATAACGTTCATTCTCGCGCATGGCCATGGGAGGACTGGATGTGGATGTTGCAGCGCAGCCCCGTGTACCACGCTGACCAAGCGAGAACGCCACTGTTGATCATGGGAGGTGATGAAGATCCTCGTGTACATCCTGGCCAGTCTTTGGAAATGTACCGTCACATCAAACTACGCACCGATACACCGGTTCGCCTGGTGATCTATCCGGGCGAAGAGCATGGCAATAGCAACACAGCTGCAAGATACGATTATTCCTTGCGCTTCAAGCGCTGGATGGACCACTACCTGAAAGGACCAGGGGGCGAGCCACCCCCCTATGAAATCGATCATGCGGCGAGGCTCGCTGAGAATGCCGACCAGGAACAGGAATGAATCATGGGTGACAATTTACTAGGAGACCGGCTGATGAAAAGCATGCAACAAAAAACTCTTGGCGCAATCTTGCTTACCGTGATCGCTTGCGCCTCCTGCACCGACGGCCCGATGGAACGCATCACCGCCGCGGGAATACTCTCTGACGTCGAGGCACTCTCTGCAGACAATATGGAAGGCCGCGCAGCTGGGTCGCCCGGCGCGGCGCGTGCAGCAGCTTACATTGCCGACCGCTTCGAGCAAACGGGGCTGGAGCCCTTCGGCGACAGCTATTTGCTCCCCGTCGAATTGGTCGGCATGACGAAGAATGTCGAAAAGTCCTCTGTCAGCATCACCGGCCCTGCAGACGAACTGGCGCTTGAGAACGATGTGAACTTCACGTTCTGGTCAACGGCCGAAAAGCCGGTTGTCGACATCGCGGACGCACCGATCGTCTTCGTAGGCTACGGCGTCCAGGCGCCAGAACACGATTGGGATGACCTTAAGGATATGGACCTGCGCGGCAAGGTCCTTATGTTTCTCAACAACGATCCGCATCTGGAGGAAGACGGAGAAGCCCTCTTCGGAGGCCCGGCTCGCACCTATTACGGTCGCTGGACCTACAAATTCGAACAGGCAGAGAAGCTCGGGGCGGTCGGCGCCATCGTGATCCACACCATGGAGTCGGCCAGTTATCAATTTAGCGTAATCGGAAACACAGGCTCACGCCGGGTGTGGCAACGCACGTACAAGCTCGATTTTCTGAGCTGGATGGACTCCAACACGACGTCGTTGGTGGCAGCGTCGATGGGCACCACGGTTCCCGGCCTTTTCGAGATGGCTAACCGGCGTGACTTCCGGCCGGTTGACACCGGTTACTCTCTCGCCGCGCATGTTGAGACGGCGATCGAGCGTGTGGAGGGCGCAAATGTCGTTGGTGTGTTGCGCGGGAATGATGCGGATCTCGCGGACGAGCACCTGGTATTCACCGCCCATTATGACCACTTGGGCATGAATTCCGACCTCGAGGGCGACGATAAGATCTTTAACGGAGCGGCGGACAACGCGCTGGGTGTCGCGGGAATGCTCGCCTCAGCCGAAGCGGCAGTAGCGGCGGCACCACGGCGTTCGATGATATTCGTAGCCGCAACAGCGGAGGAGGGTGGACTCCTCGGTAGCAGTGGTTTTGTGGCGAACCCTCCCGTGCCATTGCGACAGATCGTCGCTAACTTCAATATCGACTCGCCTCAGGTATTCGGCCTCACTCACGACATCGGGGCAATAGGTCTGGAAATGAGCAGCTTGGGTGCTTTGTTTGCTGAGGTAGCGGCTGAGAACGGAATCAAGGCCGTTGGCGATCCAAACCCGAACGCGGGCAGCTTCTATCGCTCGGACCAAGTCAATTTCGCCAAGGCGGGCATTCCGGCGCTTTACCTGCAACGGGGAACCGATTTCGTCACACCGCTGAGTTTCGATCCGGACGAGCTGCGATTACGCAACTACCATCAGGTCACCGATGAGATACTACCCGAATGGGATCTGGCGGGAGTGGAGCGGGACATCAAGATCTTCGTCGAGGCCGCGCTTCGCGCCGCGAACGCTGATGATCAACCGACTTGGGTCCAGGGGCACGAGTTCGAAGGGGAATGGAAAGCGCTTTACACACTATCTCGCTGATCGATTTGTAATTTAGGCCTGATTGGCCGTGGCCCACATGAGTCAGCCAGGCTATTTGACGCGGACGCGTATTCGTACTGTAGGAACAGCACACTCCGAGGCCGGCGCAGCCGGCCGACATAACTGAGCCCCGAAGGGGCGAGGGCAATAACGCCCCGCTACCAAAAAACGCTGTTTCTATGCAGCCGACCAGAAAGCCTCGTTTCGACGAGGCTTTCTGCGTCCATGTGACAGGATTCCGACCGACAGCCAATGACCCGAAGCGGACATTGATCCTTACGTACTTCTCCGAATTGAAGCGGTTTCGCTATTGCCGCATATAGCTCAGTTAGGTCCGACAACGGCGGACCGAAGAGACGGAGGAGATTTACAGTATGGACAGGAAATACAGAATCGCCTGGTTGCCAGGTGATGGCGTTGGTAAGGAAGTCATGGAAGCGGCGCGAATAGTACTCGACCGCGTGGGCCTCGATGCGGACTACGTGCATGGCGATATCGGCTGGGAATTCTGGTGTAGCGAAGGCGACGCCTTTCCATCGCGGACTATTGACCTCCTCAATAACGTAGATGCCGCCATGTTCGGTGCCATCACCTCTAAGCCCGTAAAGGAGACGGAAAAGGAGTTGGTGCCCGCCCTCCAGGGGAAAGGACTGACGTACCGCTCGCCCATCGTGCGCATGCGGCAACTCTTCGACCTTTATGTATGTCTGCGGCCTTGCATGGCCTATCCCGAGAATCCACTCAACTACCACGAGGGTATCGATCTCGTCATCTTCCGTGAGAATACCGAGGATCTCTATAGCGGCGTTGAGTTCAACCCCGTTCCGGACAAACTCCGAGACGTACTGTCAGAATTGGCGCCGGCCTTCAAGGCTTTCGAGGACCTACCCGGCGATCAGTACGCTATTTCGTGCAAGATCAACACAAGGAAGGGCTCTGAGCGGATTATCCGCGCAGCCTTTGAGTTTGCCCGAAAGTTCGGGCGCAAGAAGGTCACGGTAGTACACAAGGCGAACGTGGTACGCGCCACTGACGGCCTGTTCCTTGAGACAGCGCACGAGGTGGCAGAGGACTTCCCGGATATCGCCATGGACCACGCCAATATCGACGCAATTACGATGTGGCTGCTCAAGAACCCGTTCAACTATGACGTGCTGGTGGCACCCAATCTTTATGGAGACATCGTCTCCGACCTTTGCGCCCAGATGGTTGGCGGGCTCGGCTTCGGCTGCTCCGGGAACATCGGTGAAAAGCTCGCTGTGTTCGAGCCGACGCATGGCTCGGCCCCCAAGTACTCGGGACAGTACAAGGTCAACCCGATCGCCACGATCCTGACCGCCAAGATGATGCTTGACTGGCTGGGTGAGACAGACGCCGCGCAACGCATTGAGGATGCCGTCGCCGCAGTTGTCCGCGAGGGCGAGGTGCAAACTTACGATATGGGCGGATCGGCCACAACCCTTGAGATGGCAGAAGCGATCGCCAGCAAACTATAGGCGGGATTTCTCATGACACATATCGTTATCCACGAGGTAGGCCCCCGCGACGGGTTGCAGATGGAGCAGCAGGTCGTGCCGATCGAGACCAGGGAAGACTGGATCCGCTGCGTTATGGAATCCGGCGTGGACATTGTGCAGGTTGGCTCCTTTGTCCACCCGGTTAAGGTCCCGCAGATGGCCGACACCGATGAACTGATCCGGCGGCTTGTCAGCGACAAGAGTTCCCCTGCAATCCTCGCAGGGCTCGCACTTAATGAGAGGGGTGTGGAACGCGCCCTGGAGTGCGGGGTGGAGATGCTTTGCCTGGGGGCGTCCGCCAGCGAGACGCACAGCCAAAAGAACACCGGCATGACGACCATGGAGGCCACACGCCGTATCATTGGTGCTGCTCAACAGGCCGCGGCCGCCGGGAAGAAAGTGCAAGTTTCCGTGCAGTCGGCCTTCGGTTGCGGTTTTGAAGGTTCGATCCCGGAGGAACGCGTACTCGAGATGGTAGGCGCGTATCGGGAAGCAGGCCTGCTGAACATCAGCCTGGCTGACACGG
>Ga0164320_10000853_pt1 | contig 10600 bp, 9 predicted proteins | sample GuaBasSediGuay11_FD_113736 | JGI IMG/M metagenome (GOLD analysis project Ga0164320, IMG submission 113736) | Subseafloor sediment microbial communities from Guaymas Basin, Gulf of California, Mexico - Guay11, Core 4567-28, 0-3 cm | ecosystem: Environmental > Aquatic > Marine > Hydrothermal vents...
AAGAGCTTCGCAATGCCGAAGTCGAGGATCTTGGCAAAATCGGGGTCGTCGTCTTGGTCGACGAGGATGACGTTCTCGGGCTTCACATCTCGATGGACGATGCCAGCGTCGTGCGCGCACGCCAGCGCGCTCAACACATGCCGCCCAATGTGCAGCGCTCGCTTCCACTCGATGCCGCCTTCCGTCTCGATGAGGTCGAAGAGGGAGACGCCATCGAGCACCTCGAGCACCATGTAGAGCGTGCCGTCTTCGAGGCGCCCAAAGTCCGAAACGTTCACGCAGTTCGGGTGGTCGACGCGGCCGGTCGCGAACGCCTCGCGCTCGAACCGGAGGGTCACCTCCTCGATGCTCTCCACCTCGGGGTGCAGCAACTTCAGGGCAACCGGGCGCCGAAGCGACAGGTGCTCCGCCAGATAGACGCACCCCATCCCGCCGGAGCCGAGCACGCCGGTAATGCGGAACTTCGAGTCCAAAATGTCCCCGATCCGCGGAATCTGAGTTCCCAGGGCAGCCGGTAGCGTCGGCGCTCGGCTCCCCGCTTCTGTCGTGCGCACCGATACAGTATTGCGAAAATCAGAGGCCGTTGCCTGCAAGACTCCGGTTGGGTGCGAACACTACGCAACTACTCGCAAATACTCGAATCTGCCTGGAAGCGCGCGCGAACACATGCGAGATAGCTCACACGATGAAGAGTCGACCCAGAGGCTGTCTTCGCACGGCTGGTCTGTTGGTGATTGCCTTGCTGTCGATGACCGCAGCGACGGAGGCTCAAATTCCGAAGGCAGTGGAGTCCCCCTACGCAGCACCTCCGGACCAAGCACGGGTCGTCTTCTCGCGTCCCCGCCGCAGACAAGCAAGCAACGTGACCTATCGGATCGTCAACCACGCCGGCCGATGCCTCGCGGTGCTCGAAGACGGCTGGCAGATGGGCGCCACCATGTGGCCGGGGAGACACATGGTGATGGTTGTCACCGGCACGGCGCCGCCAACCATCCAGCTCATGGAGCTCAAGCTCAGCGCGGGCAAGACGTATGTCGTCAACCTTCGTTCGCGAGTGCACATGAAAAGCCCGGTCCGGATCCAAATCGCTCGGCGCGCGGATCAGCCGCTCGAAGTGTTTCCGCCCGCGGTCGTCAAACTGGCGCCTGTCGATCCAGACTTGAGAAGGTGCACCGAATGGGTGTCTTGGAAGCGATCGAAGATCGAAACCAGAGCCGAGCAGGTGAAACGGAAGTGGGACGAGGCCGGCGACGAGTACCGCGGAGCGCTTACCGTGCGCCGTAACGACGGTTGGACGGCAACCGAAGTGCCAGCACCCTGAGCTACGAGAGCGACTCGTCGTCGAAATCGTCGAGATTCCAGCGCTTGAGCGCCCGGCGGAAGCTGCGCCGATTGGTGTAGCCCGCATGCCGCATGATCTCGTCGCGCGTTTGGTTGCGCTCCAAACACTGGATGAGGATCGATTTGCGGACCGAATCCACCAAGACGCGGAACGTCGTGTCATCTTCATGAAGGCGGCGTTGCAAGGTGCGCGGCGTCATATAGAGCGCCGAAGCGACCCCTTCGATGCTCGCGCCCCCCCTCGGCATGAGGATCTTGATGCGATCCCGAACCGTGTCGATGAAATGATGGGACTCGATGGCTGCATGAAGCCCGGAGGCGACGCCGCGAAGCTGGCCATGCAGCGCTTGATTGCCATGCGCGAGAGGAAGGGCCCACGCCTCGTTGTCGACGAGCATGGCAGTCTTCTCCTCGCCGAACCGCACGGAGCAGCCGAACGCACGCGTGTATTTTTGAATGTCGCCGCGATACGGATGCTCGAAGTGAACCTCCCGCACTTTGAATGCGCCGTCGGTTGCGAAGCAAAGAAGCTTCATGAGGAACACCGCGAGGAACTCGATCTCGTGAGCGGTAATGGGAAGCTCGTGCTCGATCTTGTTGACGTGGATCACGTGATGCTCGGGATGCTCACCGAACGTGATGACTCGTCCGTGCGACATCAACTCTTGGTAGCGCACGCCCGCCTCGAGGCCCTCGCCCACGGTCGTTGCGCTCGTCAGCAGCAATACGACGAGATGATCCGCGCGCGGCTCCCAGGCTTCAGCGGCACTCAGCCCGAGGTGCCTATCTCCGCTCTTCGCGAGCGCGGCACGCCAAAATCGGCCCAATACGTCGCGAGGAGGCCGGCCGTTGGTATCAGTGAAGCTCGTGATATCGGCGCCGACCTCTTCGCAGAGCGCCTCGACATCCAAGCCGAGAGCACGGAACGAGTGGACCACTCCGCGGGCCCACGCCCCGGACACGCGGATGCCGTTGCTGACGTTTGTTTTGCCGGTCGAATCGCCCACCGCTGCCGATCGATCCACAAGGGCGAAAGAATTACAAGCCTCTAGGGTGAATTGTCGCGGACCGTGGCGCATTCGGTGCCCCCTTTTGTCGCCGTGGGTGCCAGATGGTCGGGTAGGTTCGAGCTTGTCATTCGGTACGAGGCGGGCACCAGCGGTACGGAACGCAGGCAAAGGATGAGCCCACCATCCCATCCTTAGTCAGGCGAAACCGCGTTCCCCAAAGATGGTGCCCGCCTCAACCTCCCCCCTTGTGGAGCCCGTTTGAGGAGCCGATCAGTGTTTCACCACGCTGATCGGCTTCGCTTTAGTTTAGGCTCGCGGGGCTGGTTTGCCCGGCTGGCGAGTGCTCGCTGTTCGCCTTGCGATTTCCGTCCCGGCCGGAGGCATGTTTCTCGCATGATCTCGAAATATGCCCGAAGGGGTTCTCCGTCCCGCGTCCGCGTCGGAAGCGCGCGAAGGATGGCATCCTTCTCCTCTTATTCGCAGCGGACCAACGACTCGATGATTTGAGCCACAGACACAGCGTGGTGGCGGGCGACGCCGGCTTGCCACCACTCCGCCAGTTCCATACGTGCTGCTCGTCACAAACACGCCCGAATCGTCTAGGCTGCCGACGGCACGAGTCTTGATGGCATTCCGTACTCGTGGGGATTCACGCTGCCGGCGCGAGCGACGAGATCCCTCGATCCTACGTACGCCGCACCCCTGAGCGCGGAGTGCGAGTTTCAGCGATTCGTTCGCTGCGGAGTGCTCGCGCATGGGTTTGCCCGGTTTCGTTGCGGAGCCTGTGGCACGGATCGCTTAGTCGCGTTCTCCTGCAAAGGTCGAGGCTTTTGCCCGAGCTGCGGCGGCCGCCGGATGACCGAGCGTGCTGCGCATCTCATCGACCACGTGCTCCCGCGCACACCGGTCCGACAATGGGTCCTAAGCCTTCCCTTCGAGCTTCGCTATCGGCTTGCATGGGATCACAAGCTTTGCCGCGCCGTGCTCGCGGTCTACACGCGTGCGTTGCTCGGCTTCTACAGGAAACGAGCCAAGGCCTCGGGGCACCGCGATGGGCGCACGGGTACGGTGACCGTCATCCAGCGCTTTGGTGGCGCGCTCAACTTGAACGTTCACTTTCATACACTTGCGGTCGATGGGGTCTTTGTTCGGGAGCCCGACGGGTCGCTTTCGTTCGCTGCTGCCAAAGCGCCCACCGACGACGAAGTCGAGGCGCTCCTCGGCGTCATTCGAAAGCGAGTCCTACGCTTGTTGGTGCGCCGGGATACACGATGACAAGCAAAGCTGGATTGACGGAGCGGACTATGCACGAGGCATAAAACTCGGTGCTCTCGGTAAGGACCCGGTATCGGTCGAGTTGGTCGATGTCACCAAGATCGACGGCACTCTGGAAGGCAATATCTTGGCGCACCATGATGTGTTCAATCTGATCAATACCTACGTCCAGGAGGAACCGGCACTCCCTGAAAACCTGGCCTTCCGTGGGATGCTGAAGGAGCTTGGCATTGAAAAGGGCAACGAGTTTTCACCGGGCAAGGAAATGCAGGCCATTCTGGACGAGGCCAAGGCGGATGCTTTCACCTACATGGAGGATTATCTGGGCTCAGGAAAAGCGTATGTCCCGTTCTGGGAAGAACGCAACTGGGGCGCTTTCCGCATCACTCCCGAAGTCATGGAGAGTAGCGCCACCTGGAACTTCGAGAGCCATCGTGATTACTACGCCCGAACACTGGACTTTGGTTATTGGGCCGTCGCTATTCCCGCTGTCTTTGACAACTCGGGAGGTGGATCAACGTTCTATCTGTTCAGTTCAACCGACGAGTCCGGCAGCAAGTTGGACGGAGCCAAGACGTATCGTCTAAAGGTGCCAGCGGACGTGCCGGTAGAGGACTTCTGGTCGGTCCTTCTGTATTCGACCAAGACCCGCACCTTTGTTGATAGCTCTCAATTTGGCCTTTCTTCCAAGGATGAACTCGTGGTGAACGATGACGGAACCATCGATCTTTACGTTGGGCCGAATGCACCGAAGGGATTCGAGGCGAATCTGCTGGAAACAAACCCCGAGGAAGGATCGTTCCTTTGTTTCCGTTTTTACGGCCCCACGAAGACTCTGACCGGGGGGCAATGGAAGCTGAATGACCCGGTTCTGGTCGAATGACAGCGGCTGCTTTTGGCCGAAAGCAGACAGTCAAAAATCTAAGCAGATAGTAACTACAAACGCCCTCTCTTAGGCTCAAAGAGTTAACTTATGAGACGGAGCATAGCCAATTCAAACGCCCTCTCCGCGCGACGCCCCACGCGACATAACGATTAGTACCGCGCCATTGGGCTCTCAAAGTGGTCCCCAAGGGCTAAGAGAGTCCATCACTTCTTCTGAACGGGGGCGTGATCGAGACGCAGGGCCACGTCCCGGCTGAAGGACGGCACCGCGAGCTCCGGGGTTCGGTGTGGCTCCTCGGCCCGCACGTCGACGACACCGAGGATGGCGCCGCTCCACGGGTCGATCCACTCCCCCACCCAACGGCCGTCGACGGCTAGGGGCGGCGCGAAGACGGCGCCCTCGACGAGGCTGCGATCGGGCGTGAAGTACTCGTGGGCCGCGTTCCGGACCCAGGCCAGCAAGGTCGCGCGGCCCGAGAGCACGTGGGCCACGACCTCGTGATCGGGCGCGTCGACGGGCAGCCCCCGGTGGCGCTCGAAGGGCTCGCGCGCGAAGGGCACCCCCTCCGTCAGGCGCGCCAGCGGGGTGAAGTGGAAGTACCAGTCCTCGGGGTCGACCACGAGGTCCCACCACCAGCACATGCCGCTGCCGAAGGCGCCCGAGAAGGCGCCCGCCCACAGAAGGTCGTGGAAGCCCTCCCCTTCCGGGTCGCCCTCGCGGTTCTCCTCGAGGCCTTGGACGTCGACGCCCGCCTCGGCGAGCAGAACGGGCTTGCCGTACTGCGCCATTCGGTCGACGAGCTCGAAGATCGTGTCCGCTACGGGCAGCACCACGCCCAAGCTGTGGATCTGGTAGCTGTGGAGCTGCACGAAGTCGATCTCGGGCAGCTGCCAGACGGGCTCGTAGCGGAGCGGGTACTCCGGGATCGGGAGGTTGCCGAGCGAGGCCGCGATGGTCATGGCCTCGTCGGTGGTGCTGGTCGTGACGAGGTGGTCGTTCGGATCGAGCTCGTGCAGCAGCCGTGCCATCTCGCGGTGCCAGTCGACCACCGGGTCAATGGTCGACGGCTGCTCGGCCAGGTCGGATTCGTTCCACAGCTCCCACGCCAACAGGTTCGGCGAGTACCCCCAGCGCGCGACCACGTAGCGCAGGTAGCGGCGGAAGATCTCGCGCGCAAAGGGATCGGTATAGACCTCGTCCGGGGCGGCGAGCGGGCCGCCGTTGGCGGCATTGAAGGGGTTCGTGCCCCAGCCCGAGCCGAAGATGCTGTCGAGCTCGAAGGGAAAGTGGCTCTGCAGCGAGAGCATCACGCGCACGTCGTGCTGCTCGGCCAGCTCCATCACGCGGTCCAGGCGCCAGGCGCGGTCCATCCGCGCCGACCAGTCCTCGAGCGTCGCGGGCTCGTAGAGGAGGCCCATGTCCCACTCGGGCATCCACAGGCGGATGTAGTTCGCGCCGCTGGCGTCGAGCTTCGCGATCCAGTCCTCGTAGGCGCCGGTGCCGCGGCGGTCGGCCCAGGAGAGGTTCTCGCCCACGGCGAAGAACGGCGTGCCGTCTTCGAACTCGAGATGCTTCGCGCCATCGGGGATGCGCAGGAAGCCGTGGCGCTCGGTGTCGAGGTTCGGGAGTACGCGGAAACACTCCAATTCGCCGGCCTCTTCCCCACTGGCAGTGACGCGCAGCCAACGCCAGCGCCAGACTCCGGGGCGGGTGGGGGTGAAGCGGAAGCGCCACTCCCGGGAGCCGTCGGCCGCCAACACCTCGCTCCCGCTACTGGACTGGCTCCGGGTGAAGCCTTCGTAGAGAAAGGCGGGGACGGTCTTCCGCCGGCCATCGGGCCCGATTAGTTCAACGTCGACGGCGACTTCGTTCGGGTCGAAGGGGTTCGCGGCCTCGACGGCGATGGGGAGAGTTCGCTCGAGCCGTTCCCAGACCGAGAGCGTTACGTCGTCGCCCGCGCCCGGGCCGCATACGTCGTCGCCCGGGCCGCAACCGAGGAGCGCGAGGGACAGGACCAGCAGGAGCCGCGTGTACCGCATCGGCGCCCATACTAGCCTACCCCCTTGGCGTGGCGAGGCGACCCCACCGCGGTTGAGGTTTCATGGTGCCCACTGGGTGCGGGTCTCACTCAGCCACTCAGCTCCTGGATTGCGCAGAACCAGATGTTATGTCGCGTGGGGGTCGGAACTCGAGAGGGCGTTTGTTTCGGCTATGCTCCTGCACGCGAACTCGCACCGACTCGTCCGCAAACATTCGCCCCTTCGCCTCGAGCGAAGACTCGAAGTTGCGGGAACCCAAAGTAGGAACGATCAAATCGCGCTGGGTCAGCATCGTCGGACGGATAGTAGCAGGCCCACGCGGAGCGCCAGGCGCCGCCCATGGGCGCGGCCTTCGCTCAGCTCGTGTGGAACTGGTAGCGGGCGCCCATGCGAGGGGCGGCGAACTTGGGGAAGCGGATGTCCTCCACGATGTCCACGATGCAACCCTGCAAACGCTTGCTTCCGGGGGAGACCGTCGCGCCCTGCACCAGGCCGTCCCCGAGGATCGCGATGTCGATGGTGACCGTGCTCGGAACTTTGCCTCGTCGGGCCTCGCTGAGGACGCACTCTCGGTACATCTCGTCGAGGTGGCCATCCATCTCGGCGACGACTTGATCGCCACTCAACTGCCTCTCCGGGCACTCTTGGGTCGCGTCCCCGATCTCCACGGGCTTCTGCATCGCCTCATCGTAAGAGATCAGCGTCGCCTCCGTGCTACCGACCGTCCCCTGGTCCGCTGACTGAGCCCCACCACTACACCCGCCGACAAACGCGGCGCATCCAAGAACAAACAAAACAGATCGCATAGAATCAACATAGCCATTTGGAGGGGAGGCTACCAAACTCGCCAGATCTGATGGTCCGATTGACCGCTTGAGTGCCGAGAACGGGCGGGATACGTTCGTTCACGTTCCGATGAGGACTTTCGTCAACCACGACGTCTCCGAGCTCATGTTTCGTCTCCTATTCAGCAGCATCTTCGTGGTGCTGGGAGCGGAGCACCTCTTTCATGACGACCTCATCCAACAACTGATGCCCGAGTGGCTGCCCATGAAGCGCGCCTTCTCAGTCGCCAGCGGTGTGATCCTCCTGCTCGGCGGCGCAAGCATCGCCTTGGGCGTGCGCGTCTCACTCAGCCACTCAGCTCCTGAATTGCGCAGAACGCCTTATCTGTCTACTTTCTCCGACTTGAGACAAGGCGTTTGCATGTACTATCAGCCCCGGGCGCGCCTCCCGAAGCGCGTCACAGCCTAAGCGCACCGCGCCCCCGTGAAAGCCGCCTAGCTAGCGCCTTGCGGCTGCACCTCAAACGCCCCCACGTCGCGCATTGAGCTGCCAGCCAACTAGCGCGAAGCCTCCATCAAGGCGTGACGTTTTCCTGCCAGATCTGGCCCTCCAAGTACAGGTAGGCGACGTTCCACATGAAGGCTCGGTAAGCGCCCTCGAAGGCGCCATTGCACGCCATCATGACTGCCAGGCCATCGGAGGGGACTCGGAAGAACATCGTCCGAAAGCCGTGGATGAAGCCGTTATGGTTTTGATTGTAGGGCCATGCCCCGTTGTCCTCGCATATCACCCAGCCGTAGCCGTAGTCACAGCCATCGCCTCTTGTCACATGACCAGTGAGCGCGAGCGCGAGCGTCTCTAGGGATACGAGCGTGGGGTCACGCAGCTCCGCCTCCCATCGCTTTAGGTCTTCGACGCTTGAGTATTGCTGAGTTGCGCCAGTAGCACGGGATGGGAACGTGAGTGGCAAGGAGCCCAAGTAGGACAACGCGCCACCGTCGACATCGGGTGGAAAGCGCGGCACAACCTCCGAGTTTTCCATACCGAGTGGGTCGAAGATCCGTTCATCCATGAAGCGTTCGAACGGCTGCTCCGCGACCCGCTCGACTAGCAAGGCGAGGGTGGTGTAGTTGGCGTTGCTGTAGATGTACTGCTCGCCCGGGCCGATCTCCAACGGCTCGTCTACAAGCCAGTCGAGGATCTCCTCGTTCGTCCAACCTTGCAGCGTAGCGAACTCCGGGAATCCGGATTGATGCGTGAGCAGGTGGTGAACCGTAATCGCATCCCAGGCGGCTGGACCCTCGGGAAAGAACCTCGTGATGGGGTCGTCGAGCTCGAGCGCTTCCTCCTCGTACAAGATGAGCACCGCCATCGCCGCAAACATCTTGGAGACGGACGCGAGGTCAAAGGAAGTGTCCATCTCGATCGGGATGGACTCTTCGAGGACGGCCATGCCGTGGGTCTTCTCGATGACGACGCCGTCGGGTCCGACCACTGCGAGTGCGAAACCCGCCCCCTCGGGGTCCAAGTAGCTCTCCGCGTATTCATCGAGGTACTGCTCAATGAGCTTCGCCTCGGGGCTGCCGTCATGACCGTCGCCGCCCTGACCACCGTCGCCGCCTTGACCCGCATCACCACCTTGACCCGCATCACCGCCTTGACCGCCGTCACCGCCTCGCCCGCGGTCGCCAGCGCTGCCGCCGCTGCCGCCCGGTTCGCCAGTCTCACCGCACCCAACCATCGGCATGACGCCCAGCGCCAGCACGCACACAAATCCGAATAGGTACCGCATCACAACCTCCCCGGTCAGGCGCAGAACACCATGAAGTCGGGTGATGTGCGTGCATCAGGTGTGCCAGGTGGGACGCTGTCTTTGTTGGGGAATATGGGTACCGTGACGCGCAGCTCTTGCGTTTGAGGCGGGGGGGGGCGCAGCGAGTGCGTTGCTACGGCTGCACCTCAAACGCCCCCACGTCGCACATCGAGTCGCGTGGGAAGCCGCGTTGGTCAGTCGTCAGCGACGCACCTTCCGCATCGACGCACTCCGCTTCCGGAATCACGTCAATAGCGACGCTGCCCGCTCCAAGCGCGTGCGTTTCGGTTGGTCCGCCGTTGTCTGCAAGCGGTCCGAGCTTCAGGTCATTGGCACTGACGTTGACCTGGTCGGTTGGTTGGTCGAAGCCGCAGGTATCACCGTCGGATTCGATGTTGTAGCCGTCCGAGGCGACCTCCTCGGAGGTGCACGACTGGACCAAGCTTCCTCGAATCGTCACTGTTGCATCGTTCTCCTGCACCTCACCAATGGTGCTATTCACGATGAGGACCTCCTCCGTCGCCGCGCCCCAAACGTCCCATCCGAGGTTGCCGGTGACAGTGCTGTTCTGGATGATTGTGTCCCCCCCCACGGTGACAATGCCAAACGTGTTCGGATTTCCTATGATGGCGCTCCGCTGAACGCGAAGCACGGCACTGTTGACTATCGCGAACCAGCAACAGCTCTCGGACACTGTACTCTCTTCAAGTGTGAGCGTACCGCTGTTCTCGATCGCACCACCACCTCTTCGGCCTTCGCCTTCCCCGCCCCGCAAGATCGTGAGTCCACGGAGTATCACGTGCGCGCCTTCCCCAATGCGAAAGTCGCCCGGGTCCAAGGTCAGATGGCCCTCACCGTTGAGTTGCACGTCTTCGTCGATGACGAAGGGTGCACCGGGCACGACCGTCGTCGGACCGTCGCAGTCAAACGTATACGGGCCACCCCCTGCGGCAATGGCATCAAGGATTCCCTGCTCATCGCATGCCACCCTGCAGCTGCCTTGCTGACATGTGCCCGCATCGTCACCGCACGCGGTGTCGTTGGCCACAGGCGTGGAGTCGCACGCGCCGTCGGCACATACGCCCACGGTGCACTCATTGCTCTCGTCGCACGCCGTATCGTCTGCAACCGGGGCGAACTCGCACATCCCGTTTCCGCATGCGTTCCCGGTGCATTCGTTCTCGTCGTCGCAGTCGTCGGGGTGCTCACATTCGGGCATGCCTCCCATGCCGCCAGTTCCACCATCACCGCCGGTGCCACCGCTGCCACCATCACCACCGGTGTCACCGGAGCCGCCAGTTCCACCTGCGGCAGTCGTCTCGTCGCCACATCCACCAACGGGAAGCGCGACCAGCGCCAACACACAGACCCAGTTCAAGACTAATCGTCCCATAACAAACTCCCTTACTGCACCTCGAACGCCCCGACGTCGCACATCGAGTCGCGTGGT
>Ga0164320_10000854_pt1 | contig 10600 bp, 7 predicted proteins | sample GuaBasSediGuay11_FD_113736 | JGI IMG/M metagenome (GOLD analysis project Ga0164320, IMG submission 113736) | Subseafloor sediment microbial communities from Guaymas Basin, Gulf of California, Mexico - Guay11, Core 4567-28, 0-3 cm | ecosystem: Environmental > Aquatic > Marine > Hydrothermal vents...
CGCTCCGGACCAGCATGCATCATGGCGTCTTCCAGAGACGAACCTTCCGCGACCAGTTGATTGGCGCGATCGACCAGAAGAATTCCGTTCTTCATAACGATACCCATTAGCGCTATCAGGCCAATCTGGGCGAACAGCGACATTTCCTGATGCCCGAAGTAGAGGGCAGCGAACGCACCCGAAAAGCTCAAAGGGGCCGTCAGCATGATAACCAGGGGCTGGGCAAACCTGTCGAACTGGCTGGCGAGCACCATATAAAGTGCAATTAATGCCAACATGAAAGCGAAAGCAATCGCCTTTCCAGTCTCAGCCAGGCGCCTCGCCGCGCCCTCGAAAGTTGATGTCATACCTGCCGGGAGCGGCTGCTCAAGGAGGAGTTCGTTGAGTGTGGCTACCGATTCGCCAAGTGAAACACCAACGCCGGAGTTTGCCAGAATGGAAATCTTGCGAGCTCGATCCTGACGATCAATTTGTGCCGGTCCCGTCGCTATCCTCAAGGTAGCGAGGCTTGCAATGTCTATCGGTGTTCCACTCGCGGATCGAACCTGCACCAGTTCAAGCTGCTTCAGATTTTGCCTTTGCGTTTCATCCAGCCGAACCCGGATATCGTAGCGTTTGCCGCCGGATTCAAACGTGCTGACATCGACGCCGCCGATCATGACCCGGCTAACCGTCGCAAGATCCCGAGCGGAGACGCCGAGATCTCCTGCACGAATCCGGTCGACAACAATCTGTAGCTCGGGTCGACCAAATTCATACGTGGATCTCACATCCACAAACGCGCCACTTTTTTGCATCGCCTCCATCAATGGCTCGATATATGCGTTAATTTCTTCCAGATTCGAGCCACGAACAACGTACTCAACATCTGCATTTGCGATACCGCCACCCGAAATCCAGGGCACCTCGGTCAGTGAGCTCTTGGTCGCCAGCGGCACGGCCTCTGCCAGCGCAGTTCTGGCAAGGTCGATGATTTCGAATTGATCAAGAGTTCGCTCTTGCTTGGGTGTCAACAAGACGTAGAGGTCAAGCTGGTTCACTTTTGCCTGCCGTCCGGCACCTGCAGTAACGAAAATATCGATGACTTCCGCAACTTCCGACAAAGACGATTGGATCCTTGCGGCAGCCAGCTTCGATTCTGCAATGCCATAGCCGAGCGGCAGTTCCACCGCACCTTGAAACTCACTGCGGTCAGCTCGGGAAGTGAAGCCGCTGGGAATCTGTCCCGCAAACCACCCACCTATAATAAGAGTGCCAAATGCGGCGAATAGCACCAGGTATCGATACCGGACGGCGTGGTTAATCAAGCGACCGTAACCGGCCTCCATACGTAAATGAAATGCCTCGATGGGTCTCAGGATTTTCCAGTGTGAGGATACCGGCTTCAGGAAGCGGGCGGACAACATCGGTGTCAATGTCAGTGCAACCAGCAACGAGACGGACACGGAAAAAACGATAGCCAAACCATACTGGAGAAAAAACCGTCCAACGACGCCTGACATGAATGCGATAGGAACAAATACCGCAAGGGTTGCGAAGGTGCCAGCGAGAACCGCAAGACCAACGCGATCGGTTCCTTTCGATGCTGCCTCGAAAGGATCAACACCCTTGTCCACGTCGCGCTGAATGCTTTCGATGACGACGATCGCATCATCCACGAGCAGGCCAATAGCGACCGTCAAAGCGAGCAATGTCAGCATGTTTATAGTGAAGTCAAAAACGTAAAACATGAAAAATGTAGAGATAAGAGACGCCGGTATCGCCGTCGCAACAATCAGTGTCGCCTGCCAACTGAGCAGGAAAAAATAGGTGATTAGCACCACCAGTGCCACGGCGATCAGCAAGTCTTTCAGGACATCGCGAATGGATGATTCAATGAATCGCGAAATATCTCTTGTGATGACAATATCAACTCCAGCTGGAGCCACAGAGCGGAGTTTTTCTACCTCAGCTTTTACTGCCTGTGCTACCTCAACGGTGTTTCTGCCTGACTGGCGGCGAACATCAAGCGATATACCCGTGCGGCCGTTCAGCAGGGCAAAAGTGCGTTCTTCCTGAAGTCCGTCTTCAACTCGTGCAACGTCACGGATTCGGGTTGGAGGCTGGCCTGCATTGAATCTGACCACAAGGTTTCGGAAATCTTCCGCAACCAACGCTTCGGCCATTGTCTTGACGCCAAATTCGCGGGTGCGGCCGTCTACCTCCAGCCGCCCACCGGGAATTTCCACATGCTCCGAACCGATTGCACTGACAACGTCCGTCGCGGTGACACCGTGCGCGCGCATCCTGCTGGCATCAAGCCAGATGCGCATCTCACGTTCACGTCCGCCAACGAGCGTCACTGAGCCAACGCCCGGCACACGCTGGATGGCTTCCTTCGCTACTTCGTCGGCGAACGTGGTGAGTTCGCCGATAGCCATATCGCTTGCGATCACGATGGAGAGAATCGGCGCCGCATCCGGGTCCACTTTTTCGACGATTGGCCGGTCTACGTCATCGGGCAGCTGCTGCAGGGCGATCGCGATTTTGTCCCGCACGTCCTGTGCTTTTATATCAATATTTTCACTTAGCTCGAATTCAATATTGACCTGAGAGTAGCCCTCAGAACTGACTGAGCGAAGTTGCTTGATACCGGAGATCGTATTGACGTTCTCCTCGATGATGTCGGTAACCTCGGTTTCGATCGTATCGGGGCTGGCACCTTCGAGGGTCGTAATCACCGTGACATAGGGAAATTCGACATTTGGGAAAAGGTCGATACCAAGCCGGCCAAGCGAGAGCCAACCGAGGATGACCAGGGCACCAATAATCATGACCGCCAATACCGGGCGGCGAATGGAAGTGTCAGCGAGTTGCATCAGCGATGCCCGGAATCAGATCTCCGTCTGTCAAACGGATGAGATCAGGGCCAATGAGTATTGATACGCTAGCGTCGATCCCGGACACAATTTCAACGCTTGTAGCATCGTACTGGCGCACGGTGATGGGCTGCATTCTTGCGACTCCGTCTTCAAACAAAAATACGTGCGGGTTACCTGATCGATCCAGAACAGCGTCTCGGGCAAGTAATGTAGCCTTGCGACCAGGTGGATGGATTGCGGCGCGAACAAACAGCCCGGGTTTTATTCGGTAGTCATCGTTGGCCAGGGCGAAGCGTACTTCTATGGTTCGTGATCCCGAATCAGCATTGTCGTTGATTACCCAAATGTCACTTTGTAGAACTTCACCCATCCCGTCGATGAAAATGTCAGCGGGGGTGCCAAGCTGCAAAGCCGTTACGTAAATTTCGGGGACGCGCACCAATGCGACAACAACGCGGATTTCCTTTAATTGTAATACCGAACCATCTGCGGAAAATGTCTGCGCCGACTTGTACGTTCCTTCGTCAACATTACGACTGGTAACCACTCCATCGTAGGGAGCGTTGACAACAGTATCTGCAAGTCTTTGCATGGCCTGGGCCAGCCGGGCCTGTGCGACATCGGTCTCCGCATCTGCAGCCCTCTGCGAGTTTCCGGCTGTATCGAGCTGTGCTTGCGAAATGAAATTCTTATCCAGCAAGTCTTTGGCGCGCTCGTAGTCGAGCCGTGCCTGCTCCGCACGAGCCTCAGCAGCGGTTAGCTCGGCACGGGCCAACTGCACGCTTATTTCGTAATCAGTTTTCCTGGTTTGAAAGAGAGGCTGACCTTTCTTAACCCGATCGCCAACTTTGACAAAGACTCGTTCCACAATGCCAGGTGTGACTACGCCGATGTTGCTGGTCTGGGCTGCACCGATCGTGCCGGTTCCGACAATAGATTCCTGAATCTCCCGTGTTTCAGGGTGGATAATTTGCAGGCGCAACGTTGCAATCTGTGCCGGTTGAGGGGTGTCGATTTCGTCCTTCTGCGACTCGCTGCAGCCAATAACAAGCGAGCCTGCCAGCAACGCGAACAGGGCGAGACTTAGCGGCTTCGCCAGGTAGATACGAGGAAATTGGTGCAATGACTGGCCTTCTGCAGAGTCTGGCTCTATTATTGAATTAAGATACCTAGAATACTGTATTCATGGAAACAAAAAAGCAAGCAAATACTCCCATTGAGCTCAATCGCAGCCTGGGGTTTCTGGTGCACGATGTAGCGCGACTCATGCGGCGCGCCTTCGATCGTCGCGTTAAACACCTTGGCCTGACTCGCTCGCAGTGGTTCGTTGTCGCTCATCTTTATAGGACCGACGGTCAAACCCAAAGACACCTGGCTGATGAGCTGGACATGCGGCGGGCGCCTTTAAGCAAACTCCTGGATCGACTGGAAGCCGGCGGCTGGGTTGAGCGGCGTGCTGATCCTGATGACCGGCGGGCTAATCGCGTTTTCATTACGAAGAAGATCGATTCACTCATGACCCAGGGAATCAGCGTGGGCCAAAAACTCACCGACGATATTTTTTCGGGTATCGACGAGTCGACAAGGGAGAAATTCCTGACAATACTTGCTCAAGCAAAATCCAACCTGATCGCCATTGAGCAGGAAGATGCCCGCAGAAGTGACCCCAAGAATCCCACCTGACATGGGCCCCGATCTTTGAGTAGCTCACCAGCATCACCAACGGTTGGCCTTGCCCTGGGCTCTGGTGCCTCACGTGGCTGGTCACACATAGGTGTGATCAAAGCGTTGATAAGAGAGGGCATAGAACCGGACATAGTATGCGGAACATCGGTCGGAGCCATCATTGGCGGTTCATATGTGTCTGGCAACCTGGAGAAACTCGAAAGCTGGGTTCTTGACTCGACCCGAAGCGACGTATTGCGGTTCTTCGATATAGGGTTCTCCAAAACTGGTTTCGTCGATGCGGAACGAATGAACTGGTTCTTGCACAGCTATGTTGCTGCACAGGGCCGACTAATCGAGGACATGCCAAAGAAGTACGCGGCCGTTGCGACCGACCTCGACACTGGCCGAGAGGTCTGGTTTACGGAGGGAGAGCTGACGGATGCGGTCCGAGCTTCGATGGCATTGCCGGGGTTATTTCCAGCCGTTCGCAACAATCAGCGTTGGTTAGTGGACGGCAGCCTGGTGAACCCTGTACCGGTAACCGTTTGCCGAGCGTTGGGGGCCGATATCGTAATCGCGGTCAATCTCAACTCCGGCATCATTGGCAAGCGCAATAATGACAGACAGAAGCCTGGCCAGAAAAACGATCAGGGCGTGTTGGGTAGCATAAGGCAGCAGGCGAGGGAGTATTCGGAGTCGATCTTTCCAGCCCGTGAAGAGAAAGATGAGGCCCCGGGGCTGTTCTACGCGATCGCCAACTCCATCAATATCGTTCAGGACAGGATCACACGCAGCCGCTTGGCCGGTGACCCTGCGGATGTGCTTCTATCACCGCCGCTTGCCGATATTGGTATGTTGGAATTTAGCCGCGCGGCAGAGGCTATCCAGCAAGGAGAGGAGTGTGTGCAGAAGGCGATAGCAGAGATTCGCCGGCTGACCGGCAGATCAAGCGACACAACTCGACAGCCGTAATATGTCTCACCATGAGGCGGTCTCATAAATTGAAAGCGGAGAGAACCAGACAATGCAATGTTATCGACATCAGGACCACGTAGCGATAGCCGTATGCCGCCATTGCGGCAAAGCTACCTGCGCGGATTGCAGTGAGGATACCGGGCAAGGCATCGCGTGCAGTGAGAGTTGTGCTGCAGAGCTCGAGGAGGCCTATCGACTGGCAACGAGACTCAAGCAGAGTTTCGGTATCGGACTGATGCCGCCGATGCCGGCGTCTGTGTCGATGTACGCGTTTTTTGGTGCGATTCTTCTTGCCGTCGGCGTGTACCTGTCTTTCAGTCGCCACCAGTTTGATTATCTTTCTATTGCGATGTCGGCTGTTTTCTTCGTCATGTCATGGCTGTCATACAAGCGCTTTAAGGACGCATGTTTGACTTGCTAGGCCCTATCGAAGTGAAAGAATGTCCACGCTGTAGCATTATCCTAAGCGGATGCCGCCCTTAACAACGTCGATTCGAATTCGAAATGCGAGCCGTCTTTCGCCTCAAGGTTGATTTCCCAGGTTTCCTCGTCCGGTATCTCGGTCCGCTCTCGACCAGGCAGCTCCCGCTCATCATCGACCTGTAAACCCCAGATTCGCACATTGCGCACACCGGCGACGAGAATACGCTCGTCGTCGAATCGTGCTCGTAGTTTGGGGTCGACACCCTCAGTCGCCCATATCGCAAAGCCGCAGGCGACGATCGCGGCAACATGCTGCGGCATATTATCTGACGTATCTTGCTTAGTCATTGCTTATGGCCCTCCTGAATACAGGCTAACCGCTCGGCAAGCTGCAAAATATCCGTACATGTGCCGACGAGATGGGGTCGCCGCGGTGGCGACTATGCGTCGTTACATTTTGTAACAAATTTATCGGTTTCGGAAATCATCTCGAAACAGTCCTGACAGACACTTACTCTGAATAGACCGACTCTCTTCATAAATGGTTACGAGACAGGGGATTGGGGGGCTAGTTGATATGAGAAGTACAGCTAATGAAATTCAGGACAGTTGACACAATGAGACCGTCCCAACAAGTCCGCGAACTTGCGACCGCCGTGCCCGGGGTGACAACTGATGAGCTGCTGCATAAATTGCTGGCGAACCTCGTGACATTGCTTGGCGCACGACGCGCCTACGTTACCGAGATGCTCGACGAACAGATTTCACACACGATCGCTTGCTGGGAGGATGGTCAGCGTGGCCCTGAGCGGGAGTACTCTATCACCGGTACGCCGTGCGAGGCGGTTATGCGCTATGGAGTTTACGTTGTTGATCGTGAGCTTGGTGAGCGCTACTCGCTTAGCGAGTCCAGTTTGGGGTTCGGCTTCGAGAGCTTTATTGGTGGCCCGATTCTCAATCGGCACGGCACGACAATAGGCCAGCTTTGTGTGTTTAGCGACAATCAGGTAGCTGACCGGGAAATGGCCGGCGCGCTGGTATCGCTGGCTGCCGTGCGAGTATCGGCCGAGCTTGAGCATCGCCAGCAGCAAGCCTCACTTCTACGGCAACGCCGACAACTGGAAATATTGCTCGGCAATCTTCCTGGCATGGCCTATCGGTGTGATTACAACCAGCTACGGAGGATGCATTTCGTCAGCGAAGGCTGTGCGGCGTTGACGGGGTACGCCAGTGAGGAACTGCTCGGTGAGTCTTACCACTGGTCCGGATTGATACACGAAGATGATCGTGATCGTGTTTGGCACGAGGTGCAGTCGGCATTATCAGCAGGCAGCAACTTTGAAGTTCAGTATCGGATATTCACCAAAGACAGCAGACAGAAATGGGCTTGGGAGAGGGGGTGTGGCGTTGCTGGAGAAGACGGGCAGATTTCGGCGCTGGAAGGATTCATCAGCGACGCGACCGCTTTGAAGGAGTCCGAGGAAGCGCTGGCCCGTTCCGAGGCGTACTCAACCGCCATTGTCGCAACTGCTGCTGACGGAATTATCACCCTCGACGCCGAAGGGCGCATTGGGTCGTTTAATCGGGCAGCGGAACGGATGTTCGGCTACGAAGCGGTAGAGCTTATGGGTCAAAATGTGCATGTGCTGATGCCGGAGCCATATCGTAGTGAACATGATGCCTATATCCGGCGGTACATTGCGACCGGAAACACGAAGGTTATTGGGAAGGTCCGTGAAGTAACAGCACAACGAAAAGATGGTTCGAGGTTTCCGATTCAGCTTGGCGTGAGCGAAGTACTGCTTGACGGTGAGCGATGCTTCGCCGGTATTATTCGGGATATCTCGGACCAAAAAGCAGCCGAAGAAGAGGCGAGACATCATCGTGAACGAATTGCACATATTTCGCGGCTCAGCACACTTGGTGAAATGGCGGCCGGTATCGCACATGAGATCAACCAGCCGCTCACCGCTATCTCACTATTTGCACAAGCGGGCAAACGCCTGGTTGATGCCGGCAATTTCACGAAGGTAGATGAGGTCCTCGACAAGCTGAACGAGCACGCGTTGCGGGCGAGCGCCGTTATCGAGCGTATGCAAGCAATGGCAAGGCGAGGAGAGACAGTAAAGGAGGTTGCTGATTGCAACGCAGCGATTGAAAGTGCCGTGAAATTCGCCGAATCCGAAGCCCGTATTCACGATATTCAAATCGAGCTCGAAATGGACGACGATCTGCCTCCCGTCTTTATTGATGCTGTGCAGGTTCAACAGGTAGCGCTGAATTTGTTACGCAATGGCATGGAGGCGATGGTTGCGGCGGATGATAGCAACGGACGATCCGTTAACGTTCAGACCCGAGTCCGAGACTCAGGCGATATTGAGGTAGCGGTCATTGACACTGGCTGTGGCGTACGGGAAGAAAACGTGGACAAGCTTTTTACACCGTTTTCGACAACCAAAAAGTCCGGCATGGGGATGGGCTTGTCAATCAGTCAAGCCATCATAAGGGCACACGGGGGTCAGCTGGACTTCCACAACAACGATACCGGCGGTGCGACATTCTGGTTCACCCTTCCGGCAGCTACAAGAGAGATTCGAGATGGCTAACAAACAGACTGTATTCATTGTCGATGACGATGACGGTGTACGTGATGGGCTGAGCTTGCTGCTGGATACTGTTGGACAGCCGTGCGAGCTGTACAATTCCGCACCCGAGTTTCTGGATTCGTACGAAGAAGACAATGGTGGTTGTCTTGTCCTCGACATCCGTATGCCGCGAATGACCGGCCTGGACCTTCAGGAAAAGCTCATAGAAATGGGATCGCAGTTACCAATTATCTTCATTACTGGTCACGGAGATATTCCAATGGCCGTCGATGCGATGCGTCGCGGTGCAATTGACTTTATTCGCAAGCCATTTCGAGAGCAGGACTTGCTGGACAGAATTAATGAAGCGCTCGACGTTGATAACAATTCGCGTGAGCAAGCGCTCGATCGGCAGGTGTTAAGCGACAAACTAACATCTCTGTCAAAACGGGAATCGGAAGTGTTCGAGCGCGTTGCTGACGGTGATATGAACAAAGTGATAGCGATCGATCTCGGCATCAGTGAGCGAACTGTGGAGGTGCATCGCTCGCAGGTCATGCATAAACTCGGTGCGAGAACGCTCGCCCAGCTCGTGCGAGCCAAGATCAAGGCCGAACGGTTCGCCCACGCCTGACCGCACCATCGTAAGGCTCCGGTGCAGGTGACGACGTGTAGGAACCACAGGCAGTTACGCGGTAGTCCCAATATCACTAGGACCACTTTTGGGTGGATATTCCGTGCACTGATCTAATCACGTTCGAGTAGTGACTCTTGAAGCGCGAACAATTTATTGTCCATGTCGTGGATCCGGATCCGGCAATCGGTGAAGGACTGACAATCTTGTTGAACACCTACGGCATGCAGGTGCAGTCCTATCCGGATGCCGAGTCGTTTCTGGAAGCGCATCCAGATCTTTGCTCAAGAGGCTGTTGTTTGCTGGTGGAAGCAAACCTCCCGGGCCAGAGCGGGCCGGCGCTGTTGCAGCGAGTTCGCAATGAGGGCTCAGAATCGCCAGCGATACTGTTGCTCAGCACGGCCTATCCCGAGCAGATCAAGCAAGTCCGAAGTACGAGCCGGATTAGTGTCATGGAGAAACCGCTTGTCAAAGGGGCGCTGATCGAGGAATTGCTGAAACTACGGCGGGAAAATCAAAATTATCTTGCGCCGGACCGAACGGTTCCACCCTTGTAACACGAGCACCGCCTGTGGCCGGCCACAGGCGGTTACGGGGAAGATCCAATTTCCAAAAATAGCCAGAGACGGCATGGTCTCACCCGTCGAACTACGGATGAAAACCAGCGGGAGAAGATCGTGAAACAATATATATCGATGCTGATAGTGCCGATTCTGTTACTGGCAAACATAACGGCCGGCGCAGACGACGGCGATAAAACATTGAAGATGATGTCTCGGAACGCCAAGGTGACCGTGGAACCTGCAGACGTGGGTTTGACGCTGTCGGAATCCGAGCATGCCTTCATCGAAATGATGAAGTTTTACGTACCGGCACAAGCCGCGAGCGGCGAAGTAGTTCTGGTTGACTACTTAAACGTTGACGAGGTAACCGTCGAATCACTCGAGGTGGCCAAGCCACTGGTAAGCGTCTTCATCCACGGCCCGGCTATTGGAGTCGGTGATTTGCCGTTCGCTCACAGTTTCATGGATGCTTTTGCCGCTGTCAGCCTGGACGATGGAGTCACATGGAAAACGACCAATCTGTCCGATTCTGCGGATCAAAGTTCGTTCCGTCTCGGCCAGAGCGGTGGCGGCCAGCATGCAAATGACCATGGAGGCGATGATGATGGCAGCGATCACCATACGACTCCGGGACCGACGATAACGAAAGCCAAATATGAGGACGATAAGGACGGTACGCTTGAAGTCGAAGGCAAAGACGCCCTGGCTAAAGCAACAGTTACAATCATCAACTCCCTTACCAAGGAGGAATTGGCGACAACCAGAGCCGACAAAGACGGCGACTGGGAAATCACGATCAAGAAGCTCGATGCAGCACCTTGCATCATCGCTGCTGTAGTGGATGACGTGCAGGGACCAGGAGTTGTACCCGAGAACACGCCGGAAGACTGC
>Ga0164320_10000855_pt1 | contig 10593 bp, 16 predicted proteins | sample GuaBasSediGuay11_FD_113736 | JGI IMG/M metagenome (GOLD analysis project Ga0164320, IMG submission 113736) | Subseafloor sediment microbial communities from Guaymas Basin, Gulf of California, Mexico - Guay11, Core 4567-28, 0-3 cm | ecosystem: Environmental > Aquatic > Marine > Hydrothermal...
ATATCACTACAATGAGAGAAACTATTCATTACCTTATGAATTATTAGTGAAAAAGGTTAAATTATAGTATGGGCGTATATTTAGAATATTTTCAAAAAAGCAAAGTATTTCTTTATCCTTTACTAAAAATAAAGAAAGGCATTACCCGTGTACCAATACAAACGTATGTTGCATGGGATAATGTCTATTCTACTAATGATCTTAAGTTTTTGTGTGAATACAAAACTAAACAAACACCTAAGTTTAATAGTTTTGCTAAATCACATTTATTAAATCATTCTCTACTTGAAGAAGTAATAGAATTAAATGAAAATACCCAACTCTTTATTTTTGATTTTAGTAAATTTAAATCTGACTACAATAAATTCCTTAAAGGAAAATATTCACAGTATAGTTTAGATAGTAAAATCAGTATAATTGATTTCTTTGGAACACAAGATAAAATTGGATCATATGTTGAAGGTTTTCTTACACCAGAAGGTGTGCATGATGAATATGCTGAAAGCCTTGGTGTAGATATTAAATCTATAGAAGATATATATGAAGTATGTACACCTCCTGATCTTGAAAAAGAAACTTTAATTGATAATAATCATGTTATTAACCAATTATTAAAAAATAGTTCCATATATTTGACAAATAAATAAAATAATTATGGCAAACCAAATAGGACAAAATATGATGTTAGTAAATTCTAGTTTTAGAAATGCTAAATCATTTACTTTAATCCCAGTGAGTCAAGACTCACCATATGTAGAAGCTATGTTTGACCCAACGTCAGGCATTTTAGCTGTCATCAGTAAAGTGATGAAACAATCTTACCACATGGTACCTAAATTGGATGACAACGGTCAACCAATAAGATTAAAAACACCTAATCAACAGACAGGAAAAACTGTAAAAGAAGAAAGAAGATTAGTAGATACATTTTCTGAGTTTTATCTAAGTGATAGATCTGATATAGAAACATTTATTCATATGTTTGCAGTAAATGCAGATAATTTTAATATTGAAGAATTTTTTGTTGATTTACAAAAAACAGAACCATCTAAAATTATTCTTCCGGGTCAATAGAATTCCCATACTATCCAACTCTATAATCCGGTACAGAAAAACCTCATTGAATTGGGGTTTTTTTGGCTCTAATAAATTTTAAATGGCTAAATTAACACAACAAGAAATAATGGATGTGAACATCCTATTTGCTATGACTAAGTGTATGGGAGAACTAGCACATAATCTACAGTATATACATACCCAACAAGTTAAACAGAGAATTAAACATGTAATTAAAACTGTTAAATTGTATGAAAGGGAAATTGATAAACAACTAGAACGTGAAGGTTCTTCAGAAGCTATTGAAAGTATTTATGATGGTATTATGGAGTTAATTTATGAAGCTAGAGAAGTTGCACTTAAAAACTATAATGATGGAAACACTAATTCAAATGAGAGAAAGGCTGATGATATTAGCTCTCAAAAAACATAAAACTGTAAAAAGTGCAGCTAAAGCTTTAGGTATTAGTGATAGAACTTTACATGCATTTAAAGATAAACTTAAAGATAGAAAAGAATGAAGCATTGGGTAATGGACTATGAGACTTTATCTAATTGTTTCACCGGGGTATTTGAACATTATAAGACTACAGAAACAAAAGTCTTTGTTATTCATGACCTGCGTAATGATTTAGATGAGTTCATTAGTTTCCTAGAAGAAAACTTTAATAATAAAGAGTGGCATATATCCTATAATGGATTGGCCTTTGATGCTCAAGTCACTCACTATATAATAGATAACCATATAGATTGGTCAGATCTTAGTGGTTGTGAGATTGCTAGTATTATTTATAGATATGCCCAACGTTGTATTCAGAAATCTAACAATAAAGAATTCAGTGATTATCCACAATGGAAGATGATAATTGGTCAAATAGACATATTTAAACTTCATCATTGGGATAATCCAGCCAAGCGTTCAAGTCTTAAATGGATTCAATATAGCATGGATTGGGAAAACATCCTTGACATGCCTATTCATCATGAGACAGAGATAACTAAACAAGAAGAAATAGATACTATACTTGAATATTGTATTAATGATGTAAGATCTACTAAAGAAATTTATAATAGATCTAAGTCACAGGTTGGTTTAAGAAAAGAACTGACCCAGACTTATAACATTAATCTGTTTAGTGCTTCTGAGCCCCGTATCAGTAAAGAACTTTTTGGATTTTATTTATCAGAAAAACTTAATATACAAAAGAGGGACCTAAAACAAATGAGAACTCATAGAACTGTAATTAAAGTTGATGATATTATATTACCATACATCTCGTTTACATCTCCTGAGTTTAAAACATTACATGATAGGTTTAAATCTCTTGAGATAGATGCAACAAGATTAAAAGGTAGTTTTAAATATCATATTAATTACAAAGATGTGAAGACTCACTTTGGTTTAGGAGGTGCACACGGTGCTGCTGCTAAAGGAGTTTATGAAAGCTCAGATGATATGATCATTATGTCTTCGGATGTAACTAGTTTTTATCCTAATCTAGCTATTAAAAACAAGTGGTCTCCTGCGCATTTTCCAGTTGACCAGTTTTGTGATCAGTATGAGTGGTTCTTTGAGGAGCGTAAGAAGATACCTAAGAGCAATCCAATGAATTATGTATACAAGATTATACTTAATTCTACTTTTGGTCTTAGTAATGATGTAAACAGCTTCTTTTATGACCCTGAGTTGTGTATGAGAATTACAATTAACGGTCAACTAACGTTGATGATGTTGTATGAACAAATAATGGAGCGTATACCGGGTGCTGTTGCTTTATTACAAAACACAGATGGTGTAGAAACTATTATACCTAGGGAGCACTATGATTTATATATGCAAATATGTGAAGAATGGGAAAATACTACAAGTTTAAACTTAGAACATGATGAATATCAAAAGCTTGTTTTATCTGATGTAAACAATTACATTGGTGTAAACAACTTTGTAAACGTTGACATTACTAAGTGGAGAGAAGTTAAACAAAGTCAGCCTCATTACTTATTTAAGGTTGAGAATGACAAGTTTAGCTTTGCGCCCGTTAAGCTTAAAGGTAGGTTTGACTTTCATAACCTGCAGTTGCATAAGAATAAGTCTAAGCTAGTGATCCCAAAGGCCATATATCAATACTTTGTTAATGATGTGCTGCCAGAAGATTACTTAGAAGAGAATAAAAATATTCTTGACTACTGTATAGGAGGTAAATCCAAAGGTGATTGGCAACAAGTAGCCCGCAGTATATTAAACGGTGCTTATAATGAAGAGTCATTGCAGAAAATCAATAGGTATTTTATATCTAAAGAAGGTGTAAAGATTATTAAAGTCAACAAGAATGATGGACGTGAGATACAGTTAGAATCAGGTAGATGGTTGCAAACAGTCTTTAACAAGATGGAAGTTAAACCTAAATGGTCTGATTATAATATAGATAAGTTATATTATCTTCAAGCTATTGAATCTGAGATAAATAGTATACTCTCTGTAAAAACAAATCAATTAAAATTATTTTAAACATATGGATTATTTTGAATTAGAATGTGCAGTTGAAAGCTGGGCAGAAGAAAAAGGTATTTTAGAAAAAGCAACGCCAATGGCCCAAGCTTTAAAGACATTAGAAGAAACAACTGAGCTCTGCACGGCTATCAATGCTGATGACCGTGAAGAGATCATTGATGCTATGGGTGATATTATGGTCACCCTGATTATTCAGGCTAAGATGCAAAATGTATCTTTAGAGTATTGTCTTAAGTCAGCTTATAATGTAATTTCTAAACGTACCGGTAAAATGGTTAACGGTCAGTTTGTAAAAGATATAGATATTATATCTGGTACTGAGTCAGCTTACATAAAGAATGATTAAGGTACAAAGAACTAAGACCCTTGTAACTAAACCAAATAACAATAGTGCTAACTGCATAGCTCCCAATATTATCTACGGGTGTTTTGGCGGCTGTGTAGATACCTATTGTTATATGTCTAGGTATAATGGCAAAAGAGTCTTTGTTAATAAAAACGTTGACCAGATCTTCCAGTCTGTAGTTAATTGGGAAAAATCTTACTATAAAGAACCTGATCAACAAGACCCTATATATACTATGGTAGATGTAGCATGCAATTCAGATTTAGTTCTAATGCAAAAACATATGCCTGAACCTTTAATTGATTACCTTAAACGTTATGATGATCATCCTCAGCTTAATAGCACTATGGCCACTAAGTATCCGGGGTTGTTGAAGCTTGACGTAAAAAAGTTCAACAAACCTCCAAGAGTACGTGTAAGCCTTATGCCTCAGAAGTATTCTAATATATTAGAACCTAAGATGCAAAAGATAGAAAGTCGTATAGCTGATGTTAACCGTCTAAAAGATTTAGGCTGGCAAGTTCATCTTAATTATAGCCCTTTAGTCTTTTATCCCGGTTGGAAAGAAGAGTATGATAAACTTTTTGCACAGGTAAAAGAACAGGCAGGCATAAATAAATGTGAAGTTATTGCACTTACTAATCATACTAATCAAATGGCCAAGGCATCACCAGAAGCCCAGGACATGATGAAGTATAGTTCAGAAGTAAAAAATCAAAGCGGTGTCATGAGATATCCTCTGATGCATAAAGGCCGGTTATTAAGAGAGTTTAAAGAGATATACAGTAAATATTTTCCTTTAAATACAATAAGATATATATTTTAATTTGCTGTGTCAGATTAATTTATTATATTTACACTTTAAAAGTTTAATATTATGGGACATAAAAAACCAACAGAGACCACAAGGTCTTATTTAGAGAATGCACCCTTACCCAATCATGGTAAGACATACACAGTTGTTACACACAAAGAGGTGATAGACAATACGTTAACTTTACTCAAGAAGAGTGGGTTCACAGTTCAAAGGGAAATATACAGAGCAAATACTAATGCTACAATTGCACAAGGTATTTATCATATTTACCCTAGTAGAAGCGTTGATGAAGATATCATTAATGAAACTGAATTAGGGATGATGTTTGCCTGGACTAATTCATATAATAAACTTGTTAGATTCCAATGTGCTATTGGGGCCTATGTTAAGGTTTGTTATAACGGTATGGTTGCTGGAGATATGATGAATTTCAAAAGAAAACATACTGGGACGGCAAATTTGGATTGCTCTATAAATATAGCTGATCAAGTTAAAAATGCTGAGAAGTATTATAAACGTATCATCAAAGATAGAGACGCTATGAAGAATGTTATTCTTACTGAAAGACAACAAGCTGAATTAGTAGGTAGAATGTTTGTACAGGAAGAACTTATAGATTCTCAACAAACATCTATTATTAAAGCTGAGCTAGCTAAACCATCATTTCACTATGGTACTGATGCTGAATCCTGCTGGACTTTTTATAATCATGTTACACATGCATTAAAGAAAGCACATCCACGCTACTGGCTGCAAGACAGTCAAAATTTTCATGACTTTATTGTTGCAGAATGTTTAAATACATCTAAGCCAACCATAAAAAAAGAAGCTTTATTATCTGATAAAGTTATTGTAATGTCAGAATCAGTAGAAGAAGTGGTAGAAGTTGATGAAGATGTTACTGACACACAACTAATTGAAAATGTATTTCTAGATCAGTGAAGCTAATTGTTGCACTCATATTAGCTATACTCTTTTTATACATTAGTAGTCAAAACAAAATGAATAAATAGGAGATAACCAACCGGGGCCTGAGTTTTTGCATTCTTGGGCTCTGGCTCCTTATTTACTCCCTTTACAAAAGAATAACACATGAAGAAATTTCTAGAATTTGCTTTGATATGGTACAGTCAACAGATGGCTATACCATTCTGGGTGATCGGACACGTACATTTAAGCGTAAATACATATAAAGACTTGCATGAAATCATAGCTAGCCTAGGATTAAACGTACTCGTAGCTGTTGGTTTTATAATAGACTATCGTAAAAATAAAGACAAATGACAAATAAAGAAAGAAAAGAAAAAGAAAGATATGCCAAGGCCGGAGTAAACTTTATACCTTGTAGTGAAGATAGTCAGATTTATAGCTGGCAAAGAACAAATAGAAAAGCAACATCAGGTGCTGCAAATGGACCATGTGGTGCATATGAGGTTAGAAAGATTGAAGATGTAATGGCTGAAAGAAGAAAAAAGAAAAAGAAATGATTAAAAAAGAATGGATGTTTATGGATAAAGCTGAAAAAAGAAAAGGAACTCCAGTATTCACTGGCGTATTAAAATATTTCCCGGATGCTATTATGGAAATAGCACGTGTATCTTTACAGGGAAACAAACAACATCATCCTGATAAACCTCTTCATTGGGATCGTAATAAGTCTAATGATGATTATGATGCATTAGCTAGACATCTAATTGATGCAGGCACAATTGATGATGATGGAATTCGGCACACCGCAAAGGTTGCTTGGCGTGCTCTTGCATGTTTACAAAAAGAACTAGAAGAAACTAGAGAATAAAAAAAGCCCGGAATTAACCGGGCTTTATTCTAAAATATTACTAATTATACTTTTTCATTTGAATAGAATCTAATTTCAATATTACCTTGAAGGAGACCTTTTGTACTTGCTTTATTATCTTGTTCTAGAAAATCAATCTCAACTATCTGTGGTCCTATTGCAACAGGTGCTTGTCTAAAATATAGTTCTGCAGGATCAACTCCTTCTGTTATTGGGGATCTACCGCCTACTAAACACCATACTTTTTTAGTACGTGTAGCTTCACAAGCAGTTGCAGGATCACCTGGTGTATGAATAGTAAAATTATACTGACCAGTTTTTGGTAGAGTACAAGTAACTTGACAACCTGTTGTATTTTCTAACTCAGTCACTGTTATAGGAGAACCTTTTGGATGAGTCCATGTTGCAACATATGTTGTATAAGGTAAAGAGCCACCGCCTGATCCATTGCTAGCTGCAGTAATCTGACCTTGGGCATTTACTGTAATATCAGCATTTGTGTAATTTCCTGCAGTTACAGCAGTGTTGTCTAAGTCAACTGTTAATGTATCTGTTGCAGATACTGTAGTTGTTAAACCAACACCACCGGCAATTTTTGCCGTATTACCTGTTGTAATATCCTCAGAAGTTCCTAAATCACCACCAAGCTTCCAACCATTGTACTCTGCAGGTATTGTTGGGAATGTCTGCAGTCTAAAAGTACCATCTATATATTGTGATGTAGTACCTTGAACGTTCCAATTAAGTTGTGTATCTGGACCACTTAAGTTAACTTCTGTTAAAGTCATTGCTACACCTGCACCGCTTGGCCATGATGTACTTAATGACTCAATACCTGAACTTGATTGAGCAAAATTAATTACAGTAGGGCTAACATTGTTATCCATAGTAACACCTGGTCCTGTAAACTCAAACAATCCAGACTCAGTGGTATTACCTACTTTAATGCTATTTACAACATTAGTTGATATTGCACTTATTGTTAGTGTTTTTTCACCACTTGGATCTGTATTAACTGAACCTGATAAACCTGAACCTATTGTTATTTTATCACTCCAATATCCTGCTACAGTATCTGCTGCATCAATTTTAAACTTAACATCTTCTGATGCCGGTGGGATAGTAGGGAATGTTTCTAATTCACCTTCTCCATTTATATACTGTCCAGCTACTCCTTTAAAGTCTATAGTTAATTTAGGCGTTGTTGTCGGATCAGTTACAGTAAAATCAATTGAATTTGCTACAACTGGAGTTACTTCAGTTGAGATACTAGTTACTGTTCCTACATTACCTCCTGGGATTGTTGCCCAATTACCATCTTGTCTTAAGAATTGACCTGCAGTTCCTCCCGAAAGATTTAATTCTATTGTACCGTTTGATGTGATTGGAGAGCTTCCAACTTGGAAAGCTGCAATATCTGTACTTAAACCAACACTGGTTACAGTACCTCCACCACCTGATGCAATACCATAAACAGTACCATCTATTTCTATAGAAGTTAAATCTACTGTAGGATTGCCTGGGTTACCAACTACTACAGAACCTGATCCTTCAACCCATGGTACATTAACAACAAGTTGTTTTGCATCATTAAATTGAATTCCGTATGTTCTTTGATCTACATCTGATACAAGAGCTGCTGGTTGTGCTTGTATAACATCACTCCACAATTTACCTGTTCCAGTAATTGTAGATGTCATTACTGGACTACTAGTTGCAGATGCTTTTATTGTAACTGTATCATTACCAGCATCAATCAAATCAATTCCAGTACCTGCTTCTAGCAATACTTTACCTGCAATTGCACTATTTGAATCTAATAAACTTATAGCATAATTTGTTGTACCTGATACTTCTCCTTTTAGACTATAAGTGGTTTCTGCGGGCAAGGTAACCTTACTTGTAATTACTTGTGTTACGTGACCCCAATTATCTACTTTAACAACTCTAACAGCATCAAAACTGTCTCCAAAATCTGGATCAACATTTTCATTAACAAAGTCTACTACTTGTTCATCATGATTAAATGTTACAGTATCTGTACCATTACCAATAGTTGTTATTTTATCACCACCAACAAAGAACACCTTAGCGTCACAACCAACAGTAAATCCACCTTCTCCTCCTACAATCCATTTACATTCGCTTGCATTGTCTTTCCAAACTACAGTACCATCTGGTTGAGCAATAAGGACTTGACCAGGTGTTCCTTCTGATTGATTAAAGTCTAAAACTTTTGATGCTAACCATATCTTATTTGATGGATCAGAAAAACCTAAACTAACATTACCTGCTAATTCTGAGTCTTTTTTAACAAGAAGATTACCACTAACAGCAATTGTTGTATTAGCAGCATCTTGAGTCATAATGCTATCCTTTAATGCTTTTAAACTACATACTCCATCTGTCTCAGTATAAACAGGCACATAACCTATATTTCCTGATCCATCTACAGTTCTAGTTAACCCCTTAGTTATTTCACATACTAAATCTTGACCTTTTATTACAAAAGGCTCCATTTTTGGAGAGTAAGATGTCCCAGTATTTAATGTACTGTTTTGCTTTCTTCCAAATTCAAACCAGTCTGTTTTTAGATTAAGAGTTTTTTTGTCTTTGTTTCTTTGCAGTAGGTTTAAAACCTCTTGTATAAATACGCTCATTTTTTTTTTTATTTATAGATACAGAGCAGACAGTTTAATATCTGCCTGTACCGTACATGTTATTGTTATATTTCCGTCAGCATCATTAAATGCATCAATTTCAAAAGGGCCTAAAAAACCCTCTTCACCAGCTGCTAAAGTTATAACAGCGTTTTCTTTAACTAATTTACCTAATGAAGGGTCTATTACTGTTGTTACCACTGGTACTACAGTAGCAGTTACTGATACACTGCTATCATTTTCTAAATGAAAAAACTGTGTTCCTGTATTAGCTAATTTATCACCTGCTAATGCTGGTGTTACTGTTGCAGGCTTTAAGCCCTGCTGTGTTATTCTTTGTGCAGTTAATGTTGCCATGCTTTATTATTTACAATACCCTCTTTTAAAAGCTTCAGACTGAACAGGTTCTTTTGCTCTAGTTGACTTTTGTGGAGGATTTAAATTAGTCTTTTTTGCTAATCTTATTCTTGCTTCAACTTTTTTCTTATTCTTAGCATTTTGCAATGCTTGTGGAATAGACGTAGGGTTATAAACCCCATTAGTTGTTTCTCTTTTATAGCTTTCACCCTGCATAGGGAATGATATTTTCTTTGCCATGATTATTTCTTTTTAGATTTCTTGTTGCTACCACCATATTGTAAAGCTCTCATGCTAGCAATATTTTTTTTGTCTTGTTCTGTTTTGAACTTAGGTCTAAAAAAAGTGCTTTCTTTAGCCTCTAATTCTTTTACAAGTTGAGCATCAGACTTATTTGGTAAGCTATCATATACATCAGTTACATCGCCACCAGCCATATAACCTTTTAGACCACCTCCTTTAGAGTATGCATCTATTTTCATTTTGTTTGTAATACCTTTCTTGTTTCCCATGACTATTTTTTTACTTTTTTAGGGCCACCGTATTGTTTATAGTCTAATACTGAACCACCATTCATAAAACCTTTTAGTCCACCACCTTTAGCCATTGATTCCATTCCTGCTTTAGAAGGTGTAATGTCTCCATCTCCAGCACCTTTTGTAAATCCACCACCGTAAGTGTAGCTCATTCCTGCTTTTTTCATATTATTTGGCATAATTTCTATTTTTTAATTGTTGTATATTTTTCAAATCCACGTGACCCAAAATAAGCTACATAAATTGTAACTAATAAAGTCTTTAATAAATCAACCCAACTTTCATCTATATCAAATGCTATATTTAAAGAGTCAAGAATAATATATAAAGATGTGATGACAGTTAAATATATTAATGTCATTGGTCTTGTATTTTTACTAAGCCATGAATCAGATTTCATATCAGACTCCCATCTTTTACTAACTTCTTGAAGTTCTATCTGATCTAATTCTAAAAGTTTCAAAGCTTTCTCTTTGTCTTCCGGTGGCATAACAGGATCTTTATCTATAAG
>Ga0164320_10000858_pt1 | contig 10565 bp, 12 predicted proteins | sample GuaBasSediGuay11_FD_113736 | JGI IMG/M metagenome (GOLD analysis project Ga0164320, IMG submission 113736) | Subseafloor sediment microbial communities from Guaymas Basin, Gulf of California, Mexico - Guay11, Core 4567-28, 0-3 cm | ecosystem: Environmental > Aquatic > Marine > Hydrothermal...
CGCCTACAAGGCGGGGCATCAAACACATTTATTGGTTGGAGGGGAACATCCCCCAAACCCCCTAGTAAAAGGAGCCATTCATCCCCTTGCACAGCAAGGGGTATTCTGGCATTCTTTCATAAAATGTCATTAATTTTTACTTTTTGTCTTTTATTTTTAAATTTACAATGTTATCAACCCTGAAAAACCCGTAAATGCCAGAGCAATAAGCCCTGCTAGAATAAACGATATCGGCAATCCTTTAAACGGGGCCGGCACATCAGCGACTTCGAGTTTCTCACGTATGCTCGCCATGATAACAAGCGCAAGCCCGAACCCGAGTCCTGACCCAAGGCCAAAGGCCATGCTTTCAAAAAAATCATAATGTTCCCCGGCATTTTTCAGGGGAACAGCAATAATAATACAGTTCGTTGTAATCAGCGCCAAGTACACGCCAAGTTTGTAGTACAGAGTGGGACTAACCTTTCTCATAATTGTATCAGCAGACTGCACGAACGCGGCCACAATACCGATGAAGATAATAATCTTAAGGAACGTCAATTCGTAGGGTATCATTATAAATGTATATACCACCCAGCTTAGCGCGGCACTCACGACCATAACCATGGTAAAAGTAATGCTCATCCCCACAGCCGTCTCCATCTTCTTGGAAACACCGAAGAATATGCACAGGCCGAGAAACATCGTAAAAACGAAGTTATTGATTAATGCAGAAGAAACAACTAATTCAAATAGCTTGGTAAAATCCATTTTAATACCCCTTTAAGTTATAAGTGCGTCAAACTCCAGACGCCCCTTTACCACCGAAAAATCTCATATCAACCCAGTTAAAAAATCCCATAAGCAGGCCAACGGCAAGAAACCCTCCTGCAGGCAGGATCATAATAAGCAACGGGTTGCCCGAGATCAGAGAATACTCGAATAACTCTCCCTTGCCCAGGAGTTCTCTGAAAAAGCTGATAACTATCATGGCCAATAAAAAGCCGACACCCATGCCAAGGCCGTCACAGAATGAAGACCAGACCTTGTTTTTATTAGCAAACACCTCAGCCCTAGCGAATATCGACGCAAAAGCTACTATGATTTGAATATAGAGACCTATTTCCTTATAAATGGGCCTTGCATAGGTTGCCATCAGAAGGTCTATGATAGTGACATATCCCGCGATTATGAGCATGAATATAGGTATGCGAATTTTGGGATGAATAAAATTCCTTAATAAAGAGACAGTGACATTCACCATTGTCTGGACGAACACCACACATATTCCAAGTGCCACACCGTTCTTCATTCCATTTGTAACCGCAATCGATGGGCATAGACTGATCGCCATACGGAAGATCGTATTCTCACCGAACATCCCGTTTTTTATTAAATCCCAGTTGCTCTTTTTTTGGAGACTCATCCCTTCACCTCTCCCAATAATTTCTCCTTTAACAATATTACTCCGTTTCTGACTCCATCCTCTGTTACGGCACGGCTGGAGATTGTTGCTCCGGTTATTGCCTGTATTTTATCTTCTGTTTCCCTTTTTATAACAACAAGATTATCAACGCCTTTGCCTACAAACTGATTAAGGAAATTATCTTTTTCTATCTCATCGCCCAGTCCTGGCGTCTCCCCATGCCCCAATATACTGATTTTTTTCAAGATAAAGTTTTTGTCGACTGATGCAAGCACATGGATATAGCTTGAATATCCCTTTCCAAAGCCTTCAACAATGTAACCTATGTCACTGGGATTGAGACACTCCTCTTCGTCCTTCATTTCACCGGTTTTCTCATCCTTGACCTGCGTGATCTTTATTTCCCCGCATGTTCTGGCCGCATAATATTCCGCATGCTTATCGTGGGGTTTCCAGTCTCCCAGCACGGCAATCTTGTCCGCCTCGGGCATCATCAGTTTAAGGGCCGCCTCTTTCTCTTCCTTTGCCTTGATAAACATGATGGGAGATGTCTTAGCATATACAAACGCCATTATCAGCCCGCCAACAACATAAATAACAACAAGGTTAAAAGTTATTTTTGCCATCTCCTTTGTTGTCATTTTTCCTGCTCCTTTTTCTCCTTAACAACCCCAAACATCACGGGCTTGAACTGTCTGTCGATCAGCGGCGCGAAACAGTTCATAAGCAGTATTGCAAACATAACGCCCTCGGGGAACCCTCCCTTTAACCTGATAAGCATTGTGATCGCACCACATCCAATTCCAAATATGATCTGTCCCTTCCTGACAGTCGGGCAAGTGACGTAGTCCGTGGCCATAAAAAATACACCGAGTATCAGACCACCGCTTAAAAGGTGTATGACCGGATCACCGGTAAACCACCCGCTTTCACCCCCGAACGCCCAGCCCATGACCGCGACTGTGGCAAGAAAAGGTATCGGTATGTGCCATGTTATATACCTTTTATAAAAGAGAATAGCCGCTCCTATCAGTAATGCTATCACCGAGGTCTCGCCGAGTGATCCTGCGGTGTTTCCAGTAAGCAGGCTCGTATAGAGTTCACTCTTGTCTCCAAAGACCTCCATAAGTTTTACCAGGCCCTCTTCTTTCAAAATTCCAAGCGGGGTTGCAGTTGTCTTTGCGTCCATTGCGACAAACTGAGCGGTGGGCTCTGACCAGATAGTCATTAGCTTGGGAAATGATATCAATAAAAATGCCCTGCCGATAAGCGCGGGATTAAAGACATTGTAACCCAGTCCGCCAAAAAGCAGCTTTGTGATAATAATCGCAACAAAGGAACCTATTAATGGAATATAAAAAGGCACACTTGGTGGAAGGTTCAGTCCCAGCAGAAGACCTGTCAAAAATGCGCTTCCGTCGCCGATTGTGTTTTCCTTATTAAGCGCCTTCTGATATATATGTTCCGAAAGTACAGCAGTTAAAATGCAAAGACCGGTCACATAGGCAGCGAGAGGACCGAAATAATATATTGACATTATTACAGCCGGTATCAAGCTGAGATTGACCGTCCACATGATACGGGCCACAGTCTCTTTGCCCCTGACATGAGGACTTACCGATACTATTAATTCATGTGTTTTTGCTTCAGCTGCCATTTAATCCTCTTACGGTTTTATCTGTGACTTCGCGAGTCTCATAAACTGGACCATCGGCCTTTTTGACGGACAGACATAAGCACACGACCCGCATTCGAAACAATCAAAAAGATTATATTCCCTAGTCTCTTCAAAAAAACCTTTCTCAGACAGTATGCTCAACATTGAAGGGTTAAGTCCCATGGGACATATATCAATGCAACTGCCACATCGAATACAGGCAGAATATTCATCAGATGCAACATATTCATCTTCTGTCATAACCAGGATACCCGAGGTTCCTTTAATAACAGGAACATCCAGCGTCCACTGCGCAAATCCCATCATCGGGCCTCCGGATATTACTTTTACAGCGCTATCCACAAGTCCGCCGCACTGTTCGATTATGTCCGACATCAGTGTGCCGATTCTCACCAGCATGTTTTTTGGTTCCTGTATTCCCTTACCTGTAATTGTTACAACCCTTTCAATTAAAGGTTTGCCATAACGCACCGCTTCATAAACCGCAATTGCTGTACCCGCATTCTGGACAACAACACCAACATCCATCGGCAGTCCTTTGCTCGGGACCTCTCTTCCTTTAATTGCCTTTATCAACATCTTTTCAGCACCTTGGGGATATTTTATTTCTAAAGGATACACTTCTATATTTGATTCTCCTGAAACGGCTGAACGCACCGCCTCGACCGCATCAGGTTTGTTCTCTTCAATTCCTATATAACCATTACTGACCCCCAGAGTCTTCATAAGAATTTTCAGCCCATCAACAAGCTCCGAAGGACGTTCCACCATCAGTCTGTGGTCAGCAGTCAAGTATGGTTCACACTCAGCACCGTTAATAATGACCGTATCAATAGGTTTTTCCTTTGGTGGGGAAAGTTTCACATTTGTTGGAAATGCAGCGCCTCCAAGCCCCACAATCCCGGCGTCTTTAATCAGCTGCCTGAAATCATCCGGGCCAAGATCCATATATTTATCATTTCCATTAAAAGTCACCGCCTCATCATTCCCGTCGCTCTCGATAACTATTGAAGTCACCATTTTGCCGGAAGGATTTGGAAAGTCCGCAACAGCAATTACCTTCCCTGAGATAGATGCATGAACAGGTGACGAAACAAAACTTGTAGTCACACCAACAACCTGACCTTTTTTCACTTCATCTCCGATAGTGACCTCTGCTTTACAAGGAGCACCGATATGCTGGCTTAGCGGGATTACTATTCTTTGCGGAAGTTTCGCTTCTGTAACAGGTTTGTTTGAGGTTAATTCCTTATGATACTCCGGATGAATGCCTCGCTCAAATGTCGCGATTTTGCCCATTTTTAAAACTATCCTTCAGAAAATTATTAGAAGAAACTAAAAAAGAAATGTCTACGTTTTACTTATATCGATATAAGCTAACCTTTGAATTCTAAACTTAAACAATGCGTATATTGATAACATTTAAGATTATTAATGTCAAGAGACAGGCTGTCAAATTTGACTAATCGTATCCCCTAGCATTTTCCTTGCCAGTACCTTTACAAGGTATAACCCTTGTGATACACTATCGATATGATTAAAAACAGATTGTTCTGGATGCTGTCATTTATACTGGCAATAAGTATCTTATTTGTCCTTACTTACAGGGAACAAAATATAAATATTAATCCTTCATTCCAGGAATCTTCGATGAAGTACCTACATCTTATTAACAAACGCGGCAATGAAATAAGATGGGAACTTTCAGCTATAAAAGCAACGATCCCCGAAGACAAAAAAAAAATATTCCTTCAGTCACCGTCCCTGAGAATAAACAATTCTCCTGAAATTTATCTTACCAGCGGAAACGGGATCTATGAAGTTGAAAAAGACAATGTTACTTTGAGCAGACCCGTTGAAATAAATATCAAAGATGCCATATTCGAAACAGACACATTAACATGGAACAGTAAAGATGAAATAATTTCAACCGATGATCCCGTTCAGGTTAAAGGGAAAAATTATATCATTAATGGAACAGGATTGACCGCGCAAGTAACACAGCAAAAGGTAAGGATACTAAATAATGTTAAGGCCATTTTTTATAATTAATGCTGTATTGATTTTTTTCATGACATGCTCTTCTGCGTATACTGCATCAACAAAAACAGAATCAGAAAAAAAAACAATAATTATAACTTCCAAAACACTCACCGCTGATAACAAGAATAATACTGCTGTATTTGAAGGCTCGGTAGTTGCAAAGATAGGTGACATAACAATACAATCAGATGAAATGGCAGTGTTTTATGACAACTCCGAAAACAGCATCGATACGATTCATGCAACAGGTAATGTTAAAGTTCACAAAAATGAGAGAGCATTGTTTTCGGACAAAGCTGTGTATTTTGACGCTGATGAAAAAATAGTCTTTACAGGAAACCCAAAAGCTATTGAAGGAAACAATGTTATCAGTGGCACAAAAATTATTTTTTACTTCAGAGATGACCGTGCAGTTGTAGAGGGCAGCAAGGTTATTCTACAAAATAAAGAAGGTCTCAAATAATGAGTTCTCTTGAAGTTACAAGCCTGAAAAAAAGTTTTAATGGGAAACCTATTGTATCGGACATATCTTTAAATATCAGTTCCGGCGAAGTTGTTGGACTGCTCGGACCTAACGGAGCTGGCAAGACAACTACATTCCATATGATACTGGGCCTTATACACGCTGATTCCGGTACAATCTGTCTTGACGGTGAAAATCTTAACGGCTCTCCCATGTATAAAAGGGCGCGTAAAGGTATTGGTTATCTGCCTCAGGAGGCTTCCATCTTCAGAAAACTGAAAGTCGATGATAATATCAGAGCTATACTGGAGGCATCAGATCTTGGCAATAATGCCATAAATGAAAAGTTAGAAGAAATTATGCATGAATTCAACCTCAAGCATTTAGCTAAAAATTACGGTCATCATCTGTCAGGAGGAGAACGGCGCAAGGTAGAAATCGCAAGAGCAATAGCTGTTGATCCAGTGTTCATGCTACTGGATGAACCTTTTGCAGGAATAGACCCGCTCGCTGTTAATGAACTCAAGAAAACACTGCGACAGCTCACTGCCAGGGGCATAGGGCTTATTATTACAGATCATAATGTACGTGAAACATTATCAATTACAGACAGAGCATATATAATAAATAACGGTTGTATTCTGGCACATGGGATACCGGCTGATCTCATTTCTAACGAGCTTGTGAAAAAAAATTATCTCGGTGAAGGGTTTAAATTATAATGGCACAGGAACAAAGGCTGGAACTCAGACTTTCGCAAAGGCTTATACTGACACCGCAGCTTCAGCAATCGATTAAACTGCTGCAATTGCCACTGCTCGAACTTACTCAGGATATTAACCAGGAACTCATGAACAATCCGATGCTCGAAGAAGGGGTAGACAGGGAATCCGAAATAAAAGACGAACAGTCCGGGCCCTCCAATGAAGAGCCGGTTCGTGAGAGTACAGGAGACATCGAGCTTCCTCTTGAAAAAATATTCGGCTTTACCTCTGAAAGCTACTTTGAAGACAGAGAAAGTGACGGCAGAGACTTTGGATATTTCAACCCAGACGTTGAAGAAACAACATCACCTTTTGAGAGGAACAGAGACAGGACAAATCTGTATGATCACTTGCTCTGGCAGCTGAGACTTTCCTCAATAGAAGAAAATATCGGCAGGTCTGCCGAAATTATTATTAATAACCTCAACGACGACGGTTACATGCAGGCATCTATTGATGAGGTATCTCAACTTGCCGAATCAGACACTGAAACTGTAGAAAAAGCCCTAAAGGCAGTTCAGGAACTGGATCCGTCAGGAGTAGGAGCCAGAAATCTCCAGGAGTGTTTATTGTTGCAGTTGCCTGCACTTAATCTAAGCGATACTCTTGTGGAAAAAATCCTCACCGAAGGTTTCTCTGAGCTTGAAGGGAAAAAGTATAATCAACTAGCCGTAAAATTCAAAACTCCAATCAATGATATTTTTGACGCTGTCAAAATTATAGAAAAGCTCGAACCTCGACCTGGCAAAAATTACTCCAGCGACGAGCCTGTTCATATTATACCTGATGTTTATATTGAGGAATCTGAAGGTAAGTTTTTGATCAATTTGAATGATGAAGGCATTCCAAGGCTCAGGCTTTCAAATTACTACAGAAAACTTCTTGCCAACAAAAAGTCCCTCGGTGCAGAGGAAAAGCAGTTTCTTGAAGAAAAGCTTCGTTCCGCTGTATGGCTGTTGAAAAGCCTTGACCAGAGGAATAAAACTATATACAGAGTTACAGAAAGCATCTTAAAATTTCAGGAAGATTTTTTCAGAAGAGGAGCTCAGTACCTGAAGCCGCTTAATCTCAGAATTATCGCAGAAGATTTAGGCCTGCATGAAAGCACTATCAGCAGAGTAACATCAAATAAATATGTACAGTGTCCCCGAGGGCTGCTGAACTTCAGATATTTTTTCAGCAACGCAGTTGCCACAGATCTGGGCAGCATGTCTTCGTCCACTGTAAAGAACATTATAAAACAGATTATCGCCGAGGAAGATTCCAAGAAACCGCTTAATGACCAGAAAATAGTTAATATTCTTAAAAGCAAAGGCATCAGTGTTGCTCGTAGAACAGCGGCTAAATACAGAGAAGAATTAAAAATTCTATCTCATTTAAAACGAAAGAAATGGTTTTGATATTCGTTAATCATGATACGTTATATGGTATTGTTTAATAGTTATCCGTTTAATAATATTTCCTGATAACTGTTACCAAATACTGAATCACGCTTTTTCAAGGAGGGAGGAAAAAGATGAATATAATTATTAACTGCAGACATATGGACCTCACCAAAAACCTGAAGGATTATGCAGAAGAAAAAATAGGCAAATTCAATAAATATCTTAATCAGATTACAGAAGCAACCGTTACTTTAAGCGTTGAGAAATACAGGCATAAAGCAGAAGTTCATTTAAACGTAAACGGGTCTGTGTTGCAGGCTGAAAGCATAACCGGAGAATTGTACTCTTCTATTGATGAGGTGGTGGAGAAACTGGCCAGACAGGTAAGGAAACACAAGGATAAAATCGTCTCCCAGAGAAAAAGCAGGGGCAAGTCAGATATCCCTGCTGAATCAATGGAGACTGCTCCCTCAATAATAAAAAATAAGTCTTATGACATTAAGCCAATGAGCCTGGAAGAAGCTGCCATGCAGATGGATCTGTTAGATAAATCTTTCTTTATTTTTACAAACGCCTCCTCTGGAAATATTAACGTTTTATACAAAAGGAATGATGGTAATTTCGGCCTAATTGAACCGATAAAGTGACTGTTCGGAAAAAACATCAGCCTTTCACAATTATACTGACCGGGCTGTCAGGCTCAGGCAAGACTGTCGCTCTTAATGCATTTGAAGACAGCGGTTTCTTTTGTGTAGACAATCTCCCATCAACCTTGATCCAGACATTTGTTAATTTAGGCAACAGATCACCTTCAATATCAAAAGTGGCAATCGGAATTGATATTAGAGAAAGGAAATTCTTGAGTGATTTTGCTGATAATGTCGCTTCATTGCGGAAAAAATACAAAGTAGAAATAATATTCCTCGAGGCTTCTGAGGAAGTTCTTGCAAGGAGATTCAAGGAGACCAGAAGACCTCATCCTCTGGGATATAAAGACCTTTCAAGGGCCATATCCAGGGAGCTGAAACTTCTTTCACCTATTCGCAAGGAATCTGACAAAATCATAGATACTTCTACTATGACTCCACACAGACTTCGTAAGTTCATAACAGATTTTTACTCAAAGACTGGATCACAGGAAATGACTATAAGCCTTGTATCTTTCGGTTATAAATATGGAATACCCCTGGAAGCAGACCTTCTGTTTGATCTCAGGTTTCTACCAAATCCATATTTCATAGAAGAACTCAAGGCATTCCCTGGCACATCACAGAAAGTTAAAAAATTCGTCCTGTCCCACAAAGACACCAAAGAATTCTTCAAAAAATTCATGCCACTGCTGAATTATCTGATACCTCATTACAAGGCAGAGGGAAGAAGTTATCTTACAATAGGAATTGGATGCACAGGCGGAAGACACCGGTCACCTGCAATAAGTGAAGAAATCAAAAAAATGCTGAAAAAACAGAAACTGGATGTTTCGGTTACCCATAGAGACCTTTAGCATCCGTCATGATAACTATCTTTCGATACATTCTGGAAATATGATCTACCTTGACAACAATGCCACTACGCCATTAGCTCCTCAGGTTGCTAATGCAATTAGCAAATGTCTAAGGGAAAATTATGGCAATCCTTCCAGTTCACATGCGTTCGGAATCAGGGCCAGAAAAGCTGTAGAAAATGCGAGGAAACAGACAGCCGAACTTGTTGGAGCAGCAGCAGGTGATATTACTTTCACTTCAGGCGGTACAGAAGCAAACAATATGGCCATTATAGGTACAGCTCTTAGATTCAGACGGGGGCACATAATCTCTTCCTGCATTGAGCATCCCTCTGTTTTAAATCCCCTGAACTATCTTGAAAGCATAGGCTACAAAGTAACATATCTGCCTGTTGACAGATATGGTCTGGTAGATCCTTCAATGATAAATAGATGTCTGCTCAAAAATACAATTCTTATAACCATAATGCATTCAAACAATGAAACCGGTGCGATACAGCCTATTGCTGCTATAGGCCGGATCGCAAAGGAAAGATCAATCACATTCCATTGTGATGCGGCACAGTCTGTTGGCAAGGTTTCTGTGAATGTTAAAAGAAATCATATAGATCTCTTAACTATAGTTTCTCATAAGTTTTACGGGCCAAAAGGAGTCGGGGCGCTTTTCATTAAAGCAGGCACAACATTAAAGCCTATTCTGTATGGTGCATCTCATGAAAAAGGCCTGAGGCCTGGGACAGAGAACGTTGCTGGGATTGTAGGTCTCGGCAAGGCAGCAGAGCTGGCAAAAAAAGAGTTGCCTGAAAGAGTTGCTGAAATGAAATATTTATCGGAAATATTGTTTAACGATTTATGCAAACATATACCTGACCTAAAATTAAATAGTCATTATTCAAAGCGCCTTCCCAACACATTAAACATATCATTTCCAAATGTGCAGGGATCACTTCTACTGGATAAATTAAAAAATGATATTGCAGCATCAACCGGCTCCGCATGTCATGAAGGACAACATACTCCATCACCTGTACTCAAAGCAATGGGCCTTAGTAATGCTGATGCCTTTTCAGCTATAAGGTTGAGTCTCGGAAGGACCACCACAAAAAAACAAATCGAAAAGGCTGTTAAGGCTATTGTAAAAGCATATAGGAGCATTAGTTCAAACACTTAGTTTCTTAACTAGTGTACTGTCCCATAAATATACTTACATAATTCTGTCATTCCCGAGGTTTTTTGATCGGGAATCCATAATATGGCGGGCCTGGATTCCGGCTCAAAAAACTACCGGAATAACGAAAAACGGACATTATTTGTACGTGAGTC
>Ga0164320_10000859_pt1 | contig 10561 bp, 8 predicted proteins | sample GuaBasSediGuay11_FD_113736 | JGI IMG/M metagenome (GOLD analysis project Ga0164320, IMG submission 113736) | Subseafloor sediment microbial communities from Guaymas Basin, Gulf of California, Mexico - Guay11, Core 4567-28, 0-3 cm | ecosystem: Environmental > Aquatic > Marine > Hydrothermal vents...
AGGATTAGTATAGATGTAAAGGATAAGCATGAACACCAAACGGGTAATTATAGTTTCTATTTGGCTTATACAGGACCAATAGGTGGAGTAGGGGCAAATAAAAATATTAAGGTAGATATTGCTAACGATGAAATTCTTTGTAATGATCCCGTTGAAAAGATTGTTGATAATGAATACTCAGATTTGAAAGAAGAATTCACAATATTAAGCTATACTTTGGAAGAAATTGTTGCAGAAAAGATGAGAACGCTTATGCAACGAACCCAGCCAAGAGATTTATATGATATTTGGTATATGTTCGAGGATGAGAATAAAGATATAGAGGATTTTATTTTTAATTTTCAAGAGAAAACAAAATTCAAACAACTTGATCCAAAACAATTCACTGAAACAATCTTAAGAAAAGAAGCTTCATTTAAAGGACGATGGGAAACGAATCTAAATCAACAGATTAAAGATGTTCCGAATTTTGATGATGATTGGAGATCATTGGGAAAGCATTGGAGGAAGTATAATAAGTTCATTGGGTCATAACTTTTAAATAACTAACTGTTCAGGATTAAACTGAACAATTCATTAATTTAGTGTAAAATGTTTAGAAATTTATCTTTAATCGAAGAAGTTTAACTTAATCTTAATCAGCAGGTCGCCGGTTCGAGCCCGGCAGGGTGCACTAAAGGTGCGAAAACCAAAAGAATTCGCACCTATTTTTTTGTTCAAAAGTTCCAGAGACCAAAATTGACCCAGATTGACCTATGATTTCAGAACATTACTATGGCAAAACTATGGCAAAAGATTTATTACTGAAACATTTTTGAATATCAACAAAAATTTTTTCGTGTTAATTACTTGTCAATCATTAACTTTATTTACATCCCTTAATATTATTTGCAGTGTGTAAAAATAGCCTTATCAAGCTAATTTCTACCTTTTAGTTTCCTTTTAAACCTTAATACCAAACAGTAAAATCATCTTCCCTAAAACAGAATGACATTTTTTTTACAAAATCATGACATTTTCATGACAACTTAAATGATCTTAAAATCTAAGTTCTTAGTGTGATTGAAGCAACTATCAATAAAAGATAAAACGTTATTAAGTTGAAAAGATTAATATCACATATTAAAACCTTTTTAGAATTTGCATTAAAAGTCATAACAAAAAAACAGGCAATAATTGTGATTTTTATTATTGCTTTGACGGCGTTTTTTTTCTCTTCACTTTTACAGCTAAAAGTAAATCCTAAATGGACAAATGCACTTCCCCACACAGATATACTAGTCGCCGAATATTTAAATTTAGTTGAGGACCCTATGAGGGGTTCAGTTATTTATGCCGTAATAGAAGGTATAGATAAAGAAAAAGCATCGGATGAATTATCTTCGGAAGTATTAAAGCAGCCGTGGACTCGTTTCGTTTTCGATGGACGGATTAATTTAGCTGATTCATCAGCTTCAATCTATTCACTACAAAGATATCAACTACAGCAGCATCTTGATGTAACTAAAAATATAAATATTGATCAGCTAACAGAATTATTAAAAACGAAACTCAAACTTCTCTTAACCTCACATAATAACTCTGTGGTAGTAGCAAACTCGTTAGGGAGCTGGAATAATTTTTTAGCTGCGCTAGTAAATGTATTGGAAAACGGGTCTCACATATCAACCGATCAATTGATGGAAAATATGATTTTCAAAACAGGAAACCGGATCCGTTCAACTTATAATAAATCATTACTAATCTTAATTGGGACCAACATTTCCGAAGGTACTATTAATAACATTGATGAAGTTGCAAACTCTATTGAGTTAATTAGAAATAGTATTCAGAAAAAATTTCAAGGTATAGAAATTAAACTTACCGGTTATCCCATATCAGCTCACGATGAAATGAGAAGCATCACAACATCCGGCAAAAAAACGACTATTTTGGCTTTAATTCTTGTTGGTGCATTCCTGGTATTCTTTTACAGGGGGTGGAAGTTTGTAGCCGCTTGCATAGGAATATTATCTATTTCTATTATCTGGACTTTAGCACTAATCCAGGTTTTATTCGGTGAATTAAACACTGTAACACTAATAATGGGATTAGTACTAATCGGACTCGGGATAGATTTTAGTATTCATTGGATAAATTATAAAATTAGTGATCTAGAATTTAGAAGCGAAAAAAGTTTTGGCTTTACAAGTTACTGGAAATCAACAGCCACGCCTATACTTGCCGGTGCATTCACCACAGCCGCAGCATTCTTATCACTTTTAATACTGAATGTAAAGAGTATAAACGAATTCGGTATAATGAGCTTTTTAGGCATCATATTAACATCCCTTCTAATACTTCTTCTTATGCCGATTTTCTTGAAGGAGATTAATGATTCGATTGTTTATTCATCTCTAAGGGAAAAACTCTCTCATCTTGTTAGCTCAATAATTCTTCATAAAAAAAAGACGTTAATTTTTACAACCCTATTGATATGTTTTTGCTTATGGTTATTACCGGGACTGAAATATGAATACAACTATGCAAAACTTCAAACCGGTGGGTTATCATCATATAAATTAAAGAATGAAATAATCCGGGAATTTGGATTTGCTCCAGATGTTTTTATACACCGAGTAGAAGGAATTGATAACTCAAATGAAATAAAGCAAAAATTGATGAGTTCGGATAAAATTGGTTATGTATTATCTATAGGTGATTTCATTCCAATCAGCAGGGAACTACATAAAAATAAAGATTTAATCGAAGAGGTAATTAAAGAATCTCAACTAATCAACGCCATTGAACTTAATATTAACCATCTCAACTTACTGAAGGAAAACTTTTCAGAAATTAAAAACCTCTTGCAATTCATTAGTTCAGATTCTGTAACGGAAATTCATCTAAAAGAGAGTGCGCTGATTCTTAACAGGGTAATGTCCTCGCTGGATAATTCGGCAATTGATAACTTAAATAATTTTAATCGTGAATGGGTTCAGTCATTCATTAACAGAAATCATCAGTTAATTAATTACAGATCGTTAAGGATTGAAGATCAACCAGCAGCAATACGCCACATTTTTCAAACTTCACAACCGGGTGAATTTATTCAGTATATATATCCTAAAAAAGACACCTGGAAAAAAGAGAATATTAAATCATTAGAGCTGTTGTTTAATGAAGTAGCTCCCTCTGCTGTAGGACTTCCCCGAATTTCCTGGCACATGTCTCAAAAAATTCTAAGTGATGTAATTATTATGATTATAGTCGCGCTCGTTATTATAATCTTAACGCTTAGAGTAATTCAAAAAACTTTCAAATCTTCCCTTCTTACTTTAGTACCGCTAAGTTTTGGAATTATTTTTACACTTTCTACACTTTCACTACTAAATATAAAAGTTAGTTTATACAACCTGATCAGTTTGCCGATTATCCTTGGGATCGGTATTGATGACGGTCTGCACATAATTCATACATACCGAAAAAATCCTGAGAGTGGTTCTGCAAAAGCAATCTATAAAGTTGGACCAGCAGTCTTTCTAACTTCGTTAACAAGTATGATCGGTTTTGGTTGTCTATCATTTTACACTCACCCGGGAATATCTTCACTTGGCATTGTAACATTCATAGGTGTTGGATGGTGTTTTATAAGTACTCTGCTTATTCTTCCGATAATATTAGACTTTTTATCAAAAAAAATTAAACCAGGCAGGTGATTAAAATGAAAATATCAGAAAAAGTTCTTTCGCATATAAGCCAGCACTTTATAAACGATTGTGCACCGGTTTATCTATATGATACGGATAAAATCAGGGATTATTGCAAAAGATTTATTTCGATCCCCTATACTCCAAAAACAATTCACTTTGCAACAATGGCAAACAGCAATCCCGAGTTCTTAAGAATTATACGTGAGGAAGGGATGGGTGTATTCGTTAATTCACCGGAGCATTTGAAATTAGTAAGTGAAATAGGATTTAAGGAGAAAGAAATAATTTTTACTGCTTCGGCATTGTGCAATGATACTATGAAATTAGCTCATGATGCCGGGGTTGTAGTTTATCTTGATTCGCCCGGTCAATTGGAGCAATGGCAGAAGCTATTCCCCGGTAAACCAGTTGGCATAAGGTGTAACCTTGGCAGAATGGTAACTCCAATAAAAACGCACGCTTCATATTTTATAGGCGAAGAAAGCAGGTTGGGTTTTTCTCCTGAAGAAATCAGTAATCAAAAAGGGAATAAAAATATAATTGGATTGCATTTATATGTAGGAACAGACATACTAAATTATGATTACTTTTTTGCATGCTACCAATCGCTGCTAAGCTTTATCAAGCTGTTTCCAAATTTAAGACATATTGATCTGGGTGGCGGATTTGGGATTAATTATAACGGAAGTTTCCCTTTCGATATTGAACAATACGGAAAGAAACTTAAAGTGATGATGGAAGAAGTGGCAAATACTTCTGGTAAAAAATTATGCCTGATGCTTGAACCAGGGAGGATTATTGGTGCAGAAGCAGGATACTTTGCTTGTTTGGTTACAGATGTTAAGATCAGAAAGGATAAGCAATTAATTGGTATAAATGCTTCAACCACCCAGTTCCCTCGCCCACTATTTTATCCTGAAAAAGCAATTCACCCTGTTGCAATTATCAGGGATGGAGTTTTAGCAAATGGCACACCTGTAATGAGTAATGTTTATGGATGTTCTACTTATTCGAGAGACTATTTTATAAATGATGCAAGTGTTCCGAAAACCAAAATTGGTGATTGGGTAATATTTGGTAATGCCGGTTCCTATTGCGCTGCGGCTTACACTCATTTTTTAGGATTTTTACCAGCTGAGGAGAAATTCTTATGAAAACGACAAAACTTGAAGGCAAAGAAGGATATAAAGTTTTTGCAGACTTCGGAAAAGAGGTCTACAACGATAATCCTTACTACCGTGGGACGGAAGGAAGTATTGAGAAGCTGCTCCTTACCGGACCAACAGTTTTTCATAAACATTCAAAAGTAATGTTTTATGTTGTTGAAGATGGGAATGATCTTATTGCACGCTTCGCACTTATCCACGATGAAAAACTTCCTGATTTTTTACAGGTTTCATTTTTTGAAGCTCTTCCCGGATTAAATGGAATTTGGAACTTGATAAAAGGAGAAGCACAAATTCATTTTGAAAATGTGCCTAAAGTTGTAGCCGGTTTGAATGGTCATTTAAATTACGGTGCTGGTTTTCTCATCAATCATTTTGATGAAGACCCGATTTTCGGTCTTCCTTATTCTCAAAATTATTACCCGGAATATTTTAAGAGCTTACATAAAAAAGTGATGGTAACATTCAGATTCCCAATGATAGAATATTTAAAGTGGTTTAATCGTAATAACATTAAATGCTTAGTACGAGGTGTAAAAACCCGGAACATGAACAAAAAAAATCTTAAAAAAGAAATTGAAATTTATACGTCTCTAAATAACCAATGCTTTCTGCAGCATCCATTCTGGGCAAACAGAAGTATAGATGAAGACCTCGAATTATTTTATCCCTTTCGCCATCTGTTAAAGGATGAAAACCTGGTTTTTGCTGAACACAATGGTGAGCCGATCGGTTTCTTTTTATGGTACCCTGATTTTAACCAGCTTGTAAAAGGAATAAGAGACTTGAATGTTATTGATGTAATAAAATACAAAGCCGGAGCAAAAATAAACGCATTCCGGTTTGCCGAAATTGGCATTTTACCAAAATACAGAAGAACATCCGTTAATATTGCTATGCTGCAACATGCTGTTCAATTCATTCAGAAATCCAAAATCGATTTTTGCGAGTGTGGTTTTATCTTCGAAGAAAATATTGAGAGCATTTCTATGATGAGGCGCTTTATGAAAAGATTTTTCCATAAAGAAGTTGAACCTTACAGAAAGTTTGCAGTTTTCGAAGGAGATCTTTGGAAGTGAACACATATAAATTAAATAATGCGTTATCTCTGCCGGATGAGTGGGATGTTCTGGCAGATTGCTACTTCCAGCGCAAGAAGTTTCTACTGCACTGTCAGAACTGGAATCCTTGTAATCAGCGGTATTATGTAGCTTATGAAAACGATGAATTAATTGCTGGGGCTGTGCTTTACACATTTCGCCTTAATTTATTCACTTACTATAAAATCAGCTTGCCCATAACAATGCAAATAACAGGTATTCCCTGTTCAGTTTCCTTTTCAGGGCTTGTGGGTAAGCTAAACAATACTTTAAAACTTTTTAAAAGTATCTGTTCACAGGAAAGAGGTTTAAAGCTTGCATTAAACATCGATTCTCCTGAAGAAGTACCTCACAATATATTTGCAGGACATACTCTTCCAGTCATTAAGTTTAATAATCATTATTCCTCCACTGATGATTATTTAAAATCGCTAAGAGCAAATTACCGCCGCCGGTTGGATCTGATCAATAAAAAATCCAGTGCATTACAATTTACACAAAGCTCCTGCAACAAATTTACTATTGAAATGTATCATCAGTATATCCGGGTTTATGAGCAAAGCAATGCAAAGTTGGAACAATTAGAATACCGTTTCTTTAAATATTTACCGAACGAATTTAAACTTACTGTTGCAAGAGTAAATGGAACGCTAGCGGGGTGGTTCATCACGTTGAATGCTGATAGTGAATTATACTTTTTCTTTGGTGGTCTCAATTACTCAATGAATGAAGAGCTTGGAACTTACCACAGATTATTACAAGAAATAATTTTTCAAGGAATAAATTCAGGTGTGCAGCGCATTGACCTGGGACAGACTGCTGAAATTCCGAAAATGCGGCTTGGCGGTGAAATCCAACCAAAGTATATGATTGCAGATCACAGTACCATGATTAATATACTGCTCCGTACTTCAAAAAAACTACTCGAATACAGGAATACTTTTCCCCAACATCATGTTTTCAGGAATGCATTATGAAATTATTATTAATCAGACCGAGACCGGAAAAAGAAACAATAGGATTACAGCATGTGATGATTGTTGAACCACTTGAATTGGAAATTCTTGGAGCCACAATAAGAAAAAATGATTCTGCAGTAATTGTTGATATGATAATAGAAAAAGGCACAATTGAGCACTTTCTTGCTCTCCATAAACCTGATGTTCTATGTATTACAGGTTATATAACAAACGTTGGAACAATCAAAAGAATTTGTGATGGTACAAAAAATTTTAACGAGGGAATAATTACGATTGTTGGAGGTGTACATTGCGAAGTATGCCCGGATGACTTTGATTACCCTACAATTGATTATAGAGTCGTAAGGAATGCAATAACGGTCTTCCCAAAAATTCTTGATCATATTGAAAATAGAAATGAACTGCCGGCAGGTGTGCTAAGATCAGGACAAAATCTCGTGAAAGAAAAATTACCATTAATAAATTTTAATTATGTATTACCAGATAGAAGCCTCACTTCCAAATACCGTGATAAATACTTTTACATTTTTCACGATAAGGTTGCATTAATGAAAGCAACTTTTGGTTGTCCCTTTAAGTGCAATTTTTGTTTTTGCCGTAAAATAACTGAAGAACAATATTGGCAAAGAGATATAGAAGATGTGATAAGGGAACTTGAGACTATAAATGAAGAAGAGATCTACATTGTTGATGATGATTTTCTTGCCGATAGAAAGTATGTGGAGATTTTTTTAAACCATTTAGAAAAACGAAATATTAAGAAGAAGTACCTTATATACGGCAGGGCTGATTTCATAGCAAATAATCCTAAACTGATTGCTCGCTTTCGCGATAATGGCTTGAAAACTGTGATTGTAGGTTTTGAATCCTTTTTTGAAGAAGAACTCGAATCATTCGCAAAAAATATTGATGTAGATACAAACTATAAGGCGATGGAAATTTTAAACAAACTAAAAGTTGATTGTTATGCTACAGTTATTTTATCTCCTGATTGGGATAAGGAACAATTTCGAAAGCTGGAGGTCATTTTAAAAAAACTTAAAATTCACTACGTTAATCTTCAACCCCTAACACCCCTGCCCGGAACCGATTTTATGGCATCTAAAGATCAGTTGTTAATTGAACGGGATGATTACGCCAAGTGGGATCTGGCTCATATTTCTATCTCACCTTCAAAGTTAAGTGTAGCTGATTATTACAAAGAACTTTTGCGGCTTTATGGAAAAGTGCTTTTTCAATCGTGGGTATTAAAAAAATATTTATTTAACACTCCTACTAAGATGTTAATAAAAATAATCATGGGAAGCTGGAGAGTTCGCCGCCAATATCAGATGAAGATGAAGGAAGCATCAATATATCATCCTGATCTTCGGAAAGAGGAATTGATATGCCAAAGATAGTATTCATACAGCCCACTCAATACCAGACGGGTGGAAAATATCTATGCAAACAGAAACGAATTCATCTTCCCGGTTTGGCTTTCCCGCTGCTTGCTGCAATGTTGCCTTCCAATTGGGAAGCAAAAATATTTATAGAAGTTGTGGATGATATTGATTTTGAAATGGATGCTGACCTTGTTGCAATCGGTACAATGGGCCACGCAATGTATCGTGGCATGGAGATCGCCGATGAGTTTCGTTCGCGTGGAAAAACGGTAGTAATGGGCGGTTATATGGCTTCGATTGCTGTTAATGAAGCTGTTAAACACGCGGATGCTGTTGTTGTTGGAGATGCTGAAATATCTTTCCTGAAGATGTTACGAGATTTTGAAAGAGGAAAACTTCAAAAAATATATGACCATCCCGTAAGTAATCTTAATAATCTTCCAATACCTAAATATGAATTGCTTCTTGAAAAGCCAATCGGGAATATGCTACCTGTACAGGCAGGACGTGGTTGTACCTATTCTTGTTCGTTTTGCTCAATTGCATGCCTTTATAAAGGAAAATATCTTTCTCGCCCCTTAAATGACGTTATTAGGGATATTGAAACAATAAGAAATCTTGGTTTCAAAAGGTTTTACCTGATTGATGATAATATTATTTCTAACCCAAAATATCTTGAGCAGCTTTGCGATAAAGTTATGAACTTTAAAATGAAATGGGCAACTCAATGTTCTTTACAATTAGCTCGAAACAAACAACTCCTGGATAAGGTAGTTTCCTCAGGAGGTGAGTTAATAAGTTTTGGAATAGAAAGCATTAACCAGGACGGATTGGATCTTTTGAATAAATCGTGGCTAAAAGTTGAAGAGCATGAACAAAACCTGAAAATATTAACCAAAGCAGGCATTGTGGTTAGCTCTGAAATGATTGTTGGTACGGATGGAGATACAGAAGAAAGTATAAGAGAAACAAAAAACTTTATAGAAAGAAACCGGGTACCTATTCCAAGATTTTATATTCTAACCCCTATCCCAGGAACAGAACTGTACAATCAGATGAGAAATGAGAACCGATTGGTTACAGAGGATTGGAAACTTTTTGATGGCAGCCGCTGCGTACATAAACCGAAACTAATTGACCCCGATAAGCTTACACAAATGTACTGGTGGTTAAATAAAAAAATATTTTCGTGGAAAAGTATTTCCCAGCGAGTAATTCTTAACCCGGCGCTCTGGAAAAAACCATACATGCTAATCTTTGTCCTGTTTGTTAATCTGCACTATCGAAAGTATGTCTTAAAAAAAGTAACTCCAAATATTCTTTAGGCAGCAAATAACGTGATACCAAAATGAAAATATTACTTATTAAGCCCGGAATAGGAGATGTTATTAAAAAGTATAATCTAGACAATGGCAGGATGGAGCCTTTGTCTTTGGGGGTAATTGCATCCCTAACTCCTCCTGCACACGAAGTTAGCTTGGTAGATGACAGGCTTGAGGAGATTAATTATGAAGAAAAAGCTGACTTGGTTGCAATAACGGTTGATACATATACCACAAAAAAAGCTTACGATATCTCAGATCAGTTTAAGCGCATTGGTGTTCCTGTTGTACTTGGTGGAATTCATGTTACACTGCTGCCTTCTGAAGCAAAACAACATGCAGATTCTATTGTTATTGGTGATGCAGAAACCGTGTGGGAAAAATTGTTTTTGATATAGCACCTAAACAAATTTGGGACCCAAAAACTAATTCGTTATCAGATTCACCCGCTCGTCCATCTGATCTATATATCTTCAGTCTACTCCAACACACTGATCCCCTAACAGTCGATGTTCTTAATCTTGACCAATGGGAATTCTACATCCTACCAACAAAAATACTTAATGAGAAAAAACCGAATCAAAAATCTATAACCCTATCCAGTTTACAAAAACTAAATCCAATAGTATCAGATTTTGAATCCCTACCCTCATCTTTGCAGGCAATAAAAATATGATACAATATAATATAACTAAGAAAATAAAAATGCCCGCGCTTGGAGGGAGTTGGCGCAGGCATTGTAAATATTCTCTACACCTTATCGAAAGGTGTAACTAAATTATACTAAGGTATTTGACAAAAATCAACTTACTTCATCAACATCATTTTCTTAGTTGAAATAAAACTGCCTGCTTTCAAAGTGTAAATATATAAACCTGAAGCAAGATTTGCTGCATTAAAGTTAATATCATAATCA
>Ga0164320_10000860_pt1 | contig 10556 bp, 10 predicted proteins | sample GuaBasSediGuay11_FD_113736 | JGI IMG/M metagenome (GOLD analysis project Ga0164320, IMG submission 113736) | Subseafloor sediment microbial communities from Guaymas Basin, Gulf of California, Mexico - Guay11, Core 4567-28, 0-3 cm | ecosystem: Environmental > Aquatic > Marine > Hydrothermal...
AGGCACAACCAGATTAAGACTGTTATTAGGTTGTGCACGTAGCCATAACCGTCGACGCACTAACCAACTTGCCAGGGCATCCCAGGGACAAACGGCACACCATGCAGATCCCAGAAAGAAAACAGAGACAATGAGACCCGCCCACCATATATTCCAGGTTAACACTGTAGCAAAATTACGTTCGGGTATAGGAGAACCAAATAATCCTGCTGTAATAACAAGCAGAAACAGCAACACCATGATCAACTTCAATATGAATAATGGCCATGGACTGGATGTGAGAAATTTAATTACTGGTCTTATTAAAGGGACATTAATAAGACTGATACGGTATTGCCCTGTTTGATAAACAGGGGACTCCCGTAAAACCCGGATTGCAATCAATATCATGACAAAACAAACAGCGATACCCCATTCATCTGGAAGACCGGGATGAGTCATGTTCATGTGGGTCTGTCCTTGTGTGCATGACTGATTTTTGCGTTGGTTAATTTTTTACGCTGTAACAAATTTACCGTAACCAATGTAAACATGATCAAACCAATAGCAATACCTATAGGACCGATTGCTGATGTACTACCAATTTGCAAGGGAAAATCAATTTGATACGGTTCATCAGCCGTTTCAAATTCTGCCCTGATGATATATTCACCTTCCTCACTAAATTCGAAACCCTGACGAAAAACATTATCGTCAATCTCCTGCACACCCAGTAACTCCTCCTTACTATTAAACCAGGAATCATCACGAACTTTAAAGGTCACCTGGCCAAAATAAGGTTCTCCATTATCAATACGTGAGATATACAGATTTACTCTGCCGGGTTGATTAGGGCTGGGAAATGCAGGAAAGACCATATAGGTCACATAATATTCACCAATCTGTGTTTCCACTTGCATGCTCGGGGGTGTCGTGGAATCTTCATTCAAACTATAGGAAGGACGCCCAAGCACATGATGTGCCTGGGCGGAACTACAAACAAGTATCAATAATAAAACTTTAACATAGCTTATGTTCATCTACACACTTACTATGTTTTGTACACGTCTGTTTTATTAAAGAGACAATATCCATTTAACCAGGGTTTCAATGTCAGCATCACTAACCGCTGAATTAGGAGGCATCGGCATATCACCCCAGACACCTTTACCACCATTTTTCACCTTGGCGGTTAAAGTGGCAACAGCATTAGCGTCACCTTTATATTTGGCAGCAACTTCTTTATAGCTTGGCCCGATTAATTTAGCATCCATGATATGACAAGCGAGACAGTTTTTACTTTTTGCAAGGGCCTCATCCGCTACCACACTTTGTGTAAATAATAATATTACCGCAGCAGATAATGATACGAGACTTTTTAAATTGAACATCTAGTTTCTCCTTAGTTTTATAAAACAAAAAATATTATTTATATATATTGAGCGATTATAGTTCCTGCGCCTCGGTTAACGATCTTGATCGGTAAACTGGGATGAGGACAAACTTCAACACATAAACCACAACCAACACATTCTTTTGTAACAATCGGTCTATAGATATTAGCAAAATCAAAACCGATTGCCTTTTCACCAATAGGGCAAACGACTGCACAAGCACCACATATACCCTTATCAACCCACGGATAGCAGGCCGTTCGATCAATTTGAGCTATACCCATATCAATCTTATCCCTACTTACAGCTGTTAATGCTTCAGTAGGACATGCATCCATACATTTACCGCACAATGTACAGGCTTTTACTTCGGGGTTGATATAAGGAACATTAAATTCATTACCACCTTCCCGCTTTTTAAATTGAATACAGCGAGGCGGACAAACTTCTCCGCATAAACCACATCCAATACATGCTTCTACAAAAGCAAGGTCATTCGCCAGGGCGCCAGGAGGCTTAAGTTGCGTACCCAAATCTGCCTTGGCATCATAAGGCGCAAGTAAGCGCGCTATCCCATAGGGTAAACACCCTGTAACCACAATTCCAGTTCCAAAGCTTGCCTGTTGTAGAAACTTTCTACGTCGCATTATGCCACGTCCTTTTTCTGTTTGGTGCCGGATATTTTTAATTCATTATATTCATGTCCCAGGTGTCCGGGTCCCTGGACTGGCATATCTTTATAATTCAATGTAAATGACAGTGCATCAGTCGGACAGATAGCGATGCACGCCGTACAATTATTACATTCCTGACCAAAGTCATCGCGCATGGGGTCAAGTTCAAACTCACAAATGGCAGTACATTTCAGACAATCATTACATATTTTAACTTCACGCTTGATTCGAAGTAGTCGATAACGCCCTAATAATGAATAAAGCGCGCCACCTGGACAGAGGTAACGACAAAATCCACGGCGGCCTACAAATAAATCAAACAATAACGTTAGAACAAAAAAGACAGCCCCTACTCCAAAACCACCTAGCGCAATTGCGTAGTATATTTCTCGACCAATAATCGCTGGAGGGTAGATTGCTGCTACCAGTACCGAACCAGACAACATTGATAACACCAGACCAGAAAATAACACCAGGTACTTTAAACGGCGATCAAAGCGTCGCTGACCTATGGGTAAATCTGCTCTTTGTAACCATGCACCTAAATTAGTATTGAGTTCATATAAAAATGTTGCCGGACAGATCCAGCCACAGAAAAATCGACCGAATAATACAGTAAATATAACGGGAATCAATCCCGTTAATACAAATGGCCAATATACTTGAAGGCCTGCTGCTGATTGCCCGACAATAGCTAGTGGATCACTTAATTTTAGTCCAAAAAAAGTCCCTGACCAGGTTGTCCCTTTAACCATATCGAGTTCTTTTTCGGGATCGCCAACAAACGGGGTTAGCCACTCCATGACATCATAGATCCTTTTCTCGGACGGCAAGAGCAGATCATAGGCATGCGCAGCAATAAAGGACTGATACACACTCAGATACGGTAACAGGATTAACATACTGAATACCAAACTGAGGCTCACCCAGCGTAACTTGTTTAAATGTTTCTGCATATTTACAACCTGATTAATCTAAGGGAACGGCACATTGAATCGCGGAAAAGGTGCATTTTCAGATGTGCCTTTAACTGTAGTTCGGAATAATCTTTATCGCTTGAGGTATCTGGATACAGGAACGTTCGCATAAACCACAACCCACACAAGCCGCCTGCACATGGGGTTGTTCCATCCATCCTACAGTGATAGCAACATCCTGCAACGGGCAAGCTCGATAACAAACTCCACAGGACTTGCCCTGGTAAGATAGACACAGACTCTTATCAACACGGGCCTTACCCATGTCAACTTCAGAAAGAATACTTTCAGCTAGACGCTTGACGGGTTTTATGGCCCCCGTAGGACATACATCACCACACTTCATACAAAGAATACAGGCTTGCTCTCGTGGGGTTATATATGGGATCCCATAAGATAAAAGACCATTTTCAGTGCCAAAGAATTTTATACACCGATTTGGACAAGCCTCACCACATTGACCGCAACGTATACAACGACCAAGAAACTGATCCTCGTCAAGTGCGCCCGGTGGGCGCAAATAGCGCATTCCCGGTTTGTGTTTTGTAACTTTTGCCTGTGCAAATGGTGGCGCAACTAATGCTGCCGCTGTACCAATCAGGTCCTGTAGGAATGCGCGACGTTCCACATCACTTCAGGGCATCTACGAAAATGACTTTTTTACGCGATAGCGGTGTCAGCTCCGTGCTCGAATCCTCATGTATTGCATATACACTGCGGTTTTGCGCGCGAAGCTTCCGTGCTCTCACAAAAAAAATCCTATTTTCGGAAATACCCTCTCTTTTATAATCAATATCCGCCATATCAGACCTTTTCTATACGGCAAGCCAACTTTTTGAAATCGACTTGTCCGGAGACCAGATCCCAAACCCGACTTGAGGTATTGTTTACTAACCATTTGTTCCTCTTTGGATCAGCACTATCCGCTACTGATAGGTTCCATGGACTGAACATATAACCACGAGGTACCGAGTTGCGCGCCGGTTTTACCAGACTATTGAGCCCGACCTGTGCTTTTGCTTCGTAGTTACCACGGCGCGTTACCAAACGTACCTTATCGCCATCCTTAACTCCCAGAATTTTGGCATCTTGCGGATGCATCTCAACATATTGTTCCGGCACCAACCTGCGTGTTGTTGGACTACGATTCGACTTGGCCGTATGAAAATGCTCATAGACAACCCCAAGACCCAGCCAGTATGGGAATTTGCCTTCCGGTACTTTATCCCAGGCTTTGTCGCGATGTTCATCATCAGGTAGATCTGGGGTTAAACCTTTATCACGTGCCTCTCTCAACAAATCGATGTGATCAATAGTATAATGATCTTTCTTTGTACCAAACTCCATCAGTTTTGCAGTTAATTCTTTACGATTACTGTAATCCTGTTTACAGAGTTTGAAATGAACCTTGCCATCCTTGGTACGGAAATAACCATAAGGACGATTTTCCCAGCCTTCCTGCAGCATATAACGACGTTTGGTGCCCCCATTTTTGGCAATCTCATAAGTCGGTGCCGGCCACTGAATACCACGTAGCTTGGCAAGTTGCTGGTAAGGACTAAGTTTATCCAGTTTTTCAACCTCAAGAATTCCTGTCAGGTCAGTATCGGTTCCCTTTGATGCACGAATGATATCGCGAAGAACTTCTTCAGCATCATAGGTTCCATCTTTGCGTCTTTTGTAGGGAAAAATTTCCTCACTATTCAGACCTAACAGATGTGCTATTTCCTTACCTTTATCGATTACCATATCCATGTCCGGTCGACATCCTTTTGGTGGAATACCACCCTGCTCACAAATGTTGATACGACGCTCAGAGCTAATGTAAACGCCGGTAACTTCTCCCCATGTCGCTGCTGGAAATATGACATCGGCATACAGATTGTTCGGTGCATGGCGATAAATTTCCTGTACCACATTAAAGGTCTTCATAAGCGCCGGGCGAATTAGATTTTGTTGATCCGGCAAATCGATATGCGTTGCATAGACGAGAAACATGGCCTTAACCTCATCTTTCAATGCCCGTTCCATCATGCCAATCGCATAGCCGGGATTTTGTGAGTTCATGGCTGTTTTCAGGTTTTCTTCAGGCACCCGCCATTGCTTAGCCATATGGAAGCGATGTTTTTCATTAGACAGTGGCTCATTAAACGGTAAGCGTCCGGTTAAACCACCAGTGAAACGTTCACCCATCGCATTGGGTTGACCAGTCATAGAGAATGGTCCGGCACCCGGTTTGGCCAGATTTCCAGTCAGTGCCAACAGGTTAACAATAGAAATAATGTTATGTTGTCCATGAATATGTTGGTTATAGCCTATGCCCCACATTATAATGACACCACCAATACCATCTTTACCACGTGCGAGGCGCTTGCGTGTTGCATCAGCAAACATGCCTGCGACCTTGCGTATTAATTCCGGTGTAACCTCATCGGAGCCCATACGATCCTGTACCTGTTCCGGGCTATAATCGTTTGTCACTCCATCAACATATTCCTTCCAGCCAGCAGCATGTTCTTTCACAAAATCCCAGTCGATTACATCACCATGATCTTTCAGTAATACATGTGCGATTGAATTCAGAAAGCTGATATCACCATTTAAAACAGGCACATGAACGGAATTTTCAGGATTGATGTCCTCATACCCTTTGACCGTTCCCGTTAGACGAGGATCAACAACGACTGTTGGAATATCCTTTTTCTTTTTATGATCAGCGGCACGCCAGAAGATAATCGGATGTGACTCGCGCGCATTGTGACCAAAATGCATGATCATGTCAGACAGCTCAATGTCCTCGTATGCCAGTGGTGGCGTATCGGATCCCAGTGTCGCAAAATATCCCGTCACTGCTGATGTCATACACATACGTGCATTGGCCTCAATCGTGTTGGAACCCAATACACCCTTCATGAACAGGTTTTCCAGGTACTGACCTTCCGTTGTGAGTTGACCTGAACCATATAATGCTATCGAGTTACCTGTATATTTCTTGGCAAAGTGTGCAATCTTGTGGGCCGTCATTTCCGAGGCCTGTTCATAGGGCACACGGACAAAATGTTTTTCATCAAAACTGCCTTTTGTTTTGGAGATGTATTCCAGATCGCCATGATTTGGTTTATTCCATTCAGCCCAGACATCCTTACGAACATAGGAATCGCCTTCCATTCGATCGACATACATCGGCTCAGCAGCGGTTAATCCCTTTATACATTGCAGTCCATAGTTTGTAGGATGGTCCTTGTCAGGCCGCATGGATACAATTTTGCCATTTTCTGCCTGAATAATGGTGCCACAACCCACACCACAATAGGGACATTGTGCCAGTGCTGTCGTTCGTGTCGCTGATGCAGCTTCAGGTGTAGCTGGTGCTGCTTCAAGTTCGGGATTGTTGCCTACCAAGAGACTTGCTCCGGCTGCTGAGCCTGTAATAAAGGCACTACCCTTTATAAAATTACGTCGATTCATTTTGATTCGTTTCATTTTAGGTATCCTCTATAGATTTGATTTAGGTAAACGACGCAGATAAACAATGATGTCATCGATTTCCTGATCAGAAAGATTGGCCAGGCCGCTTGCCCCCGTAAATCCATGCATACGGGTATTGGAACGCCCTTCTTTGATGGTGGTGCGAATAAATCCATCTGATACGACATCAAGAAATCCTTCTTTACCTATGGCAGTTCCTGTGCCACCAGCAATATAACCATCCCCTTTTACACCGTGACAAGTGGAACATATCTGTTTAAACCATTGTTCACCAAGACGAGGATCCCCATGCGCATCTGGTTGGGCATCGATCTCGGCTGCTTTGTTTGTACCATCACTATGAGAACGTAAAAAAGCAATAATGGATCTGATGTTTTCATCTTTTAAATGTGCAAATGGCGGCATACCCGTTCCTGGTCGTCCACTGCTAATCGTTTTAAGAAAAAAATCATCAGAGGCATACATTAGCAATTCCTTATTAGTTAATGATGGCGCCATACCAGGCTTGCCGATCGCATCTGCTTGATGGCAGAACACACAATTCTGGTTATATAGCTGTTCTCCCAGTTCAATTTGCTGTGCATTTTCTGCAGCTACATGAAATGTAATCAATGATAAAAATACAAATAAATAATTATGAACAGAAGAAAATCCCACTAATTTTGTCATAATGATCACCTAGTTAATATTTAATTAAATATGTTATTCGCTTATCCATAATCCCAGACCTTCATAATCAGAAATTACATGCTTTAGACTTAAGTATAGACAAACATGTTAAGTTTGTTTAAGACTAAATTTAACAGCAGGCTGGTGCTATAGGGTGATTACCTGATATTAGCAGGGGGAATGGTCTGATCTTGGCTTACGCCGGACAAGTTACACCAGAAAGCCCTGCTGCAAGGTCATTGGTTTAAGTTGCAACTCCTGTACGTCGTCAGATTTGGCACATGTTTGCTAAAAAATTAAGAGAGACTTTCATCAATTATAATCCTCTTGCATTGGCTTATACACTCAAGAAACCATTAGCTAATAATTTTCTGTTTCCACATAATTTAGACTCATCTAATAATGAAAAGTTATGCTTTAATCAATTTAAGAGGCTTTTTAGACAATTAATAACTAAAGATATTCTTTAATCATCTGTAACAATCTGCCCAATCATGCATCTTAATCAAATGAAAATGATAAAAAAGACATCCACAGATGCAAATAAACCAAAAATATTTGCCTTTTTAATAATATACGTATTTTTTTACATGGAGAATGTTCATGCACAAACGTTCAATGGATTTGAGGTCAACAACAGCATTGTCCCACAATCCGAAATATTATCTGGCGGGCCACCAAAAGGCGGCATACCCGCATTAACTGATCCAAAATTTGAAAATACCGCTGCTGCCAAATGGCTAAATGATGATGCACGTGTTTTAGGTATTTCAAAAAATGGTATAACAAAAGCATATCCATTAAACATCATGAACTGGCATGAAATTGTCAATGATCAGTTTGGCAATGATTATGTAATGGTTAGCTACTGCCCATTATGCTTTAGTGGCATGGCGTTTAATGCCAAAATTAATAGTGCACGGCATTTATTCGGTGTTTCAGGTTTGCTTTATAATAGTGATGTTCTGTTATATGACCGCAACACTGATTCGCTTTGGTCACAGATTATGTCTCGTGCCATATCTGGGAAATACGTTAATACGGAACTTGAGTCAGTTCCCCTTGAGAATACCACCTGGCTCCATTGGCGAACAAAACACCCTGATACCTTAATATTATCCAGAGATACTGGCTACACACGTGACTATTCGCATGACCCTTATTTAAATTATCGACAATCGCCTGAGACTATGTTTCCAGTAAAATTCCGATCGAAAGGTTATCACCCCAAGGAAATCGTCATTGGTCTCACTATTGATAACCATGCTAAAGCCTATCCTGTTATTGAACTTTCTAAATCCAAAAACACAATATTTTCAGATAAAGTTTCTAACAAAACAGTCATTATACAATTCAATAGTAATGAACGATCAGCAATGATATTTGATGCTAACTGCAAACCTTTACCAGCAACAACTCTCTATTGGTTTGCCTGGTATACGTTTCACCCGGACACAGAAATATATAAATCACATAATGAAAACCAATATAGCAACACAACGCTGTGCGATGATTGAGAAATTTAAAGAAGATTAACTCTTACTTAAAATGATACAGGGGATCAAATTCTGGATCTTTACCCTAACTGATATAACACAGAGTTTTCTATTGTTTATTATACCTTGGGTTCACCTAGTTCCTTCACTATGTGATCCGCAACCCGAAAGGAATTAGCGTAAATTGTCCAGGTGGGAGTGACGCTCCCGCCGTTAGGCATGAAACTACCATCGGTCACAAATAAATTATCCGTGCCATGTACTCGACAGTTGCTATCCAAAGCTGAGTGCTTCGGGTCATGGCCGAATCGTAAACCACCTGCTATCAAGTTCGATGTGGGTGAAGTAAATGCATTCCCATAATATTCTTGTGCTCCCATCTGTTTCATTACTTGAACACCCTTATCAACAAGATATCGAGCAACCTTTAAGTCATGGGGGTGATAACCCACTTTAACTCTTGCCACAGGCGATCCCCATTTGTCTTTTTCAAAACCATCTAATGTTACACGACAATTTTCTGTTGGCAGCCAGTCACAGAAAACTTCAAATTTAAAATCACGAGACTGAGTGAAGTGAGACTTTAATCGACGCTTATAAGCACTGCCCCAGAGCAAATTGCCATCTTCATCACGCTTCAGGCTATTGGCATCCGTTGTTGGTGATGGCGGGTCAAATACAAAATCAATAGTGCCACCTTTGATCCGTTTACCAAAGACGGCCATGTCATCAATGAAATACCAATCCTGTAATGCACGGTTAAAAAATGGGCCACGTACCTTTAATTCCATTGCTTGTTCGGGTGTAAATCGGGTCAAGTCAAATATGCCGTGTCCTGTTCCACCAGCGCAGCAATGGAGGTGCTTGCCAATTTGCTGATATCGATTGCCAATACCATGCGGGTGTTTTTCACCACTTGAACTCAACAATAAACGGCTAGATTCGATTGAATAACAGGCAATAACAAATGTTTTCGCTTTTATTTGATGTCTACTACCTTGTTTGTCGTAATAATCGACGGAAGCTGCATTGCCTTTGTTATCGGTGTTGATGTGATATGCCTTGGCGTGGGAAATCACATCGCACAGACCTGTTTTTACAGTGTGATCGAGTAAAGCGGATCTTGAACTCCCTTTTGCACCTGATCGGCAACCATAGCTACCGCAGTATCCGGAATACTCACAGCTATTACGCCCATTAAATGGTTGTGACAATATTGCACGAGCCATGGGAAAAGGATGAAATCCCAGTTCAGTGGCAGCATTATCGAACCAGCTGGCAACAGGATGTTCTCTGCTTGGCGGGAAAGGAAAATCTGCCGTTGAGCGAGGCTCCAGATTAGGATGCGGTACCACTTTTCCTGATACGCCAATAAGCTGTTCCACCTTGGTGTAATAAGGTTCCATCTCATCGTAACTGATCGGCCAGTCAGTAATATTGGCACCTTCAATGGGGCCAAATTCCGAAAGAAGTCGAAAATCCTCGGGCTTGAGTCGATGAAAATAACCGCTCATAAAGTTGCTGGCACCGCCAACAATATTACCGCCCCAGAATTCTGATGTCGTATCACTCGACCAGCTACCATCATTGTTGGGCTCTTCTAAGACGTGTCGCTCATCTCTTAACTTTGAACGGAAGATATTTCGACGCGGCAACATCTCATCTTTTTTGAAATCCTGTTCGTCGTACCAGCCCCCTTTTTCCAATACAACGACTTTATGCCCTGCACCGGCTAATTCGTAGGCAATTGGCCCGCCGCCTGCCCCACTGCCGACGACACAAACATCATATTCTTTAACTGATTCAGGCGTGTTCTTCATTGAATTAAATTTTCTACGGGATGAGGATCACACAAAATCCCGATAAGTTTTACCTTCA